>OBLT010003264.1_pt1 | contig 9973 bp, 8 predicted proteins | sample 1518721 | NCBI WGS metagenome assembly OBLT01 (sample SAMEA3539307, study PRJEB22396) | soil metagenome | biome: tundra; feature: field; material: soil | place: USA | collected 2010-05 | depth 0.15 m | reverse complement strand
GCACGCGGCGCTGGACCTGGGCGCGCTGCCCACCGCGCCGGGCTGCGGCCGGGCCTGGACATCCCAGATCCTGCGGGAATGGCAGCTGACCCACCTGACCGACAGCGCCCAGCTCATCACCTCCGAGCTCCTGGCCAACGCCAGCCTCACCGGCCGCCGGCTGGACCGGCCCGCCATCCGGCTGACTCTGCTCTCGGACCGGCAGCAGCTGCTGATCCTGGTCCGCGACTATGACCCCGGCGTTCCAGTACCCGGCCACGCCGGCAACGACGACGAGAGCGGACGGGGGCTCATGTTGGTCGAGGCCGTCAGCGATCAGTGGGGATGGTGCCCGCTCGCGGACGGCACTCCGGGCAAGTCGGTGTGGGCAGTAATTCGCCCGGAGTGAGAGCAAAAGGGAAAGGCCGGGCACGTGACTGGCGGGCCACCGCCGCCGCGCGGGACGCCCGGCGGCAGGGACGGCACGGCGGTTCCCACGTGGGCTGACCACCGCCTTCAGGATAGCCCGGCTGGAGATCACCCGGGCCGGCCCTGCCCATGAGGTCCTGCCGGTAGCGCTCGCCCTGCTGCTAGCCGGACCAGACTGATCAGGAGCGAAGATGCCGGGAAGAAAACCGATCGGCACTGGCGGACCCAGGCGTGAGATTGACCAGGACGCGCTGGTGACACGGTACACGCGCGCCGGCTGGTCGATGGCGCGGTGCGGCCGGGCGTTCGGCATCAGCACCAACCAGGTGCGCAGGGTCCTGCTGACCCGCGGCGTCCCGCTGCGCGGCGCGCCCGAGCTGGACGAGGCGGCTATCGTAGCCGCTTACCAGCGGCATCACTCAGTCAGTTACCTCGCCAACGCCCTCGGCAAGGAAGACCGCGTGATCAAAGCGGTCCTTGCCGCGCATGGCGTGGACATCCAGCGGCCACCGCGTCCATCGCTGGGCAAGAAACTGTCAGCGGATACTACCTAGTCCCGCCCAGGGCACACGCCGCGCGGTTGCGCGGCAGGACGGCCTGCGCCGCCGGGAACGCAGGGGTGTCTGACGGGGACCGTCAGCAGTCAGCTCGGTGACCGGCCGACCCTTGACCGGCTTCTGTCTACCAGCGGCGGCCCGGCCATGACCCGTTCGGCTCGCCTTGCCGGGCTCGCGGGTGACGGAGTAACAGCGAAGGCCCAGTGACGACACCGGCCCGAATCGTCCAAACCGGGTACGGGATGGGCGGCAGCAGATCAGGCCAGATCACGTCGCCGTGTCCCCATAGGGCTACTACCAGCAAACCTAGCGCACGTAAACTGACGATTATAGTCGACTACGATGCTGATCGCCGGGAGGCTCGCCACGATGTCGCCGAGCACTGTCCAGCCGGACCCGCGCGCCTATGTGCGTATCGCGGGGATGGTCCGCGAGATGATCTCCAGCCAGGTCCTGCCTCCGGGCTCGCCAGCGCCGAGCATCACCAGGCTGTGCCGCGAGCATGGCCATGCCAGGCAGACCTGCGGAAGGGCGATGCGCCTGCTGGAGGACGAGGGCCTGCTGCACCGCGTCCCCGGGCACGGCTATTACGTCACAGTGCGCGAATGCTGAGATAACGCCCAGCGGTAGGGTTGCTGCCGGACCCGGCCTCAGGGATCCTGGACCGGATCGCCGGATCGCCGGATCGCCGGATCGCCGGAACGCCGGAACGCCGGAACGGCGAGCGCGGACCGGCGGAATCCCGGAACGCTCCGCGATCCGCACCCTGGAACGCGATCCGCCACCCGAACGGCTCGGAACGCGCGGTGCGTTCCTAGCCGTTCCAGAACAACCTCCACTCGCACGACTGGCCAGTCAGCAAGCCGACCTGGCCTGCAGCTCTCTGGTCATAAACAGGCCCCTGACAGCCCCTTCTGCCAACGGGACCGGGCCGCGGAGCATCGTCCCCGGAGGACGGAATGCAGAATGGACCCGCGGGCGGCATTCTGGTCCTTCCTTCCGGGTCCTGCGCCGTTCCCGCTCATTCCCGGGTACTTGGTCCTCGGCGAGGCTCGACCCGCGAAGGCTGCCATCCCGCGTAGCTAGCCGGGAAGTACTCGCGCCGACGGTGAAGCCTGGCAGAGACCGCCGCTGGGTGATCACCGGGTGATCACCAGAGGCGAAAGGTCGTCCCGCCGTGAGGATGCCGCGCCGCCCTCGTCGCGGCACGGCGCGACGCAGTGACGGTGGCAGCTGGGACCGGCGTGATGCGCGGCAAGCCGGGCTGGTCATGGAGGATACCGCTGGCGGCCCGCGCAGGCTGATCGCGGACCTGGGCCGCAGACAGCGCTATTTGCGCCTGCCGCGTGCTGTCATTTTATGCGCAGTGGTGCTGAGTGGTGCGCAGTGCGGTATAACGCTGTTTATGGTTGCGCATTTTGCGGCAGCGACGAAGGCCATGGCCTTGCGTGTTTCCAGGGTTGCGCTGAGGCCGGGAACCGGGCGAAGCAAGATGTGCCTAAAGCGGCTTTATGTATTGACCGTGCGCGGTCTATACATACACTGATTCCAATACTCCGGGTCCCGCCTGAAATCCCCAGTGGGACATTGCGCCGAAGGGTGCGGGGCCTGGCGCGGAAACTGAAAGCAGCCAGGGAGTGTGACATGGCTAGCATGATCGGCGACAAGACGGGCCACGGTGAGGCGCAGGGGTCACGCCGCCCGCGGCAGCAGGCCAAGCGTAGCCATCGCGTGGGGTTCTCGCTGACCGGCGAGGAGTACGAGCTGCTGGAAGCGGCGGCCGGCCGGGCTGGGCGGGCCACGGCAGCATATGCCGCCGAGGCGGCCCTGACGGCCGCGCAAGGCAGGTCAATGGAGCAGGACACGCTCTTCCATGAACTGCTCCGGGAGCTTATGCGGGCTTCCGGGCTAGTGCGCAGGATCGGCGTGAACCTTAACCAGGCGGTGGCCAAGCTGAATGCGACCGGCCAGCGTTCCGGCGATCTTGTTCCGTACGCCGCGGAGAGCTTCCGCCGCGCGGAACGCCTCGACGCGGTGGCGGACGAAATCCGGAAGGCTCTCCGGTGACAGCCGGAATGCATTCCGCACGCGCGGAATACATTCCGCACGCGCGGAATGCATTCCGGTAGCCCGGAAGGCCTGCGGTGAAGTCCCGGAAGGCGCTGCGGTGATAGGGAAGATCAGCACGCCGCGCGGAGAGCACGTCGAGCCGCTCATCTACTACCTCTACAGCCCCGGGCGGCGGGAGGAGCACACAGACCCGCACATCATCGCCGGCTGGCGGCACCCCGCCGAGCTGGAGCCGCCGCTGCGCGAGGACGGCAGGCGGGATTTCCGGCGGCTGACCGGGCTGCTCAACCAGCCGCACGCCGCGATGGGCACGTGGGGGTTCGCCCGGCCGGTGTGGCACTGCTCGGTGCGCGCTGCCCCTGAAGACAAGATGCTGTCCGACGACGAATGGGCGCAGATCGCCTGCGATGTCATGCACCGCACCGGCCTGGCACCCTACGGCGAAGAAGACGACGCCGTCCGCTGGGTGGCGATCCGGCACGGCGATGACCACATCCACCTCGTCGCGATGCTGGCCCGCCAGGACGGGCGCCGCCCGCGCCTGAGCAACGAACGGTACCGGGTGCGGGACGCCTGCCTGGCCGCCGAGCAGCGGTACGGGCTGCGATCTACCGCACCCGGGGACCGGACAGCCGCCCGGCGGCCGTCCCGGGCCGAATCGGAGAAGGCAGGCCGGCGCGGCCTGGAGGAAGCACCCCGGGTCACGCTGCGGCGGCAGGTCAGCACCGCTGCCGCGGCAGCCGCGAGCGAGCAGGAGTTCTTCGCCCGGCTGCGGCAGTCAGGCGTGCTCGTCCGCACCCGCCACAGCACCCGCGACCCCAGCCAGGTCACCGGGTACGCCGTCGCCCTGCCCGGTGATACCGCCAAGGCCGGGGAGCCGGTCTGGTACGGCGGCGGGAAACTCGCCGCAGACCTGGGCCTGCCCAAGCTGCGCCGCCGCTGGCCCCAGGCCGGCGATGACCGTTTCACCGCCGCGGAGCGGAACGCGGCCTGGGAGCACGCCGCGCAGGTCGTGGACCATGCCTCAGCTCACATCCGGGGACTGCTCGCCGGGGACGATCCGGGCGCTGCCGCCGACGCCGCATGGGCGACGGCCGACACCTTGCACGCAGCCGCCGCCGCGCTGGGCAGCCGGATTCTCCGCCAGGCCGCCGACGCCTACGACCGCGCAGCACGGGCACCCTACGGCCGCATCCCCGCGCCCACCCCGGTCGGCGACAGCCTGCGCCGCGCCGCCCGGCTGCTGTCGGCCTACGCGTACATCACCAGCGACCCGTCGTTCCGGCCGCTCGTGCTGATCGTCCGGCTGGCCGCGCTCGCCGAGGCGATCGCTCACCTCCGCCAGACCCAGCAGCACGCAGCCCAGGCCGCCGGCGCCCTGCGCGCCGCCGAGCAGCTCCACGCCGCCAGAGGGTTCTATGCCGCACCGGCCGCAGCCGGCCGGCCCTCCGCGCAGTCGGCAGCCACACTGGCAGGCGCCGGATTCCCGGTGCCGCCCGGCCCGGTCCCGGCCGGGCCATCCGCCCCGGCACCAGCGGTGCCGCGAACCCGGCCGCCGGTACCACCCAGCCCCGGGCAGCAGCCACGACGCCACTGAAACGACGACCACAACGGAGGACCTGATGGACACCTCAGATGTCTACCCCGACCTGTTCGGCGATGCGCTCAGCTACTCATCGCAGCGCCTGGCCCAGCTCGTATCGCTGGTCACCGCCGCAGCCACGGTCGAGGCCCGCCGCAAAGCGCAGCGGAACGCCGCGAAGACCATCCGCAGCGAGCGGGCGCTCCGGGAGCTGCAAGACCAGGAACGCGCCGCCTACCAGCTGGCACGGGCCGGCTGGGCGCCAGCACACGACCCCCGGTTCCTGAACCAGGCTGACCTGCTCCAGGCAGCCCGCGCATGGAGCGCGGCGGCAGCCTACGCCGATGCTGACCCCGACGCCGGCGCCGCCGCGCGCAAGTGCGAGGAGCGGCTGCGCGTGCTGCACCCGTACGCCATGGCCTGGTATGACCGGCTCCGCGGCGAGGGGGCCGGCGCGTTCGACGCGATGCGCGAGGCACTGCCCCTGTTCGCCCGTGCCCCGCACGCGCGCCCGGGAGACCCGGCCGCCGAACGACGCAGCCTGGCCGCCCCGGACAGGCTCGGTGCCGCGTCCCGGGATGGCGGCACGAACGACGCCGAGGCGGCCCTGACCGGTCCTGATTCCGGCGCGGGCCTGCAAGCCGAGCGGCGCGGACATCAGATCGTCCGGGAACTGCAAGCCCGCGCCGTGGCCGAACGCGGGTATGCGCTGACCCCGGACGAGCTGGTAACCACCCTGGGCGCCACGACCACGCTGCCCAGCGATGTCATCACCCGGCTCGCCCGCGCTGCCAGCGAGGACCGCGTGGCGTGGGGCGCTGAGCGATCCCGCGCTGATGATCTCAGCAGCGCCTCGGCCGCCTCCTCGCCCCGGGGCATCACGCCCGGCGAGTACGTCGCCGCCGCTGCGCAGGACCGGCTGACGGCGGACACGGCAACCGCTCACGCCGCTGGCGACCGCAGCGCCGCGCTCCTTGCCGCCGAGAGCTTCCCGTGCACCGCCGCCGACGCGGTCACCGCAGCGGCCACAGGCGCAATCCAGGCGGGACCAGCCGCCACTCACATGAACACGACCCTGAACGTCCGCCGGCCCGGCCGTTCTGCATGAGACAGTAGGAGCGAGGAAGGAGCGACATGAACGCACTGGCTCATAGCGGCGTTTTCTGGGTCGGCCTGATCGCCGGGCTCGTGCTGCTCTACTTCCTGCCCACCATGATCGGGATCATCCGCAAGGTCGAGAGCCTGGGCCTGCTCATCTTCCTGAACGTGCTGCCGACCGGCGTTATCTCCAGCCCTCAGACCAGTCAGGGCACTGACCTGGGGGCATCTCGCCGTAGACAATGTCCTCAACGAGGTGCGCGCAGCGCTGCGGGTGCAGTTTGGGCGGGGTTGATCGTTACCAGATTGCATTTATATGCCTGCCAGTCGAGCAATGCAGCGCCGCTCCGGCAGTCCCGTCTCAGCGTTGAGAACGACCGGAGCCCTGCCGGACGAACTGCTGCCGCCGCTCACATGGGCCGCTGTCTGACGCGATCCACTCTCGGCCGGGGCGCGTTACTTGCCACCCGGCCGGGAGAATTCTGCCCCGATCTCGGCAAGCTTTTCTTCCATGTATTGTGCTGGAGTTTTACCCTTGTAATTCTCGTATGGGCGCAGTATGAAATTGGCGCTGCAGCCGTGGAAGACCTGCGCGTCGAACCACTTCGCCACGGTGCTGCCGATTCCTCGGTCTGCGATCATGAACCCGCCCCGCGATTCGGGGTGATCACTGATAAACAGGAATATGGTCTTATACTCCGGGGCGTCCCCGTAGCTTTCGAACACAATAATCCCAAGCCCGGGTGCCGCGCTTGGGTGGCGGGCATCTTCGGGCGGGAGGTAGTGAAGTTGCGTATGGGGAGCGTCGATGAGGGTCTTCAGCCTGCGATCGCCGTTGGTATGCCAGGCTGCCGCTTCTGACTTGGGTGCCAGACCGTATACGCCCCAGCACTGGCTGACGTCATTTCTTTCCAGGGCAGTGAGAAGGTCGCTGAGCCACTCGTCTTTAGCCTGCGAGGTCATCCATATGCCTACGGGCGCGTAGAGGCAGACCCGTCTCCAGCCACCCTTGCCGCGCCGTTCTGTCAGTGTGTGGCTGCCGTGGCGGAACACATCGTCTGGTTCCGGTATCGGAACCAGCTTGCCGACCGCCTGCGCCATGGCCATGAAGGCGGCAGCGTGGTCGCGGTTCGCCGTGGCCACGGCTTCTGCCATCGCCGCAGATGACTTCGCTATTTCCCTGGATGCCTCATTCGACTCGCGGCTCGCGATGACCGCGTAGGTGAGCCCGGTAGATATGGCCACCAGCACCGCGATTTCCCACAGGAGAGTGCTTACGACTAGCCCGACAACGCCGCAGACGAGTGCGGCGAGCAAGGCAGCCGAGGCCGCCCAGAAACTCAGTGCCTTCGCTGAGGGCATGCGGCGGCGTTCGACGCCAGGCGCCGTGGTATTCGCCTGCTGATCGGGAGTATGCTCGATTGTCACTTTAACACCATCCCCATCTCACACCTCGACGCGACGTCAGGTATTCCCGGCCGAGAGATGTGGCGTGGCAGCTAAGTATAGGAGGTCACGTCCCCTGTCGGCGCAACAATGGCTGTGGCGTCCTGGGCTGTCGTGAAACAATCGGCCTGTGCGGAGATGGGGTGGGGCGCGCCTGGGTGTCGCGGTCGCGGTTATAACCGCGACGGCCACCGGGCTGATTGTTGCTCTTGTTGTTTCAGGACTGAGCGCTGCGACGGAGATAACCTCGTTCGTACTCTTGGGGCCCTGGGCCGCGAGTGCGCTCCGATGGGAGGCCAGATGGTGCACGCAGATCTTCAGCGGCAGGCACGGTCAAGATCTCGCCTGAGGTGCCCGCGGACCCGGCTCGGCTTGCCGGCCAGTCAATCCTGGGCGGCCGGAACTCGCCGCCGTCGATTCCTGGGATCACGTTCAGAGCGCCGATGCCGTGGGGCTCGTTGCTTGTCATCTGCTATCTGCTCGCGTTGGCTGCGAGCAGATAGCAGGCGATTTTGTCTCCGCATAGAGTCACTCAGATTATCGGCTGGCTTCTGCTCTTCGTTGGCCTGGGTGGTGGGGTCGTGGGGATAGCCACTGGCGAGTTCGGCTCCAAGGCGAGGGCGATTTTTGAGCCGCGGCCGGGTAGTGGGTCAGTTTGAATAGCTGCTTAAGGCAAACCGGGCGGTGAGGTAGACGGCCCGGTTTGGTCCAGCCGCGCCCTGCTATGCCAGTACTTGACTCGCCACGCCTGACCTTAACTGCCAGGCCATGCCATCGGGCATTACTCCCTCTGGCTCACTGCGAGAATACCCCGGACAGCACGACGCCGGGCGAGGCGGGGACTTTGCCTAGCCTGCCCGGCGTGGCTCGCATTCATCGCAGCCCGTCACCTGTCACGATGGTTTTGCCTACCTCGGACGTGATGGACCCGACGCTTGCCTCCACCGTGTTAGCGCTTCGCATGCCGTAGTCAACGGCAGGCGCGCCGGGGGCAGCGTACCCAATGTGGAGGCACACAGTGGAGTTTCACGGCTTCATGCTAGCGAACTACGCCGAGGTCAACCGGGGACTGCTCTATGTCCAAGGTGGCGGATGGGAGTTCGCGACCGTCTCAGAGGTTCCGGCTATCCTGCCGTCGTTCGTTTCGGGTCACATCCTGCTGCCACCCGACTCAACCCTCGATAACGCCGTGCTGGAAGTCGCCCTTGAAACGCCCGCAGGCGATCAGGTTCCGGTCGTATCGACGTTTGCGTCCTTGACGCGGACGGGTCCGATCGACGGGGAAGTCCGACTGGCACCGGTGGTGTTGCAGGTGCCGCTACCGATCAGCGAAGGTGGCCGTCACGCTGTGCTCGTCTCCGCAGGCGGGGCATCTGTGCGTATCCCGGTGTTCATCCGCGTACCACCGAACACGTAGCCTTCCGCCACCGTCGGCACCTCCCGCAGTAGGGGTTTCCGCCCCGCTGCCGTTGCCTCCTGGGCCGGGGGCGTATTCCTTCCACGCGGGTACCTCATGATCCACGCGGGCATTGTCGCTCATGCTGGGCAGCCTTCCCGCTCTCGCTCCCGGCGATGCTTTGAATCGGTAGCGTAGCGCGGCCACGGTACCGGTCAGCGTGAATCGCCCGGCGTGGCGACGAACGTCCCGCGTCCGTGGATCGTGGTGATCAGGCCGCGCTCGCGGAGCACCTTCATGGCGCTGCGCACGGTGCCGTAGGAGACTTCGTAGTGCTCGGCTAGGTCCCGCTCGCTGCGGAGCCTCGCGCCCGGTTTCAGCTCGCCGGAAGCGATCCGCGCGGCGATGTCCCCGGCCACGCGCATGTATGCCAGGTCGGCATCACGCCCGCCGGTCGCCTCAAGATCACTCACGACCAGCAACATAGCTACCCCTGACCTGCACAAATGACTCAGATAGCTATCATAAAGCTCTAGTAGAGCTACACAAGAGCACCATGGCTGCGTAGCGTGTCGGCCATGATGGTGCGCGGTGAGCCCGATTACATCGACCAGGTGCTGCGGCGGCACGCGTACGAGGCAGCGCACCCGGACGTGGAGATCGTCTACCTGAGCCCGGTCTGGCAGGCGATCATCCGGAGGAGGCCGGCCAGACCATCATCACCCGGCCCTCGCTGGGCAAGCTGCTGGACAAACTGGAAGCGCTCGACCAGGAGCAGTGAACCACGGCTGAGCGCGCCCCGTTGACGAACGCCCGGCATCGTGCGACTGTGCCGACCTGAACCGGCTGGCTGGCCGCGTCCATCGTGGCCGACGCCACCGCCGACGAAAACGACACGGACACGGACCCGTACGAGGGGAAGAACCCCGCCGCCGTCGAGCTAGGGCGTCAGGGTGGCCTTAAGGGCGGACGCGCACGCGCCGAGAAACTGACGGCCGAGCGGCGGAGCGAGATAGCCAAGGAGGCCGCTGCGGCACGGTGGGGAAACCGCAATGAGGGTTAGCGGACGATATCCGCTCCACCCATCTGCCCGCCGGGGCGGTGCCGGGCCAGGTCAATCACGCGCGCATCCTCTCGGGGCCGGATGGGCCCGCTGGAAACGTCGGAGGCATGGGGCAGCAGGATCACGCGAGAGTAGTCCGATAGGTAGCCACCCGGCAGCCCGCTTAGCGCCCGCCGAAGAATACCGCGAGCCCACCGACGAGGAATGGCAGGAATTCCAGAAGCACTTCCAGCTGCGGAAGGTGGCGCTGGGAACCTGCGGACGCCCTTACGGGGCATCTTGCCAGCATGAGCACGCTTGCTTAACCGAAATGATCTTGGAGTGGGTTCGCGTCCAGTTCGAAAGCGCGTGGT
>OBLT010003260.1_pt1 | contig 9977 bp, 9 predicted proteins | sample 1518721 | NCBI WGS metagenome assembly OBLT01 (sample SAMEA3539307, study PRJEB22396) | soil metagenome | biome: tundra; feature: field; material: soil | place: USA | collected 2010-05 | depth 0.15 m | reverse complement strand
TTCCCACGCATTATAAAAGGGCGCCCCTTTGAGGTAGGTTTTGAGTGTGACGCAAAGCTCTACCGAAAGGAGCACCCGTATGGACATTAAGTATATCGGCATGGACGTTCACAAAGAAACCATTTCGATTGCAGTGATGAAAGGCGATGGAAAACTGGTGATGGAATCCATCATCGAAACCAAGGCGAGCACCATCCTGCAGTTTATCCAGGGAGTACGCGGTGACTTGCATGTGACCTTTGAAGAAGGAACCTGGGCGGGTTGGCTATATGACCTACTGAAGCCACACGTAACGGAGTTAATAGTGTGCGATCCACGAAAAAATGCGCTGATGAAGGAAGGCAACAAGAGCGACAAGGTTGACGCGCGGAAGCTCGCCGATCTGCTCCGCGGCTCGCGCCCTCGGCGCGGCGGGCGTGGACGCCCGCCGGACAGCCGCCGGGACGGTGGCGCTACGGCCGATAACTCAAATTCCGCTGACTTACTGTTGTGTTGTCCCCTTTACCACGAGCGCAAATGGAAGGTCCTCGCCTGAGGTGAGTTTCATGCTGGCAGAAAAAATCCAGTGGTCCTGATCGTCCTTGGAAACTGAAGGTGCGGTTACCCCGCTATCCGCCGGAACTAAACTCAGTGGACTGGGATGTTTCGTCCCCGTAGCGCCTTCACTCAAAGCCATCAATTCTTGAAACTTGAAAGTGGCATTGGGATTGGCATCGGACGCCGCCGGAATGAGAAGGAGAAAATCCCGGTTGGGAGCTGCACCAATGTGATTGCCGTCGTTGGGCATCAACGCGTAGCGGAGCGTGTAGAAACCCGCCGGAACTTTCTGCCCCCGAAAATCAGCCGCGGCTTGCGGAAAATGCATGACACCGGCCAGCACAGACTCAGCAAGCTGTGGGTATGTGACACCCTCCACATCTTTCTTGGTTTGTGCAGGGACGCTCTTGCGCACCCACAACTCGCAGGTGGATGCCTCGCCATCGAGCGTCATGCGATATCCCTTGGAGTCGAGCACCTGCCGTACGCCTTCAGGAACCGCGTTGTCGGTTAATGGCCCGACGGTCTCCACCTTACCATTCTGGGCGGCACAGACCAGCGAGAGCACGAAGATGAAGCCGACCGCAAACGATGATGTTGTAACCTTGCGAACTTTTTCCACCTCTAATTTCCTCCGTTCTTACTGGGCGAACGTGCCTACGAAGGCGCTGCGCTTGCCATGAAAATCCCAAAAGACACCCAGCGCCGGTCCACTGTAAGTATCGGTGAGAGCCACTGCCGGCATCGCGTGAGACAACTGTGTCAGTGGTGTGTAGAAGGTAACTTCATTTCCGCACACATGGTCTCGGTCGCCGATGGAACGTGTCTCCACGGTCGCAAACCGGCCCGCCCGAAGCATCGCGGTGCCGTGGTGTTCCGCGTTCACCACCAATTCCATTTGCGCGGGTATCACCTGCTCGACACTCTTCAGCAGCGCACCGCCCATGTGTTTGGCAAAACTCACCAATGCCATCCGCTGTTGTGGGCTGGCCAGCTCGTCTACCAGCAACACCGCTTTCGCCGGGAAGGGATCCTCATAAGGATCCCCCAGGGTGCCGTTCGCGCGAACTGCAGCAGCTACGGTCAGACCTTGCAACTGCACACCGTCCCAACTCCCACTCCGCACGTGCCAAGCCAGGATCGCCTCATTCCCCACGAGGTTGACCTCGCCATTGGCAAAGCACTGACCGGTGTAAACGTCGGCACTACGGGTCTCCAGGTAATCGCCGCGAATTTCTTCCGCTGCCAGCGAAATGGAAAGGCAAGCGACCAGAGAAACCAGAACAATCAAAAGCTGAAATCGCATACGAAACTCCTCAGACTTAGCAGTGCGGCTCTCAGCGGCTAAAGCCGCTTGTGTAGCGGCTCTGGCGGTATGGCTGAAGCCATGCCCTTTCAAAACTTCCCGTGAACCGACTTAATCAAAGTGTCCCTAAGAGCCTCTGGCGCGTCAATGGCTGTTCTTCAGGGTTAGCCGCACTTCCCCGTCCCATGACAGGCTCGGCTTTTCGAATTGCAGTTTCCGGGTTCTGCCAACGCGCCATCCGGACCGATGCACGTCTGAGTATGGATGCACCAGAACAGGCCGTCGTTGCATGGCGGCACGCTGATATCGGGTTCGGCAAGAATGAACTGGCCTTTCCAGCGCAGCGCCGGGCACAGGTTCGGATGATGAATGTTGAAGCGATCCGATTCCCGAATCATGAGACACCTCTCGATGCGGCCTTGAAGATCGCGCGCCTCAGCGCTACGCGCGCGAGTTGGACTTTGTAGGCATTATGGCTGAGCGGCTTAGCGTTCGTCAGGGCGGCTTCGGCCGCTCTTTGCACCGTCTCCTTGTTAATCGGCTGCCCCACCAAGGGCTGCTCCGCTTCTGGCGAAGGCCAGGGCACGGGCGCAACATATCCCATAACAATACGGGCCGATTCCACGTTTGAGCCGCGCATCTTCAATGCAACGCCAGCCACTGCGAGCGGCCAGTCGAATACCTCCTTCTGGCGGATTTCGTAGTGTGCGGCTCTTACGTCCGACGCAGGCGGGATCACCACTTCCGTGACGATCTCGTTCGGTCGCAGATCATGTTCGCGTTCGCCTTCATTTTTCGGAATAACGAAGAACTTTTCCAGCGGAAGCTCGCGCTTGCCTTTTTGCCCTTCCAGCCGGATCTTCGCACCATAGGCGATCAGAATGGGAACAAGGGTGGACGGGCTGACAAACTTGGCAGGGCCCTCATTACCGAGAATGGCATGGTAGCGGTTCTCGCCTTCTGCGACCAGTTCCTTGCCAGCCTTGCTTTTCGGCAAAAGGCCAAAGCCGTTGCGGAAGTACCAGCAGCGGGGACGCTGGCACAGATTACCTCCAAGCGTGGCCTGGTTGCGAATTTGCGGGCTTGCGGCTTCGAGCAGAGCCTCAGCCAGCGCCGGGTAATTTTGTCTTAGTGTGGCGTCATCGGCTAGATCGCCCAGAGTAGTCAATGCACCAATGTGAAATCCTTGCGTATCGGAGGAAACCCCGTGGAGATCATTGATTCCCTTAATATTGATCAACCGTTTTGGCGCAAGCACATCATCTTTCATCAGCGTGAGCAGATCGGTCCCGCCCGCAAGGATTTCCGCCTTGCCCCAACTTGCGCCCAACAGGCTGATGGCTTGGATTCGGGTATTTGGGCTGACGTATTCAAAAGTTCGCATCAGGCACCCCCCTTCTGTTCCAGCGCCGCCAGGACGCGGTCCGGCGTGAGCGGCAGGAACGGCACACGCACACCGATCGCATTGGCAACGGCGTTCGAGATTGCTGCGCCGGGCGAGATCACTGGGGGCTCGCCCAGTCCGATCACGCCGCGTTCGTCGTAACCTTTGCCGGTCATCATATGCACGACCAACTCAGGAATGTCGCTGAGGCCGGCAAGACGGTAGAACCCCATATCCGCATTCAGCATTCGGCCGGTACTCGGGTCCATGACCTTCTCTTCGTACAGTGAATAGCTGATGCCCATGATCAAGGCGCCATAACATTGGCTCTCGGCGGTCTTAAGGTCAATGACCAACCCGCAGTCTTGAACGGCGACCATCTTCTTGGCCTTGACGACGCCAGTATCTGTATCGACTTCGACTTCCGCCATCTGCACGCCACCGACACCGCTATTGGTGAGATCAGGTGGTTTGCTCTTGTCCGGATTCTTACCGCGTATGGTGAGTGGCATTACACCCAGCTTGGAACAAGCTTCTTTCCAACTGAGGGACCGGCTGGAGTCGCCCTTGACGCTCACCTTCCCGTTCACACATTCCAACTGATCCGGCTGGGTGTTAAGCGCGGGTGCAACCTTGGCGAAAAGCGCGTCACGCGCATCCGCGGCTGCACGGCGTGTAGAAGAACTGACGCCGCCGATGGTGGTCGAGCCCCCGGAACCGCCGGAAGGCGGATAAGTCGTGTCGCCGATCTGAAGCTGAATGGCGTCCATGGGAATGCCCAACGTTTCGGAAGCAACGATGAGGATGCAGGTGCGTGTTCCCGTGCCCAGATCCTGGGTACCCAGTTTGATGTCGACCGATCCATCTGGATGGATGGTCAGATCGCAGTCACTGGCATGGCCGCGTCCTCCCCAGGTATGAAAGGATAATCCGATGCCGCGCGCCAAGCCCCCAGACGCAATCTGGCGCCGCGGATGCCATTTCTGTTTCCAGTCCATCAGCTCTGAAGCAATGGCAAGCTCTTCGCGATAAGTATTCTCGCGCTGCTTGGTCAGGTTGAGGTTCTTGCCGAAGAATTCCACCGGGTCCATGTTCAGCTTAGCCGCCAAGTCGTCCAGAGCGCACATCGTAAGGACAGCAGCCTGCGGATGGTTAGGTGCGCGCCAGGCGCGGGCGGGACCGATGTTGTTGCGGATGGCGATGTGTTCCTGTCGTTGGTTCGGAATACTGAAGACGTAAGGAATGGGAGGCATGCCGCCGCCTCCGGGCCCTCCGGTGCCCCATGAGTTGGACTGCCACGCCACCACAGTACCGTCCTTGGTTGCGCCCACTTTTACGCGGGCGTAAGCCGAAGGCCGAGCACCTGCAACTTCGAGTTCTGCATCGCGCTCCAGCATGATACGGACCGGCTTGCCGCCAGCCTTCTTGGAGATTTCGGCGGTAAAGATTCCCCAACGATCCGGGGAGAACTTGCTGCCGAAGCCTCCCCCAATGTGGTCCTGGTGAACCCGAATGTTGGTGGCTGGAATCTTCAACGATTCTGCCATCTGGCCGGGAATGCCGGAGACATTCTGCGTGGAAATGTGAGTGAACAGGTGATCCGGATCGGTCCACTCGGAAATCGATCCATGACTCTCGAGACAGCAATGAGTAATGATCGGAACACCATAGAGCCCTTCGGAAACAACAGCGGCTTCAGCAAAAGCCTTCTCCGGATCGCCCGCCGTTTGCGCTGCAGCTTTCTGGTAACTCGATGCCAGCTTGCCCGCCGCTTCGGGGTGAACCGCTGCTTTCCGTAGGGCATCGAGCACAGCGTCTGAGGCGCCACTCTCCTTGAAGTCCTTCAGCCTGTCTTCTTCGGGTTTTTCTGTAATTCCATACTGTTGGATCTCGCTGACCATTTGTCCGGCGGGCATCTGGTTATCCAGCATGTCATCGATAGCGTCCAGGCTGAGCGGGCCTTCCTCTTGCACTCCACCCTTGGGGGGCTCGGCGTCGCTAACCAGATGTTGTAGTTGCTGGTATTCGACCTTAATTCGGCGAACGGCGTCCTCCGCCGTGGGCTCGTCGACGGCAGCCACGGCAACAACCTCATCTCCCGCCCAGTGGATGGTCGTGCCCGGCCCCTGCACGATGTGAACCGCCCTCACTCCGGGCATCTTCTCAGCCGCCGTCGTGTCAATGCTTACGATCTTCGCGTGCGCATAGGGACAACGCAGCACCTTGCCATAAAGCATGCCAGGCCGGTGCACATCGTAGGTATACTTTGCCTGCCCTGCAACCTTGACGGCAGAATCGACTCGAGTAACGCGCGTGCCGATCAACGTCCGGTGTTGAGCATCAGGCCATGCATAATCCGGCATAGGTCAGGCTCCTTTCTGCGCAACTTGCGCGATCGCCTTGCGGATTCCGGCATAGGTTCCACAGCGACACAGGTTGCCGCTGAGACCTCGGCGAATGTCTTCGGGCGCAGGGTGAGGATGTTTGTCGAGAAATGCTTTGCAGGCAACGACAAAACCGGGCGTGCAGAAACCGCACTGCGAAGCGTCGTTGTCCACAAACGCCTGCTGAATGGGGTGCAACTTGCCGTCTCGCGTCAGCGATTCGACGGTGGTGATGGCTTTGTGCTGGGCTTCGATGGCGAGCATCGCGCAGGCGTAGACGGGTTTGTCATCCACCAGCACAGTGCAAGCGCCACATTCCGCGCGGTCACAGACGCGCTTGGCCCCGGTGAGTTCGAACTCATCGCGCAAGGCGTCCAACAGAGTGACTCGGGGTTCGAGATTCGCCTTATAGTTCTTGCCGTTGATGGCAAATTCCATGGGGACCTTGCCGGGTCCATAGACCCGGACTTCCTGGCCCGCAGCCTTGACCACACGAGGACCAGCGACGAGAGGCACAGCGACGGAAATTCCGGAGATCTTGAGGAATTCGCGCCGGGAGACGCCGGGGCTCTCCGGACTGTCATTGGGGTTTTTCTGATTCTCCTCGTCATCGCGCATATCGTAACCTCCGCAGTACAGCCATCAGCCGGTGGTAACTATCAAAACTCGCGGGCAGCGATCAGTCGTCCGCGGGTCAACGTTTCCCGCGGACGATGGTCAGGGACGCCGCCGGCAGATTGTACATCGTGTTCGCCCCACCGGTAAGCGTGAACCTAACGGGCGGGGTGTTCGGATCAGCGTGGCCCTTCTTGCGATCAGGATGCCACAGGTACTGGGCTTTCCCAAAGGTGATCATTGTGACTGGACCGGAGAAAGAGTCCTCTCGATTGCTCTCGGCGTTATGAAACACAACCTGGACGTGATGGGGATGGTCATAATCTTTATTGATGAGCATGAGCGACCACTGACCATCCGGACGCTCAAGAGCGTATGCCGTCACCAGCATATGCCCCTCGTTATCCTTCACATCGCTGGCTGCAGGGAAGAGGCGATGCTCGGCGTCTTTCGGTTCCGCCCATTCCTGCGTAATCAGCTGTGCCCCGTAAAACTGCGAGGTTTTCTGCTGAATCTTGTAATGCTCATCGACCATGAACATGTGGTAGGTTCCCCAGCTATTGGCGCAGGCGGGATGCGGCGGAGAGTAGGGCAGATCGTGGTAATAGTGAGTCGATTGGCCACCGGCCGTCAGAAAGCCTCCGAAGGAATCTGCCAGCCACAGAGTGCCGAAGATATCGACCGCGGCCTCACCACCGTGGGCGTTGGTTTCCGTGTCGAGCAGGGGAATGCCTGCGGGCAGGCCGTCGTCCCGCCACACCTGCATGATGTGAGTAAGCAACTCCGGCTCCTGATAAAGATTCTTCCAGGGCGTCTCGCAGCCGTCATAAGGATAATGCTCAAACGACATGAAGGCCAGGTCCTGCAGGCGACCGCGGGCTTTCAAATAATCGAGGAAGCGGCGGAACCATGATGTCCGGCCTTGCGCATCGGGCCAAGCCTTGATGTCTTCGGTAACCCCTTCAAACGCCGGACCTCCCAGCTTGAAGTTCGGGTCAACCCCGTGCAGCGCGGTCGAGAACTGCACGTACAGAGTGGCGTAGTCCTCGGGAAGCATGTACTGGCCGTCAGCTTCTTCGCCCATTTCGATGTAGGAAACGGGATAGCCCCGCTTCTTGATGTAAGTCATTTGCGCGGCAGCGTCCTCGGGCGTGCTGTACAGCAGGGCGATAGGAATAATGGCGGGAAGACCGCGAGTGATTCCGCTGGTGAAAAACAGGTCGAACCCAGGCTGGTCGCCGGATTCCATGCGATCAGGAGCGACGTAAAGGTCGGAAGCCTGGTGCCACGGATCCACCGAGGAACACAACGTAAGCGTCTGCTTCTGATCCGGAGAGTGGTGAAGCAGATCAGTGAATTTGCCTTGGTCGTCCATGGTTCCGAGATAAAGCTCGCGGATGGCATATCCGACGCAGTTGCGGCTGTCGCTGGACCCGTGAGTATCGCAAGTATTCGACGACTGTGTCATCAGAATGCGGATAAACTTGGCGCTCACCGGCGATGAAGCGAGGCTAATAGTGGGAGTACCGCCCGTTCCATTCTTCACATCCCCGGAAGCGAAGGTTTTCCACTGCCCTTTATCCTGTTCATCCATCGCGTCGCCGTCACCAACCCAGTACTGCACCTCGTAGGCCTGCGCGTACGGTTCGGCCCAGGCAATGCGGACCGCGTTCACCTCCTGCTTCTTATCCAGAGCGATCACCACCCACTGTGGATGTAGCGAGTCATCCTCGCCGGTGAAGGCCTTCGTCAGATAGGGATTACTCTTCCAGTAGGTGTTGACGTCGCCGTCATCCAGGCGCGAGAAGCCGTCGAACTCCGTCCCGTTGTTTCGGGTGAATCCCCGGTGAGGAAGGGAATAGCCGTAGGAGTGCCGGATCATATTCTTCGTGGGAGTGGAGTCTCCTACGAAATACCCCTTGCCCGAAGAATCGCTCCAAGTGCCCTTAGGATTCCAATGCCAGGCTTGGACGAACAAATCAGTGTTCTGCCGGTAACTGATCACGCCCCACCCTGCCGAAAGGATCTGCTTGATCTGGTCGGGCCGAAAAAACATGTCGGTGGCATTGCTCGTCACACGGTCCACGGTCGAACCAAGCGCATACAGAGGGCTGAACTTGTTCACCACATGACTGGGTGTCGCGTCGACGCGCACGGTTTGGGCGGTGGTCAGAATCGGGTTCGAGAAAATCACGCAGAGAGCAATGATGAAGGATGAACGAGTCATGTGATTTGGAGCCCTTTAGTACATTCGCGATCCCGTATAGACAGTGATACAACAAACCGCAGTGTTTGCGCCATCGAGTTGCCGATCGTTTTCACGCGATGAAACTCATTTTCGCTTCTGTACGGATTTGGCTGCCGCCTCTGTATAATTTCGGGTTCTGAAGACAAATATAACTGCTGCCAGGAGATGTCCGTCATGCTAATCAAAGTGTTCAACGACAAAGGTTCCCTGGGCAAAGCAGCGGCGGAGCAGGCTGCCACGGCGATTCGCCGAGCGATCGCGGAGCACGGCCAGGCACGGATCATCGCTGCCACCGCAGCATCGCAGCTTGAGTTCCTCGACGCGCTCACCAGGACGCCAGGCATCGATTGGCAAAAGGTTGAGGCCTTTCATCTCGATGAGTACATCGGGTTGCCGGTCACGCATCCCGGGAGCTTTCGTAAGATGTTGCTGGAGCAACTGGTCCGGAAGACCGGCATCACCAGGTATCACTTGCTCGAAGGTGATGCTGCAAATCCTGCCCAAGCCGTGCGCGGTGTTGGCAAACACCTGGCTTCTGAGCCAATCGACATCGCCTTTCTCGGTATTGGTGAGAATGGGCACATCGCTTTCAACGATCCTCCGGCAGACTTCGAAACGGAAGAGCCGTACATCATCGTGAACCTCGACGAGGCGTGCCGTCGGCAGCAAGTAGGCGAGGCGTGGTTCGCCAACATTTCGCAAGTGCCGAAGCAGGCGATCTCCATGTCGGTGCGCCAGATTCTGAAAGCAAAGGAGATTCTAGCGGTCGTGCCTGACACCCGCAAAGCGCAAGCGGTGAAGTTGTGCTTTGAGGGCAGTATCAGCCCCGAAGCGCCGGCCTCGATTCTGCGCACCCACCCCAACGCTACCGTCTATCTGGACAAGAATTCAGCGTCACTGTTGGGGCCTAGGTTGCAGAACCAACTGAAGGACGAAGCACAGGTGATGGTAGGGCGTTAGATCGTCCTCCATCCACTACCCATGGCGACCGCCGGAAAGCCGACTCCTAGCCACGCCATCCCCTCCTTGCGCTGGTGGATTGGCGCGATACTGTTTGCCTCGACCGTCATCAACTACATCGACCGGCAAACGCTTTCGCTGCTCGCTCCGTATTTGAAGGTCCAATACCACTGGACCAACAGCGACTATGCCAGCATCGTTATCGCGTTCCGGATCGCCTACTCGATTGGACAAACGGTCTTCGGCAGGTTGATGGACCGCATCGGAACGCGCCGCGGATTAAGCATGGCTGTCGCCTGGTACTCGATCGTCTCGATGGCCACTGCGGCGGCGAGCGGCCTGCGCAGCTTTGCCGGATTCCGTTTCTTGCTGGGCGCGGGAGAATCCGCCAACTGGCCGGCGGCCACGAAAGCCGTTTCGGAGTGGTTCCCGAAACGCGAACGTGGCCTGGCAACCGCCCTCTTCGATAGCGGGTCGTCAATCGGAGGAGCGGTTGCGCCTTTTGTCATTCTGCCGATCTACTTCCGTTGGGGATGGCGTCCG
>OBLT010003259.1_pt1 | contig 9980 bp, 8 predicted proteins | sample 1518721 | NCBI WGS metagenome assembly OBLT01 (sample SAMEA3539307, study PRJEB22396) | soil metagenome | biome: tundra; feature: field; material: soil | place: USA | collected 2010-05 | depth 0.15 m | reverse complement strand
GTCGGATCGCTCGTGCCCGGCTGGAGGGCGCCGTCCAGGGCGGCGGTCGGTGCGCCGGTCAGCGTGCCAGTCGCGGGGCCGGCATCAGGATCGGCAAGGCTGCCCGACGCCAGCACGTCGCTGCCGTTCTTCCATATCAACGCCCCGGCGTACGGTCATGGGCTCACTGGCCTGCGGAGCCGGCCTGGTGCTGCTGCCGCGTTCTCGGCCGGCGGATTCCTGGACGCGGCACGCAGACACGGGGCCACCGAGTTCAACGCGATCGGCGCGATGCTGGAGATCCTCATGCGCCAGCCGCCGCGGCCCGATGACGCCGACACCCCGCTGCGGCTCTGCTATACCGGGCCCGCTCCGGGGGGAGGCAGGCAGGAGGAGATCGAGGCCAGGTTCGGGCTGCGCATCGTGGTCGGCTACGCCATGTCGGAATCGCCGTACGGGCTGATCTGGGCCCGCGGTGACCGGCCGTTCGGAACTCTGGGCTCGGTCCGGCAGCACCCGACCCTCGGGACTATCAACGAGGCACGCGTGGTGGCGCACCGGTGCGGACCTGGGTCCCGGCGCGACCGGCGAGCTGCTGCTGCGCAACCCGGCCGTCACCCCCGGCTACTGGGGGATGCCCGAGGTGACAGCTGCCACGATCGTCGATGGCTGGCTGCATACCGGCGATCTGGTCACCGTCGGCACCGACGGTACCTACACGTTCGCCGGCCGGAAGAAGGAGGTGCTGCGGCAGCGGGGCGAGAACCTGTCGCCGCTGGAGGTCGAGGAGGCGCTTGAGCAGCACCCGGCAGGCAGGCCATCGGCGATCTGCCGCGCACACCCATGGCGCGGGTTGCCAAGCACCGGCTGCCGGCCGGGCATCAGCGGGGGGAGTATGACTGCGAAGGCGCCGGCATTGCCGCTTCCCGACTTCCCGTGGAGGACATTCCATGACTGACTATCCCACCTCGATCGGCGTCTCGGACGCGACGTCCATCACCCTGCTGGGGCACGACCTGGCCAGCGAGCTGATGGGCCAGGTCAGCTTCGGAGAGCTGGCCTTCTGGCTGGTTGCGCTGCACCGGCCGGCGCCCGGCGAGCTGCGCGTTTTCGAAGCCGCGCTGGTGGCGCTCGCTGATCACGGATTCACGCCGTCCGCGATTGCCGCCAGGCTTACCCTCACCGGGGCGCCCGAGTCGCTGCAGGGCGCGCTGGCAGCGGGCCTGCTCGGCGGCGGCTCCCGCTTCCTAGGGGTGACGGAGGACTGCGGCAGGTTCCTTGCCGCCGCGCTTGCCGCGCATGGCGACGCGCTGCCGCAGGACGACGCCGGCTGGGATGCGCTGGCGATCACGGCGGTCTGGGAGCGGCGGGAGGCCGGGCAGCTGGTGCCCGGACTTGGTCACCCTGTGCACAAGACCGGCGATCCCCGCACGCCCGCACTGCTGCGCATCGCGGCCGAGGAAGGGCTCAAGGGGCCGCACCTGAAGCTCTTCGAGGCTATCGGCAGGACGCACAGCGCCGTCATCGGCAAGACACTGCCGCTCAACGGAGCCGGGGTCTGCGGAGCGGCGCTGGCTGATCTCGGTTTCGACGCGGACATGCTGCGGGGATTCGCGCTGCTCGCCCGCGCCGCCGGGCTGCTCGGCCACCTCGCCGAGGAGATGCGCAATCCGGCGGGGCCCGGGATCTACCGGGCCGCCGACGAGAGCATCCGCTACGTGCTGCCGGAATCGTGATCGGGCGAGCTGCGTTGCTCCAGCCCGAGGTTTCCGGCTAGCCTGCCGAGCCCGCCATGGCCAGTCGCGCCAGCGCGGCGCCGTAGCGGATCGCAACCAGCTGCGCGATCGCGGGGTGGGAACCGAGCGGCGGCGCGCTCGGCGCGCCGAGCATTGCCCGGATGGCCTCGATTTCGTCCGGCGGTGTCTCCGGGCCTATGACGCACGGCGAGAGGGCAGGGCGGGAGGCGCCGGCCTCGCGAAGCCGCACGAGTGCGCTGTTCACGCTTGCGGTGTCGCCCAGGGAAGCAGGCACGGCAGGCACGGCAAGCCGGGCCGCCAGCAGGACCGCGACTACCCCCGCCGCCTGGATCGCCTCATCCCCGCGATCGGCGAGCACGAGGACTCCGTTCACGCCGGTCACGATGCTGAGCCCGCGCGCGCGCCCGGCGCGTGCCAGTCCCGCGTCGGCAAGGCGGGCATGCAGTGCCTCGGCGAGCAGCGGGTGCGGGCCGAGATGCGCGGCGAGCATGACGGGCTCCGCGGCCCGGCCGGCCGCGTCGGCGAGTTCGGCGTCCACCGAGGGGTTCGGACCTGCCAGCAGCGGAACCACGACCGCCCGCAGGTCTAGCTGCCCGGCGGGGGCGTCCGGGAATCTCAGTGCATCGTCAAGCGGCTCCGTGTCACCGGCCAGGAAGCCGATGCGGACGTCCACGCCCGGACAGGAAAGCTGAGTGGCACTGGCGATCTCGTCCGCCAGCTCGGCTGTGGCTGGCGTAGCAGCGCCAGGCACGGCCAGCACCAGCGATGGTGCGTCCGAGGCGACAGTAAGCCGGTGCGGACTGCGATGGCGACCACCCGGCCTAGTGCGTGAGGTCCGCCGGGGCAGCAGGTCGCCGGGTTGCGGCGGCTGCCCGCGCTGGGGCAGGGCGTCGCCGCGGCTCGGGAGTGCTTCCCCGCGCTGGGGCATGGCCTCCCCGCGCTGGGGCAAGGGCTCGCCATCTTGCGGCGTCTGCCCGGGATGCGGATATGCCCCGCCGCGGTGCGGCAGGGGCTCGCTGAACTCGGGTTCCTGCCCCCGGTCTGCCGAGGGTCTCCTGGGCCGAAACAGATCGCCCGGCTGATCGGTCGCGCCAGACTGGGCAGGCGGGCCGTCCAGGCCCGACATCGGATCCCCGTCGAGCGGCCTGGAATCATGCCGCTCGCTCGGCTCCCGGCTGGGGAGCTGCTGCTCACGGCGGGGCAGCGGCTCCGCGTCCTGGCTCGGCTCATTCACGCTGACGTATCGTAATCGGGAATCGCAAGGCATGACGTTGTTCTGGGATGTTCAGCCCGGAAACTGATAAAGTTGCCGTTGCATGGTACTCCCGGGTGCCGGGCCCGATGACGGCAGCTCGCCATCTCGCCGCCGCCGCCGCGCTGCATGATCACGGATAATTATCAGCGATTGTCGCCGACGATCATCCGTGATCATGAACGTGCGTGCCTGCTCGGCTGAGCAGGCACGCAGGGACGTTCATCCCGACTTATCGTTCAGGCCTCTTTCGCCGCTGGACCGGTTTCGGTGGTCCCGGTGCCGTTCTTTGCAGTGGTCCCGGTGCCGTTCTTTGCAGTCGCGGGCTTGCGCGCTGCTGTTGGCTTGCGGGCGGTAGCGGGCTTCCCTGCAGCAGCACTCTGCTTGACGGCCGGCTCCCTGACTGCGGCGGGCTCCCTGACTGCGGCGGGCTCCCTGACTGCGGCGGGCTCCCTGACGGATGCCGGCTCGGGCGCCGCAGCAGGCTCCGGCGCAACTGCGCGGACGGCTGCCGGCGGCTGCGGTTCGGCGACCTTCTCCTCGGGCTCGAACTCAACCGCGACAGCTGCCGAGGCGATCAGGATTGGCTCGGCCGGTGGCACGGTCTGCTCGGTCAGCTCGTCAACCAGCTGTTCGACCAGCGCGCGCTGAGCCGCCAGCAGCTGCTCGGCCAAGTCGAAAGCACCTGATATCAGCGCCAACGGACTGGGCAGTATGTCCGCCACTACGGGCAGGCGGACCGTCGGGGCCCTCAGGCCGGGAATCTGCGGCCTGACCGTCTGAACCGCCTCCGCCCACGTTCTTACGGCGCTGGTCACGGAGTCCTGGCCTTTGCGGACCTGGCCCAGAACCTGTTCCTGTAGCTCCTGGCTGATAGCTCGGGCGTCAATCATCTGTCCTCCTGGTGTTAGTCCTCTCTGCAAACTATACCAAGCATACCGCGTGAAATGACGAGCGGCGCTGGTACTGCGAGACACGCCTTCGGCATGTGCGCTCAGGGTCCGCGCCTCGGCGGACGCAGTCGCGCTTATCTGCCGATAGCCGGTATCCCGACGTTCGGCCGACTGCCATCTGACCCACCCTAAGCGGAAGCCACGCGTGCCGCAGCCCTCCGGACGCAGCGTGGCCTAGAATTGCCTATTATCCATATATGCATCTTGGTGAAGTGGATACCGCGTTGGATGTATTCCTGCCGGAGCCGGGCCGCTCCGTGGTCGCAGTCCCGCCGCCGGCCAGCGGCCCGGGCTACTGGGCCGGCGCGCCGAGTGCAGCGTTTGTGAATGGTCAGGTCTACCTTGCTTACCGGCTCCGCCGACCGCTAGGCCGGGGGCGTGGCTATGCCGTGGCGGTGGCCAGATCTGATGACGGAGAGAACTTCGAGACGATTCTGACACTCCGCAATGACGAATTTGGCACCCCTTCGCTGGAGCGACCGGCCCTCGTCCGCACGCCGGACGGCACCTGGCGGCTGTATGTGAGCTGCGCGACCAAGGGAACCAAGCACTGGCGAGTGGAGATGATGGAAGCTGGTGATCCCGCTGAGTTCGATTCGCAAGACAGCCGGGTCGTGCTGCCCGGCGACGCCAAGACCGGCGTCAAGGATCCGGTGATCAGGTATCGCGACTCCATCTGGCAGCTCTGGGCCTCGTGTCATCCGCTGGCCGATCCCGGCGAGACGGACCAGATGGTGACCGATTACGCCACCAGCCGGAACGGAATCGACTGGACCTGGCATGGCACGGCTCTGAGCGGTCGGCCCGGCTTCTGGGATGCCCGGGGTACCAGGGTCACATCCGTGTGCTTCCTCGCCGACAAGATCATTGCCAGCTATGACGGTCGCGCTACCGCTGCGGAGAATTACGAGGAGCTGACCGGCGTCGCCACCGGCGCCGAGCCGACAGCCCTAGTGCCGCGCGGCAGCACCCCGCTCGCTGTATCCCCGTTCGGTAGTGCCGGCCTGCGCTACCTGGACATCCTGACGCTGCCGGACGGACGCCACCGACTGTACTACGAGATGACCCGCGCCGACGGCGCACACGAGCTGCGCACAGAACTCCGGTGAACGTCAGACCAGCGGATCGGGGTTCTGCCGCGCTTCCGGTCGGCGCGGCCAGGCATCAGCCGTAGGTCACTGCTGACTGACCCTGCCGTTTCTTGCCTGGCGGTGGCCTGCAGGCCGACTGCCGACCATGCCACCTGACCGGTCTCGCGGCTGCGCCCAGTCGCTGAAATCCGAATCCGTCACCTGCTCCAGCAGCCGGATATCGTCTTCGAAATAGGGGATCAGCTGCTGACGCTGCTCCCAGGTGAGCGGCTGACGCTGCCGGGCCTTCTGCTGCAGGATGCGCTCAAGCGGGTCTGTGATAGCTGTGCCAAGCGCCCCGGGCAGATGTCGGCCCACGGGCGGCGGCTGCCCGCAGGGCGCGGGGACACCGCGAGGTAAGTGAGCGTCCGGTCCAGATGAGCAGTGACGTTCTCCTTCGGCAGTTCGGTGATAACTCCCTGCTTAACCTCGAGGAACGCGCAGATCAGATACTGCGTTTCGACCGGGGCGTCGACGATCTCCTTGTAGCACAGCACCAAGACCTGGTCGCGGGGAAACAGCGGGTAGAGATGCTGCAGCTGCTTCCCGTATTTGCCGGGGCTGACGTACTGCCAGAACGAGTTCCAGCCTGCCGCGACGCGTTCCTCTTCGGCGGCGCACGCGCGGACGACGTCGTTGATCGGCTCAAGCCCGGCTGACCACAGGTGCGTCCAGCAGGAATGCGCGCGCTCCACAGGGTCACGCACAATCACGATGAGCCTCGCCTGCGGGATAAGCTCCCGAATCCGCCGCGGGGCGGCTCGATCGTGCAGATAGAACGGCGTCGCAGCGCCGCGCACCCTCGGGCGCCGCGCTGAAGAGCGCATCGTAGTCGGCGCGCCGCCAGACATGCTCACTATAGGCATGGATTGAAAGGAATTTCACCATTGGCCCCGGTACTTGCTGATGTGACGCGCAATACAGTGCATCTCGTGCTCGCGGCGGCGGAACCATGCCTGCGATGACGCGTGTCCCGCACTACTGGCGAGCCCGCGGATTCTGGTGTACCTGCATCGCGCGCCGGCCGCCGCGCACGTATCCGGCCGTGCGCTCCGGTCTCATCCGGCCGTGGCACGAAACTTCGCTCGTGGATCTCACTGAAGCCACGCGGGCGGGAAGTACGCGCTCGTTCGGCCCGACCCGGTGCCGTCCGACCTGATCCACCGAGTTCTGGACAATGCGCGCTTTGCGCCCAGCGGCGCCGGTACCAGTACCACGCACCGCTTTTCGAGGCGCCCGGCGAGGAACCCGCCCCGGACGCCTACGCCGATCACCTGGATCAAGTTCCCGTGCACCTGGTGATTACCGTCGCACTGGCGGTCATCACGACGACGATCCAGCCGACTGATGGCAGCCGTGCCGCTGGCGGCGCTGGGATCTACCCTTCGTCCAGAACATCGCTCGGCGTTCACGTAGCGGGCCTGGGCACCAAACTCTCGACGGTGCTGATCACGGTGGAAGCCGAGGCATTAGGAGCTACCGCGCATCCCGGCCGGGCACCTGATCGCGGCGCACCTCGGTGTCGGCTGGCCGGCCGGTCCGCTGCCCACCCGGCTGACGCGACGGCCGGTCGCTGACTTCGCCAGCGCGGACACCTTCGACGGCCAGCCGCTCCGCGACTAGGGCCTTGAGCTGCTCGCGCTAGCGCCGACGGCCGCCAGGTGCGACGGGACGATGCAGGCGACGGGGCTCCGCAGGACCCAGCGGGCGCCGCGGTGCCTGGAGATCCGGCTGAAGGCACCATGTGACCTGCACGGTGGCCAGCTCAGTTCGAGGCAACCGTGCTACGCGGCTGGTACCGGTTACCCCGGATCGTGTTATGGCGGCCCTTGTTAACGACCGCGCGGCCGGTGTTCCGCAAGCGCCGTCCGATTCGGTCAAGACCGATGTAGTTATTGATTACTTGATTTCGCCGTGTATCCGCTCGCAGTGTCACACCATTTCCCGTATTGCCACTAATAAGATCAGAGGGGTTCGAGCTAACGTTGCCGATAGAATTGCTGTAAGCCTTACCGCCGATCAGAACGCCGCCCTTCTTGTTGCCCAGCGGCTTCAAGCCAAGGATCCCAGTTCCGATGAAGCTGCTGAAGACCCTGTTGTTATGCGCTCTTCCTACTATTGCAAGCCCATAGCTAGCATTGCCAGAAAAAGTATTCTGCGGGATCACCGAACGCCGAGATCCGCCAATTACATTGTCGTGCGCGGCACCGTCAATCAGGAGGCCATCGCCGCCATTGGGCAGCGCAGCGCCACCGTTGGTCGTTAGACCGACGATATCGGGATCGATCGTCACCCCGGAAGCATTACCTGCCAGTTCGACACCGTTATTCCTATTTCCTGAGAACACATTCGTTCGAGCCAGATTGTCGCCCCCGGTAGAGGTAATAAGCAGGCCGTCATTGCCGTTAGGCGCAGCGCCCTTGAATGCCAGCAGGCCGCCAAAAGTATTGAAGGTGATGAATCCTTTCGCCGTGCCCGTCACATCTATTCCGTTTCGGCGGTTGCCGGAGGACACGTTTCCCAAGGGAATCACTCCTCCCACCTGAGTATTAGCCGAAGATCCATCAACACGAATGCCGTCTAGTCGATTACGAACGATAGCCGTATTGTTGGCTCCGATGCCGAAGAAATTTCCTTGAACCGTGATATTATTCGAGTCCGTAATGCGCAGGCCATTTTTGCCATTACCGCTAACGACGTTATAGTAGACAAACGGGTTATTGACGAACTTACAGCCTGCCAGCAAATTCTTGTTCGCGCGGTGGATCCATACTCCGTTGCCGGCATTGCCGATCGCGGCGTCGCCATTGGCCGTCGTTCCGATGAAGTTGCCGTTCAAGACGTTGTACTCGGAATCCGTGTCGATCATAACGCCATTCTGGCTATTGCCCGATATGAGATTGCCCAGCGGAGGAACTACGAAGACAGGAGTCACCGTGCCCTTGTCTCCAGTCGGATTATTGGCCTGGCCCGTAGCGGTGTCGACAAACTCAGTGCCGCCGATGTCATTGCTGTCTGACTTGCCGATGATCGATATACCGTCGCCGCCGTTGGCAATGGCTGACGTACCAGCTGGATTAGTCCCGATGTGATTGGATACCACGGTGTTATGTGACGATCCGAGGAGCACGATGCCGCTTCCCTTGTTTGCGGAGATCACATTCGCGACAACACCGGAGGCGCCCGAGCGATTCAGTCCAATGAAATTCTTCGACGATGTCGGCGACGCGTACACGCCGGGACCATGGTTGCCGAATGCGGCTCCAGTCAGGTTCAGGCCGATGTAGTTGTCATCGAGAGTGACTGAGCTGGCGTCCAGGGTCACGCCGCTGCCGGTGGCGTCGTCAACGGCGAGAGCCAGGAGCTGCGACCCGCGCGAGCCTGCCGCAAATCGCAGGCCTGCGTGCGCTTTGCAGTCAATCTCCACCACCGGCGGTCCGCCACTGGCGTACGTGGGCGCCGACCTTCCGTCGATTGTCACCGTCCTGGAGATGGCAGGCAGCTGGCTGGCGAGGGTGATGGTTCCGTGGACGGAGAAGTAGATGACCGTGGCGTTTGCGGGGGGACCCGCATCAGCGGCCTCAATCGCCGCCCGGAGTGAATCCGCTCCGGAGCTTCTGAGGTTCTTGACAACGATGGATCGCGAGGAGCCGGGGGCGGATGTGAACGTTCCAAGTGCCTGGGCTGCAGCCGCGGGCGTCGAGACGGCGACGGCCGTCGATGCGCATGCGGCGACGCAGACGGCACCAGCGATGCGGAAGGGGATTCTCGACGCGAAATGACCATCAGAGGGTAGTCCTTTGCGCCGGAATCTCGAATGCGTGGCTAGAGCGAGCATTGTTAGTCCGCTTCCATGGATGGTTGCAACGGTCTGATGTATTTCGGGCGCTTACCTGGCGACTGCCGGACCAGAATCCGCACTTGACCAGTCGAGCGCGGCGTGGCGATGGCTCCGCCAGGGGCGGGCACTGGCTCTTGCAAGAGGCGCGGCCCAAGCGTAGCAAGATGAGGCCGCCCGTCGCGGCCAGGACGAGCCGCAACCGCCTTCGAGCGCGGCTGGACTGATCGAGCTAATCATGTGGCAGCAGGCAATCTGGGGCACTGCGTCTCCCGCGGTCCCGGAGAACCAAGTGCGGAGAAATTACCAACGTGCACCCCTTTAGCCTGTCGTCTGATCCAGAAGGTCTCCGGACTCAAAAGCAGTATGGGCCGTTAGGTAGAGCAGCGCCACTATCTCTCGCTGAAACACTGAGGTGTCTGCGACAACCTCACTCAGCAAATTCTCCATGTCACCACAATGAGGGAGGCTTTCGACATTCGGAACAGGCGCCTGTGCGGTGTCCGATGGGTGTGTCACCTGAGTGGTCACAAAAGGCATGTTTCGTGATAGGAGATGCCTGCAACCGTTGATCATGCTTGATCGGGCCCGGGTCTACGGATTGTACAATCACCAGTAGAAGAACTCTCGGCGCATATATATGGCGCCGGGCTACGATCCAGGCGGGACCAAGCACATCACGCCAGCATCCCAGGGCAACCCGTCGCTGACGAGCACTGCCACGTCGCGCGGGCGAAGGTGAGGGCAGCTGCTGAACAGGCGGGCCTCTGACAGATTCCGGCAGAGGCCCTGGAGGAACATGCGCAGGGGGGCCATGTTCTGCAGCGGAGCTGGATCACCTTGCCGTCGTCACCGTGGAAGGGACTGGACAGGTGCGGCTAGAACTCAGCTTTCGCGTCGGCTGGCGTCGGCGGAGATGCCCGCAGGTCGGCACCGACCAGTGCGCCAAGGCCGCTGGACTCGAGCATTCTGACCACCTTGTCGCGGGCCGTCTCGTACGTCACAATCGAGGCGGCCTCGAAGAACGGTGTGCCGGGCCGGAGCAGGCCCTCCATCACTGCCTCCGCAATC
>OBLT010003258.1_pt1 | contig 9980 bp, 11 predicted proteins | sample 1518721 | NCBI WGS metagenome assembly OBLT01 (sample SAMEA3539307, study PRJEB22396) | soil metagenome | biome: tundra; feature: field; material: soil | place: USA | collected 2010-05 | depth 0.15 m | reverse complement strand
TCACGCGCCGACCCTGCTTTTGTGGGGCGACGACGATAAGCTGATTGCGCCGGTTTATGCCAGGGAGTTCACCAGCCGCATCAAGAACAGCAAGCTGGAGATAATCAAGAATGCAGGCCACATGGTGATGTACGAGCAGCGGGAAGCGCTGGTCGGCGCCATCGTAAAATTCCTGAAGGGCTGACCCCGCATGGCAAATGAAACGTCGGATTCCGCTCGCGCGCCGCTTGGATGGTTCCTCACCGTGATGACGGTGCTGTTTGTCGTCCTCGCGCTCTCCGATTTCACCAAGGCGCTCCAATTCGCCAACAATCCAGCGGTCGGCGGCCTGGTGGTCTTCGGTCACAAGTTCCACGGCGTCGCGCACAATCTCGTGCTCGGTCCGTTGTTCGGCATCGTGTTTCTCATCTACGCCCACGGCATCTGGAACTTGCGCGCGTGGGTGCTGCCGCTTTCGATCGTCTATGCGTTTTACGTCCCCTACAACCTGGTGCTGTTCTGGTACACGCATCTCGAGGGGGATCGATCGATTGGGTTCATCGTGGGCTATCTTGCAATCGCGCTGACCGGTTCGATCGGCACCGCGATCTATCTCGCCTATCATCGCGAGCGGCTGAGCTGACCCTCCCGCGGATGATTGCAATGATTTTTGGAGTTGACGGCGACACGGCACAGTTTTAAATTGCAACTATGAAAATTTACGAATTCACCATGGCTCCGAATCCACGCCGCGTGCGGGTCTTCCTCGCGGAAAAAGGCATCAACGTTCCTTACGAGCAGGTCGATCTTGCTACTGCCGCCAATCGCAAGCCCGAGTTCCTGAAAATTAATCCGATGGGCGGGGTGCCGGTGCTCGAACTTGACGACGGCACTCATATCGCGGAGTCGGTCGCGATTTGCCGCTACTTCGAGGAAACCAAGCCCGACCCGCGCCTGATGGGCGTGGACGCGAAGGACAAGGCCGTCGTCGAGATGTGGAACCGGCGGATGGAGTTCGAGGTGTTATGGATGACTGCGGGCGCGTTCCGCAACACCAGCGATTTCTTCAAGGGACGCATCCCGCAAGTCAAGGAATACGGCGAGATCTGTCGAAGCGCGGCAATCAAACGGCTGGAATGGCTCGACACGGTGCTGGCAGATCGCGAATTCATCGCGGGACCGCGCTACACGATTGCGGATATCACGGCGCTGATCGGAATCGATTTCGGCCGGTTGACCGGAATCAAGGTCGAGGAGAATCAAAAGAACCTCGCGCGATGGCACAAGGCGGTATCGAGCCGTCCCAGCGCCAAGGCATAGCGCCGATTCGTCTCATCGCAGCATGACCGAAAATTGGGGCGGTTCGCGAAGAGCGGACCGCCCTATTCTTTTAGCGCGCGGCGGACTCGGCGACGGCCGCCGCCGTCGGCGGATATATCGGCGTGTAGATCCGGTACAGCATCAGGTAAACAATCACTCCGGTCACCGACACGTACATCCACAGCGGCCAGGTCCATCGCGCGATTCGCCGATGGCGCTTGAAATTGCCGCGCAGCGCGAACCAAATCGTCGCAAACACAAGCGGCACAATTACGCCGGCCAGGATCACGTGCGGAATCAGAATCGCGAAGTACAGCGACCGAACCCACCCTTCGCCGCTGAAGCGCACGTTTCCAACGTTGTAGTGATAGACGAGATATGAGGTCAGGAAAGCGGCGGAAAAACCCATCGCGGCGATCATGCATGCGCGATGCGCTCGCACCCGCCCGTTCTTGATGAAGACGAATCCCGCCAGCAGCAGAACCGTGGCGCATCCATTGAGGATCGCGTTGAGCGGCGCCAGCGAATGGTAGGAATCCAATCAGGTTGCCAGGTTTTTCACTGTTTCAATGCTGCGGCAATGGCCGGGGCGGCGGCGCGACCGGATTAGTACCCATCTCGGCCGGATTCGTCACCTTGATCTTGTGATCGAACTTCGTCCACATCCGCGTCGTCAGATCGGGCAGCAGCATGAAGCACAGAAAGGTGACCAGCACTACCGGAATTATTGCGATGAGCGCCAGCGCCTTTTTTTCCATCGCCAGATGCATGAAGTACATCGCCACCAGCACCGCCTTGGCCCACGCCAGCGCGATCAGCAGGCCGACTTTGGCGACGTGCGGCAGACCCATCGCATATACGCCCAGCTCGACTCCGGTCAAAATCGCCAGGTAGATAAAAACCGCAATGTAGTTCGGGCCGCTATGATCGGCCTCGTATCCTGAAATCGCCGCTTGCGTCGTCATGGCTTGAATTTCATCTCCAGACCGTAGTCGTTGGAAAAACTGGCGTCCTAAATCAGGTAGATGAACGTAAAGATCAGTATCCAGACCAGGTCAACGAAGTGCCAGTACAGGCCCGCGATCTCGACCAGGCCGGCTTTCTCCCGCGGTAACTTGCCCATCATTCCGCGAATCAGCAGCACGCTGTTGTACACCACGCCACCGAAAACGTGACAGCCGTGAAAGCCGGTCAGGATGAAGAAGGTCGCGTCGAATAAGTCGCGCTGGATCGACATCCCTTTTTCGGCGATCAAGTGATGCCACTCAACCGCCTGCATCCCAAGGAACAGGAGCCCGCCAAGCACGGTCAGCGCCATGAACATTCGGAACTTCGACTGCATCCCGTGTTGCACGCCGTCGAGCGCCTCGACCATCGTGACGCTCGAGCAGATCAGGATGAACGTCATTATCGCCGTGGTGGTGATGCCGAGGTAGTCTGCCGGCGTCGGCCAGTTCGGATTGTTGATGCGCAGCGCGCCGTAGGCTGCGATACCGGCGCCGAAAGTCATTGCGTCGCCGGCCAGGAACGTCCACATCCCGAGCTTGCCGAGATTTCCCGGGGTAAGCGACGGTTCTAACTGATCGGCATGCACCGCACCGTGATCGTGGGTCTCTACTGCAGCGGCCTCGCTCATCGCAACCATCCTCTTCGGGGCAAATGGCTATAGCCAGTACTCACTTGAAATGACTATCCTCGTGGCCGATCAGAGCTTCGTGATCGTTGGCGGAGCGGAGTTCCGGTCCTGCCGGATTGACCGCCGATAGGCGAAGTAAGTAATTCCGCCGATTGCGGCAAACGAGACATACGGCGATACCAGCAGGAACAGCGTGCTGGCCTTGTACGCGTGGAGCGCGTGACTGTCCTCCGACAGCCCGCACGTCGCGCACGCGTTCGCCAGGCGCGGGGCGGCAGCGACAATCGCACTCGCTATCGCTATGGCCGCGGCCTTGAGCTTTCTTTTTTTCATTTTCTCACTTTTTCACTTTTTCAGTGCCACGGTTTCCCCACGCACAAAACTACATCAGATATACCAGCCCAAACAGGATCGGCCAGACCGCGCAGACGAAATACCAGTACACGGCGCATACCTCAATCCCGCCGGCGTTACGCGCGTTGTACCTGCCGCCCATCGCAGCCATCGCCACGCACGCGAGCCAAATGACCCCGGCCGTCACGTGCGCGCCGTGGCATCCGATCAGCAAATAAAAGGTGCCGCCGTACGTGCCGCTGGAAAGCTTGAGGCCGTGCGCGACCAGCCGCACCCATTCGCTGCCCTGTACCGCAAGAAACGTCACGCCGAGCGCGAGCGTCGCCAATAGATAACGGCGGATCAGGCGCTGGCGGCTGCGATGCGCCGCGCGCAGCGCAAGCGTCATCGTGAGCGCGCTCGATAACAGCACCAAGGTGTTCACCCAGGTGACCGCAATCGGCAGGCGCGGCAGCGCCGGCGGCGGCCAGAAGGCGGCTTGGAGGCGGAAGATCAGGAATGAGCCGATGAGACCGCTGAACAGCATCATCTCCGACGCGATCAACATCATGATCGCGAGCATCGCGCTGCTGATGAAGGGACGCTCGCTCTGATCGCCGCCCGCGCTCGAGTCGGACGATCGGACGCGCCGGATCGGCGCCACCAGCGGAAGTATTTTCGCGGTCGATGCTGTCACGCTGGGCGCCATATCAATGCTTCAGCAGAATCGTCACGACTGAGACCGTTACCAGCAGGACCATGACGCCGACGAGTATCTTCAGCGTCCGCCAGATTTCTTCTTTGCGCTCCTCACGTTTCACCAGGCCAGTCATTGCAGTACTCACACGCGATCCAGCACGAGCACCAGCCACACAATGGGTAAATAAACCAGCGACGCGAGCAACAACCGGCGCGCCGCCTGCGAATTACCGGGCGAATGGACCATCGCAAATCCAAACATCAACATGCCCAGCCCAAGCGCGGAGGCAATTACCATGTAAGGGATTCCAGCGAAGCCGAGCATGGTCGGGATGATCCCCACCGCGACGAGTCCGAGGCACCCCGCAATTACGACCAGATTCGAAGGATTTCCGCCGCGCGCAGTATCATCCGGAAGCAGCCGGATGCCGGCGCGTGCGTAGTCGGTGCGGAAGAGTCGCGCGACCGCAAAGGTATGCGGCAGTTGCCACAGGAACATGATCGCGAAGAGCACGATCGGCTCCAGGCCGAGGCCGCCGCGCGCCGCCACCCATCCCGCCACTGGAGGGAGAGCACCGGAAACCGCGCCGACGACGTTGCACATCCAGGTATAGCGCTTCAGCGGAGTGTACACGCCGAGATAAATGATTGTGATTGCGGCGATCACCGCGGCGCAGGGCAGGTTCGTCGCGAGCGTCAGGTAAACGAGGCCGGCGCCCGTCGCGCTCACGCCGAAGACCAGCGCTTCGGCCGGGCGCATCCTCATGTCGGGCAGCGGACGATGGCGCGTGCGATCCATCATCGCGTCGGTGTCGCGCTCGACGTACTGATTGAGCGCCAGCGTCCCGCCGGCTGCCAACGCCGTACCCGCCAGCAGATTCAGCGCGAGCGTAACATCGAATCCCGTGCGCCCACCCAGATAGAAACCGGCCAGCGTCGTGACCAGCACCATCAGAACAATGCGCGGCTTGGTCAGTTCGAAATAATCGCTCACGCTGCCGTGTGGCAGCGTCAGCACAGATTCAGCGGTCGCCACTTTGGCACTCATGCGGTCACCTGCCGTTCGATTACGCGCGAACTCGCATGCGACTCGATCGCATGGGCGCGAGGCGGCGCTCCGAGGATGCGATATGCACGAAGGGTCAGCGTCAGGCTGGTCGCCAGAACCGCGGCGCCGAGCGCGACGTGGCTGGTGGTCGGGAGCACCGCGCGCTCGCTCCAGATTGTGATCGCACCGAGACAAATCTGGATAACCAGCAGGATGAACACCCCAATCGCAGGGCGGCGCAGCGCGCCGACCTCACGATGCATCCGGAGCACGCGCGCGACCGTCCACAAAACCATCGCGGTGACAACCACCGCACCGCATCGATGGGCAAAATTAATCGCGATGTACTCGTCCCAGTACGGCGGCGCCAAATAGCCGAACGAAAGCGGAAAATCGGGGATCACCAGCCCGGCGCTCATGTGCCGCATCAGCGCGCCGACGAGAATTTGCAGGTAAATGACGGCGGTCATCGCGGCGGCAAGCGCAGGCAGCGGGATTCGTGACGGCGGATCATCGACGTGCGGGGTCGTGCTCCAGCGCGGATTGGTGAAAATAGCGATCGATACCATCAGGCACAACAGCGCCTGAGCTGTAGCGGCGTGCGCAACCGCGATCGCCAGCGGCAACTCGAACAGCACTGTGATTCCGCCGAGGACGGCCTGCACGACGATAAGTCCGAACGCCAGCACGACAAGTTTGCGGACCCATCGCCGCGGCTCCGTGCGCCACGCCCACGCCATCAGCACCAGGGTAAGAACTACGACTGTTCCGGCAGCCAGGCGATGGCCGAATTCGAAACGGATGCCGCCCTCCCACGCCGGAATGAGTTTGCCGAACGCCAGCGGCCAGTCCGGCACGGCCAGCGCGGAACCGGTCGAGGTGACAAGTCCGCCGACGAAAATGAGGCAAAAAGTGGCGCCCGCGGTCAACATCGCAAAGCGATGCAGCCCGCGCGTCTTCTCATCCCCGGCTGACAACTGCGACTGATTCATTCGCTGTTAGCGCGATCGCCTATCCGCCGCGCCCGTCGAGTGTTCGAGCAACTGCGATTGCGGCAGATAATCCTCCGCAACCTCAGGCGAGCTGAACTCGTACGGTCCACGGTAAACGATCGGCACCGTCCCGGGCCAGTTGCCGTGCGGCGGCGGCGAAGGCGTCGTCCACTCCAGAGTATTCGCGAACCACGGATTCTCGGTGGCCTTGGCGCCCATGAAATAGCTCCAGACGATATTCGCGAGCAACAGGAACTGCGCGGCGCCGAGCACGAAAGCGCTGATCGAAATAAATTCGTTAATCGGGATGATCGGCTTCAAAAAATCATACTGCTGCGGATTGTAAATCCGGCGCATGTGTCCCGCCATCCCAAGGATGTGCATCGGAAAAAAGGTGCAATTGAAGGACACGAAGGTGATCCAGAAGTGAATCTTGCCCAGCGTCTCGTTCATCATGCGGCCGAACATCTTGGGATACCAATAGGTAATTCCCGCGAAGATCCCGAACAGGCTGCCGCCGAATAGTACGTAGTGGATATGCGCGACGATGAAGTAAGTATCGTGGATGTACATGTCCACCGGCGTGCACGCCATCCAGATTCCCGACATTCCGCCGATCACGAACATCGCGACGAACGCCAGCGCGTTCATCATCGCGGCCGTGTAATGGATGTTGCCCTTGTAGAGCGTGCCGAGCCAGTTGAAAGTCTTAATCGCCGACGGCACTCCGATGATCATCGTGGTGATCATGAAACTGCCGCCGAGCACCGGATCCATCCCCGACACGAACATGTGATGGCCCCACACGATCCACGACAGGCCCGCGATCGCGATCATCGCATACGCCATCGCGCGGTATCCGAATATCGGTTTGCGCGAAAACGTCGCGATGACGTCGGAGGCGATCCCCATCGCGGGCAGGATCATGATGTAAACCTCGGGATGGCCGAAAAACCAGAACAGATGCTGCCACAGCAGCGGCTCTCCGCCACCCGCGGGCAGAAAGAAATGGGTGCCGCCCAGGCGATCGAACAGCAGCAGCGCAATCGCCGTGGTCAGCACCGGAAGCGCGAGCAGCAGCAGAATCGCCGTGATGAACAGTGACCAGATCGTCAGCGGCAGGCGGAAGAAGTACATCCCCCTGGTGCGCATGTTGATGATCGTGGTGATGTAGTTGATCGAGCCCATCAGCGACGACGCGCCGAGCACGATGATGCTGATGCACCATAAGTTCTGGCCCCAATCGACGCCGGTGTAGATTGGCACTGCGCTCAGGGGAGCGTACGAGGTCCATCCCGCGGCCGCAGGACCGCCGGTTACGAAGAACGAGGAAAGCAGGATCACGCCCGCGACCGCGCCGACCCAGAACGACAGCATGTTCAGCTTGGGGAACGCCATGTCGCGCGCGCCGATCATCAGCGGGATGAGGAAGTTGCCGAAACATCCGACCAGGATCGGCATCACCACGAAGAAGATCATGATCGTGGCGTGCATCGTGAACATCGCGTTGTAGGTATTGGGCGGAATCGCGCCTTCGTACATGAACGGTTCGGGCACCCAGTGAAATCCCGGGACCTGGGTTTCGGGAAACGCCAGTTCCCACCGCATCAGCATCGCCATCAGGCCGCCGATCGCCATCATGAACAGCGCCATGAACAGGAACTGCCGCCCGATCATCTTGTGATCTTCGGAGAAGATATACGTGCGCCAAAAGCCGAGCTCATGATGCTCCGCGTGGGCGCCGTGTGCCGCAACCGCTGCCGCGCTGCTCATTTTGGGCTAGCTCCTTCGGTCGCCGAGGGCGGCGCGGGCGGATTTGCATACAGGTCTTTGAGCCACTTGTCGTAATCCTCTTGCGACTGGACCGTCAGATTGCCCTTCATCCCCGAATGCCCGAAGCCGCACAGCTGCGAGCACGGAATTTCGTATTGCCCGGTTTCGGTCGCTTCGAACCAGACGTGGATGATGCGGCCAGGTACCGCGTCCTGCCTCAGACGCATGTTCGGGACGTAAAAACTGTGGATGACGTCTTTCGAGGTCAGATCGATCCGCACCACTTTGTTGACCGGCACGTGCAGCTCGTTCTCGACGATGATGTCGTCCTTGGTGCCGAGTTTGCCGTTGCGCCCCGGATAAGTGATTTCCCAGTTGAACTGCTTCCCGGTCACCGCGTAGAAGACATCCCCAGGAGGCCCATGCTCCTTGATATCAGCCCACGTCGAGCGGCTCATAAACGCCAGAACGATCAGAATCGCCGCGGTCGCCGTGGTCCAGATGATCTCGAGACGCGAATTGCCTTCAATATATTCCGCCTTGCGGCCGGGCCGGGTGCGATAGCGAATCATGAAGACCACCATCGCGATCATCACCGCGGTCCAAACGACCGCCACGATCCAGAAGATCAGCAAAAAGAGCCAATCGATTTGGGGACCGAAGGTCGAGATGTCGTGCGGAAAATACAGATGCTCGAGCATCGACGCGTCACCTCTACGCTACCAATGTGCAAATTCCCGACGAGCATTCGCCGCGCCGATCAAGGCGGCTAATGCAACGTTCCAACGCCTTCCGATTCATGAATTGGATGTAATTATGCCCGTTAGCGCAACGATTAGTGAAATGAAAAATCTTTATCCACCACCGCAACGCCCGCCTAATAGCCGCCATGACGCCCACATTTCAGTAGTTATTTCAAGCGTTTCGTGGTCCCATGATCCCATCGGCTGCGGGTCCGGTAATCAGGTATTGGCGCCAGATTGGCGGCAACAAACGTTTGGGCTACAACGGCTAGTCGAGGAAGAGGAGGTCTTTGTTTCTTATGCCTGATCGCGTGGCGACCATTTCCCAAGCCTTCGAGGCGCGGGCGCAGAAGTACGGTGCGCGCGCATTCTTAAAGGACAAGCCCGGCAAAGTCTGGACGGACCACTCGTGGACCGAAATCTCCGACGCCGCCGGAAAGCTTCGCGCCGGTCTGCTCAGCTTGGGCGTGCGCCCCGGCGATCGGGTCGCGATCCTCTCCGAGAATTGCCCCGAATGGATCGTCGTCGATCAGGCGGTGCTGGGGCTCGGCGCGATCGTCGTGCCGCTGTACACCACCAGCGGTCTGGAGGAAACCGCACACGTCATCAGCGACTCGGGAGCGAAAATCGTCACGGCCAAGGGGCCCGAGATGATCAAGAAAATTCTCGGGCTGGGCAGTTCGATTCCCGAGGTCACGGCAATTGTCGCCATGCATCGCGGCGCCGAATCCGCACCCGCGGCGAACGCAACGCCCGCCATCATAACGCTGGCATCGGTGAGCGGCGATGCGGACTGGAGTTCAGACGTGTGCTCTTCCGATCTATGCGCCGGCGGCCATCGTCGAGGGCGGCAGCGAGGACCTCGCGACGATCATCTATACGTCGGGCACGACCGGCACGCCCAAAGGCGTGATGCTCTCGCACGGCAACCTGCTTGCCAACTGCGAGGACTCGCTTGCCGCACTTGCGCTCAACGCCACCGACATGACGCTGTCGCATCTGCCGATCGCGCACTCGTTCGAACGGACCGCGGGTTACTACACGGTGGCAATGGCGGGAGGGACGATCGCGTTTGCCGAGAGTCTCGGGCAGCTCGCATCGAACCTGACCGAGGTCGAGCCGACCGTGGTGCTCACGGTGCCCCGCCTGCTCGAAGTGATACATAGCCGGGTGATGCGCACGGTGGAGGCCTCGCCTCCGATGCGCCAACGACTGTTCAAAATGGCGCTCGCGGCGGGCGAACAAGCGGCCGAGTATCGCCATCGCGGCAACCCGGTTCCGCCCATGCTGGCACTGTCGATGGCGCTGTTCAGGCGCCTGGTCTTCGCGCGAGTGCGCGCGATCTTCGGAAATCGAATGCGCTACCTCATTTCCGGCGGCGCGCCGCTGCCGACCGAGATCAACCGCTTCCTGTCCGCCGCCGAAATTCCAATCGTCGAAGGATATGGCCTGACCGA
>OBLT010003256.1_pt1 | contig 9981 bp, 9 predicted proteins | sample 1518721 | NCBI WGS metagenome assembly OBLT01 (sample SAMEA3539307, study PRJEB22396) | soil metagenome | biome: tundra; feature: field; material: soil | place: USA | collected 2010-05 | depth 0.15 m | reverse complement strand
ATGCCGGTGTGCGTCGTGGTATGCCAGCGCGCATTGGTAGGCCGGGCTCTGGAAAAGATCGTGGAAGATCGGGCTTCCGCGGAAGATCCGGGCAACGGGGGGGTACCTTTCTTTCCACTGAAGCCGGATCTTCCGCGATAATTGCCCTCATTTCGTACTGGTGAGCGAATCGTGATTCGGGTGGGGTGGGGCGGGTCCATTTATCAGACGCTCACTTAGCGCTCGCTGTCGAGCATGGCCACCTGGGCGGCCTCGTACCTGTCCCCCGCTACCGCCTCGGCCGGCACGGCGGCCTCGATCCCGGCGAGGTCGTCCGTGCTCAGCGTCAGGTCCAGCGCGTGCAGCGCCTCGGTCAGGCGGTCCCGGCGCTTGGTCCCGATCAGCGGGATGATGTCGTCGCCGCGCGAGGCCACCCACGCGATCGCCAGCTGGGCGGCGCTGACCTCGCGGGCTTCGGCGATCGCCTCGAGCGCGGCCAGCAGCTCCAGGTTCCTGACGTGGTTCTCCTCGGCGAACCGGGGGAAGCGGGTGCGCGGGTCACCCGGGGCCAGCCGGGCGGTGCCGCTGCTCAGCAGGCCGCGGGACAGGATCCCGTAGGCGGTCACGCTGATGCCGAGCTCCCGCACGGTGGGCAGGATCCGCGCCTCGATACCCCGGCTCATCAGCGAGTACTCGATCTGCAGCGCGGACACGGGGTGCACCGCGTGGGCCCGGCGGATGGTGTCGGCACCCATCTCCGATAGGCCGAGGTAGCGGACATAGCCCGCCTTGATCATCTCCGCGACGGCCCCGACCGTGTCCTCGATAGGCACCCGCGGGTCGAGCCGGGCGGGCTGGTACAGGTCGACGTAGTCGGTGCCGAGCCGGGTCAGGGTGTAGGCCAGCGAGTTCTTCACCGCGGCAGGGCTGGCGTCCTGGCCGATGAACGCGCCGGAGGGGTCCCGCTGGCCGCCGAACTTCACCTGAATGAACACGCTCTCCCGGGGGGTCCCGCGCAGCGCGTCGCGGAGCAGCAGCTCGTTGTGGCCCATGCCGTAAAAATCACCGGTGTCGAGCAGCGTAATGCCGGCGTCGATCGCGGTGCGGATCGTGACGATGCTCTCGTGGTCGTCGGCCTGGCCGTAGATGCCGGACATGCCCATCAGGCCAAGTCCGGCCCGGGACACAACCGGACCGCCCCGGCCGAGCGTGGTCGTCTCCATCATGACTGCACCCTACCCGCGGGCCAGCTCGGCGGCGGATAGGGTCGGGTGGCGTGACGTCGATCATTCTTGCCTCGGCCTCGCCGGCCAGGCTGGCGGTGCTGCGCGCGGCCGGGCTCGAGCCGAAGGTCATGGTCAGCGGCATCGACGAGAGCGCCTTCTCAGCCGGCACCCCCGCTGAACTGGTGGGCCTGCTGGCCCAGGCCAAGGCGGCCGCGGTTGCCTCCGGCCTGCCGGACGGGCTGGTGATCGGCTGCGATTCCCTGCTGGACCTGGACGGGCGGACGCTGGGAAAGCCCGCCTCGGCCGCGCAGGCGGCCGACCGCTGGCGTGAGATGTCCGGCCGGACCGGCACCCTGGTCACCGGGCACTGCGTAATCAACGCCGCCACCGGCCAGCAGGCCGCCGCGGTGGCCGCGACGCGGGTCAGGTTCGGCACGCCGTCGGAGCAGGAGATCGCGGCCTATGTTGCATCAGGGGAGCCGCTCGCCGTGGCCGGGGCGTTCACGCTGGACGGACGCGGCGGCTGGTTCGTGGAGGGGATCGACGGCGACCACGGCACCGTGCTCGGCCTCTCCCTGCCCCTGCTCCGCCGCCTCCTAGCCGACCTCGGCATCGCCGTTACCTCCCTGTGGGCCTGAGCCCGGCTGGCACCGCTGGGGCGGGGGCGGGGTGGGGCGCACTACCCTGGAGGGAGCGCACTGGTAACAAGCGAACCGACCCGGACGGATGCATGGAACCCGAACCCACCGTGCTGGACAGCCTCCGCAAGGCGATCGAGGCCATGCCCGACGATGTGCCGCTCCGCCTGCACCTGGCCACGCTGCTGCTGGCGGCGGGCCAGCGCGACGAGGCCTTCAGGCACCTCGGCGCCGTCCTGCAGCGCGACCCAGGGAACACGCAGGCCCTGAGCTTGCTGACGGGCCCGGTGCGGCCCCCGGACCCAGCTGGTACCGCAGCGCCGCCTCCGTCCGATTCTGCTGTCATTTCTCCCGAACGGACCGGGGTGCTTCCGCCGCGTCCCCCGGCGGCTCCCGGGGAAGGCGCCGGTGAGGCGGGCAAGGCGTCCAAGTACGACTGGTCCCAGGCCGAAGACGAGCTGCGCGACGTGCTACCCGCCATGTTCGTCGGAGAGGGCGGCGCGGCGGACTCGACCTCGGCGGGTATCGACGAGGCGGACGCGCACGACGCCGAGCACACCGGGCTCACGCTCGCGGACGTGGCCGGGATGACCGAGGTGAAGGCGCGCCTGGAGGCGGCGTTCCTGGCCCCGATGCGCAACCCGGAGCTGCGCCGGCTGTACGGCAAGTCACTGCGCGGCGGACTCCTGCTGTACGGACCGCCGGGGTGCGGCAAGACCTTCATCGCCCGGGCGGTGGCGGGCGAGCTCGGCGCCCGGTTCATCGCGGTGTCGTTCGCGGACATCATCGACATGTTCGTGGGGCAGAGCGAGCGGAACATTCACGAGCTGTTCGAGATCGCCCGCCGCAACGCGCCGTGCGTGGTGTTTCTCGACGAGGTGGACGCGATCGGGCAGAAGCGCTCGCAGCTGCGGCACACGCCGATGCGCAGCGCCGTCAACCAGCTGCTGCTTGAGCTGGACGACATCTCGGGCAACAACGAGGGCGTCTTCCTGCTGGCGGCGACCAACCACCCGTGGGACGTGGACAGCGCGCTGCGCCGGCCCGGCCGTTTTGACCGGACGCTGCTGGTCCTGCCGCCGGACGCCAGCGCGCGCGAGGGGGTGTTCCGCTACCACCTGAAGGACCGCCCGGTGGCCGGCATCGACCTGGCCAAGCTGGCCAAGCAGACTGATGGCTACTCCGGTGCCGATATCGCGCACATCTGCGAGACGGCGGCCGAGCGGGCCCTGATGGACTCGGTCCGCCGCGGCGAGCCGCGGATGATCGGCACACCCGACCTCGATGCGGCGATCGCCGAGGTCAAGCCATCGCTTGGCGCCTGGTTCGATACCGCCCGCAACGTGGCGCTGTTCGCCAACGAGGGCGGAACCTACGATGACCTGGCCGCCTACCTGCGCAAGCGCCGCCTGATTTGAGTCAGCGCCAGTGATTGAGCTGCGGCAGGAGCTGGCGCGGGCTTCGGCGATGCTTGACGTCAGGCGCTTCGAGGAGGCCTCCGCGCTGCTGGCCCGGGTGGTGTCCGCGGAACCGGAGAGCAGCCGGGCCTGGTGCCTGATGGCCCGCGCGCACCTGGGCGGGGATCGCTACACGGACGCGGTCGCCGCCGCCAACCGGGCGGTGGCCCTCGATCCCGCCGACGAGTGGCCGCACCGCCTGGCCAGCAACGCACTGGTTCACCTGGCCAGCTACCCGGCCGCGCTGCGGGCGGCCTACGAGGCGTGCAGGCTCGCGCCCAGCTACTGGCAGACGCACGTCTGCGTCGCCCAGGCCGCGCTGGCGGCCCAGCGGTCCGACATCGCCGCCGAGGCGGCGGCGCGGGCCCGCGGCCTGGCTCCGAACGAGCCTGACGTGCACTTCCTCTCCGGCAAGGTGAGCCTGGCCCGCGGCGACCTGCCGCAAGCGGGTGAACACCAGGAACGAGCCCTCGCGCTCGATCCCGCGCACAGCGGCGCGATGAACGAGCTCGGCCGGATCAGGCTCAGGCGGCATGACACGGCGGGCGCGATCAGGCACTTCATCAGCGCGGCCCGCGCCGCCCCGGACGAGCGCATCTACAGCAGGAACATCGACGTGGTGCTGCTGCGCACGGTGTCAAGGACGATCTACGTGTTCACGCTGATCGCGCTGATCCTCATCTGGATCCCGGCGGTCACTCGGGTGGACCGGTTGCCCTTCGTGATCGGCCTCGGTGCCCTGGTCCTGGTCACCATCGCCTGCTTCGCCTGGATGGTGCTGCGGCTCCCGCGTCAGGCGCGGCTGCTGGTCCGCCGGACGCTGCGCGCTCCGCGGGTCGCGGCGGCGCTGGCCCTGGCCGTGGGCGGGGTCGCCGTGGCGTTCGGCGTCGTCGCCTTCACCCCGGCCGGCGACCTGGCCCAGGTGCTCCCGGTCGCGGTCGTCATCACCGTGGTCGCGCGGCTGGCCGCGTTCGCCGCCCTTCGCGGCGCCGCCCGCAGGCCCTAGCGGCCTGGCCTTCTCGGGGGCCTCCTCCGGGGTCTCCCCGGGGGACTGCTCGCGCCAGCGGACATCCCGCACGAACGGCAGCGCCAGGACCAGGGCGCTGCTCAGCAGCCCGTAGACGGCTCCGACCCCGAAGACCGCCGCCGGCCCGAACGCCGAGGCCAGCGGGCCGTCGATCGCGTACCCGATCACCCCGATGCCGTAGGCGGGAAACAGCGAGAGCGAGCTGACCCGGGCCAGCCGGTCAGGCGGCACCTGCTGCTGCAGGGCCGTGCCGAAGAAGGTACTGGACAGTGCCGCGCCGGCTCCGCAGCCGAACGCGGCCACGCCGACCCATCCAGCGGCCGCGTGCAGGGCCATCGGGATGTCCGGCAGCGCGTAACAGAAGGTGCCGATGGTCGCGATCACCATGGGCCGGCCGGGCCGGCGCCCGAGCGACGCCATCCCGGCCACGATCGCGCCCGCGCCCTGCGCCGCCATGATCGCGCCCCAGACCGCGGCGCCACCCAGGTACGCGTGCCCCTCCACCGGCCCGAGCAGCATCCACGGCGCCCAGGTGATCAGGTTGAAGAACGCGAACTGGACGGTGACCACCCACAGCCAGCGCCGCGACCGGAAATCTGACCAGCCCTCGGCCACGTCCGAGAACAGGGTCCGGCGTACCCGGTCGCCCGGCCCGGCCGGCTCGGCCTGGGGCATCCGGAGCAGGCTGAGGACGAGCACGCTCGCCAGGTAGGACGCGGCGTCGGCAGCCACCACCACCGCCGGACCGGCGAAGGCGACCAGCACCCCGCTCAGCGCCGGGCCGGCGATCCTGGCCGACGAGGTGGCCAGCCCGTACAGCGCGTTCGCGTTGCCCAGCTGATCGCGCGGCGCGATCTCCACCGTCAGCGCGCCCAGGGCCGGTGAGAAGAACGCCTCCCCCGTCCCCTCCAGCCAGGCCAGCAGCACGAACAGCCAGATCGCGGGCCGCCCGGCGAACAACGCCGCGGCCAGGCAGGCCTGCGCCGCGCAGCGGAGCACGTCGGCCGCTAGCATCACCCGGCGCCGTCCGAGGCGGTCCGCGACCGCGCCGGCGAACGCGAGCAGCAGCACCTGGGGGACCACGCCGGCCGCGAACACGTACCCCAGGCCGGTGGCGCTGCCCCCGCTGTCCAGCACCGCCCAGGCGATGGCCACCGTCGACATCGACGAGCCGAGCAGCGAGGTGACATAGCCGGTGTAGAACCGGCGGAAGTTCTTCTCAGCCAGCAGGCCGGCCCGGCGGCGCAGCCATTCGCTTCTCACGGCACCGGATCCTGGCATCCGGTGGCCGTCGGGGGCAAGCGCTAATGCGCAATAAAGTTGCGCATGGTTCGCTCAACCTAGAACCCGTTTCTGGGAGAAAACCGCGGCACGTTCCCGTCGTTCGGACCGGCCGAAAAAATTTTTACTATCGCGCAGCCTTATTGAGCGACATAGGCTCAACTATGAGTTAATGCGGAGGAGTGCGAACCAAACCTCGCATCATCCCGCCGAGGCGAGTTACGATACATCTCGTTTGCTGTCTCATGCCTAAGGGAAGGCCATCAAGGTGATCGACGGGGATACAGCGGGACCGGAGGGTCTGGAGGGTACCGAGGATCTTAGGGGGCTAGCGGATCGCAGTCCGGCCACCCGTGCGTCGGACCGGGAGAGGGACGCGGTCGTGCAGCGGGTGCAGGAGGCGTTCGCGGAAGGGCGGCTGGACGACACCGAGTTCGACGAGCGGATGCGAGCGGCCCTGACCGCCCGGACGCACGCGGACCTGGACGTCCTGCTGGCCGACCTCCCGGCGGCGACGGCCGGGCCCGGCCCGGCGCCGGTGATTCCGGGCCGCGGGCCTGGCCGGCTCGCGATCGCGCTGAAGAGCTCGGTCCGGCGGGCCGGGCGCTGGCGGGTACCCGAGCGCTACACGACCGTCGTCTACAAGGGCAGCGGCTGGCTCGACCTGCGCGCGGCCGAGCTCAGCGGGCCGGTCACCACGTTCCTCGCGGTGGCCTACAAGTCCAGGGTGACGATCCTGGTGCCGCCAGGAGTGCGGGTCGAGATGACCGGCTTCGGGGTCACCCAGGGACTGGCGGACGAGCAGGACCCTGGCTACCGGCTGCCGGTGGACGCCCCGGTGATACACGTGCGGGGCATTGCCTACAAAGGCACCGTCGAGATCACGACCCGTCCGCCCGAGCGTCCGGCTCTCCCCGGGTAGCCGCCGGGCCGGCTCCGATCAGCCGCCCGCTGAGCCGGGCGCCGGGATGGAGCATGGTCAGCTGCGCGGCGAGATCCTGCCCGGCGGTCGTGAGCCCGCTGTCGCCGAGCGCGGCCAGGCCGTCGAGGATGAACACGGCGCTGACGGTGGCGGAGGTGATCCGGGTCCGGACGCACTGCCGCCAGTTCCAGCACCGGCAGGTCACGCCGGCGTCATCGCGCCACACCACCTCGCCGGGTCCGGGGTGATCGGTGACGGGCTCCCCGTCGCGGATGGTGTCGAACGGCTCGTCTCCGGCCGCACGCACCAGCCGGGCCGGTCCGCGGTACTCGCCGAGGTCTTCTCCCCCGATGGGAAGCAGGTGCTTCACCGAGATCGCGTTGTATATATCGGTGAGCCGGTCGATCCGGGGCAGCCCGGCCTCGACCCGGCGCAGCAGTGCCTCGACGCTGGGCCTGGTCCGCTTCGGCTTGGCGCCGAAGGCCTGGTAGGCGGCCCGCCAGGCGGCGACCGGCTCGAGCTCGGCGGCGTCCCGGCCCGCGAGCACGGCCCGGGCGCAGGCTTCGGCGTCGCTCAGCAGCGCCTCGGTGGCCTGGTCAGAGGGTCCAGGCTGCAGGCCCTCGGCGACGATGACCAAGGCGGTGTAGTCCGGGCGCAGCTCGGTGACCGGTCCGTCGATCGCCGCCAGGCCGAGCCAGTCCCTAGCGGCTGGGCCGGCTGGCCGTTCTGTGTTGCCCAGCATCGTGTTGACGAGTTCCGTGTTGACGAGTTCCGTGTTGACGAGTTCCGTGTTGACGAGTTCCGTGTTGACCAGCATCGTCCGCAATATAGTGCACCTGAGCTGGCCGGGGACGCCGCGCCCGATGAACCAGGCTCGGCGCGGCCCGCATGGCATGGCAAGATGGGCGCCGTGACATGGAAAGCCCCAGATGTGGAGCGGCCGGACGGGCCGTCGGCCGGACCTGAGCGCCCGCTGCTGCAGGTGTTCCTCGACTGGCAGCGAGCGACGCTGCTGTACAAGTGCGCCGGGCTGACCGGCGCGCAGCTGGCCGAGCGCACCGTGCCGCCTTCGGGCCTGTCGCTGCTGGGGCTGATACGGCACATGACGAAGGTCGAGCGCACCTGGTTCCGCCAGCGGTTCGCGGGCGAGCCCGTCGACTCTCCCTTTGGCACGGACAACGACGCCGACTTCGAGCGCGCCGACCAGGCCCGGGCCGCGGCCGACTACGCCCGGCTGACCGAGGAGTTCAAGCACGTCGACGCGGCCGTGGCCAACGCTTCGCTGGACGACACGTTCATCCACAACGGCGAGATCACGTCGCTGCGCCTCATCTACCTGCACCTGATCGAGGAGTATGCCCGTCACAACGGCCACGCCGACCTGCTCCGCGAGCAGATCGACGGGGCCACCGGCGAATGACCTCCCGGTTACCAGGCGGCAAAGTTGACGTACTGGCCGGCCGGGACCGCGGGCAGCGGCGTGAACCGGCCCGGGTCGGGGCCGCCGACGTCAAGCCAGCCGAACGTGACGCCCTGGACCAGGGCGTACCGTCCCTGCGGGCTCAGCGACAGCACACCGAGGCTGTCCTCCACGGTGATGACGTGGACAAAGTCGTACCGTGCCGTCTGGGTGCGGAGCAGCCGGACCAGCCTGCCGGTGCTGGCCTGGAGCTCGGCGAACTGCACGACGACGGTGTGGGTACTGGCCCGCGGAGTCAGATCACGCCAGGTGACCACGATGACATCGCGCCCGTCGGGCGTGATCAGCGCGCTCACGACGGAACCGGCACCGACCACGCCGCTCGGGACGATCACCGTGCCCGCCACCAGGTTGTCGCCTGGCGCGGCGGTGTCGAGCAGCCGGATTCCCCGCGGCGCGGCCATGAGGCCAGATTGGGTGGAGCGCAGCCACGTGAACGCGATCACCCGGCTGCCGTCCGCCCAGGAGGGCGGCCCGGGAATATAAACGCTGTGGGCTGGCGCGGTCCAGGTCCGGGTGGCCCCGGTGGCCAGGTCGATGACCTGAATGGCGCCGACGGCGTCCGGCGAGGAGTCGTTCTGCAGCGAGACCGCGAGCAGCTTGCCGTCGGGAGACAGCGCGATGCCCTCCGTGGTCTCGTTGCGCACCGGGGCGGCGGCCAGCTCGGTCAGGTGGCCGGGCTTACCGGCAGCGGAGATAGCGAACCGGAACAGGCGGAGGTCCAAGCCGATTTTGGTTGGTTCCTGGCCTCCTTGGACTCCGATGATGAAGCTGCGGTCATCGGCGGCGGCGGTGACGAAGGTGCCGCCAGAGTCGGCCCACTCCACAGGGAGGGCCGACGGCACAGAGACGGTACCGGTGACCTGCCCGCTGGCGGACGCGCGGACCACCGCCTGTATCCCGCGGCCGTCGGGGCTGGAGCTGGTCGTGACGTAGAAGCGCGGCAGGCTGGCCGGGGCTGATCCGGAGACGGCGGGCTTGTGGGCGGCGGGCGGGTGGGCCGCGGTCAGGCCCGCGACAAGCGCGCCCGCCGTGATGACGGCGATCACCGCGGCCGCGGCCGCGAGCGGGAGCAGGCGCGGACGCCAACTGGGCCGTCGGGCGGGGACCTGGAGCGGCCTGAGCAGTTCGGGCTGGACCTGCCCGGCCGCCCTCTTCAGCTCCTCGCGGAGCAGGTTCTCGATGTCAGGCATGCCTCACGCCTCCTTCGAGGAACGGGACGGGAGGATCCGAGCCAGCGCATCGAGGCCACGGGAGGCGGTCGAGCGGACGGCGCCTTCGCTGATGTGCAGCGTGGCCGCTGCCTCGGCCACGCTCATGTCCACGTAGTAGCGCAGGGCGAGCACCTCGCGCTGCCTGGCGGGCAGCCTGCGGAACGCCTCGATGAGCTCGCTACGCTGCTCGAAACCGACGGCGGCGTCGGCGTCCTGATGACTGGACGCGGAGATCCGGGCCTCGTGCCTGCGGGCGACTGAACGTCGGCGCAGCACGGACCGGCTGCCGTTCAGCACGGCGGACCGCGCGTAGTCCAGGGCGCTCGACTGCTTGCGCAGGGTCCGCCACCGCCGGTGCAGCTGCTCGAAGGCGTCCTGCACGACGTCTTCCGCGGTGGCCAGGTCACCCACGATCAGCACGGCCAGCCGGACCAGTTCCAGGTGGTGCGCCCGGAACAACTCGGTCACGTACTGGGCCGGGTTGGACGCCATCTCGGCCGACGGGCCGGCCCGGTCAGGCCATGGCCCCGGGCTGCGGATGACATCCGCCGGATCGGCTTCCATACTTAGGAGACGTTCAGAACACCCGTCGCGCTGCGACGCCAGGCCACGAAATAGCAAGAAGGCGGACGCGACCTCACGGGTCGATGACCGCGGGCCGGCCGGTGTAGACGGCGCGGGGGCGCAGCGGGCCGTCGCCTGCGTACGCCTCGAGGGCGTGGGCGATCCAGCCCGCGGTGCGGGCGACCGCGAAGAT
>OBLT010003254.1_pt1 | contig 9982 bp, 9 predicted proteins | sample 1518721 | NCBI WGS metagenome assembly OBLT01 (sample SAMEA3539307, study PRJEB22396) | soil metagenome | biome: tundra; feature: field; material: soil | place: USA | collected 2010-05 | depth 0.15 m | reverse complement strand
CCGGCAGCGCGTCGATGAGGGCGGCCAGGAGCAGGGCGGCTCCGAGGGTGTCCCAGAGCGCGCGGTGGGGCTGGCTGCCGGGCGCGAGCGCGGTGACGGTCTCGGTCAGGTGATGCCGGTCCAGGAGTGCGGTCAGCCCGTTGCCTTTGGTGCCTGCGTGGATGTGGCGGGCCAGGCGCAGGGTATCGATCAGGGCGCCGGGGTGGACGCCGGGGCAGCGGCGGTGCAGGAGCCGCCAGTCGACGCCGACGTTGTGCCCGACGATGATTTTCCCTTCCAGCCGTGCTGTGAGTTCGGGGGCAACGTTGGCGAGGCCGGACGCTGCGGCGAGGGCGTCGCTGGTGAGGCCGGGGGAGATCCAGGGCCTGCGGGGGATTGGCCTGCCAGGGTTGATGACGGTGGTGTAGGCGCTGGCCATGGCAGGGTGCCCGCCGGCGATGGGGATGAGGGCGATTTCGAGGATGTCCTCGTCGTCGCGGTCTTGAGCGCCGCTGCCTTCCAGGTCGAGTGCGACGAGCGGCGCGTCTTTCCATGACGTCTCGGTCATGCGGGCCGCCGCCTCTCCGCGGGTTCGGGTGTCAGTCGTCTTCATCAAACCGCGCCGCGTGGGTGAACCGGGTGCGGATCGCGGTGAGTTCCTGCTGTTCTTGTTCTGTTGGCTCGTAGCCGGTCAGGGACCGGCCGTGGGCGTGCAGCAGGTGTGGCTGGTCGAGTTCCCAGATCTGGAAGCCCAGGGTGTGCTGGATGGCGTAGCGCTTCTGCTCACCGAGGCTGTGGGTCCAGACGTGGCCGCCGTCGATGAGGTAGTCGGTGGCGTAGCCGAGGTCGGCCAGCACGGTGTCCATTTCGCCGGGGGCGGGCTGGCGGTGGCCAGCGTGGCAGCGGCCGATCTGGGCGGCCGGGCAGATGTCGCAAAGCTCGCGGACGCCCCAGTGGCCGTTGTAGTCCGCGACCTGGTGGGCGGCTGACACCCCGCATGAGGTCTTGCGGAACAGCGGTGTGGAGATCCCTGAAGCGCGCCAGGCGGCGATGACGCGGGCATCCAGTTCTTCGGGCAGGACTTTGCGCCGGTTGTAGTCCTGCCCGTAGGGCACCTCGACACCGAGGCTGCGCAGGTAGCCGGCGTTCTGTTCCTTGTGGTAGTAGCCGGTGAACACGATCGCGTCAGCCGCGCGGCCGGCCGCCAGGACGCCGGACATGGTGGCCGGGTCGTCGTTCCAGCCCGGGACGATCGGCCGCCAGTAGAGGACCACCTTGGTGCGGTTCTTGCGGGCGCAGGCGGTTGCGATCGACCTGGTGGTGATGGCGCTCTTGGCGATGGGCTCCACCCGGGGGTCGGTGATGCCCGAGAACGTGAACAGCAAGGTGACACGGACATGCTGGAGGCGTTCCAGTTCCAGCATGTCCGCGGCGGTCACCGTGAACCGGGTGATGATGAGCACGAGGTTGTCCAGGCCCCGTTCGTCGAGGGCGCGGAGAACCTGGAAAAGATGCGGCTTGACGCCGGGCAGGAACGGGTCGGTGGCCTTGTTGAGCAACTGGATCGGCGTGGTCGAGGCCCGGAATGCCTCGTGGCCGGTCAGCATCTCAACGGCTTCGGGTGTGGGGACGAGCAGGTGGGGAGTCTTGTGCTCGAAGTCGCCCCAGAAGTGACGGACGCAGTACCCGCAGTCGAGTGGGCAGCCGATGATGTGGTTCAGCGACAGGCCGCTCTTGCGGTAGGTGACGATCTGCGCCATGTAGGGGTCCAGCGCGGCCTTCTGCCCGGCGGGCATGAGCTGGAGCCGTGCTGGGCCAGTGCCGAACTGGGCCGGTTCTGGCTCGCCGTGGCGTGCGGGGACGTGCGTCATGGTGGTCTCCTCTTCAGGTGGTAGCGGTTTGAGCAGGCCGGCCTGGCCTGGGCCGAACCAGAGGGCGAAGTCCCGGCGGGCAGCGTCTGGGTCGTCGGATGTGTGGATGAGGTTGTCGATCAGCCGGCCTTCGGCCCGGCCGGCGGCGAGGGTGTCAATGCCGTACCGGCCCCGGATGGTGTCGGCCCCTGCCGCGGCGGGGTCGGTGGGCCCGATCAGCGCCCGCAGGCGGGCAGGCGCATGGGGGCTGTGCCCGAGAGCGATGACCGCGTCCCGGCCCGCGTATATCCGGCGGAGCCCAGCGGCGATGTCCACGCCGATCTCTGCCGCCTTGGGGAACAGGTCGGCGTAATGGGCGAAGATCTGCGCCTCGGTGACCCGCACGGTGCGGACGGCGCTGACCAGGACGACCTGCCCGATCCAGTCCAGGATCACGGTGGTGAGCCGCCGCTCGACGCAGTCGGGCTTGAGGAGGATCACCGACCATTGCGACCAGTTCACTGGCTGGCCGCCTGCGGGAGTCATCGGCCGGTTCCGGTCGCCGCGGTGAGTTCGGTGATCACGCCTGCGAGGCGCGTGGTCCAGGTGGACAGGCGGAATGGCTCCAGCCGGGCGAGGCAGTCGGAGATCAGGTCAGCGTGCTCGGCAGTGCCAGCGATCCGCTGTGCCCACTCGACCCGTTCCGCCACCTGCCGTCCGTCATGGACGTGCAGGCGGCCGGGTGTGAAGGCTGCCGCTGCGGGGATCGGGGAGGGCGTGAGCGGAAGGCAACCGGCCAGTACCGCCTCGAACAGCCGCTGGGTTACGTGACCGACGCGGGCGTATCTGCCGGGCAGCAGCAGCACCGTGGCCAGCGCCGTCTGGTAGATCGTCTGGACCTCACCAAACGCGCACCGGCCGGTGAAGTTCACATGCGGCCACTGGCCGGTGCGCGGCCACTTGCCGGCGACCCGATGGGGGAAACGCGCCGCGGCGGGGGCGAAGAACCGGTCGAACTGCTCGTCACGGTCGTACTGGTTGCCGACATAGGCCAGCGGCAGTTCCCGGCAGGCGGCGGCAAGCGCATCGGGGTCGGCGGCGTCCAGGGCGGTGTCGGGTAACGGGTGGAGCAGGCACCTGGCGCCGCTGGTGGGGAGCATCGCAGGTTCGCAGATCGCGGCATTGCCAAGGTCGCGCAGCGGATCGCCGGCGGGGATCTGCCGGTCGGTGTCCCAGATGATGGTGGCCGTGCCGGTTCTGGTGTAGTGATCAAGCAGGTCGGTCTGGCGGTGTAAGTCGCAGGTGTGGCCGGGGTTTCCGCACGGGGTGGTGTTGCGGCCGGGTAACGCCCAGCGCCACTCGGCCAGCAGCACGTCAAGGTTGGGGAACCCGCCGTCCCAGGAGTAGGGCAGATCGTCCCCGGCTTCGCCTGCGTCCCGGTTAACTTGAAGCAGGATTACCTCGTACCCGGCGTCTATAAGGGCATCGACGATGGGGCGTCGCCAGAACCGGCCGCCATCTGGGGTGTCGAGGATCCCATGCCCGAGGAAGCCCCAGAAACTGAAGCCGATCCGCAGCCGGGACATTCCGCCGGAGCCCGGCTGGCCCGGGAAACGGGTGCCGCGCTGGCCGTCCCCGGCATGTCGCTCGCCGCCCGGGGTCATTGCTGCGCCTCCGCGGGCAGAACGAGCTGTTCGGGCATCCGTTCGGGCCATCGGCGGGCGATGAGCCATCGGTAGCCGGGGTCAAGGGCTTCCAGGGTCGAGGGCCGTACCGGACTGCCGGGGCAGTGGACGATCTGCCGGTAGGTCTCGAACAGCAGCACGACCTGCTGCCAGTAGGGGTCCAGGCCGAGCCAGCCGGGGTCATCGGCGGTGAGCTGTTCCTCGCCCCGGCGCAGCGCCCCCTCGTACTGCGCCACGATCTCCAGGTCGGGCCAGCGGGTCGGGGGCATCGCCCGCACTGGGAACCAGGCGTACCGGTGGCCAGCGGTGCCGACGATCGCGGCGGCCCGCCCGGCGTCGGCCTCGTTGATGTGCATGGAGCCGACGTGGTGTCCGTAGGACCCGAGCTGGACACCGAGCTGGAGCGCCGTGAACTCCTGGATGACGGTGAAGGAGAAAACGTCGCTGAGCAGCCCGATGACTGCGTCGTTGCCGCGCATGTACGTCGTGGTGTGCAGGTGCCCGTCGCGCAGGAAGAATTGCAGCGCGAGCGTGCAGGACACATCGGGGTTGGCGGGGTCGGTCAGCTCGTCCGGGTGGAAGAACGACACGACGGCCCGCTTCGATGCCGGATCCTCGGCGAGCAGATTCCGCACCGTCTCCCACTGCGACCGGCCCGTCCGCGCTGACCTGAACAGTTTCGGCCCGTAGGCCGAGCCCGCTAGCTTCTCCCCATCGGAGGAGAACCTGGCCAGCCGGGGTGCGTAGTAGGAGATCATCTCCAGGTCGTCACGGGCCCACAGGTACCAGAGGGCCTCCGCGAAGCAGAACACGATGTTGGTGCGGCGGGCGGGCAGGTAGACGATCCGGTCGCGCGGATCACGCAGTACGAAGCTGACGTTGAGGCATTCGCGGGCCGTGTTCCCGCGCGAAGCGCTGGTGTGCTCGAAGTGCTGGCTGACATGCGCCAGCACGGCACTGTAGGCATCTTCGAAACGCCCGAACATCGGGGGCTGCAGCATCACGTGACCTTCCGCGCCCGGGGGCTGTAGCGGCGTGCGGTACGGTGCTCTTGGTCCCAGGGCGGGCCTTCCCTCCGGACACTGGGTCAGCTTGACTTGCAGCCGACTCCGCCGAGTATCCAGCCCTTCCCGGGATCTTCCTGGACTGGCTCGTCGGGCCGCCATTGTGAAACTGGGAGCAGGCCGGGCTCGATCAGGTGAAGGCCGTCGAAGAAGGCGAGGATGCGGGCATGCGGGCGGGGGGCAGCTTCGTTTGCGGTGGTGGCGTAGACAGAGGCAACTCTTGCTGCTGTCTGCGGGCTTGGGTCTGTAGTCACATGGGACAAGACCAGGTAGCTGCCGGGGGCGGCGGCGTCAACGAACCTGGACACGATCCCGTGCGGGTCGTCGGCGTCGCTGATGAAGTGCAAAACCGAGACGAACAGGATTGCCAGCGGCCGGTTGAAGTCGATCAGCCGCCGCGTGTCCAGGTGGTTGAGGATCGCGTCAGGCTCGCGCATGTCGGCCTGGATCACTGCCGTGCCAGCGCCGGTCTTGAGCGCTCTGGAGTGGGCGAGCACCATGGGGTCGTTATCGACGTAGATCACTGTGGCATCAGGGTTCACGTTCTGAGCGACTTGGTGGACGTTGCCACGGGTGGGCAGTCCGGTGCCGAGGTCCAGGAACTGCCTGATCCCGGCCTCACCAGTGAGGAACTGGACCGCGCGGCCGAGGAACTTGCGGTTCTCCCGGGCCAGGATCGGCACCTCGGGCGCCGCGTCGATCACCTTCAGGGCAGCGATCCGGTCGGCGGCAAAGTTCTCGTGACCACCTAAAAAGTAGTCATACATCCTGGCCGCTGTGGCGACATTCGCATCGATACCCGATGGTGCCTGGGTGCCGCCTGCCACGACGTTCTCCCGTCCGTTCGCTGGCTGTTCTGCCGGGCGCCAGGCCGCATCTGGTGAATTCAGCCGACCCCTTCGCATGGAAGGATCGTGCACTGAGCGAACAGGGGCAACGCCAGAGTGTCATTGCCGCCAGTACCGGGCTATGACACATTGGCATTGCACTCTGCTGACCTGCCCTGTTATGCCTAGTAGTTCGGGATCGGGAGGTGAGATGGCCGCCCCACGGGTGTGCTCGGTGTGCCGGACGACCCGGCTGTCCCGCTTTAACACCGGGACCGTGTGCGCGCCCTGCGCGCAGGCTGCGCGCGATCTTGAAAGTGTGACGCCGACGTGGCTGTGGGACTCTCAGCCGATGCGGCAGGCGCTCGCGCGATTGGACCCGGGCGCGGCGTTGGCGATCTTCCGGACTGTATCCGGGTTGTCGCAGCAAGACGTTGCCGAGATCATGGGCTGGTCGCAGAGCACCGTGAGCCTGATCGAGAAGGGGCAGCGTGAGACCCTCTTTGACATTCGCGAGCTGTTGCGTTTCGCCGATATGGTGGAGATGCCCCGCGAGGCGTTAGCGCCCGTGCTGTTTGGCGAGCCAGATGCCACCCTTGGAGACGGCGCCCTGGAAGAACCAGGCAACGAAGCAGGTGAGGATGTGGACCGGCGCAGTTTCGGCGGCTTCGCAGCGGGTGTCGCAGCGGCCGTCGTACTGCCTGAGATCACCATTCCCTCGCGGGTAACCGACGCCAATGTCCGGTACCTCCGAACGTGCACAGACAGCTTGTGGAACCGGGACCAGGCCGTTGGCGGCGCCGCGCTTCTCCGGCAAGCGCTGCGCCAGTGGCACCGCGCCCGCCGCATGCTGGATGAGAGTTCTTACACCGAGCAGGCTGGCCGCGAGCTGATGAACGCCACTGGGGAGATGGCCGTCTGCGTCGGGTGGCTGAGCTACGACGGCGGCAACCAGCGGCTTGCCCGCCAGCTCTACTCCGAGGCGCTGCTGCTGGCTGATCAAGGCGACGACCAGGCGCTTGCCGCCAAGGCGCTCGGGCAGATGTCATTGCAGGCCGTCCAGCTAGCGCGCGACGCCCGCCCCGGCCTCGCGCGGGAAGCAGTCAGGCTGAGCGCGCGGGCCGCCGAGCTGGCCCGCCGCGACCCAACCCCACGTCTGCACGCGCTGATCGCAGCGCGGCAGGCGATCGCGCATGCGGCGCTCGGGGACAGCCAGGGCTTCAGGACCGCGATCACACGTGCCTGGCGGGAACTGGACCGCGGATGGACCGGGGAGGACCCGGTCTGGCTGCACTTCGTGGTCCCGGCGGAGATCACCATTCATGAGGCTAAAGGCCGTACCTACCTCGGCGACCAGGGTGCAGCGATCGGGCTGTACGAGAAGAGCCTGGAAAACCCGGCCTTGTCCCGCCGGAACCGCGCCTGCTATAACGCTCAGTTCGCCGCCGCGCTGGCCAGCGGCGGCGAAGCGGCCCGCGCGGTCGATGAGGGCTCTGCGGTGCTGCTCGCGCTGGAGGAGGCGGTGGCTTCGCCGCGTGTCCTGGCAGAGCTGCGGCCCGTCCGTTCGGCCGCTGAACAGGTGGGAGCAGGCGAGTTCTGCATGCGCTTCGACAAAGCTGCCCGCGCCACCGTGGCATAGCCGAACTTGGGAGGATTGCCGGACGTGACTGACGTGACATTCCGCCGCTACGACGCGGCTGGTGCACACGAGATCCGCTCCACGGTGGAGGACGTCTACAAGGACTCCTACATCGAGGCCATCGCAAGCGGCCACCCATTCGACTCAGTCGAGACGTTCATGCGCCGGTTCGACGCCTACACAGCGGGCGGCGGTTTCGACATGGTCGTCGCCTTCCGCGATGGTGAGGCGGCAGGCCAGACCTGGGGCTGGCCGCTAACCGCGCAAGCAGGCGCCGGGTGGTGGGGAGGGCTGCGAACCGAGCCGGAACCTGGATTCACCCGCGAAGACGGCAAGCGGACCTTCGCGCTATCAGAGATCATGGTCGGGCAGGCGCACACCGGGCAGGGTCTCGCGCACGCCCTGCATGACGAGTTGCTGTCCAAGAGGACGGAACAGCGCGCCACGCTGCTGGTCGAGCCGGACAACACGACCGCCTACCGCGCCTACCTCCACTGGGGCTGGCACAAAGTAGCGCAGCTTCGCCCCGGCTGGCCGGATGCGCCGGTCTTCGACGTGCTCACCCTGCCGCTGCCCCCGGCGGGCCGCTGACCAGCTACTGGACGGCTCGCGGCAGGACGGAATCCCACCATCCGCACACGCTGCCTCCCCGGGAGCCCTTGAGGCAGGGTTACTGGTCGTAGCCCCCGCGCTTGATGCTGTCGAGGAACGCCTCCCATTCGGTGGCGCTGAACGTAAGGTGGCCTCCGCCGGGGTTCTTGGAGTCGCGTACCGCGACGGCCCCGCCGATGCGGGCTACTTCAACGCACTGATTACCGGCGTTGCTGTAGCTGGACTTGCGCCATTGGACGCCGGCGGATGCAGGTACCTGCGGTCCAGTCATCGGGGCTCCTTCGCTAGCACGCCGATCATGTCGGCGGATTCCTCTGGGCCGCGGGCTTGTTTGACGAGGTTCGTCCAGGCCAGGTTGAAGCGGTCGAGTTCTTCCCCGGATTCTAGATAGATATCTCCCATCAGTCCCTCGACATAGGCGACGGGCGGGTCTTCTGGGTCAGGGAAGCTGAGGATGACGAACTCCCCGTCCTGCCCGGCCACGGCCCCCGCGGTGAACGGCAGTACCTGGATGGTGATGTTCGGCCGGGTGCTGGCCTCAGCGATCGCGGCTAGTTGCACAGACATCGCCTTGGGTCCGGCAACCTGGCGGTGCAGCACGGCTTCGTCGAGCACGACGTGGATCTGCGGCGGCTCGTCCCGGTCGAGGAGGGCCTGCTGCCGGGCGATGCGCGCCGCGACGCGGCGGTCCGCGTCGCTGACGTCGAGCCATGGCCCGGTCCTGGTGATCGTGGCGCGGGCGTAGTCCGCCGTCTGCAGGAAGCCCGGCACGAGGTGCGCGTTGACCTTGATGGCGGCCGCCTCGGATTCCAGGCCGACGTAAGAGCCGGTGAACACGTCGCTGTAGGCGGTCCACCAGCCCCGTTTCCGGGCATCGCGGCCGAGCTGGACGAGTGCCTCCCGCTGCGGTGACCTGGCGGCGTACAGGTCGAGCATGTCCTCCAGGTCATCCAGGGTGATACGGCCGCGGCCGTTTTCAAGCCGGTAGAGCTTGCTCTTGCTGAAGTCCAGCCGCTGAGCCGCCACATCCAGGGAGAGGCCCTGGGCGTGACGGAGGCGGGTGAGTTCGCGCATCAGGCGCCGGCCACGCACGGTCGGGCTGTAATCCATGGGCGCTTCCTGTCAATTCTGCCGATCGCCTTCTATGACCCCAGCAGTATCCCGCCCATACCACCAAGCCGCAATATAGGCGGCATTGCACATCGTCATAAATGACGCTTGGCAACGGCTAGCAAGCTCAACCATGATGGGTAGCCACCCAAGATCACGAAAACCAGCAGCTCAACGGAACTGACGCCGCATCACCAGTTACAGCGTCGGCCTTGATAAGAGCCGGCCAGGCGGGTCATTGATCGCGGGCGCGCTCGTGTCACTGAAGCCGGGACCCAAGGAGGGAAAATGCGGAACCCCAGTCGCGGCCCTGGATGGTGGTTCCAGCGAGTTCCCTGCCCGGGCCACCTGGCTGCCGGGTCCGCCGTCAGCGGTGAGAACGGCCGTGACAGCGCAGGCACGGAGCCGCGGTATCCCTTCGAGCGGCTGCGCGCGATTGCCACAGCAACGCTCAGCCAGCACGTTCCTGGCCCCGGCCGGCTGTGCCGGAACTGCTGCGCGGCCTGGCCATGCGAGGCAGCCTGCCTGGCCGAGTTCACCCTCGGGGCGCTGTAGATGCGCCCCGGCCAGCGGCAAGGCCGGCGCTGCCGCACGCCCATCGCTTCAGCCCCGCACGCATCCGGTCCAGCACGCAGCGGACAGGGCCCGGAAGCCGGGCCGAGCCAGCCCAGCGAGCGCACCGCCGGAGATGACCGGATGACGACACAGACACCAGTACGCCGGAGCCTCACTGTGCCCGGCCGGCCCGAGCAGGCCGCCGCCGCCCGGCAGTTCGCCGCCCGCGCGCTCGGGCCACGCCACCCGCATGCGGAGACGGCCGTCCTGCTGGCATCTGAGCTGGTCACCAACTCCTTGCGGCACAGCGCATCTTCCGATGATGGCGGGACGATCACCATCACCGTGATCACCGGCCCGGGAGAACTCGTCCGCGTCGAGGTGACCGACGACGGGGCCGCCACCGTGCCCATGGTGCACCCGGCGTGCGGTGAGGATGAGGGCGGCCGGGGGATGCAGCTGGTCAGCGCCCTGGCTTCCGCCTGGAACTGCCGCCGGGAGGGGAGCCGCACCACCACATGGTTTGAGCTGGCACCACGGCCGCAGCGCGTCGGCGGGCGCGTGGGGGTGGCTGGTCTGAGCGGCGCGCCTCCACCAGGAACGGCGGGCTCAGCCTGGCCAGCGCCTGGGCGCCCGGCGCAAGCGGAGGTGCTGCGCGGGC
>OBLT010003251.1_pt1 | contig 9984 bp, 7 predicted proteins | sample 1518721 | NCBI WGS metagenome assembly OBLT01 (sample SAMEA3539307, study PRJEB22396) | soil metagenome | biome: tundra; feature: field; material: soil | place: USA | collected 2010-05 | depth 0.15 m | reverse complement strand
CAAGGTTCTCGGGCAGGTCGTAGAACATCTGCAATCGAGGATATCGCAGAACTCTTGCAAGTTCATATAGCATCTCGTTTGAAAGCAACAATATATGTTCGCTGACCGTTGGAATGCTCATTAGCTCGGACCAGGATCGTGGTGTCGAGGACGAGCTTCACTGGTGCGAACGATAGCCGGGCCGGGTGCTCCGGATCGCCTCGGTAAGGATTTCCTCGGCTTCCTCTGCAGAGCCCGGCTTACGGCGCGCGTCCACTGTGGCGAAATACTTCCTTAACTCCTCCGCGAGTTCGCGCCGCCGCTGATCGGAGAGTGGGGGCGGCTCAATGGCGCGGATGCTGATTGCCTCGTCTTCCAGTACGCGGCGTCCGAGCAGACTTTCAATGGCCGTCTTCTGGTCGAGGGAGAGGTCTTTGGCATTGCGGATCATGGGGCGAATCCTGATTACATTATGACGGAATTGGATCCTGTCGCGAAATCCTCTTCGGACCGGCAAACGCCCCGGAGTGCCCCATGACGAAGGCGATGCCCCACCGCCGCGCCAAATCTCACGCTTCCCGACTTATCCGTGTTCCAGTCCCCCGAGCGCCGTCACCGCATCGTCCAACCGCCCGTATGTCAACCGGTAAGCGGGCACGCTCAGCAGTTTCCGAATCGTCTTTTCCATCCGGGCGCGGACCTCGTCGCCGTAGGACGGCATATCCCCAATCAGCCGTTCCACAATCTCGGATGTTGGGATGGCTTCCGCCTCCGCGCCGCCTCCGCTCTGCCGATTGAGCAACACCACGCAGCCGACCTGGCATCGCGAGGCGGTCCGAATGTGCGGAAACGCGCTGAGCGGAACCTCAATCGTGAGCTTCCCATTCGGACGGGCCCTGGCGACGGAGCCCTCCAACTCCGGAAAGAGCTGCGGGGCGTCCTCCCGGAAGCGCGCCAGGTGCGGCCTGCCCACCGCCCCGCGGTCCTCCATGCCCGGCAGCAGCCAGGTGCTATCGTCTCCTATGAATGTCCAGCCCGCGCGGGCGCACGCAAACGCCAGCGTGCTCTTACCCGCGCCCGACCAGCCGCAAAGCAGCACGCCCGATCCATCGTGCGCTACACACGCGGCGTGCACCGGGACGATGTAGCGCTGCGCCAGCAGCATGTAGACCATCGTTTCCAGGAAATAATAGCGGAACCAGGCATGGTCGCCGGCGGTCCTTTCCGAAATAAAGCAACAGGCGAACATCTCGCTGGAGTCGTAGAATGCGTAGTTGTCCCGGTCCGCGACAATCGAAAAATAGTGGCGCTGCGCGCGGAATGCCGGCTCCGGCGCGAGATCGCCATGCGGCTGAACGATGATCCGGAGTTTCACCGGTTTCCGGTCGAACTCGCGTTGGTACATGCCCCAGCTCTCCGCGGCGGCTTCCAGAACTTCGCGCGAATTCGTGGCGACCTCGACGGGAAATCCTTGCGCAAAGTAAGTCCCCGCGAGCGGAAGCTCCACGTCGTGGAGCAACGGATCGGCCGGTTTGGTCCTCAAACCCTCTACGGTACCCACAAAACCTTGATAACACAAGCATTACCTTTACAGTGGTAAAATTCGGCAGCGATTCCGTACATCTCCGCCGGCAAGTTGTAAGCTGGTGACATGCGGGCCGCGATCGTGCATTATTGGCTGCTGAACCGGCGCGGCGGAGAAAAGGTCCTCGACTCCCTCTGCCGTCTGCTGCCCGACGCCGATGTCTTCACCCTGTTCCTGGACCCGCGGACCCTGAGCCCCGAGCTGCGGCGGCACAAGATCGCCACCTCCTTCCTCAACCCGCTGCGCCGTGCCTACCGGTCACTGTTGCCCCTGATGCCCATGGCTCTCGAAAGCCTCGACCTGCGCGGTTACGACCTGGTGGTGAGCAGCGAATCCGGCCCCGCGAAAGGTGTGATCACCTCCTCTTCCACACACCACCTCTGTTACTGCCACACCCCCATGCGCTATCTGTGGGACCTGTACGCGGATTATCGAAACGAGTGGACCACGTCGAAGTGGAAGCGCGCAGCCATGACTCCTCTCACGAATTATCTGCGTCTCTGGGACTACGCCTCGGCGGCGCGAGTGGACCACTTCGTGGCCAACAGCGAAAACGTGAGGAGGCGCATCTGGAAGACCTACCGCCGGGAGTCCGAGGTGGTTCACCCGCCGGTGGATGTCGAGGCGTTTTACTGGAGACCGCCGGAAGACTTCTTCCTGATCGTGTCTGAGCTGGTTCCCTACAAGCGCATCGAATTGGCGGTGCGCCTGTTTTCGCGCACCGGACGCCGTCTGACGATCGCCGGTTCCGGACCGGACTACCGCAAACTGCGGAGCATGGCGGCGCCCAATATCCAGTTTCTGGGCCGTGTCACGGACGAGGAACTGGGGGACTTGTACGCTCGCTGCCGAGCTCTCCTGTTACCTGGCGAGGAGGACTTCGGCATGACCCCCGTGGAAGCCCTGGCCAGCGGAAAGCCCGTGATCGCCTTGGGCCGTGGAGGGGCCTTGGAGACCGTGCCTCCCTTCGGTGGCGTGTTTTTCGAAGAACCGTCGGAAGAATCCCTGTCCGCCGCGATCCAGCGCTTCGAGGAAATGGAAGCGGGCATTCTTCCGGCCGAGTTACAGGTCTGGGCGCGGCGTTTCTCCGAGGCCGAATTCGCGCGTAAAATCGCGTTCCAGCTCGAGCGCTTGATGCACCTCCACAACCTCAGGGACCATACTCATTCGAATCGCATTCTTGAGCAGAGACCATGAAACGCCAGCCCATTCGATTGGCGCCGTAGGTAGGGGCCGCGCACCCAAGCCGATCCACAGCCGGTGCCACGCCAAGCACAACCACCGCTAGCCGAACCGCAGCCTCACAAACCAATAGCCAAACCGCCCCATTGGGTTCGTTCCGTCAACTTCCCGCCGTCCTCGCCCCGCTGGAGCCTCTGCGGCGGCCGGCGATTCCGCCCTGGCGCCATTTCCTGACGTTCTTGGCGAGGATAACCCCTCCGCCTTCAGGTGCTTCGAACAACGGGCTCACGAACTCATGATCCCCCACTTTCCACCCAAAACTGCGCGATACGCCCCAACCCCCAAACACCCGCCGATCCGTTGCTCAACAATGGCAGCAGAGACGTCGAGCGTCGTCTTGGTCCCCACGCGCCGCTACGGCCAGATATGTAAGGGAATTCCTCAACTCCTGTCGATTTTTGCGCTTTCTGCCCCAGCCAAACGGACTATGGAAGACGACCTGCTGTAAAACATCGTAGTATAAGATCTTTTTATTCGTTTTAGGAGCTGATCCATGAGAAAGCACTTGGCTAGTGCTCTGCTTGCCCTAGCCCCTGTAGTTTTGTTCAACACTGCATTCGCCGACGACCACCGGGGCAAACCAGCCGTGGACTTTGCCGCTACCGCCCCCACTGCCAGGCTCAATGGCAGCACGAATTCCCTCGGAAAGACCGGGGTCGTGGTGAAAATCCAAAGCGCCGCCATTGCCAAAGACGGCACTATCACCGTCCGTGCCACGATTGTGGATTCCGACGGCATCCCCCTCGACCGATTGGGCGTAGCCACTAAGGGTCCGGTCTCCATGAGTTTCATCGCCGCCTACATCCCTGCCGGTCAGAGCCAGTATGTGTCGTACACCACCAGCGTGGCCAAGCCGAGCATACCCGGGAATACCAACCCGTCCCAGACCCAGGCGGCCAACGATTCCGGCGGCACCTTCACCACCAACGCTGTCGGTGACTACACCTACACGTTCAAGACCAAGGCCCCTATCACCTTCGACGCCACCACGACCAACGCCATTGGCGTCTCCGCCCAGCGCGATCTCTCCGAGTTCGGCACTTTCGACGAATGGAGCGAGACCTCCAACGATGTCTTCAACTTCGTTCCGAACGGCACCCCCGTGAAGGTGACGCGCGCGGTGGTGACCACCGACGCCTGCAACCAGTGCCACGATCCATTGATCGGCCACGGCGGATCCCGCTTAAAAGTGGAACTCTGCATCATGTGCCACACTCCGCAGACCATCAACCCGGATACCGGGCTGACCCAGGACATGAAGGTCCTGATCCACAAAATCCATATGGGGTCGAGCCTGCCCAGCGTCAAGGCTGGTACACCTTACCGGATCTGGCATCGCGGCGCGTGGTCGGATTTCTCCACCGTCGTCTTCCCGCAAGATGTCCGGAATTGCACGACTTGCCATGCATCAGACGCCTCGCAAGCCGACAACTATAAGACGAAGCCCAGCGCCGCAGCGTGCGGGTCCTGTCATGACGATGTGAACTTCGCCACCGGCTTGAACCACGTCAACCTGCCGCAGCCTGACGACAACCAGTGCAACAACTGCCACACTCCGAACGCCATCCACGATTTCGATGCTTCGGTCCCCGGCGCGCACCTCATCCCCTTGAACTCGACGGCGCTCCCCGGACTGGTTACCGCGGTGTTGAAGGTGGATAATGCTACCCCGGGCAACGCGCCCACGGTCACGTTCAAAGTGCTTGACAAGTCCGGGCGGCCGGTCGATATCAGCAAGATCACCAGCATCCGGGTGGTTCTAGCCGGCCCCAACAGCGACTACAACACGGGGCCGGGCGCAATCCGCGTTTCCGAAACCCCGCCCGCCACGACGCCGGGCAACAATGGCGTGTACGTCTACACCATGACCAACAAGATCCCGGCCGCCGCCGCGGGCTCTTACACAGTATCCATCGAAGCCACCAATACGGTCACGCTGATGGCGAACACACTGCAACAGACGACGGCGGTGGACGCCGCCGCCCCAGTGGAGTTCTACTTCTCGGTTGACAAGAGCGCCGTCGCACCGAGGCGCACGGTGGTGGCCTTGGCGAAGTGCCAGGCGTGCCACATGAATCTGGAATTTGTCCATGGCGGTGCTCGCGCCGCTACCCAGGAGTGCACGATCTGCCACAATCCCGCCCTGACGGATGGCACCTCCGGCCAGAGCGTGAACATGTCCGTTCAAATCCACAGCATTCACCGCGGCGAGAACCTGGCCAACCCGTACGTGCTGGGGACCACCAATTACCAGGACGTCCGGTTCCCGGGCGACCTGCGCGACTGCACCACTTGCCACCTGGCAGGCACCTACCTGCCGGAAAATGTCCCCGCCAAGGCGATGGTAGCCAGTCCGGGCGGCTTCACCAAGACCACCCCTCCGATCTCCGCCGCCTGCCAGGGTTGCCACGACGACCTGGCGACCGCTTCCCACACCCTGGCCAACACGACGATCCTGGGTGAAAGCTGCGTGGCTTGCCACAGCGCGGGCGAAGCATTCGCGGTGGATCGAGTACACCAGAGGATCTTCTAACTTCCGGATCCTCTGACTTTTCGAACCTCGACGGGTCGCACGGTGGCTTCATCGTGCGACCCTTTTTTTTCAATCCGCGTTCCTCTGTGTTCATCGGCGGCTAACTTTTCCCACACCCGAGGAGGCCCGCTAGAAGCCGCGCTTCGCCCCCTTGGGCGGGTCGGGAGCCTGCCCTACGTTCTCATACCACTTCAAATTCGTGGTGGCCGAGCCGATGCACACGATGTCCGGGCGGCCATCGGCGTTGAGGTCGGCCACGGCGCACGCGGCGGCGCCCATGCCGCCATCGTCGAGGGTCTGGCGCGACCATCGCTCGCCGGCGGCATCCTCGGCATAGTAAAGGTACACGCTGCGGCCCCGGCCACGGTAGCCGGCGATGATTTCATCCGCGCCATCGTGATTCAGGTCGGCTGTTGCGATGGTATGGCCGTCCACCAGCGTGGCGTCGATCACCTGGCGCTCCCAGCGCCCGCCCTGCTGCCGGTAGACCGCGACCTGGTTACCATGCCAGGGCTCGATCGCGGCCAGGAATCGCGACTTCCCCAGACGGCCCACGGCAATATCGCTGGACCCCGATTTGGGCCAGGGGGCCGGGTCGCCTTTGGCGATCTCCGTTCGGCTCCAGCGGCCGTCCTTCCCGAATCGAAAGAGATGGATGCCGACGAAGCTCGCGGTGAGGATGGCATCGCGCCCATCGCCGTCCCAATCCACCACGAAAATGCCATGGACCACGCCGCTGTTTTCCGTGCCGATGAGCTGGCGCTTCCACTCGCCTGGGCGGTAAAAGACCAGCGGCGTCTGATCGCGGTACTCGGGAGCCTCGGCCTTGGCGCCGGTGAGCGGCTGATTGAGGACCACGCGCTTCCCACTGCCGTCGATATCGGCGGTGCGCAGGCGGTGGGAGGTAGTGAGGCGGTCGATTTCGGTGACCGTCCACGGTTCGCGCGGGTCGCCCTGGTGGCGCAGCACGGAGACTACCCCGAGGCTGTCCTTGGCCTGGTTGGCGAATTCGGTGGCAAGCACGATTTGCGGGATGGCGTCGCCAGGCAGGTCGACGGTAGTGCAGTTGATCATGTGGGAGAGGCCGGAGGCGAGGACGTGCCGTTGCCAGCCGGGGTTCTCGTACCACACCAGCTCGGTCATACCGCTGGCGAGGGCGATCAGGTCGGGCTTGCCGTCGTGGTTGAGGTCGGCCACCACCACTTGATAGCCACCTCTGAGGTCGGTGGCGATGGTATGTTCGGCGAAGCGCGCGGGGGGCGCCGCCGCAAAAAGCGGAAGCGCGAGAAGGAAGATCGAAATCCGGGGCACGCTCCACAGTATACTGGCAGCTTCAGGCTATGAAGAAACTACTCTTGGTGATGTGGGCGGCTGCGGCCGTAATCGCGACCCTGATGGCGGCTCAGGTCGCAAACCAGGCCGCGGCCGAAGCGCCCAATTTCAGCGGCATCCGCCAGCTCACCCACGGCGGGCAGAACGCGGAGGCCTACTGGTCGCCGGATGGGAAGCGGCTGATCTTCATGACGACGCGTCCCCCCTACGGGTGCGACCAGATTTTCATCATGAACGCCGACGGCTCGGATCAGCACCTGGTCTCCACCGGAAAGGGCCAAACCACTTGCGGGTACTTCCTCGCAGATAACAAGCACATCGTATATTCGTCCACTCACCTGGCGGAGGATGCTTGCCCGAAGCCGCCCGATCGAACCAAGGGCTATGTGTGGCCCATCTACGCGAGCTACGACATTTTCCTGGCGACGGACTCTGGGAAGATCGAGAAGCGGCTCACCGACACGCCGGGATACGACGCCGAGACCACCGTCAACTGGAAGACTGGCACGCTGTTGTACACGTCGTTGGCCGGAGGCGATCTGGACCTGTGGACCATGCGGCCCGACGGGTCCCACAAGAAGAAGATTACATCGACGACAGGGTACGATGGCGGCGCGGTTTTCTCGCGGGATGGCAAGCAGATCGTATGGCGCGCGAATTACCCCAAGACCCCCGAGGACATGGCGCGGTACAAATCGCTGTTGGCGGACAATCTCACCACTCCCATGAAAATGGAACTGGTGGTCGCCGACGGCGACGGCGGCAATCCCCACACCATCACCAATTTCGGGTGCGCCAGCTTCGCCCCGACCTTTACTCCGGACGGGAAGCACATCCTCTTTTCGTCCAACAAGCACAACTGCGACAGCCGCTATTTCGAGTTGTACATGATCGATCCGGATGGCACCGGGCTGAAGCAGGTGACCAGTTTTGGCGGGTTTACGTCGTTCCCGGAGTTTTCGCCGGACGGCAAGACGCTGGTGTTCTGCTCGGACCGGGACGCCAAAGAGCGCTACGAGTTCAATATCTTCACGACGAAGTGGCAGTAGCGGTGGCGCGGCGGTGGCGCAGGCGCTTCCGCCTGCGTTCCTGGACTCTTCGCGCGATCGGGGACCGCCGGTATCGGATTGTAAAGCCTTCTCTTGCAGATGCGCGCATACAGACGCTCGGTGTATGATCTTGGGATGCGTGTACTCGTGTCGTTGCTGTTCTTGATCCCGCTCTGTGCCCAGCCACCGCAAGATGCCCCCAAGAAGGGTGGTGGAGGGCAGCGTCAGCCGCCGAAAAACCTGAAAGTCCTCAAAGTGCAGGGCCCGGAGCTCATACCCCTGATGCGGACTTACACTGTCGCTTTGGGAGGCGTAAAATGCGACTACTGCCATGTGGCGGCGCAGCCGCCCGATTTTGCCAGCGACGAGAATCCCAAGAAGGAGATCGCGCGCCACATGATCACCATGGCCCAGGAAATCAACGCCAGGTTTCCCGATGGCAAAGAGCATGTGACCTGCTATACGTGCCATCGTGGAGACCCCATACCGAAGATGGTGCCGGCGCCCGCGGCGCCGGCCGCGCAGTAGCCGCGCACCGCATCCGCCGCCCTAAGGCAGGTCCAATTTCCGTTTCGCGTGGCCGTCGTCATTCGTGTCTTGAATTCTACACTGCCTGACGTGCCACGGTATGCTGCCTTACTCGTAGCGCAATGCCACTATTGGGTCGACCCGAGCCGCCTTGCGGGCGGGAATATAGCAGGCTAGGAGTGACACTGCGGTCAGAACGGCCGGAGCCAGCAGGAAGACCAAAGGATCGGCGCCACTCACTTCGTAGAGCATGCTGGCCAGCACTCTACCCAGGAGCCACGAGAGCACCAGGCCCGCGCACACTCCGGCCGCCGCGATGACGACGCCTTCGCGCAGAATCATCCGCAGTGTGTCACTGCCGGTCGCCCCGAGCGCCATCCGAATGCCGATTTCGCGGGTGCGCCTGGACACCGTATAGGCCCGGATGCCATAGAGGCCGATCGTCGCCAGCAACAGCGCCACTCCGCCGAAAATGCCAAACATCCGGCTGCCGGTTTCTACCACCCAGATATCCAGACTCCGGTCCAGGTGCTCTCGCATGGTGCGTAGCGCGAGTACCGGCAGGCGGCTATCGGCGGCGCGGATCTCCCGGCGTATGGTTTCGAGGAGGCGCACTTCCGATTCGCGGCCCTGCGGCGCGATTCTCAGGTGGATGCTCATGTTGGCCTGATATTCCTGGCCAAACGGCACGTATAGATGGCCCTGCGAGCTTCCCCCGATGATGTGGTCCTGCACGTTACCCACGACTCCCACTACCTCGGCGTCGCGGGGTTTCTGCAAGCTGCTCCCGGACATCCGGATGTGCTTTCCGAGCGCTTCGCCGTTTGGCCAGAGACGGGTAGCAGCCAACTGATCGAGGATCGCCACCGGCGGCGTCCCGGCGCCCGCTTCGGCGGGAAGGAACGGCCGGCCGCGCAGCAGCGGAATTCCGAGGGTGGCGAAATAGCTCTCGCCGACGATATTAAAGCTGCACTGCTGCAGATTGTCCGGTTTGGCTGAGGGAGCGTCGCTGGACTTTTGGATGGCGCGCCCCAGCGACACCATTCCAAACGGGACCGTGGCCGCGATGCTGGCGGACTCCACGCTGGGCAGCGCCGCCAGCCGGTCGAGAAGCGCGCGGTAGATCTGCCGGCCATGCTGCTCGTCGTAACCCGCAAGGCTGGGATCGAGCTCGATCAGCACGGCGTTATCCATGCGGAACCCCGGCTTCACATTCGCCGCGCGGACGAAGCTGCGGAAGAACAGTCCGGCCGCTGTCAGCAGCATGAGCGAAAGCGAGATCTGGCCCATCACCAGGAGGTTGCGGCGGGAAAATACGCGGCGCGGCTTGCCTTTTTCGCTCACCCCCTGACCGCCGTCCTTCAGGTCTGAGAGCACGTCCGGTCTGGAGAGGTTCCAGGCGGGAACCAGCGCGAACAACAGGGTGCTCAGGGTGCAGAAGCCCAGGGTTACGGCGAGGACGCGGAGGTCGGGTGACGCGCGGTAGACCAAGTCGATGGGCGCGAGCAGGACGAGGGAGGAGACCAGCAGGCTGGTGCTCCAATAGGCCAGCAGGAGACCGGCCACGCCACCAAGAATCGCCAGCACCAGGCCTTCCGTGAAGAGCTGTTGCAGGATCCTTTTCCGGCCGCCGCCCAGCGCCAGCCGGACGGCAATCTCCTTACGACGCGCCGACCCGCGTGCCAGCATCATGTTCGCCACGTTCAGGGAGGCGATCAGCAACACCACCGCCGACA
>OBLT010003249.1_pt1 | contig 9985 bp, 7 predicted proteins | sample 1518721 | NCBI WGS metagenome assembly OBLT01 (sample SAMEA3539307, study PRJEB22396) | soil metagenome | biome: tundra; feature: field; material: soil | place: USA | collected 2010-05 | depth 0.15 m | reverse complement strand
CGGGAGTGCGGATGGACTCGGTGGATGTGCTGACGCAGGCGCCCGACGATTCGCGCGTGCGCGAAGCGCTGATGTATGCCTTGCAGAACGATACCAATCCCGGCGTGCGTTTGAAGGCGCTGGAAGGGCTCAGCGGCTTCGTGCGCCAGGATCCGCAGGTGCGGGACGGAGTTTTGCGGGCGCTGATCAGCGATACGAACTCGGGTGTGCGGTTGCAGGCCTTGCGGCTGGTGGAACCGATGAAGGCGGACAGCAATGTGCGCTCGGTGCTGACCCGATTGTCGCAGTCGGACCAGAACGTCTCGATCCGCACCCAGGCGCATACCATGCTGGCCCAAATGCCAGAAATGGATTGAAGACCGTCGTTCGCTGTTAGCTATTCGCCGAAGGCGCTAGGTTTTTGCGAACAGCGAACAGCGAACGACGATCAGCGAGCCAGGGACTTAAGTAAAAAGTAGTAGTGGAGGAGGACATTCATTGAAGCAGCCAATCAAACTCGCCGGCATTACAGCGGTAGTAGCCGCGCTGGCGTCTCTGGCCCTGTGCCAGGAAACTCGCGTCTATCGCGAGGGCAACAACTGGATCCAGGAAATGACCGGAGACCTGGGTGCGGCGAAGAATCTGCGGGTCAAACTCGCCGCCGGTTCGGTGCGGGTTCAAGGTGGATCGCAAGCTGGGATTACATACGTCATTCATCGCAAAGCTTATACCTCGTCAGAACAGCAGGCCCGGCACGAATTCGAGTCCTACCGCATCAACACCTCATTAAAAGGAGACACCGCGTGGATCGTGGCGGAATCGAGCCGCCGCGACTCCAGATGTTCGGATGAATTCGTGATCAACGTGCCGCGCAATCTGGATTCCGCCAAAATCGAATCTGGGGGCGGCAACATCAGCAGCGCCGGAATTGCCGGACGCCTAGAGATCGCCAGTGGTGGCGGAAATCTTCGCATGGATGATATCGGCGGCGACGTAACCGCCGAGACCGGCGGAGGCTCGATCGAAGTCGGCAAAGTGGAAGGCAACGTGTCTCTGCAGACGGGCGGAGGAAACATCAAGATTGCCTCGGCCAAGGGACAGATCAAAGCGGAAAGCGGAGGCGGAAGCCTGGTCGTTCTCTCCGGCCTGCAAGGCGCTGTGCTGGAGACGGGCGGCGGTAGCATTCGCGTCGACAAGTGCGCCGGCACGGTGAAAGCGACGACCGGTGGCGGCAGCGTTGACCTCGGCGATATCGGAGGCCCGGCGCAGATTGAAACCGGCGCGGGCAGCATTCGGCTGGCTTCCGCAAAAGGGCGCGTGCAGGCCCAGACCGGAGGCGGCAGCATCCAGTTGGATGGCGCTACCTCGGTGCAGGCGGAAACTTCGGCAGGCGGAATCATCGTGAAACTGCTTGCCTCGTCCGCTGCAGCTCGTACTAATTCCACGCTCGAAACCTCAGCCGGCGACATTACCGTCTATCTGGCCAATGATCTGGCGATATCCGTTCGGGCGGAAATCGAAATCGCCAATGGTCACACCATCCACAGCGACTTCTCGGATATTCGTGTGTCCAGTGAAGGCGGACAGTGGGGCCCGAAAACGGTCACGGCAGAAGGCCAGCTCAATGGTGGAGGACCGGTGTTGAAAGTGCGAACCAACTCAGGAAATGTAAACTTCCGCCGAGTAAGTCGCTAAGAACGGTCGTTAGTCGCTGGTCGTTAGTCGTTGGCAAACTTTTCGCAACCGGCAGTAAAACGCGAACGACCAGCGACCAACGACCAACGACCGATTTTCCAGGAGGAACCTATGATCCATCGCTTCCTGCTCAGCATGTTTCTTGCCCTAGCCGTTTCACTGCCAGCCAACGCGCAACCCGTCGAGTCGAATCCCGGCTCAAATTATGACTATCGCGGCGACAACGGGGATTGGAGTGGCAGCTCCGAGGAGGGCGGCGGCTCGTCCTATCTCGGCGTGGATATTGCCGACGTTTCTGCCGAGCGCCTCGCAGAATTGAAACTGAAGGAAGAGCACGGCGCAGAAGTCACCATGGTCGACCAGGACGCTCCCGCTGGAAAAGCCGGGCTGCACGAGCATGACGTCATCGTCAGCCTGAACGGTGCGCCCGTCGAGAGTGCTGCCCAGTTGCGCCGCATGATCAAGGAAACCCCCTCCGGCCGCGTCGTCTCGCTCGGCATCAGCCGCGATGGTCAGGCGATGACTATCAAGGTGCAACTTGCCGACCGGCGCAAATCGATGGCTTGGCAGCCGAATCTTCCGAAGATGCCCGAGATGCCTGCCATGCCGGAAATGCCCACCATGCCCGACTTTGACATCCCCGTCTCGGTCGTCATCGTCCACTCCTCGCTGCGCAGCGGCCTGATGGTCGAAAACCTCACCGCTCAACTGGGAGATTTCTTTGGCGTCAAGGACGGCAAAGGCGTCCTCGTGCGCTCCGTGGAAAAAGGCAGCCGCGCTGAGAAAGCCGGATTCCACGCCGGCGATGTGGTCACCAAGGTCAACAACCAGCCCGTGCACGATACCTCGGACTTCACTCATGCTTTGCGATCATCGTCCGGCACCGCCGCAGTGACCGTCATGCGCGAAAAGAGAGAGCAGAATCTGACCCTGTCCCTTCCCGAGAAGAAAGATTCCGGCATACTGATGGAAGAGAGCCTCGACCTCCCCGATTTCACCGCGGAAACCGAGCAGGCGATCGACCGCGCCGAAAACGAAATTGCCCGCCTGACCCCCGCCATCACCGAGAAAATTGATCAGGCATTGCACTGCCCCGAAATGGAGAAGAAGCTGCAGGAATCACAACGCACCCTGCAGAAACGCCAGCGCACTCTTCACAACTACGAGCAGAGATTGCAGCAGCGCCAACAAAAACTGCGCCATGAGTTATCCGGCGACTGGGCAGAAATCTGACTCTGAAAAGTCTCGTATCAGGGCATCGCTTTAGCGATGTCGCAAACGTCTCCGATTCAATGCCCTTTGCGGCTGCATGCCGAAAAAACTGATTTCGCCATCAAACTGTTCAGCACCGCCGCCCCACCCTGAGGATGCTCCCCACTCCCGGTTACGAAAGTCACTCATGTTTCCACGTCGAATCGCGCGCCTGCCCAACTTTGGCCGGATTCCACCCGTGCACTACCCGCCGGTTACCTGTTGCGCTTCAGCAATCCCCGCTAAACTGGTCCCGCGATGGCTTTCCGCGCCCTGTTGTTTTCAAAAAACGCCGAGACCAATGCAGCCCTCACGGCCGCCTGCAAAAATGCAGGAATCCGCGCCGAAGTCTGCTCGGACATCTTCACCGCCATCGAAAAAGTGAAGAAGCAAGCCTTCTCCTGCGTAATCGCCGACTGGGCCGACCAGCCCGAGTCGAGCTTTCTGCTAAAGCGTGCGCGCGAATCTGCCGTGAACAGGGAAACACTGGCCCTGGCGGTCGTCGATCGCGATCCTACCCAAGCGGAACTACGCGACACCCGCCTCGATTTCTTAATCCAGCGTTCATTTTCTGTCGAAGCCGCCGAAACGGTATTGGCGAAAGCGCGCGAAAAAATGCACCCCTCAGACGACGAGGAAACTGCCGAGCGTCCTGAGGAAGATAACCACCCCGACGCCGCCACTTCTTTTGGCGCCGATCAAACGCAATACACTCAGCAGACTCAGCCCGATCTTTCCCCGGAACTCGACCCATCCGAGGACTACGGCGCCAACACAAGTTATCCGGAAGAAGAACCTCCCCGCCCCAGCCATGCCATCGGGTTTCGCGGACCCTGTGCCGCCCTGCTGTTGTTAACAGCCGCATTTTTCCTGTGGAGATCGCACGAGATCTTCGAGTACCTGGCGCAGACCCCTGAAGGCGGATTCCACGTCTTGCAGGAATCGGTAGCGGCTCTTTTTCACGCCAACCCAACCGCCGCCTCGCCCAACGTTTCCGCCACCGGCCAGCAACCCGATGCCTACTTCAGCAGAGACGCCCACAACTCCAATGCGCAGACTCCTGCACTTAGAGTAGTTGCCACTGAGTCGACCCTTGCAGAAATGCAAATCCCTTTGCGCAAGGCTCCAGAGTTTCCCCTGCCCACGCCAACGCTCGAGCGCCGGGAAGTAGTGCCCGTTCGCAAGGCACAAGCCGCGATCCCGGAAAGCATGAGGAACTCCGCCACCATTCCGCCTCCCGTTGTCGTGACCGTGAGTCCGGCGCAGATGATGCCCGCCTCCGCCCCGCAACTGCAGCCCGCCGTTCAGCAATTCAGCGAACCGGTCACCCTGACCGAAGCCGCCGAGCGTGCGCTGCTCGTCCACACGGTTGACCCCGTATTCCCGCCTGAAGCGTTAGCGCAGAAGCTTCACGGTCCAGTGGTGCTCCAGGCCAGGGTGGGACGCGATGGCAGCGTCGAAGACCTCAAAATTGTTAGGGGATATTTCATTCTGGGTCGAGCGGCGATCACCGCAGTAAAACAGTGGCGCTTCCAACCCTACACTCTGAACGGCCACCCCGTCGCAACTCAAACCGTAATCACCATCGACTTCACTAACCCGCCCAATTAGTCAGACTTGTGTGGTGCAAGTCCGGTGTGGGGCCAAGCCCATGCCCGCTAATGGTGTTCCCCGTGCCCCGCCTCGCCCGTGGGAGGCGCCGCGCCGCTAGCTTTCTTCCAATACTCCTGCACCGCCGGCGGCAGCTTCTCAATGCGAGTGAGAAACGCGGTCAGCTTCCATAGATCAGACTCGGAGAGCGCCTTGTCCCACGCCGGCATGCCGGTGTACCGCACCCCCGTCCGAATGGCATAGAACACGTGCCATTCCGGATCATCCAGCGGGTGAAGAATAAGGCTCGGAGGCGGCGGATAAAACGACTTCTCCAGCACCGACGGTTGACGGTCGATCCCGCCGTGGCAAAGCGCGCAATTCATCGTGTAGATCTTCAGCCCCTCGATCAGATTCTCATCAGTTGGCGGCACCGGATTGTTGACGCGCGGAGCATGTCGTTCCATCGAAGCATCCAGCGCGCTCATGGCAACTTGCTTTTCGATCTGCGGCGGCGCCGTATTCGCATTGGTCGGGACAAAGCCCAGCAAGGCCACCCCCAGCCCTCCGATACCCAGAACCAGCAGGGTGATGACAACCCCCAGAATGAAGTTGCGCATTTTTAGCTCCGTGGAGACTCTCAATTCACGGGAGTGAACCGCAGCTACCCGCCCCGTACTTTGTCATTCTACCTTCAACGGCCCGGCCACTGAGCCGATGCGTCCGCTCAGATCGTCGCGCACCACGAAACGAACCGTGTATTCACCCGGAGCCAGATCCACGGCGCCGCCATAGGCCAGCCCTTTCTGGCGAATCGCCGCCAGCTTCTCCGCACTCAGATGGGCGTCAATCTTTTTCCCGCTGGGAGGATCGGCCACCTTGCCTTCTGGCGTCTTCACCACCACCATGAAGTCCAGCACAACATGATTGTTGTCCGCGCTGTCGATGAACGCGGAGTCGGGCGCCAGATGCATCTCGTAATTCACATGTTTCTTGCCCGGCTCCTTGCCCGCTTCAATCTTGTCCAGCCGCGCCACCAGCGGAAGCGACGTGTAATCCAACGGCGACTGCAAGGCCGACGAAAGGTCGCTGTTACGGCTGTTCTCCGGGTCGGTCGTAGCGTGGGTCACAAAGAAGCCGCTGCGCGCGCGCACATCCACGTGCTCCCGCTTCACTTTCACCGCCAGCTTGCGCCACCCCGCCTTCGTCTTCGACCGGTCAAGATAATAACCAAGCATGTAGTACTCGGAAGAATCGTTCACCGCATTGCGAAAGCCCTTTACCAGATCGTTGGAGTTGTAATAAGCGCGGCCTCCAGTCATCGCAGCAAAAGTCTGGAACGCCCCCTGCGTATCCAGATTCCGCCAGCTCATATTGCGCCCATAGTTCGCTCCCGGGTTGCGCACCGAGGCCGAGGGTACACCCACAACCTGCAGCCCTTTGACATCCACCGGATAGAGCGCGATCTGCGCATCGTTCAGCAGTTGCCATGTGTGTTCGTACAACGGCAGTACGTCAACCAGAGAATCGCGCCCGGCCGGAGCGAGCTGCATCGTGTTGTCGCTCACGCTGAAAGGGAATCCGCCGCTCGCCCAGATCAGCGACTTCCGCCCCGGAAATCCCGCCAGCGCCTGTGCGATCTGTTGCATCCCCTCCAGGGTATAAGTGATGGCCAGCCGTTGCTGGAACGCTTGAAAATTCAGCTCCGAGTCTTCCATCATGGTCTGGATTCTTTGAGCTTCGCTCTGCACGGCTCCGGGATCGACCCCTGCGCTGCCATCCGGGCTGGCGCTTCCAGTCAAGGCTTCCACATCTTCCGGACTGTCGACGATCTGGTAAGCGTCGCCTTTCACCTTATGCAGCGCGGCTACCAGCACGCGCGGATCGGTGGTGAAGTCATGGATGACGTGAATACCGCTGCGAGTCAGAGTGTAGAGCGCTGTGGGCTCGCGCTGATCCACGGATTGCGTGAGATATTTCAGCAAGTCCTGGCGCGCATAAGCCTGATCGGTAAAGCGCGTGTTGATGAAATCCAGCACCAGCAGCGTAATGCGCCGGTTCGATGGCGCGCCCCCCACGGAATTGCTGAATTCATTCGGATTCCTGGGACGTGAATACCGGTGCGCGTCGCTGGTGATCTCCTCGAAGGTGGCGATCTTTTGCTCCGCGCCATTTTCCAGGACGGTAAAGTCCTCTTTCTTCAACCCGGTAATGTGATTGCCCGCCTTGTCGGTCACCAGCGTAGGCACAAGCACCAGTTCAGTGCGAGCCGTGAATTTGATTTCAGAGCTCTCGTCCTTATCTTTATCCTTGTCCCTGGGCTGAGCAAAAACAGTCATACCACAAGTCCAAGCAGCAATCAGTAAGCAGCACAGAATCTTGCGAGAGCAGATAATCTCGCGGGAGCCGGAGGTCTTAACGCAGCAGGAAATCTCGCGTCGGATGGTCATTCCCAGTTTCCTTTCTAACTACAAGAAAAGGATTCGGGTGCCCACTCTTGCGCGTTCTGTGCGCAAGGGTGGGAATTTCGAGGAGAATCCAGCCCCGGAGGGGCGGCCGAAAGTAGCCCAGCGCTTCAGCGCTGGGAAAATCGTAAGAGATGATAAAAGTCCCGGAAGGGACGACTGAGTTCCCCCGGACACTCCTTAGGATCCGGCTGCCGAAATCTGAAACTCTCCCAGCCACGGCCAGTATACCCCCCACTTCAATACGCCCGCAGCCGCCGCGCTTCACGCACCAGATCGGAAACTTTAGGAAGAAAAAACTCCTCCTGCGGCGGAGAAAACGGCACCGGCGTATCCAGAGAAGTCAGCCGGACAATCGGCCCATCCAAATCGTCAAACGCCTCTTCATGAATAATGGCCGAGATCTCTCCCGCCAGCCCTCCCGTGCGCGCATGTTCATGCAGAACGATGACCTTGTTGGTCTTCTTCACCGTGGCCGCAATCGCCTCGCGATCCAAAGGCGACACCGTGCGCAGGTCGAGGACTTCGATCTCGATTCCTTCTTTGCTCAAGATTTCCGCCGCCTCCAGCGCCGTATACAGCATCGCGGCGTAAGTGATCACGCTAAGATGATGTCCCTCGCGCGCGATCCGAGCCTTTCCCAGCGGGACCACATAATCCCCGTCAGGAATTTCTTCCTTGATTCGCCGATAAAGATACTTGTGCTCGAAAAAAATCACCGGATTGTGATCGCGGATCGCCGCCTTAATGAGTCCCTTGGCATCGTAAGCCGTAGCCGGACACACCACCTTCAACCCGGGCGCGTGCACAAACCACATCTCCGGATTCTGCGAGTGAAAAGGCCCGCCATGCACATTCCCGCCGCTCGGCCCACGCAGCACCAGCGGCGCCGGCGCTCCCCAACGATAGTGCGCCTTCGCCGCCATGTTCACGATCTGATTGAAGGCGCAGCCGATGAAGTCCATAAACTGGAACTCGGCCACCGGACGCAACCCGGTAAGCGCCGCCCCGAAAGCAGCCCCCATAATCGCCGACTCGGCAATCGGTGTGTCAATCACCCGCTCCGGCCCAAAGCGATCAATGAAGCCGTCGGTAACTTTGAAAGCGCCGCCATAAATACCAATGTCCTCACCCAGGCAAAACACACTAGGATCGCGCTCCATCTCCTCCCAGATCCCCTGCCGTATAGCTTCGAGATAAGTGACGACTGCCATGACCGGTAGTGTAGCAAGACAAGCGGGACATTAACCGTTTACGAGAGCAGAACCAGGAGAGTAACAAGTGGGACACGACGGCCATCTGCAGAGCAAGAATCAGGAGAGTAACAAGTGGGAGAAGATGGCGATCGGCGAAGCGAGAATCAGTAGGAGCCCAGCCCCGAAGGGGCGATCGAGAGTAGCCCAGCGCTTCAGCGCTGGGGAAAGTGGAATCCTCGATTCAAGTCCCGGAGGGACGACTGAGCACGGCCCAGCACTTCACAACTCGCGTAAGAGATGGCGTTGCCTTTGATTTGGGGTGGCACAGCGGTTTACCGCTGCGGTAACCGCCGCGCTCTGAATTAGGCTTTAGCCACTGAGGGCTACCCTCAATTCCCCTTCAGCATCGTGACCACTCGGTCAAAATCCTCCAGCGTCGCATACTCGATCGTGATCTTCCCTTTTCCCTTCCGGTCGCGTATCCGCACCCTCATCCCCAGAATGGCCTCGAGCGACCGTTGCTCCGCCCGCACATTTGGATCCACCCACCGCGCCCCGCCGACTTTCCGCGCTTCCGCAGGGTCCTTAGGGGTGTGGCTGTACATCACTAGCTCTTCGAGCAGCGCCACCGACATTTTCTTCGCAATCGCCGTTAGCGCCATTTTCACAATCTGGTGCTCGTCATCCAGGGAGAGCAGCAGACGCGCATGACTGTATGTCAATTCTTTCTTCCGCAGCGCCATCTGTACCGTCGGCGGCAGCTTCAGCAAACGCAGATAATTCGACACCTGCTCCCGCGATACTCCCACCCGTTTCCCAATTTCTTCCTGCGTCAGATTGAATTGCGTACTCAGGTTGGCGAACGCCTGCGCCTGCTCCAGGCAGTCCAGGTCCTGCCGCTGCAGGTTCTCGACCAGCGTCATCTCCGCCGCCTGCTGCGTCGATACCCGCTTCACGATCGCCGGGATCGTCGTTCTCCCCGCGATTTTCGAAGCCCGGAAGCGCCGCTCGCCCAGAATCAGAATGAAGCGTTGCTCCGTCCCAGGACCCATGACTCCCAGCGCAACCGCCCCTGCCCGGACCGCTCCTGGCCGAACCACAATCGGCTGCAATACCCCCTGCGACTAGATCGAACCCGCCAGGTCCCCCAGCGCCTTCGGCTCGAAATCCTGCCGCGTCTGATAAGGATTCTCGTCGATCTTATCCAGGGCCAACTCAAGGACCTGCTCCCCGTCCGGAGCAGCCACCGCCTGCAACTCGCCCAAAACATTCACCGGAGCGACGGGAGTCGCTGCCCATCCCCCAGAAAGTTCAGCTGAAGTGTCGCCCGCGGGAGCCGCCGGAAGACCGGGTACCGCCGAAACAGCGGGTGCCCCATCCTTCCGCGCACTTTGCGGAAGGGTGGGAGCCGCCGGCACAACTCGAGGTCCCGGCAACAATGACTCCAACCCCCGCCCCAAAGCCCGCCGCCTCTCCGCCAACTTCTCCTGACCCTTAGCCGCCCCTGCCTTCTCCGCCGCCTTGTCAACCGCCACCGAATTCGTTGTCGTCATCCGTTAATCTCCGAGCCCTGCCGATACCCTTTAGAATTTAGTCAACTGTTTTCAGGCCATATATTGATAGACATAAATATTTACATATATACATCTAAGCCGCTTCACCCGGCCCGCGGACCGCCCGCGCCTGCCGGTCGAGAATTTCCTTCGCCAGCCGTATATAGCTCTCCGCCCCGCGCGACCGCACGTCATACACCAGCGCCGGCAGCCCGTGGCTCGGAGCCTCCGCCAGCCGTATGTTCCGCGGGATCGT
>OBLT010003244.1_pt1 | contig 9991 bp, 7 predicted proteins | sample 1518721 | NCBI WGS metagenome assembly OBLT01 (sample SAMEA3539307, study PRJEB22396) | soil metagenome | biome: tundra; feature: field; material: soil | place: USA | collected 2010-05 | depth 0.15 m | reverse complement strand
GGACGCGATGGGCTTCATGGGCACGCTGCTGACGGGCGGACGTCCTGGCTGGACGCGGATTCTGCTGTGGCTCGGAACACTGGCAGGGTCTCTGCTTCGACATCCCTGGAGGACGGTGCGCTGCCTGCATCCGTTTGGGTGGGCGAAGGAATCGCTGATTCTGCTGTGCATGCAGACGCTCGACGGCCATATCGACATGCGGCTGCGGAGGTCGTGGTACTGGCCGTTCCGGAAGGCGCTGGTGAGCCGGGGCAAGCGCATCCCGACGTTCATTCCGCAGGCCAACGAATTTGCGCGCAAGGTGGCGGGGATGATCGGGGGCACGCCGATGAGCATGATCACCGAGATCCTTTTTAATGTGCCTGGCACGGCGCATATCCTGGGCGGTTGCGTGATGGCGGGGTCGGCCGGGGACGGCGTCGTCGATGCTCAGAACCGGGTGTTCGGGTACAAGAACATGTACGTTTGCGACGGGTCGGTGCTGGCGGCAAACCTGGGGGTCAATCCGAGTCTCACGATCTGCGCGGTCACGGAGCGGGCGATGAGCTACATCGCGCCTGAAGGGCACCGCTAAAGACCACACAAAACGATCGCTTACGCTTCACACTGCACCTCGCTCAGGCGATGTGAGGGGTTCCTGTGGTGGATTGACCACGTAAATCGACCGCTGCGGCACCCGGCGTTGCGCCGGAAGGGCAACTCCGGGCGCCCGCGCGGGACGCACCGCAATCTATGCCAGCGCGAGACAGCAGCAGCGCACAATCAATGAGGGACGCGGTGTTTGCAGTTTTCCCGCGATCGCAAGTGCGTTTCTAGAACTTATCCTTGTTTTTGCGGAAACCCTCGGTAAACGCGCAAATCGCTGTCCACGAATGCGGTGTAGTTTCTGAAGTGGGGCAAATGCCGCAGGCGGTTTGCGCACTATAGCGCAGGCACTTGCATGTTCCCCTACCGAAGGTGTCAGCAGACTGTCAGCAGCAGTACGGTTGAGACTCCTCGGGTATGACGCGATTATCCTGGAACACCGCAGAGTTTCAGACACAAGCGCAGAAAATAACGGTCGATAGATTGCTCTTGGCAGAGCGATCTTGCCTAGCACCAAGACTTAAACCGGTTAAGCGTCGGGTGGGCGTGGAATCGCTTGATCGAGCTGGCTTGAGGAGGCCGCGCTTATGGCGATTTACCGAGATGGCGGCCAGCAACACCCTTCCGAGCCGGTTAGCGATGAAGCAGCGGGCCGCCATACCGTTACCGATGCCTCCAGGATCCGGTTGCGCAGGGTTCTGATCCGCGCGCAGGAGTCCGATCGATTCGCGGTGATCCGCTGGGGTGGCACTACGAGAATCAGCACGCGCGAAGCGGGTATAGCCGCTATTCGCGCTATGGCGGGCAAGCTGACCATCGCGCAAATCAAAGACAAGTTGGCGGCACGGTATCGAAAACAGACGGCGGCAGTGGACTTGAGTGCGCTGGTCACGGCGCTGGCGGCGGCGGACCTCATCCAAAGCATCGATGGGCGCGCGGCGCCGAGCCGCAAGCCGCCTTCGATCCGGTCGCTCCGGAAATTCCTGTTCCACTTCTATATCAAGGAACCGCTGCTGCGGTTCGGGGCGCGAGCGCTTCCGTTCCAAGCGTCGTTGCGCCTGTGTTTTGAAGTCATACGTATCGACATGGGAACGAGCTTGGACAAGAAGGCCGGACGGGCCCTCGAACGCCTGCTGGAGCTGCCGGGCGGCCGCAGCGATTCGACAGCTCAGTTTCGGCGGGAGCACCTGCGGCATTTGATCTGGAACATGGCCGAACCCGAGGCGATCGTGAGATCGTCGCCGGCGGCGATCGACCGCTGGATGGACCGGCACGTTGCTATCGAAGGACGCGAGCACCTGGACCAGGGGCTCGCACGCGGCCGTGGAGTGATTTTTTCGCCATTTCATTTCGGCTCTACGATGCTGAACGCCATCGCACTCGTTCGCGAGGGCTATTGCTCGACGCTGGTAGCGGTTCCGCAAGGTCCGCTGGACGCCGATTCGCGCGAGAACCGTTTCGGCGCGTATCAGAATTCGCGGCCGGGGAGAGGCAAGTGCCGCCTCGTGAAGGATTTCAGTCTCGCGAGCTACAGGGCGATTGTGGCGGCATTGGGGCAAGGGGAAATTGTGATTTGGATGGCGGATGTGTTCGCCGAGCGGCCGGAACTTTCGGGTACGCCGGCGACGGCAGAAGACGCGCTGCAGCAAGCGCGGCTCGATCATCTGCGCATCCGCGCGGCGCGTTCCGTACTGCCACAGTCGCGCATGACGGTTGCGTTCCGCGGCGGGGCGGTATACATGAACGAATGGATCGGCGCATTTGCGCAGGCGACCGGCGCGGCGGTGGTTCCGGGAGCGGTCATCCGCGATGGCGCCAATGTCCGCCTGGTGCTGCGGCCCGCGATCGTTCCCGATCCGGCCGCAGGTGTGAATGCGGCCGATCAGGTGAACGAGCAGTTGTTCCGCGAACTGGATCGAATGGTCTTGGAGTATCCGGCGCAGTGGTTTGGGTGGCACCATTTGCGGATGGCGAGCGCGCAGGATGCAAGCGGCGGTGAACGGTCAAGGCGGGTCTGGAGACCCGCCGTAGGCGTGCAACGCTTGACCCACGCTGAATGAAGCCGACAGTTTCAAATCCTGAGGAAAGGAGGTAAAAAGCGATGGAAAATATCGAGAAAGACGAACTCATCATCGAAGCCGTCGATATGGGCGAAATCGAACTGCTCGAGGAAGACCTGGTCTCGAGTGTGCTATGCACCGGCTGCACCTGCAACTGCTAAACAAACCGCAACCGCATACCGGTTGCAGCCTCAATTAACTCCGGAGTAACGAGGCAAGAAACTCCGAGTTGCCGGGCGGTCCGGTCGCGACCCGGACCGCAGCGGCACCGTTTCCAGTTTAACAGACGGAGAGTATGATGCGGGAAGAGCTTCGGAGGGCGGAAATCGTGGAGTTCGCTGAAGGCGGCGATCGCGTCCTGTTCTTTCCCCGAACGCTGCGCTTCTCGCGGATCGACGGGAAAATGCTCTCGATTCTTGGCGATTACCGGGCCGGCGCGGAAATCGAGGATCTCGCGGAGGAACGCAATCTGGATGCGGGCCGGGTCAGCGCATCGCTGGCAGCCATTTCCGAACTGTCCGGGGAATGCGCCGCCGTTCGCCAGGAGCGGACCGCGCCCGCGGAGCGCCGGCGGGCGAAGCTCCCCAAAGCGGTCCTGATGGTGAATAATTACTGCAATCTTAAGTGCCGCTACTGCTACCAGGAATCGACTCTATTCGCCAAGCCGGCGGCCCAGATGCCGGTCGAGGTCCTGCGCTCCGCTCTTTCGAAGCTGTACGCAGCCTTCGATTCCATCGGCCAGATCATGTTCATCGGAGGCGAGCCGAGCTTGAGCGAAGCAGTCATCGAGCAGGCATGCATTCACGCGAACGCCATCGCCGGGGAAAAGAAATGCGCCGCGCCGGGGTTCTGCATGATATCGAACGGATCGAGAATGACCGAGGGCCTCTTCGGAATCGTCAAGCGGTTCGGTATTCAGGTCACGTTCAGCATCGACGGACCGAAGAACGTCAACGATCTCGTCCGCATACGCAAGGACAACAGCGGGACTTACGACGATGTCGTCCGCAACTTAAAGACGTACTCGCGGGAGTGCGGCGGCAAGACCGGCGTCGAGAGTACGCTGACACGCTTCCATCAAGACGCCGGGGTCACAGTTCGCCAAACGCTCGAATTCTGCGCCGGGACATTGGGGGTTCGCGAACCGCACATCACGGTCGCGGCGCTGCCGAAAGGCGACCCCAATCGGGCGGACGCGAGCGTCATGCGATGGCAGTTTGAGGAGGCCGCGGCGTTCAGCATGGACAACCTGTTGGCGGAAGGCAAGGCGGCCGCGCGGCTGGACATGGTGGGCGCGTTTGTCGGGCGGTTGACAAAACGGGAACCAAAGCTGGATATGTGCCCGGCGGGCCTGGCGCAAATTGTAGTGGACGTACACGGAGAAGTCTATCCCTGCTGGATGTTCTCCGGCATTCCCGAATACCGCATGGGAAACGTGCTGCGCGACGGCATCTTCGACGAGCCGGCGCAACTCGTCCTGGAGCGCATCGAGCGCAACTCGAAAGATAACAACCCCCGGTGCCGGACTTGCTATGCACGGTACCTCTGCGCGAATTGCATCGGCAACCGGCACAACGAGAATGGGTGCATCGAGGGGTGCGACGAAGACTATTGCGAACGCGTGCGCGCGGTGCTGCGGGTGGTGGTGCTGAAGCTTGCGGGGGCGGATGCGCCGGCGCGGGCGCTCGCCAGCGGCATGCGCCAGCGCTGTTGAGAGCGGACATGGAAGTCGAAACAAATACGCCAGCTTTTCCCCGATTAGATCCGGATGTTCGCGCCTGGCCGTATTTCAGCCGGCGGTCCGGCGACGAGGGCTGGTACAGCATTGGGAGTTTGCGGCGGGAGAAATTTATTCTCATCCCGGGCAAGAGGCTGCCGGTGGTGCAGGCGGTGCTCGATGCCCTGGACGGGAGCCGGCCGGAAGAGGCTATCGCGGCTGAAATCGCAGCCAGGCAAAAGGTGCGGTTCGACGTAGCCGCGTTTTGCGGCAAATTGGAAGGCGCTGGTTTACTGAGTGCGTCCGGCAAAACGCCTGGGAGGCTGGAAGAGATCGGCAAGTATTCGTTCGATCTGGGCCGTGCGGGCGTTCCACTGCTGTTGAGGGCCTTTCGAGCCGTGGCGCGATATGTCCCGCTGCGGGTCCTGGTGGCAGCTTGCGGCGTGCCCATTATTGCCGCTCTGGCCACAATCGTGGCGCTCGCCGGACGGCACGAGCCGCGGGCGTCTCTGCACGCGCTGATCTCCATCCAACTCGCTTGGAGCCTTCCCATTGTGGCAATCTGTTCGCTAGTTCTGCACGAGGCCGCGCATTTACTGGTAGCAGCATACTGCGGCCTGACCAACGGTCGAGTAAGAGGGCAGATCTACACCGTGATCCCGCAGGTTTCGCTCAAGCTGGCGGGATTCTGCACGCTGTCCCCGCGAAAGCGGCTGGCCATTTGGTCCGCCGGCGTTTACGCCAATCTCACAGCGGCCGCGGTCGCGCTGTTGGCGATCGCCTGGGGACCCGCGGGGTGGAGCGGCACAGTGGGCAGCGGCGTGACGCACAACATTGTGGCGGTCAACTGGCTGCTGGTGGTGATGAACCTGTTTCCGTTCCTGCCGACGGATGGGTACTACATGCTGATGACGCTGTTGCGGAAGGTGAACGTAAGAACGCAGGCCATCGCCGTGATGGGTTTGCTGCTGAACTGGCGTCGCGCGCGGCCGTCCATCGTCGTCGTGGTGTATGTGGCCGCCAGCCTGGTTCTGCTCGGGACGGCGCTATACAGCAGTGTCCGGAACACGATTCATGGCGCGCTGGCGCACGACACCGCAGCCGCACTCAGGTCGCTGGCAGTGGTGCTGGTTCTCGGGATCGTTGTTCGCGCAATCTGGAAGAAGGGGGTTCTCAAAAAAACATGAGTGCATTAAGTGTCACCGCAGCCAGCCAGTTATACCGTCCAGCGGGTTGGGCGCTCCCGTTCTGGGCGGTCGGCATTGTTTTCCTGATGACGGCGTTGCTGTTTCTTTCGCGCGTCCGTTCGGAGCGCGTGGCGGGCGCCGTGCGAACGGCCTCCTATGCGGCTTCCTGGGTTGGAGCCGCGATCGCGTTCCTGTTTCTCGTAGTCGAGGCGGGGGTGTTCGGAATGCGGCTGCCGCTGTGCTGGGTATCCGCCGTGGGGCTTGGCGCCACGTTGCTTTGGGTAGGCCGGCGCGTACGGCGGGGACGCAGAATCGCCGCGAGCTTCGCGGGACTGCTGCTTGGCGGAATCTGCACGGCCTATCTGTTCTCTCACGGCGGTTTGCCGACGGCGAGCCGGCTGCTTCGCGGCCCGGCGCAGAAACTGGTACTGCGAACGGACAGTCACACACGAGGCGCCAATGGCGGCGTTTTGATCGTGGAGTTTGCCGACTTCGAATGCATGGCGTGCCGGTTGCAGGAAGAGGCCCTGGAACCCATGGCGGCGCGATACCGGGGGCGCGTGCTTTATGCGTACCGTCATTTACCGCTCCGGCGCCATGCATTCGCCGCCATGGCAGCGAATGCCAGCGAGTGCGCGGCGGCGCAGGGGCGATTCTGGGAAGCGCAGAAATACCTGCTTCGCAATCAAGAGGACCTCCCCGCGGCGGTACGGCGGCTGCCGGCCGAAGCGGGACTGGATGCCCGGCTTTTCGCGCAATGCGTCGCGGAGGAGAGATATCGCGAACTGGTGCGGGCGGACGCAGAGGACGCCAAGGCGCTTGGCATCCATGGGACCCCGAGCCTGGTGATTGGAGACCACGTGTTCACCGGCGTTTTCACGCCGGAGAAGCTGGCGGCCATACTGGACCAGGAACAGTCGCGGACGGCATTCGCAATCGCCAGCGCCCGGGAGCCGGCCTCGCGGGCAGGCGCAACGGCCGGCGGCGCGAAGGACCCCGGCGGCTGTCCCGCGCTGGCGGTGAGCAGTACAGGATGCGTGGAGACCCCGGTAAAGAATGCGCCATGATATCGAACATCAATAGGGCGATCAACAGGGCGTTCCGATTCCTGCGGCAGAACCCGCTGCACGTGGCGGCGGCTGTGGCGTCGCTCGGCTTGGGCATCGGTTTTTCAACGGCCATTTTTGCCTGCGTGAAAGGCGTCTTGCTGACTCCGCTGCCGGGCGTCGCCGCCAGCGGCGATCTCGTCACGGTCTGGCGCGAGGATGCGGAGGGCGACTTGAGCGCCTTGTCGTATCCCGACTTCAAAGACCTCGAGCGGGGCGTGACTCGCCTGTCCGGACTGGCCGCGTATTCGATGACAACCGTGGGCGTCTCGCGGTACGGCAAGCCGGAGCGGCGTTGGGGCATGCTGGTCTCCGCCAATTTCTTCGATGTCCTGGGGGTGAAAGCATCCCGCGGCCGGTTGCTCGACGCGCAGGACGAGACTGCTCCGGGAGCGAATCCCGTCGTCGTCCTGAGCTATGGTTATTGGCAGAAAGTGTTCGGCGGCGACCCCGCGGTCATCGGGCGGGACATTGGTATCAACAAGCGGACTTACACCATCGTTGGGGTGGCAGGCGCGGATTTCCAAGGCCCGTACACGGGACTGTCGTTCAGCCTCTACATCCCGGTGACGATGCGCGACGTCCTCGATCCCGAACGAAAAGTGCTCGGTGTTCGAACGTCAGGCTGGCTGACGTTGATGGGCCGCCGGGCGAGGGGCGCTACGGCCAAGGCGGCGTCTTTAGAATTGACCGTATTGGCTCAACGGCTCGATTCACAGCCGAAAGACAGCGCGCGCCGATCGCGCATGTCCGTGTATTCGTTGCCGGATTCACCGGTTGGCACGCAGGCGGCCATGGGGCCGGTACTGCTCGCTTTGTCCGGGGTTGCCGCTTTCGTGTTGCTGCTGGTGTGCCTGAATATCGCGAGCCTTATGCTGGTGCGATCCGGCGCGCGGCGGCGCGAGGTCGCAATCAGAATGGCGCTGGGGGCGACGCGCATTGATTTGGCCCGCCAATTCTTATCGGAAAGCATGTTGCTGGCCCTACTGGGCGGCATTTGCGGAGTAGTGGCGGCGCAAGCGGCCGTCAAAGCGGTCCCGAGCCTGGCGCCCACGATTGGCGTGCCGCTGGCGCTGGATTTTCCGATCGACTGGGCGGCGCTCACGGTCAACTTCGCGGTCGCGGTGGCGGCCGGCTTCGCCTGCGCGTTGCTGCCCGCCTACCAGGCCTCGAGGATCGAACCCGCGTCCGTGTTGCGCGAAGAAGGCGGAAGCATCGCGGGCAGCCGGCGGCACGCGCGCTGGCGGGATGCGCTGTCGGTGTCGCAGATCGCGCTCAGCTTCACGCTGCTGGTGTGCGCGGGACTGTTCCTGAGGAGCGTCCAGCGAGCCGAGCGCATCGATCTTGGATTCAACCCTCGCGATGTTCATCTGGCCTCGATCGATCTAGCGAGCAGCTCCTATACGCGTGAAGCCGGAGAGCGGTTCTACCAGCGGCTGCGGGAGCGTCTGAAGGGCCTTCCGGGAGTGAAGTCGGTGGCGCTGGCCCACACGGTGCCGCTTGGATTCGGCGGCAACGACCGCGCCGAGTTCCTGCCCGCCGGATACCAGGCGAAGCCCGGCGAGACGATGACGGCGTGGCTGAATTCCATCACACCGGATTACTTCGCCACGATGGGAGTTCCGCTCCTGCGGGGACGCGGCTTCGCGGAAACGGACACGGAATCTTCTCCGCGCGTAGCGATCATAAATGAGACGCTGGCGAATCGATATTGGCCGGGCGCCGATGCGGTCGGCCGGCGCTTTTCCACCGCGGGAGCCCAAGTCGAGGTGGTCGGGGTGGCCAAGGATTATTACACGAGTTCGCTCAAGCGGAGCAATTTGCCGTATTTCTATGTACCGCTGGCGCAATCCTATCAACCGCGGACAACCATTCACGTTCGCTCCGGGGAAGCGCCGCGCGCCGTAGCGGCGGCGATCGAGCGCGCGGTTTCCCTCGGCGATCCAGAACTGGCGGTGTCCGATGAGGAGACGCTCGAAGCGCACGTTCGCGGTGCAACGTTCGCGCAGCATCTTGCCAGCGTGCTGCTCGCCGTTTTCGGGTTGGTGGCCTTGTATCTGACGATCCTGGGCGTGTATGGAACACTGGCGCAAATGGTCAAGAACCGAGTGAAGGAGATAGGCATTCGCATCGCGCTCGGCGCGACGCCGGGGGGCATTCGAAACATGGTGCTGAAGCGCGCGTTGTTCCTAGGGGCTGCCGGGGCGGCCATCGGCTGCGCCCTCTCGAGCGCGGCCGCAGTGCTGGCGTCGGGTCTCTTGATCGGAGTACGGCCGCTGGACTTCATCAGCATCGGGACAGCGGGAGTGCTGATCATAACCACAACGATGGCGGCGGCGTATTTTCCCGCGCGGCGCGCAGCCAGGCAGGACCCCGCGGAATCGATACGGCGCGACTAAGAGAGCCGGGAAAGGGAGGCGTTCATGACGGCAGAACCGATCGTATTCACCGGGATAGGCGTTGTAACGCCGCTCGGGACGGGAAAAGAGAAGTTCTGGAAAGGACTCATCGAAGGGAGCAACGCGATCCGTGAAATCACGGCATTCGATACGTCGCGGCACCGCACGCATCGGGGCGGGGAGGCCTTGGACTTCGACTTTGCATCGTCGTGTCCGGACTTGGCGAGGGACCGCATGGGGAGAGGCTCTCAATTTGCGGTGGTTGCTTCACGCGAGGCGTTGAACGATGGTGGGTTGGACGCTGCCGCGATCGAGCCTACGCGAATTGGTTTGACGCTGGGCACTGCGATGGGCGAAAGTCCGCTGACGGAGCAAATCACGGACCGCATGATAGAAGGCCAATATGCGGCTTTAAGCGAGGACCTGGTTTCAAACGCGGTGCCCGATTCGATGGCTGGAAACGCGGCGAGAGCGCTCGGTTTGCGCGGGCCCGTGAGCCTGCTCTACAACGCGTGCGCGGGCGGGAACTACGCGATCGGCCATGCCGCCGACCTGCTTACGGTCGGCGCGGTCGACTATATCCTGGCCGGCGGGACGGACCCCCGGTCGCGCATCGGCTTTACGGGCTTCAACTCGATGTTGGCGGTAGCTCCGGAGAAGTGCCAACCGTTCGACCGCAATCGCCGCGGCATGTGTCCAGCGGAGGGCTGTGCCGTTTTTCTGTTAGAGCGCCTGTCCACAGCGCGGCGGCGCGGGGCGAGGATCTACGCCGTGCTTGCGGGATTCGGCGCCAGCAACGACGCCTACCACATGACCAGCCCGCACCCGCAGGCGCGCGGAGCCGTCCGCGCTCTACGGCTGGCGCTGGCGCAGGCGCATGTCGACGGCGGCGAGATCGATTACAGATAGGAAGAGCGTCGTGTTGGGAAAGAGTGTA
>OBLT010003241.1_pt1 | contig 9997 bp, 5 predicted proteins | sample 1518721 | NCBI WGS metagenome assembly OBLT01 (sample SAMEA3539307, study PRJEB22396) | soil metagenome | biome: tundra; feature: field; material: soil | place: USA | collected 2010-05 | depth 0.15 m | reverse complement strand
GCCTCACCGATCTCATCGTCAGCCGCTACGAAGCCGCCGGCCACCAGACGCGGCACTAGCGTGCCGGGCGGCCCCTGGCGCGCCCTTTCCGTTGGACCGGGTGCTGAATGTAGCGGCTACGTGCCCGAGCGGCGGTAGTCGACAGTAAGACAGCCAGGATCGGGAATTGCATCAGGACTAATTTCCGGGGCGCTTTCGGGTCACTTTCCGATATCGCCACTTACCAGGACCGATCCTGCATCCTGGTACTGCGCCGGGCTATGGGGCGTCGTTATTTTGAAATCCGAAAGAGCGTCACTTTGTCGTGCCCGCCATCGGCAAGTTCCATACCATCCGGTGAAAGGGCGTAAGCAAATCGGACTCGTTGGTGTCCCCGAGAGTGCTCTTCGGGTTGATATGCTGCGATGATCTTCTGCTGATCGACGTCCCAGATTACTCGGCGCTTGAAGGTAAACCAAGTGCTCCCCAAATCCAGAATGTCCGCGATCCCTCGCGGCATGTGGCGTCGATCGAACTCAGAGATTGCAATCCGATTTGCTGCAAAGATAAAGTCCCCAAATTGCCCAGTCTCGACGGGGATAGTGGTTGGAGGGCCATCACCGATGTCCTGACAGGACACCATACCCTTTCGGGTTCGGCCACATACCGTACGTCCATCTCGCATGAAGTAATAAGAGGGCCCGAGTTCAGGTGCTAGAGTCATGATCACGGCGTTATCGAGGTTCATTAACGCGCCTTTCCCCCCTGTCTCGTCTTGTTCGTGCCGATGTACCGCAAACAAACGATTTGCCCGTGAAAAGTCACTCACCCAAACACCCGGGACAATTCTTGAATCGTCTGTGACGACGCAATTTGGATCAGCGATTGCTGCACCGCCTATGTCGTGGCCGTCGCTTGCGACTTTCGTCATGAGAACGGCATTGTCCGACATGAACTCGATGAATGACCCGGTGAGCTCACAATGAGAACCGTTCCTTAACCCCACAATTATGGTCTGGGTGCCCAAGCCAAGGGCCAAGGACTTGCCGTCCGGTGCCCACGCCAGCCGGGCGAACGGCCTGGCCCCCACCCATACCGTCGTCAGATTAAGATCCACCTGCAAGACGATCTCTCGTGGATCAGCAGTATTGACGACAGCCAGGCGCCGTTTCACAGTCGGCTGACGCCACGAGTCGCCAAACCCGATTGCAAGTTGGCGCCCGTCTGGTGAGAACGACAGTGCCCATACTCCATAGGAATCCCAGCCGGCCATTGGGACATGCAGAATATTGTGCAACTGCAACTGCCAAATGCGCTCAAGCGGATCTGCCGCCACGTTTGAAACGAAAAGGACGCATGCGAGAGTCACAATTCGCCACTTCTTTCGCGTGCCCATCATCACCCGACATTCTAGCCGCTCTTCGAAGCTGGTGCGAATAGGGCTATTGGTCCGAGGTTGTGCTTCGACTCGATTTGTCATAGTCGCGCATGTGGCACGTTAACAGATGGCAGCGATTGTGGCTGTGAAACGGGGTTTGTGGAAACTGATCGTCGTGGTCGGCATCGTCGGGCCATTGGCTTACCTCCGGCAATATCCACGGCCCAACGAAGGCGTCTCTCCTCACCCACGCCCTACGCCGCGCTATCGGATCGGACCACCGAAACCCTCACCCGATAGCCTAGCGAGGCAAGGATGCGGATGAGAAGGTCACTCGATACGTGCTCGAGATCGTCGTTCAAGATTGCCGTCACTCGGGTGCGCGAAGTGCCCGCCCGCCTGGCGATCTCCGCGTGCGTGATCTCTTCTCTGCGCGCAATTTCCTTCAGACGCTTGAGCAGCGCATACTGCACCTGCCACTCCTTTGCCGCCGCGGCGGAGAGGCCCAGAGTCCCAGCCAACTCCTCTGCAGTCTTAGCCACTATGGGTTTGACCTTACGCATCGAGAAGCTCCTGGGACACCCTCCGGCGCCGCCGTGCAGTAGAACACCTTGAAGATGCACGGTCGCACTGCCCAAATTTGAGACCTAGCGGAGCGCACAAACTGGAGCGCTCCGAAGGCGCCTAGTTCGGCCTCACCGGTCTCATCGTCAGTCACTGCGAAGCCGCCGGCCACCAGACCCGGCCTAGCATGGGGCGGGGTTCCTTGAGACACTTACCTTCGATAGTATTGAAATGCTCACCGCCGGCGTAGTATCACTGTGACCAGCAGGACTTCCGGTACGAAGGGGGGGACAATACATGACGCAAGCAGGATGGGGGGACAATCTGTCGCTGTCCGAGCCGCAAATGGACCGCGAACATGAGGCGTTGATCGCCGAGGCGGACGAGTTTTCAGCCGCGGTGGACGCCGGAGCCTCGCGCGCCGAGCTCGAAATGCGCCTGACGCGGTTGATGGAAGGCTTCCAGGACCATTTTGTTGCCGAAGAAAACCTGATGCGATCCTGCGGCTTCCCGTGGTGGGAGCCGCATATCGATGAGCACCGAAAACTGATGGGACAGATGAGGGAACTGCGGGACGACTTGGGCTCGGGCGGCGTAAAGCTGTGCGATGCGCTCGCACTCTTTGTGCGGATGTGGGCCGAACAGCATATAAAAGGACCGGATGCGAGTTTGGCGAAGTTCCTCCACGAAGGGAATGCCGGCAGAGGAGCGGCCGCGTCCTGCGGGCAGTGACCTGCATGGACCGGGGAACGCGAGCGCGCGCCACCCGGCAATTCCGCCGGCGGCGCGCAGTTAACCCTCCCACGTGATAGCCGGATGTATCTGGTATATTGGGCTCCTGGATTTGAGGACCAATCACCGGAACCCACGGCGTTTTCCGCGCACTTCCCAGTTTGCCGCGCTCCTGCTTCCAGCGGCTGCGCTGGTCATGCGCGGACAGTCGCTGCTTCTTCAGGTGCCCGGCACGGAGACGCCGCCGCATGTCCAATTTATGGCTCCGGCGGCCAGCCAGGACGTTTCGCCCCAATTGACGACGGTGGATGCCGCCGTGACCATTGTGTTCGATGCATCGGTGCTGGACGGTCCTCAGGGGAAGAGCTGGAGTGCCGGGTTGGCGGCGCTCTACGGCAGGAACCGGAACCTTGCTCTCGACCTGGTGGCGCTGGCCCCGGGCGCGCAACCGCGCGCGGCGTCCATCACGTCGCGGCAACAGGTGGCAGGCGCCATCAAGTCGCTCGCGGCAGGCGCCGCCGCTGGCGGGGAGCCCCTGACTTTCGCGGCGCTGCTGGGGTATGTGCGCTCAGTGTCTGCGCCCGGCAGCGGCTGGAGGCAGGTCCTCTACGTGGGGCCGGAACCGCCGCTCGCGCCCGAACTCCGCGAATACGCTTACGGCCTGCTGCTGCGCACGCTGCTCCAGAGGCATATCCGGTTTTCGCACGGCTACCCGGAGGGCACGGCCGAACCCGCGTGGGCGCCGGTGCTGCGAGCGGCCGCGGGCGAAGTTGCCCCGTCCGTCCCCGCCGGATTCGCTTCGGCCGGCGAGCAGACGTGGTTCGAAGTCAAGATTCCGGAGTGGGCGCCGCCGCGGGGCTTTCGCGCGCTTCCGCTGAAGTTCCATATTGGCACGGACGATCGCCAGTTTCCCTGGGTGTGGAGCGCGGGCCCCGAAGCGTTGCCCGAACCGGAGGCGTATGGCGAGTTTCTGGCCTTGCGCGCCAGGGTTGCGGCGAATCCGGCGGCGGCAAGCGCCGACGACCTGGGGCGTCTGCTGGCGGTCAACCCTTACGATCTGGACAGCTTGAAACTGGCTGCCGGCTTTGCCGAACGGGCTCACGACCAGGCTTCGGTGATTCGCCACGCGACTCGCGTCGTGGAACTGGAGGAGGCGGAGGGCCCCTATTGGGCCATGCTCGGTAATGCGTACTGGCTCTCCGGCGATGGAGCCAACGCCGAACGGTGTCTGCTGCGCGCACGCGTTTGTCATGCGGATTATCCGCAGTCGGCGGCCATACTCGGGGACATCCACCTCGCCGCGCGGGATTTCGCCGGCGCCGGTGAGCACTACCGGGAGGCGGTGCGGCGGGAACCGGACCGCGTGGAGCTGTGGCTGAAACTGGCGGACACCCAGCAGGCCCTCGGCCGCAAACCGGAGGCCGCGCTGGCGCTTGAGGAGGTTCTGAAGCGCAAGCCGGAATTGTGGGACAGGCGTACCCAATTGATCGACTACTACCTGGAGACGGGGGGCGCCGGCGCGGCGAAGCAACATCTGCAAACCGGCATTGGCATGCTGCCGGGCGATGTGTCTCTGGCGAGCCGCTTTGCAGGCTACGCGGAACGCCTCGGGGAGCCGCGGGAGGCGCTCCGCCTGTGGGCGCGCACGATCGAGCTGGACGCAGCCTACGAGCCGGGCCACTATGCCCTGGCCCGCATGTACCAGCAGGCGGGAGAGTGGGACAAAGCGCTCACCGCGGCAGAAGCCGGCGTCGCCGCGGCGCCGAAATCCGCGCGCCTGGCGGCCCTGGAAGCCGATGCGCTCGGTGCGTTGGACCGCATTGAGGATTCGCGGCTCTTCCTGCGCGCGGAAACCGCCCAACTCAAAGACGGCGAGCTGCTGCGGCGCGCGGCGGATGCGGAAGACCGTTACGGAGCGTCTTCGCCGCAATACTACGAGCCGCTGGTGGAAGGGCTGCGCGGCGCCGGTGAGGCCGAATCCGTCTGGCGTCCCATCGCCGAGCGCGGTCTTCGGGTTTCCATCCGCGAAGGCGACACGGCGGCGTGCGAGCGCTTCGCCAAGCTGCTCGGCTCGCGGCTGTGCGACATGGTGGCGCCGCCGGCGGATGCTCCCACCGTCAACGTGCGGGGCGGATTCAATGCCCTGTTATTCGTGGCGCGCGGGCCCGGGGAGAGTTCCGCGGAGGCTTTTCTGGCGGATTATAGCCGCACCCTCTCGACCAACTTCGGTCCCGCGCACACCAAAAGCCCGGCGTCGGAGAAATACCGGGAAGGCCTCATCGAGTACTTTCACGTGCTGGCCGATCTGGCTGCGATGGGCAAGCACGACCACGGGAAAACCATCGTGCGCCTGTCGCTGGAGAACAAGAACTCCGCGCAAGTCACGGAACGAGTGCTGGCGCTGATTGGATGGCGCACGCGCCGCGAAGGGGGGAAGCGGATTGTGGAACCAGCCGCCAAGGGAAAGCGCACGCGGCACCAGGATCTGGCCTCCGCCCTGGCGATCGATGTGGTTTCCATGCAGGAAAGCCTGCAGGCCGGCCGCGAGTTCGCTCTCGAAATAGAGGACGATGCCGCCGAGATCTTCCCCGCGGAAAAAGTCTGGCAGCAGGAATTCTACCCGGGCGAGCGCTACGCGGGTGGCTTGCTGGAAGCCATGGTGCGCAATCCGGCGATGACGGCGCTCTACGCCGCTCTTTCCAACATGGAGCCAGGGTCGGCGGAGCTGCTGGTGCAATTAGTGGGAATGAAGCGGCTGGCCGAAAAGTACGGCACCTTGCTGGGGCTTTACTCCTCCAGTATCGAGATCGCCGGAGGGCGCGTTCAGGTACCCGGAGGGGATGCGGCGGCCCCCATCTGGGCCGCGCTCACCAAAGCGCAACCGGCGGACCCGCGCCGCTTCCTGCGCGAGTTGCTCGACAAGGACGATGGCAAGCTGCTGCGGTACTACTTCCTGCTATCGCAGCTGGATATGCGGCGGCAGCGGTTTTTCACCGCCAGACAGGCGCGCACCGCGGCGTTCTACGAGGTCTTCCGCGACTCCGATCAGGTGGAGCACAAAATCGGCCGCACCTTCGGCACGGCGTCCATCGAAGACCTCTTTCGGGAAATCCCCATCGATAGCGAAGGGCGGTTGGAATTTCCCGGCGGTCCGGAGGTCTGGATGTTGGCCAAAGGGAAATCGGGTTCCGTGGAGACCACCGAGCGCCGGCTGAAGAAGCTCTCGCGGGTCACCACGCCGGAGTTGGAAGATGAAATCCTGCTGCGTCTGTTCAAGAACTCCTACCGCCAGACTGGAACGAAGTACGGAGAGTGGCAGAACCTGCTGGCCGTGATTCGGGTGGACCAGGTGCACGCCGGCCCCCTGGATGAAAACTCGGCGTTGTTGCTGGCCGAGAAGTTCTCCTCCGCCGAAGGGCTTTATGGATACTTCAGCCGCCTGCGAGGTCTGGAGGCGGCGAACTACCGGGAGATCTTCAGCTTCGCCGAGAAGGTGCGGGTGCTGGAGTGGAAACGGGCGAACCTTGCCGCCGGGCTGTTTCAGTCCATGCTGTACCTCTACGCCGCGGCCGAGGATTCCCGCCGGCTGGATCCGGCCAGAGTGGCGGCGCTGCTATTGGTATTTTCCAGGGCCATGAACCAGTCGCAGGCGCCGGGGGAATGGGCTAAAGCTTCGCTGGACGCTCTGGCGGCCTACATGCCCGCCGTGGGCGCCGCGCCCGGTAGCGCGTCATTGCGCGAAATTCTGGTGACCGATCCGGATCGGGGGGTGGTTTTGCCCGGAGGCAGGACCGTCAACCCCGGCGAAACGGCGCGGCGCAGCTACGACCGCATCCTCGAACTGCAGAAAGTGCCGCGGCTCGACGAGCTGCTCAAACTCCACGCCAGCCTTGGCGCGCTGGCCGCCGGGAAAGGCGATCCGCGCGCCGTGGCGGCGGCGATCGTCGAGATTTCCAAGACTTTCCAGGAGGTGGAAAGTCCGAAATCGTCCAAGGAGACGACTTTGGTGCGCGAGATGTTGAAGCTCGGCGATGCCGCGCGATTCGCCGCCGTGAACGCTCGTTTGCAGAAGGAGGCGGCGCGGAAAAAGCTGTCCAAAGACCTGCCGAAGTTCGCCTCCGAGTATTGGGACATGCTGGCGTTTCGAACGGTGACGGCACTGGCCGGCCAGATCTACGCCGCTCATTTCCGCGCCGACGACCTGGTGATGGCCCAGGATCCACTGTTCCTGCGGAAGCACGAGTTTGCGCTGCCCGGCCCACAGCACGACTACTTTTCGATCGGCAGCCTTAATATATCCAGTGAGGGCGCGGGCAGCTACGTCTCCGGCGGCTTCGACGGTCTCTCGCCGGTGACAGGGGCCGCGGCGGCAGCCGGCTTGAGGAATGTGGACGCCAACTCGGCCGCCGTCGCCACGGCTTTGCTGGGAAGCATCCGCACCACGGATTGGACCAGGGTCACGCCGAAGACGCTGCGCGCCGTGGCGGTGCAGATCCACGCGGCGCAGGACTGGCTGGTGCTGGCCTCTAGCGACGATTCACTGCGCGCGACTGTCGGCAGCGCCACCTACGGCCTGCTGTCCTTGAACCGGCGCGCACGGCTGCTGCTGGCGCTGTCGCACCGCGATTGGGATTCGGTGTGGACCTCGCTCAGCCTCACCGATCTGTATTTCCTGGCGGCGCGGCTACGCGAGGCCGGGGTCCGGCAGCCGGAGCGCTCGCCCGCCATCGCGGAGTACCTCGCCCTTGCCGGCGCGATTCCGGAAGGGGCCGGCATGCTTGGTCCAGCCCTGGTGAATCTCCGCCGGTACACCACGCCGGCTCTGGTGGAGCTGTCCCCGTACGAAGATTCGGCGACCATCATGTTCCCCGAGTATCTGGCCGAGCGCGTGGCCGAATTCAAGTTGTACCTGGCCTGCCTTTTCGCCGACGAGGCGCTTCCGGCAGGGGCGCTTTCGGCGGTTGCCGAGGCCGCCGCGCGCGAGGTGTTGAGCGGCATCCAAATGACCAATCTGCGCGACTGGCAGGCGGTCATCTCCGCGTATAATGATTTTGATGCAGCCCGGCTTCGGGACGTGATGGAGCATATTTTATGATCCGCGTGACAGTTTGCGGCGTGCTGGCCTGCCTGGTCGCGATGGCGCAGGGGGCCGATCCGGCGGCTCCATCACTGCCCACCTTTCGCGCGGAAGCCCGCCTGGTCCAAGCCTATGTCAGCATCTTCGACAAGCACGGCAACCCTCTGCCCAACCTCGCCCGCGACCGGTTCCAGGTGCTGGATGCCGGCCATGCGCAGGCGCTGGCGGTATTTGAAGGCGCCGAGGATGCGGTGTCCTGCGCCCTGCTGCTGGACACCACCGGCAGCATGACGGAATACCTCCCGGCATTGAGAATCGCCGCGATGCATTTCGTCGACGAACTCAGGGCGGATGAATCCGTGGCGGTGTACACGTTCAACCGGACGCTGCAGGTAAACCAGAAGTTCACCACCGATAAGAAGCTGGTGAAGACGGCGATCATGCGCACGAGCGCCGCGGGAATGACGCGCCTGTTCGATTCCGTGGCCCAGGTTTCGCGCGATCTGGAAGCGCGCGAAGGCAAGAAAGCGCTGGTGGTGTTTACCGACGGCGACGACAACGCCAGCATGCTGAACGCGGCGGGGGCGATCGGCAAAGCCAAGCAATCCGGCGTGCCGATCTACGTCATCGCCCAAGGCTCCGGCCTCAAGGACGCCAGGCTCATGAAGATTCTGGAGGATCTGGCGGCCGGCACCGGCGGTATCGCGTTCCGCCTGACGAAGCCCGAGAAGGTCGGCGAGGTGTTCTCCGAAATCAGCCGCAACCTGCTGCACACCTATCTGCTCTCCTGGAAGCTTCCGGATGAGGCGGGCACGTCCTGGCGCCCCATCAAGATCAGCGTGGCCGGGGCCGAAGACGCCCGCATCCGCGCCCGGCAGGGCTACTGGCCGAATTGACGCGGCGCGTGCGCCGGCTCCCGGGCTTCTTGTTAGACTCGGAGTTCCCATGACCCGTGCCAAGATTTGTTGGATTGCCGCGGTGCTGCTCCCGGCGTCCCTTCTCCTCGCCCAGCCCGCCGGCCGCGCGCTGAAGATCGATGACATGCACCGCTTCCGCGACGTGCGCGACGTCCAGATCTCGCCCGACGGAAAGTGGGTGGCCTACACCGTCAACACCGTCGATGCCGTGGCCGATAAGAGCGATACCGACGTCTGGATCACCAGTTGGGATGGCCGGCAGCACCTGCGCATGACCACCAGCACGGAGAGCGAGACTGCGCCGCGCTGGAGTCCCGATGGACGCTGGCTCGCGTTCCTCTCCAGCCGTCCGGGAAAGGCCAAGGGCAATCAGGTGTGGCTGCTCGACCGCAATGGCGGCGAGGCGCAACAGTTCACCGACGTCAAGGGCCGGCTGACGTCGTACGAATGGTCGCCCGATGGAAAACGGCTGCTGCTGGTGATGGCGGATCGCGACCCGAACGACGCCGCCGATGACGAACGCCCCGCCGGAGGCGGTGCTGCCGCGGGAGCCGGCGCGAAAGCGCCTAAGCCGATCGTCATCGACCGCTACAAGTTCAAGCAGGACATCCAGGGCTATCTGACGCAGCCGGCCGCGCGGCTGTATGTATTCGACGTCGAGACCAAGAAGGCTGAGGCCCTCACCGAGGCCAGCCTGGAAGCGGCATCGCCTTCCTGGTCTCCCGACGGAAAGTGGATCGCCTTCATGGGCCGCTCGGGCAAGGACGCCGAGCGCTACAACACCTCGAACGTCTTCGTGATGGAAGCGCGCGCCGGGGCCGCGCCGCGTGAAATCACGCATTACGACGGCCTGCACGGTTCGGCTTCGCGCGGCCGCCCCGAATGGAGTCCCGACGGAGCGCGCCTGGCGTACTTGCAGAGTTCCGGCGCCAAACTCGGGGCATACAACATGAACCGCCTGGCCGTAGTCGCGGTGTCCGGCGGCGAGCCCGGGATTCTGGCCGGCGGGCTCGACCGCGGAGTCTCCGCGCCGCGTTTCACGCCGGACGGCGCCGCCATCCTCTTTCTGGTGGGCGACGACGCCAGCGAATATCCGGCGCGGATTCCGGCCAACGGCGGCGACGTGCAGCGCCTGATCCGCGGGCCGATCGTGATCTCTTCGATGGATCAGGGCAAGGACGGCCGCCTCGCCGTGCTGGCCTCTAGCGACAGCAAGCCGCCGGAGGTCCACGCCCTGGAGAACAACGAACTCCGCGCGCTGACGCACCACAACGACGCCCTCATGGCGGAATTCAATCTGGGCGCCACCGAAGAGTTCCGGTGCCAGGCGAAAGACGGCAACGAGGTTCA
>OBLT010003239.1_pt1 | contig 10000 bp, 10 predicted proteins | sample 1518721 | NCBI WGS metagenome assembly OBLT01 (sample SAMEA3539307, study PRJEB22396) | soil metagenome | biome: tundra; feature: field; material: soil | place: USA | collected 2010-05 | depth 0.15 m | reverse complement strand
CCCGCAATGATGAGTATTTTGTGGACGAATCCGATCGGCATCAAGCTCCTCTGGACGGCTAGCATTATGATCGTGATTGGCGGTTTGATCATTCGCAAAATTGTCAACATGGATGTTTGAAGGGGACTTATGGGATTTGCTATTTCCGCTTTTTTTATCGTTTTTCTGTTGATTGCGAGCGGTGGGCTGCTGCTGTTCTATCGTGAAGCGATGCTTCAGCGGATCTCCGAAGTGATCAACCCGCAAGCCAAACAGAAGACCTTGTTGAGCACCATCCAACAGACAGGGTTTTCCATTGGCGGCGTGGTGGAACACTTCGAGAATATCCTGCCGAAAAGCCAGGCGGAAGTCTCCGTGGTCAAGCAGCGCCTCATCCGCGCCGGCTATCGCCAGGAAACTGCGATCAAGATCTTCTATGGCTCCAAAGTATTGGTTCCCCTGCTGCTCTGCGTTGTGGCTGGGGTCAGCGGACTCGCGAACCTTGGCGGGTTTTTCGTGTATGTCGCAGCCCTGGGTCTTGGATTTCTGGCGCCGGATTTCTGGCTGGGATGGCGGATTAAGAAACGCCAACGCAGTATTCGGCGCGGCCTTCCGGATGTACTCGATCTTCTTGTCATCTGCATCGAGGCCGGACTGAGCCTGGACCAGGCGACGGCACGCAGCGCACAGGAATTGACCAAAGCGCAGCCGGAGCTGAGCGATGAATTGAACGTCGTCGTGCTGGAGCAACGCGCCGGACGGCCTCGTTCCGACACCTGGAAACATCTGGCGGAGCGGACCGGCGTGGATGTTGTGCGCAATCTCGTTTCCATGCTGGTTCAATCGGAACAGTTTGGAACCAGCATCGCGAAGACATTGCGCGTTCATGCCGACACCCTCAGAACCCAGCGTGTGCAGCAAGTGGAGGAGGCGGCGGCGAAGACCACCGTCAAGCTGATCTTCCCGCTTGTTTTTTTCATCTTTCCCGCGCTTTTCGTGGTTGTTCTGGGTCCCGCGGTCATCATGATGATCGAATCGTTCAAAACGACGTTTGCCCAATGAAGGAAGGAGGAGTCGATATGGACAGTACCACGATTATTCAGGTTGTCGCCGGCGTGCTCTTTGTCGTCGTCTTGATCGTCTTGATTCAGCGGCGCCGTACACGGGTCAAGTAGCACGGATTGCGCGGATGGCCGGGCGGCTTTGTGGAATTGCACGAACTCCGCCGGCCATCTCCGCAGCCCTGCTGCACGGGGATCTCGCCGCTTTGGCGCCGGGTGTCGCCCGCATCCTGTTCCGATTGGGAACACATGAAGCAGGCAGTTGAGAGAAAGGGGGAATTGTTATGAACAGTACCACGATTATCCAGGTTGTCTCCGGCGTGCTCTTCGTCATCGTTTTGATCGTCCTGATTCAGCGCCGCCGCACACGGGTCAAGTAGCACGGGTTTCACAGATGAGCTAGTGGCGTCGTGCAACTGGACGAACTTCGCTGGCCAACTCGATATTCCTGCTGGCCGGGCACCTCGCCACTGAGACGACAGATTGTCTCTGTGTCCTGTTGCGGCGGTGGGAGAGGAGGCGTGTACCCTTGCACGGTTCTCCGTGCAGGCGCCTCCTCCGTGCCAGGCCAAGCAGTTCATGTTCGCGACCCGGCGATTGCAGAGAAAGGACCTTGAAGGGACTTGCTTGGATACACCCGGCAGAAGAGATAAAGTCTTCATTTTGCGTGTCGAGGCCACGATCTCTACGGCGCCGATCCGTTAGCTTCACCCTGGCAATCAGTTGATTCACCCCTGGCGTCCCGGCCCGGTTATTTCTTTAGCGTATCCGACGCCGCACTTCCAACGCCCGCGCTGGCGATCCCTGGAGGGTGTATACGTCCCGCTTCACTGCGGGAAACCGCCCGTAAACGTCCGTGTACACCGAACGGGGACAGCACGCCGTAAACTGCCCAAATTGAGGCTGTTTGGGCCTCCGGCGATTTGGTTGGACAATTGCTTGCTCTAAGATAACAAGTCCCCTAAATCCTGGGGGAAAAGGAGCATGGGTATGCACTCGTTCGCCTGGTGGCCAACTCTCATCGTACTCGCCGTGGCGACCTTCACGGATATGCGCCGCCGTCGCATCTCCAAACTGGCTGGTGCTCCTTTCCTTCTGGCGGGAATCGTGGTTTCCGGCTGGATCCATGGGTGGCGAGGTTGAGTTAGCAATGGGGACTACGGAACAACGCCCGGTTGCCGGGTACTCGCCGAGGGCGGGAGGTTACATGGAAGCACAACAGAAACTTTGCGCGTACAACCAAACTCGCGAATGCTTTCTCGGCTTGGAGGTCGCTGCCGCGGATGTCCCGTATGCGAATCTCAAGGATCTGATTGCAGGGCTCGCACTCCAGTCCGGCGAGGGCCTGTGGATATCGCCGTTCAGAGGAATCCCCGATACGGGCGTGTTTGCCCCGCTGGATCTGGTCTATCTGGACGCGGAATGCCGAGTCATCGACGTTGTCGAGTCTTTCCCGACATTTCGCGTCCCCCCTTTGAGTCCGCAGGCCACAAGCGTCCTGGCGCTGCCAACTCACTCGATCTATTCGTCGCAGACCCAATCGGGCGATCAGCTGATGCTGTGCGCGGCCGAGGAGATGGAGCGCCGCCTGGAGGGGTTCTCCAGTACGGGCATTGGCGGTGCTGTGGAAGGCGCCGTTCTCTTGCGGGAGAAGCCGCTTTGGAGCGGCGGTCCCGGCCTGCTGCAGTTGAAGGGCAGCTCCAACAACGACGATGATCATGAGGAAAGCCCACAAACCGAGCAGACACATGAGATGGACCTGGTCGAACCGGGGACGAAGGACTTCAGGCCGCCGAATAATTGGTTGAATCGCTGGTGGTCTCCGGATCCGAGGAAGGCGCCACGGGTGCCGGCGCCCGGCCTGGCTGCTTATTACTGGACCGGCGCCGCTCCGGATGCGCGCGACATCAAGGACATCAGTTCGACCGGATTGTACGTGGTGACCGAGGAACGTTGGTACCCCGGCACCCTGGTTCTGATGACCCTGCAAAAGACAGAGGACGGGGAAGAAAGCACTGAGCGTTCGATCTCTGTGCATTCGAAGGCCGTCCGGTGGGGCACCGATGGCGTGGGCCTTCAGTTTGTCCTGAGGAATTCCGAGCTTCCAGACCTATCGAAGGGCCCGCCGGTCGACGCGGTGAGCAAAAAGGAACTCGAAAAATTCCTGAAGCAACTCCGGAAGGGCAACGGCTAGGCGCTCCTTCGGTTGCCTTGCAAGTTCGTACGTGTTTTGCTACAATAATCGGCATTGTTGAGCCAAGATTTTACGGTCAACAGAGCCGGGAGGGAGAAGGATGAAAACCCCAAACGGACTGCGCAAACAAGCCATGGCGCTCATGCCCGGCATGAGGCGCGCCGCGGCTTCCAAAAGTGAATATGCAGAGTCCCGGTTCTCCAGCGGCCGGGTTGGCGCCCGCCTTCGCTCCGGCGGCGAGGGACAATCGCTTGTTGAGTTCGCCCTGGTGCTACCCTTGCTGCTGATGCTCGTATTTGGCCTATTTTACTTCGGGCTTTACATCGCGTACTTTCAGTCGCTGGCACAAGCAGTGGGCGCCGGCGGACAGACCCTGGCCCATGAGCGAGGCAACACTACAAACCCCTGTGCCGACGCTCTGACGGCCATAGAAAATGCGTCGCCCTTGCTCATCAACCCGTCGAAAATCACCCTCACAGTCACATTCACGCCATATGGCGGCAGCCCCGTGGCCCTGGGGGGGAATTCGTGTGCCGGCCTCTCCACAGATAGCAATACGGAACTGGGGGGGAAGATTCAGGGTGGAAACATATTGGTCGGGGCCTCCTACACGTTTCCTTGTCCAATCCCCTGGTCCAAGATCGTTTGTTCACCGCTTTACGCACAGGTCCAGGAGTATGTGTACTAACCACAAGAACATCGAGGGAAATCCAATGAAAACGGCGAGAGTGTCTTTTGTTCGGAGATTGTTCAACGACCAGCAGGGGCAGACGTCAATTCTTGTAGTGTTGGCGTTGGGAATGGTCATGCTGGGAGTGGGCGGGTTTACGGCTGACTTAGCCCATTTTTATGTCGTTCGCACTCAGCTCCAGGATTCAACCAATGCGGCGGGGTTGGCGGCAGCGGGAACCGTGTGGGACAACTCAACCATCGTTAATGCAACAACCGTGGCGGACAATTACGTGGCGGCTAACCCCATCCCCGGGCTGACACAGAATACCAATTATCCGATCGTGACGACGCCGTGCCTTAACATCCTGATGTCGACAGGTTCGGGGTGCACCAACGGCACTAACGGAAACGCCAACGGCACCTCTGTCGCAAACGCCATCAAGATCACGGAGCAGGTCAGCATGCCGACGTGGTTCATGGGACTGTTCGGCGTCAAGAAGCTGATTACGCAGGCAACCGCGGTCGCGTCGATGCAGGGCGCCACGCAGCCGTGGAATGTGGCGATCATTTTGGACGCGACGGGATCGATGACCACTAACGACGCCAACTGCGGCAATGTCTCGGAGTTCACATGCGCGGAGCAAGGCATTCAGACTCTGCTGTTAGGGATCAATCCCTGCCTGGGGAGTACGAATTGCACTTCCACCGCCAACTCGATCTTGCGCGTGAGCCTGTTCTCGTTTCCAAACGTGACAACGGCCTCGGTGGACAATGACTATTGCGTCAGCGGCACCCCTAACGCTACGGCGTTCACCCTGCCCTTGCCTACGGCAACGTCCTACACGCCGATCACGTACAAAGAGTCGGGTGGCACGACCTGGACATCGACCTACCAGATCACACCGGCCAATACCGGCAATGGGGATGCGAACGGTTTCTTCAGCGACTTTTACAATAACGGCGCGTTGAACACCAGCTCCATCCTGGTGAAGGCCGTTGGCCATAACAACAACGGGGGTTGCCTGCAAACCCCGAACTATAGCGGCAGCTCCAGGTATCTCAACAATTTTGGCAGCGGAGGCATTACCTACTATGCGGGCGCAATCTATGCGGCGCAGGCGGCGCTAACCGCTGAGCAGACGGCCTTTCCGGGGGCGCAGAACGCGATCATCTTCCTCAGTGATGGGCAGGCAAACCTTTCTAAAACTGGCTCTGATTTCCCAATCGGCTTGGGCTTGTCTGGTGGGGGGGGGGCTAGCTATAAGAGTACTCCCAACCCGACTACTTCCGCGGAAAACGTCACTTTGGCTAACATGATTACTCCTGCTACTACTGGGCTTTACCCATCCGCTATTGATCAGTGCCAGCAGGCGATCCTGGCGGCCCAGTATGCCACGAGTCAACAAACGAGAGTGTACTCTGTTGCCTATGGCTCGGAGCAAACGGGATGCTATTCCAGTTCGCAGGGAACCGACACGACGCTTATTGCTACCGGAGCGAACCTCCTTTCGCCTTTGGACGCTCCTTTCGCGATCAACCAGCTCACCCCATGCATCACGATCGAGAATATGGCCACTAATTTGGAGTATTTCTACTCCGACTACCTGCTAAGCGGGAGTGGAGTCGACAATAGTTGCGTGAGCGCCTCGCATCCGATCACAAGCATGAACGAAATCTTCCTGTCGATCACGGCGAGTTTCACGAAACCGCGGTTGCTCCCCAACAACGCTACATAGAGCCCGCAGGAGAATCAAGTTCCGCTTCCCGGCGGGTCCGCCCATTGGACTCGCCGGGAAGTTTTTTTATTCGTCCTCTTCCGGAATGATCAGCAGCACTTCCACTTTGACATTTTGCCCGTTCTGCGTGGCGGGCCTGAATTGCCACTGTGCGAGCGCGTCCAGGGCGAACTTGGCCTGCGGGAAATCCGGCGGGAAGACCATGGCCAGCGCCTCGAAGCGGCCGGCCTGATTCACAAAGCCATGAACCATGAGGGCATCGGCGTCGATTGAGCCGGGAGCGAGGTTGGGCAGCACCCTCTCATAGGGCCAGGGCGCTTCGATGTGCGCGTTGTTGCCACCCGCGGCGGCGCTGTCGTCGCGCGAAAGCGAGTACTGGAAGATCCAGCTCTTGGCCTGGCCCATGTGCAGATAAACGGTGTAAGCCAGCCTGCCGCCCCATAGCCCGGCCGTCTCCGGATACTTTTCTTCCAGCGAGGCGCCCACCACAACCGACCCGAACTGGCCGTTCCTGGCCAGCGTAATATGGGAGGTCGAAGTCCGGAAGCCGGAGCCGGAGCCGGAACCACCTTCAGCCTTCTGGGCAGGCCCGGATTTCGCTCCACCTCCGCTCCGATCGCCAGCGCTCCCGCCGGCTGCCGGCTTGTCTTTCGACTCGCCCGCAGCCTGTCCCGCTCCCGTTCCGCCGGCCTTGCTGGCCGGATTGCCGTTCCCCGGCAGCGAAGATTCCTTTTCATTTTCCTGTCCCTGCACCAGCGCTCCTGGCGAATTTGCGGCAGCCGTCGCGTTTGCGGGCGGCAGAAAGACGGTTCCCGCGGTCATATGAAGGTCGGAGAGCGACACAACGGCGGTGGGAGTTGGCTGCGCGGACGACACCGAGACGGTTGAGGGGGTCTTCTGCGGCAAATCAGGCCCGTGAACCACCACCGGCGAGGTCGTGCTGGGGAGAATCGGCACTTTCTGCGCGGCCAGGCCGGTGGCTGAGATGCGAACGTCAGCCAACCTGGCTTCCCGATTGGGCGCCTCAAACCTGGGCAGCACAGCGGCGGCAGTGGGCATCTCCGGCGGGGGCGGAACGATCGCTTTAGGCGGGGTCTTCTCCGGCTGCCAAAGCACGACGGTCGGGACCGGGGTTTTCAGCAGGAGTTTCACGTCGGGCTGCACCTTCGGCTGCACCAGCGTCTGGGGCCCCTCCGGCGCTTGCGCAGTCAGCCGCAGAACCGCTAATGGGCTGCCGCCGGGTAAAGGCTTGTGCGCGACGTTCCGGGGGCCAGGAGACTTAATAGCGCTGGCGGCCTCCCGCCGCATCTCCTCATCCGGGGCGTTCAGGTCCAGATGCCGCAGTTCATATCGCTCGGTGATAACCCGGTGGTTCAACTCCGGGGGGTGGAGTACCCCGAGAATCACCACAATCAGGGCAATGTGCGCCAGAAACGACACCGCAAAGGAAGATGACCGCCGGCTCAGGTCCGGCCGCTCGGAAAAGAGCGTTATCGTGCGGGCAGACCTCATGACCGGATGAACTCCCTCCCTGGCGCCAGATGATCTTTCTTTACAGGGTTGGTCACATTCTATACACTCTCAGATGGGCCGGACAGTGAAAGATGCCATGTCCCGCTTTAGTAATCATTTGTGCCGTTTTTCGGAATCGGTTGCGGCAGGGATGCCTCATGGCTTTCTTGATGCTCCCGCTTCATACCACTGCTCTTTCGACTGAATTTAGTTGGCATCAACGGAAAAGAGTGTACACTGGTCACACGCTTGAACTTGTCTGACTTTCTGTCACCGCCATCCTCCGGGGTTTGGCGCGAAATCGAAACTCGTTTCCTTGGGCACAGCAATTGACCCAAGGGACAGCAAGGCGGAGCTGGCGGGGTAGCCGGCTCACACAGGTTTCCAAATGAACCGAAGACTACTGACGATCCTTGTCCTCGCTTTCGCAATTGCCGGCATATGCGCCTTTGCGGTGTATCGCATGATAGGCAACCGCTTGCAGGCGGCACAGCCGGCAGCAACCACACACGTGATTGCCGTTAATGCGGACATCAAACTCGGAGCCGTTCTGACCGCCGGCAACCTGGCGATTATCGAGATCGCGGGAGCGCTTCCCAAAGGCGCTATTCTCAAGCCAGAGAATGCCATTGGCCGGGGCGTGCTCTCGGACCTCTATCAGGGCGAGCCCATTATCGAGAACCGCCTGGCCCCCCCCGGCTCCGGCGGTGGATTGGCAGCCACCATTCCCGAGGGCATGAGAGCGTGCGCTGTCAGGGTCGACGATGTGGTGGGCGTGGCGGGGTTTGTCACTCCCGGAATGCGCGTGGACGTTCTTATCGCGGGGCTCCCTCCCGGCAATGCTTCCACCAACGCCCGGATCGCCGATCAAGGCACTCTGGTGAAGACGCTGCTTCAGAACATCCAGGTCTTGTCGGCCGGCCAGGATATTCAAAAGGACGCTGAAGGCAAGCCGCATGCGGTCCAGGTAGTCAACCTGTTGGTGACCCCGGAACAGGCCGAGACCCTGAGCCTGGCCAGCGGTCAGACAAAGATCCAGCTGGTGCTGCGGAACCCGTTGGATACAAAGATTGGCGTGGTTCCTGGAACGGCCATGGCCAACCTCTTTGCGGATCAGACTCCCGCCCCGGTAAAAGCACGGCCTGCCGCAAAGGCCGTTACCAAAGCAGCACCACCTCCGGCCTTTACCATCGAGGTAATCAACGGGTCGAAACGGAGCGAGAAACAATTTAGTACTCCCGAGGGACAGAAGTGAGAGCAAAGGCTGGAAAACCCATCGCATGTATTGGCGCATTGTTTTTTGTCATGTGCGCCGAGCCGGGCCTGCAGGCTCAGAGTTCACCATCTCTTTCCCAACCCGCCGGGGCTTCGATTCAGGACTCCGCGAATGAACTCTCCGTCGCTGTGGGCAAGACCGTATTGGTCGACACTGCGCGGCCGATAGCGCGGATCGCCCTCGGCCTGGCGGAAGTGGCCGATGCCGAACCGATAAACCCAACCGAGATCATGGTGACCGGCAAAACCCCTGGGGAAACCAGTCTGATTATCTGGGATACCCACGGCGGCCGGCAGTTCTTCAACGTGACGGTGCGCGCCAGCTCGGCTGTATCGAACGACAACCTGGACGCGATCCGCCGCGAGCTCAGAACGGAGCTTCCCGGCGAACCCGTGAAGGTCGGCACCGAGAACGGCATCATCTTCCTGCGCGGCACGGTCAAGGACCTCAACAGCTCCGATCGCGCGGTGAAGATCGCCTCCACTGCCGGTAAAGTCGTCAACCTGCTCAACGTCAATGTGCCACCCGCCGACCCGCAGATTCTCCTCAAGGTGCGCTTTGCCAGTGTCGACCTCAGCAAGGAGCAACAGCTCGGCATCAATTTTTTCAGTAACGGCTTTGGAAACACGATTGCCGGAATTTCAACCGGACAGTTCTCTCCGCCATCGGTGAGCACCACTACACCCTCCACGGTGACTGCATCTCAGTTGAACCTCTTTGCTTTCTTCCCCGGCCTGAATCTGGGCGCAACCCTCGAGGCCCTGCAAACAAAAGGCATCGTCGAGGTTCTGGCTGAGCCCAACGTCCTGGCGTCGAACGGCAAAGAGGCCAGCTTTCTGGCCGGCGGCGAATTTCCATATCCCGTGGTTCAGGGCGGCTCGGGCGGTTCGGGAGCGTCGGTTACGATCATGTTCAAGGAGTATGGAGTTCGCCTGAACTTCATCGCCACCATTACTCCCCGCGGAACGATCCGTCTTCAGGTGGCCCCCGAAGTCAGCGCCCTCGACTTCACCAATGCGGTAGAGGTCTCCGGATTTGACGTGCCCGCCATTACCTCCCGGAAGTTGAAGACCGAGGTCGAATTGAGCGATGGCCAAAGCTTTGGGATCGGCGGACTGCTGGACAACCGCGACACCGAAACCTTCATGAAGATCCCGTTCCTGGGAGACATTCCAATTCTGGGCAAGCTTTTCCAGTCGATGCAAAGGACCAAGACAAAGACGGAACTCATCGTGATTGTGACGCCGGAGATCGTGGCTCCCATTGAGGCCGGGGCGCCCCTGCCAGAGCTGAAGTATCCCGGAAAGTTCCTGCCGCCCAACTCCGGCATACCCATGAATACTCCGGACGCCAAGACGGCCGCCAACACGCAGGCTCCCGCCCCGCCAACCATTCCCGTGGAGAAATTGGTTGAGAGCATGAGGCCGGAGCAGCCGCTGATCATCGAAGGATCCGGGGGAGGCTTTGGCGCTGCCTCGAGCAGTGTCTCAGCCGCTCCCGCTCCCGCGCCTGCTGCATCGACCCAATGAGGTTCCCGGCTGCCTATCCAGGCATCCGGATCCCTTGCAGA
>OBLT010003237.1_pt1 | contig 10005 bp, 5 predicted proteins | sample 1518721 | NCBI WGS metagenome assembly OBLT01 (sample SAMEA3539307, study PRJEB22396) | soil metagenome | biome: tundra; feature: field; material: soil | place: USA | collected 2010-05 | depth 0.15 m | reverse complement strand
GTAGGTCCCGATGCGATTGTCCCCAACACCGTGTAGCAGAATAACGGCATCTCCGTTAGGCTGCTCTGGCCGCATAAACCAGGCCCGCAGAACGGCACCATCCGCAGCCGCAGTCTCTATATCGCGGAACTCCACATTGTTTTCCAACGCCGAGGCTCTCGCATTGCGTTCCTCGCCGGGTGTCACAGGGTGTTTGTACGGGTGCAATGCCATCCACCCCAAACCGATGCCGCCGAACACCGCTCCTCCGAGATAGAAGATTGCGAAAATGTAAAAGATTGGCCGAATGATACTAGAGCGCCAAGGCGGAGATTTTATCGGGAGAGCAGCTACTACAGGCATGGAAGATGATACGGCTCAGGAGGTGAAAGGTTTCAGAAACTGAGAGCTGATAGCTGAGAGCTTACCGCTTCCCGTTCTCGCCTTCTTTAAACATGTACTTAATCGCGGGCTTGTAGATCATCAGGTTGGCGGCGCCGCCGCGGTTCAGCTTGATGCAGTTCTTGTCGTACCACTCGATGTAGCCGTGGACTTCCTCGCCATCGCGCAGCACGATGACCATGGGAGTCTTGGACTGCATCTGCTTCTGATAATAAAAATTTTCGGCGTTGGTCTGTTCGCTGGGCGCGGTCTTCTTGGCCGGAGCGCCAGAGGAGCGGTCGCGATCCCGGTCTCTTCGTTCGGCTGGCACGTGATTGTGTCCGTGGTTGTTGACGCCGTGGCCGTGGTTATTGGGCACGTGATCTCCACGGGTTAGAGTCGGACGGATCAGCTTGCGGTTGGCGAAGCTTTCCTGTTCCGAGGGTGATTCGGCCGGTATGGATTCGAGCGTATCTTTCAAAACGCACCACCTGCACGCCGTGGGCGGAATAAGCCACAACACTCGAGCCTGTTCAAATTGTTGGGTCCAGAGGTGTGAACTGAGGGTTACGGTATCACAGCGGGGCGGGGATGACAATATTTTGTGCAGTGCCGGAAGTGCAATATTGAATCCGCCGCTCGGGCACTGAGGGGGGCGGGCGCACTTTCGGGAATTCTTCCGAGGGCGTCGCGCGCTGCGGTCCCACCCTTGCGCACAGAACGCGCAAGAATGGGGCACCCCCGGCGTTTACTTTTTGCCTCTTCTCGGCGGCTTGCGACGCGCCGGAAAGACGCGGGCGAAAATCTTATCGATATTCTTGAGCTGGCGCTTCAGGTCGAAGGCGCGCTCGATCTTCGCCCGCGACACTCTCTCGCCAATTTCGCGGTCGCCCAGAATCAAGTCGTGAAAATTAAGATTCTCCTTCCAGGCGTGCATGGCATGGCTCTGCACCAGGCGGTAGGCGTCTTCGCGAGAGATTCCACTCTCAACCAGGTCGAGCAGGAGCTGCCCGCTGAAAACCAGGCCGCGCGTGCTTTCCAGGTTGGCCAGCATGCGTTCGGGATAGACGAACATGGTTTCCAGCAAGTTCGCCGTCTTATTGAGCAAGTAGTCGGCGAGCGTGGTCGAGTCGGGAATGATGATGCGTTCCGCCGAGGAGTGCGAGATATCGCGTTCATGCCAGAGTGCGACGTTTTCGAATCCGGCCTGCGCGTTTGAGCGCACCACACGGGCCAGTCCAGAGATTTGTTCGCTGGTGACGGGATTGCGCTTGTGCGGCATGGCCGATGAGCCCTTTTGTTTTTCGCTGAAAAATTCTTCGGCCTCGCGGACTTCAGTGCGCTGCAGGTGCCGGATTTCGGTGGCAATCTTGTCTAGCGTCGAGGCGATTGTAGCCAGCGTCGCCAAATAAAAGGCATGGCGATCGCGCTGGATGACTTGCGACGACACGGCGGCGGCTTTTAACCCGAGCCGGGCGCACATCTTCTCTTCCAGTTCAGGCGTCAGATGGGCGAAGGTTCCGACCGCGCCTGAGAATTTACCGACGCGGAGATCTTCGGCCGCGGCACGAAAGCGCGCGATGTTGCGCTGCGTCTCCGAATACCAGTTTGCGATCTTGAAACCGAAGGTGATGGGCTCGGCGTGGATGCCATGCGTGCGCCCGATCATTGGCGTGTCTTTGAATTCCCACGCCCGGCGTTCGAGCACCTCGGCGAGACGGTCAAGATCGCCCGCGATCAGCGCCGAGGCTTGCTGAATCAGCAACGCCTGCGCCGTATCGACCACGTCGTTCGAAGTGAGGCCGTAGTGAAACCAGCGGGCGTGCGGCCCGACAATTTCGGCGACGGCGGTCGTGAAAGCAATGACATCGTGCTTCACTTCGGCTTCGATCTCGAAGATGCGCTCGACGCTGAAGTTGGCGCGGGCGCGAATTGCTTTGGCGGCTTCTTTCGGAACGATGCCGGCGGCGGCGAGGGTTTCGGTGGCGGCGACTTCAACCGCCAGCCAGGTGCGGAAGCGATTCTCGTCGCTCCAGATGCGGGCCATTTCGGGCCGGGTATAGCGTGGGATCACGGTGCTCTCTCCTGAAGGGGAACTGGCGATTGTAAATCCCGCGCGGATTAAAAACACGTTGTCGCTGCGAAGCCAAAATCTCTAACCGCGGGGGACACAGAGGACACGGGGTAAAGAACGATTCACCTCTCTCTGTTCTCCGCGGTTGAAAGATTCTGTTGGTGAGTTGGCTTGTGCGGTGGCACGGCTCCGCCCCGTTACGAAGTCCGTCACCACACAAAGCTCATGCTATTCTGTGCAACGCATAGAAACGCTAGGGAGGCCAATGGCGCAACCGGTTAGCAACGCACGAATGCAGACGAGAGAATCCGCGACGGCGCCAACGTCCTACAGCGGGCCGCTGGCGATCGTAACCACGCTCTTTTTTATGTGGGGATTCCTGACCTGCCTGAACGACATTCTGGTTCCTCACCTGAAGTCGATTTTCGACCTTAGTTACGCGAAGATCATGCTGATTCAGTTCTCGTTTTTTGGTGCGTACTTCCTCTTTTCCATCCCTTCGGCCAAGATTATCGACTGGATTGGTTACCAGCGGTCGATGGTGGTGGGCCTGATCACCATGGGATTGGGAGCGTTCCTGTTTGTGCCGGCGGCAAGTGTTCCTTCGTACCCTCTGTTTCTCGGCGCGCTGATTGTGCTTGCCGCGGGGATCACCTGCCTGCAGGTAGCGGCGAATCCTTATGTCACGGTGCTGGGGAAACCCGAGACGGCTTCGAGCCGTCTGAATCTGACGCAGGCATTCAACTCGCTGGGTACATTTCTGGCGCCATTTTTCGGAGGACTGCTCATTCTAAGTTCGGCACCGAAGACGATGGATGAAATACGGGCCATGGCGCCCGACGTTCTGCAGGCATACCGGTTGCATGAAGCAGCGACGGTCAAGATGCCGTATGTGGGGCTCGGGATTGCATTGGTCCTTCTAGCGGCGGCGATCGGCAGTTTCAAGTTGCCGACCATTGAGCATGCGCAGCATAAAGTCGGCGAGAAGGTGAACGACTCGATCTGGCGGCATCCGAATTTAATCTTTGGCGCGATCGCTATCTTTGTCTATGTCGGTGGCGAAGTTTCCATCGGGAGCTTCCTAGTGAACTACTTCACCCAGCCTGAAATTGGCGGCTTGACAGAAAGAGTTGCGGCGAACTTCGTGGCTTTCTACTGGGGTGGCGCGATGGTCGGCCGCTTCATCGGCTCGGCCCTCTTGCAGAAGACGAGCACGCGTGGACTGCTCGGCATTTGCGCGGTTTGCGCGGCCGCCTTGGTCGGCATCTCCATGCTCACCACCGGACACGCAGCGATGTACAGCATCATCCTGGTTGGGTTCTTCAATTCGATTATGTTCCCGAGCATCTTTACCCTGGGGGTGGCAGAACTTGGGCCGCTGACCGGCGATGGCTCCGGAATCATGATCATGGCGATTGTTGGAGGAGCCATTATTCCGGTGGCGCAAGGGTGGATTGCCGATCATATCGGCATTCATCATGCGTTCTTCCTGCCGGTCATCTGTTACCTGTACATCCTGTTTTTTGCCTTGAGCGGATCGAAACCGAACAGCGAGCGATACGTCAAAGCGTAACCTACGCACGGTAGTGTGCCCCAGGTTCACGCCCGTTCTTTGGGCGCTAACCTGGGCTCCAGGTTCGTATCAGGGTATCGCTTCAGCGATACCGCACGTCCTTCGAAATCAAATGCCCCTTTAGGGGCCGGGTTCCGAAAGCCGCGTCTTTTCAGTTGAGCATTGATGGCCGCTGGCTTTATTGTTTACGTCTCTCCGGAGGAACAAACACTTGCGAACCATCACGCTCGCGTTTCTCGCTGTTTGTCTTATTGCCTCAGTATCCGCCCAGAAACCAAAGCAAAACGCCGAGTCCAATCAACCAAACCCGCAGATGACCTCCGCCGCTCAATCCGCGGACGCTCAAAAAGACAAAGACGATAAAGACGATGCCGAGGACGAAGGCCCGTGGAAGGGCATGCAGTATCGTCTCGTCGGCCCGTTCCGTGGCGGACGCGTCGTGGCCGTTTCCGGCGTCGTCGGCCAGGAGAACGTTTTCTATTTTGGCGCCGTCGCAGGCGGCGTCTGGAAAACGACCGATGCTGGCCTCAACTGGAGGCCGATTTTCGATAAACAAAAAGATGCGTCGCCAGCGATTGGAGCGATCGCGGTCTCCGAATCCGATCCGAATGTGATTTATGTCGGAACCGGAGAAGCCTGCATTCGCGGCAACATTGTTGGCGGTAACGGCGTTTACAAATCCATCGACGCGGGCAAAACCTGGAAACTCGTCGGCCTGCCCGACACGCACGCGATTGGGCGGATCGCGGTAAACCCCAAGAATCCTGACATTGTCTTCGTCGCCGCTCTGGGACATCCCTTTGCCGACAACGAGGAGCGCGGCATCTTTCGCACTCTCGACGGCGGCAAGACCTGGCAGAAGGTCCTATATAAGGATGCCAAGAGCGGCGGCATCGACATTGGCTTCGATCCCAGCAATTCGAACATTCTTTTTGCGGCGCTCTGGCAAACTCGCCGCACGCCGTGGAGTCTCGACAGCGGCGGCCCCGGAAGCGGGCTTTATCGATCCATCGACGGCGGCACAACCTGGAAGGAGCTTAAGGGCCACGGTCTGCCCGAAGGAATTCTCGGCCGCATCGGGGTCACGGTTTCGGGCGCGAATCCGAATCGCGTGTGGGCCGTCATCGAGGCGGAGAAAGGCGGAATCTATCGTTCGGATGACGGCGGCGATTCCTGGCACATCCTGACCGATGACCATCGCTTTCGCCAGCGGGCATGGTATTACTCGCACATTTTCGCCGATCCAAAATCCGCGGACACGGTTTATATCCTGAACACTGCAGCCTACCGCTCGAATGACGGAGGCAAGACGTTCAGCCGCGTGCGCGCGCCGCATGGCGATAATCACGCGCTCTGGATCGACCCCAGGAATCCGAAGCGTTTGATCAACGGCAACGATGGCGGCGCCACCGTTTCCATCGATGGCGGCGATACCTGGACGAGTGTTTACAACCAGCCCACGGCGCAGTTCTATCACGTGATTACCGACAATCGATTTCCTTACACGATCTATGGCGCGCAACAGGACAATTCAACTGTGGCGATTGCGAGCGCAAGCGCCCTTGGCGGAATCGACCGCCCCGACTGGTACATGGTGGGTGGCGGCGAAAGCGGATACATCGCTCCTGATCCGACCGACCCGGAGATTGTCTATGCAGGTTCCTACGGCGGCGAGATTTCGCGCTTCGATCATCGGACTTCGGAAGAGCAGTCGATCAATCCCTGGCCGGTGAATCCCATCGGATGGGCCGCGGGCGATGTCAAACACCGTTTTCAATGGACGGAGCCCATCGTTTTTTCTCCGCACGATCCAAAGACGATGTACTTTGCGGGCGAAGTATTGTTCAAAACGAACGATGAAGGGATGAGTTGGACCATCATCAGTCCCGACCTGACGCGCAACGACAAGGCGAAACAAGCAGCCTCGGGCGGCCCGATCACCAAGGACAACACCGGGGTCGAGGTTTACGACACGATTTTTTCGGTGGTGGAGTCGCCCGTCCAAAAACAATTGATCTGGGCAGGAACCGACGACGGATTGGTTCAACTCACGCGCGATGGCGGCGCGCACTGGGAGAACGTTACGCCCAAAGCCATGCCGGAGTGGGCGACGGTGAGCATGATCGAGGCTTCTTCGCGCGACGCCGGGACCGCGTATCTGGCGGTTGAACGCCACAAGATGGACGACTTCGCGCCTTACATATTCAAGACGACGGAATTTGGAAAAAGTTGGACCAAGTTAATCGGCGGACTTCCGGCGCACGATTATGTGCACGCGGTCAGGATCGATCCGCGTCGTCCGAATCTACTTTTTGCCGGAACGGAACAGGGCGTGTACGTTTCCTTCAACGATGGTGCGGCGTGGCAACCGTTGCAACTCAATCTGCCGACGGTTCCGATTAACGATCTGGTGGTCAAGAATGACGACTTGGTGCTGGCAACCCACGGGCGCAGCTTCTGGGTGCTGGACGATATCACTCCGCTCGAACAGTACGAGGATTCGATTCCGCGGCAGGAGGCGCATTTATTTACGCCCGGCGCCGCGAATCATACAGCTTTTCGGGGATCGTTCTATGGCCCCAGCGGCAATGCGGGAAAGAATCCGCCGGCGGGAGTCGTTATTAGTTACTGGTTGAAAACTTCACTCAAGAAGCCTGAGCAAAAATCCAAGGCTCCGGGCGCGGGTGAAGCAAGTTCCCCCACTCCGCCTGCTGAAGCCAAGAAGCCCGATGCGGAATCCTCCGAAGCTCCGATGATCACTTTGGAGATTCTCGATTCGTCGGGCAAGGTGATTCGGAAGTACCCCAAGAAGGAGGAACCCGATAACGATGAAGAAGATTTCAATCGTGACCGCAGTGCGGGCGACCTTCCAGTGGAGGCGGGCCTGAATCGCTTCGTATGGGACATGCGCTACGAGGGCGCGACGAAGGTGCCGAAGGCTCCGTTGTGGGGCGGGGGCACCGACGGTCCGTTGTCCTTGCCCGGCATGTATCAGGCGCGGCTGACGGTGCTCGGCAAGAGTTACACTGCGACGGTTGAGATCAAGCCTGATCCGCGCCTCAAAGTAAGTCATGACGATCTGGCGAGGCAGTTCGATCTGCTGCTTAAAATTCGGGAAAAAGTCACCGAAACGGATGATGCCATCATTCAGATTCGCGACCTGCGCGAGCAGATCAATCTGATCAATGCGCGGCTCAAGAACGACCCTCGCGCCAAGGTCATTGCCGATGCGGGCAAGGCGCTCGACAAGAACATGACGCTGGTGGAAGAAGCGCTCATTCAGACCAAGGCCAAGAGCGGTCAGGATGTGCTGAATTTCCCGGTGCGCTTGAATAATGACCTGGTGGCGCTAAGTGGCGTGGTGGGCAGCGCCAACTCGGCTCCTACGAAGCAGTCGTATGAAGTCTTCGACATGGTCGGCAAAAAAGTCGACGAACAACTGGCGAAGTGGAAGGCCATTCTCGCTAGCGATGTCACCGCTTATAACAATCTGGTCAGACAACAGGAAGTTCCGGCGCTGATGATAAAAGCAGATAGCCGAAAGTGAGCCGGATTGGCCCAAGGCGACTGCCGAACACCGCGAAGGAGTCGCCAAGCGCACAGCGACGATCCATCATCCTCCGTCTCTCCATTGGTAGCAGCGCCCATTTCGAATTGGTCAATATTGACCAGACTAGTTAGTCTCGCGCCGGATATTTTTGAGTATGTCAAACTTGCATTGGCCGGAGGCGTCCCTTGGCGACTAATCAAGAAGGGCTTTGGGATAAGCGGATTTCGCCGGAATTGGGTTTTCAAAATAAGCGTGAGATTGCTCCAGCGGCGCATGCGACCGAAACCATTCTGCCCATTGAACCAAAGGCGGCAGATCAATTCCGCTTTCGTATTTTAGTGGTAGACGATCAATACCTGATACGTGAAACCGCACGGCAGGTTTTGGAAACGGGCGGGTATGAGGTTTTGACGGCGGCGGACGGGCTGGATGCCTTAAGTGCGCTCGGTAGGTCGCTGCCTGATCTAATCATTTCCGACTTGAACATGCCGCGGATGTCGGGATTTGAATTTCTGGCGGTAGTACGAGAGCGATTTCCCCACATTGCCACCATTGCTGTCAGCGGAGAATACATCACCAGCAGAAACTCATCGGAGATTTTGGCGGACGCCTTGCTTCAAAAGGGCCAATATACCCTCAAGGAACTTTGCCGCGAAATCGCGAATCTTCTGGCTGCTTCTCCGCTCCGCGCGGAAAGAAAAAAGAGTGAGATTGCCCCACTCTTCGTGCCCCGAGACAGTGCGGGATATCTGATGATAACGTGTCCCAAATGCCTGCGTTCGAACAAGTTGCAAGCGATAAGTCTAGATGGAGGGATCCACGAAACACCCTGCCAGTCATGTGGCACGCCGGTGAAATTCGAAATCAATCACGAGATTGAGCCTCTGATGAAGGGCAACCAGGCCTGATCTTAGCAAGTCCAAAACCTGCCGATCTTGCCCTTCCAGACGGACTGATTTACTCAGATCGGCTTGGGGCTTCGGGTCGCGACCAATATTGTCGCCGTGTTGCGAACATTTCCAGCAATCGTCATCAGTGCGTCCGATACGGGCGGCGGATGTTGTGTAGCCGACCCTTCAAGCCGCGAGCTGACGTTGTGGAGTCGATCCGTCCATGTCGCAAAACGGCGCATGTACATCCAAACGTGTGCGTGATGTACATACAATTAAATTAATACAAAGCATTCCACGCGAAACACTTTGTAACTGCACCGCGCCGCTCCCTTCTCAACCGGCCACCGCCGCCGGCTTTCGAGCCTCTGCGGGCTGGCCCCAACGATCGATTTCCTGCGCGTCCACGACGGCGATGGCTGCGATGTTGACGATGTCTTCCACCTCCGCGCCTCGCGCCAGTAGATGGACGGGCTTGCTCATCCCCATGAGGATGGGTCCGATCGTTTCCAGACCGCCGATTTTTGACAAGAGCTTGTAAGCGATGTTGGCGGAATTGAGGTCCGGACAGACGAGCACGTTGGCTCCGCCTTTGGCCCCGGTGAGAGCGCTGAACGGATACATTTCTTCCAGCATCTCCGGCGAGACGGCGACATCGGCCATGACTTCACCGTCCGCGACCAGGGTTGGGTCGGCCTTGTGAAGAAGTTCCACCGCTTTGCGGACTTTCTCGCATTGCGGATGCCTGGTGCTGCCGAAGCTTGAAAACGAGAGCATGGCGATACGCGGCACTACGTCGAAACGGCGCGCCGCTTCGGCTGCGCAGAGAGCGATTTCGGCGAGCTCTTCGGCGGTGGGATCGATATTTACGCTGGTGTCCGCCAGGAAATAAATGTCGCCTTTGCGGGTGATCATGGCGTAGATGCCGGCAACCGTATGCAGGCCTTCGCGCATGCGCACAATCTGCAGAGCAGGGCGAATCACGTCGGGATAATGCTGGGTGACTCCTGAAACCAGGGCATCGGCATCTCCCATGTGGACCATCATGGACCCGAAGACATTGCGATCGTTGATCAGGGTACGGGCTTCGCTGAGCGTGACACCGCGACGCTGCCGCAGGCGGCAGAGTTCCTGAACGTAGGTTTCGCGCTGCGGATAGTCGGATGGATTAATGACTTGCACGCCGTGCAGAGTTAATCCCAGCTCGAGCGCTTTGGCCTTGATCACGGCGCTATTGCCCAGTAGGATGGGCACCGCAATTTTTTCTTCGATCAGGTTGTGACAGGCGCGCAGGATTTTTTCGCTCTCGCCCTCGGGAAAGACGATCGATTTACTTTTGGCGCGCGCTTTGTGAATCATCACACGCGAGATGCCGTGAGCTTTTCCGAGGCGCCGCTCGAGTTGCTCGCGATATTCGGCGAGGTCGACGGGTTCGAGAGCTACTCCGGTACGCATGGCGGCCTCGGCTACGGCGGAGGACTCCCAGATCAGCACGCGCGGATCGAAGGGCATGGGGATCAGGTAATCGGGACCGAATTTCAGCCGTTCCACGCCATAG
>OBLT010003236.1_pt1 | contig 10005 bp, 8 predicted proteins | sample 1518721 | NCBI WGS metagenome assembly OBLT01 (sample SAMEA3539307, study PRJEB22396) | soil metagenome | biome: tundra; feature: field; material: soil | place: USA | collected 2010-05 | depth 0.15 m | reverse complement strand
AGCATGTCGAAGCGGGCGCGGCAATCTTTACCGATGAACTGCCGTCCTACGATGGTCTGTCCGAAGAGTTCAAGCATGAGGTCATCAATCACGCAGTAGAGTACGTGAACGGGAACATCCATACCAACACCATGGAGAACTTTTGGAGTCTCCTGAAGCGCAGCTTGAAAGGGACCTATGTGAGTGTTGAGCCGTTCCACCTGTTCCGGTACTTGGACGAGCAAGCCTTTCGGTACAATAATCGCCTGCCCATGTCCGATGCAGATCGGTTTAGCTATCTTGTTCGGAAGATTGTCGGGAAGCGTCTAACCTATAAGGAACTGACCGGGAAAACAGAAGATGGGTTAGCACTTTAAGCGGAAGCGGCAAGGACGCGGAAAGCGGAGATAACCGCAACTCAATTACTTGCCTGAGTCCGTAGTTGGGGTTATTGATCGTTTGTAATTCTGCTCTATCAATTCACGCATAACGATCAACTCGCTACGATTCAACGTCTCCAAAAGTTTGTGCGCAGGCGTCACGATAGCAATCCCTAGATTAACTCCATGGAGCGAACTGTGGGCGAGTTTGGGGTTATTCAATTCTGATTCTCTCACGTCCCAATGCCCATGCATCACTCCGAGGAACGCCGTCCCACCAACCCCAAACGTAGGTTCGATGCGTCTTTGCTCTCCAGACTGTTCGTAGGATAGCAGGATAGTTGGCCTGACAAACACAGGAGACCCGCTGATGCCGCCAATAGAACGCGATTCAATTAGATATACGTCCGCGAATCCAAGGTCCGTCTGAATCTTGTGCTCTGGTAGCATTGCAATATTACCATGGCGGATTAGGGGAACCACTCGATCTTCTCCCGGCACATATGTGAACAGCCCGGCGATAAATACTTCATCGCCGATCCCGACACGCCAGTTTTCTCTGATCATTTCAGGTGTTACAAAGTCCTTAATAGGAACATAAACTGTATCCATGTCCGGTTCGGCAAAAATGGGAAGCACCGCAACGTCTGCGGCTTCATCCGAAGGATGGCCCCAAAATACTTTGCCAATGCCCTTAACTTGTTTTATCCCGCTCCCTTTTCTATTAACAACTAGCCGAATGTCACGTCCCTGAAGGTCACGAGCCACATGTTTTGCCGTAACGAAGTACATGAAGAACATTCCACGTACTGCCGTAGATGGCATAGAGACAAAGAAGCCAGTCGCAAAATGATCTAACTCTTCTCCTGTTGTCGGATCGGAGTGAACGACTTCGGAAACGAAACCGACAGAGCGCAAGGCGTTATCAGGAACTCGCATATCCGATTGAACTCTTGGGAGGCATATATGCCCTCGAATGCCAATATAATCTGCTGGAATCTTGTCGTTTGCTATCGTGTGGCTACTCATGATATACTCCTAGCGTCCATAGCCGAACGACCTTGTGATGTGTCACCAGCACGCGGTTAAAGCTATGCAGAAGTCCACACGTCAAATTGGACGCCACCAGCGCCCACGACTCCAAAGGAAATCACTCCCAAGTTTAACAGACTTGGAGTGATTTCCTACGGTGAGGAGAAGGTAGCATCACCAATGGCTTTCAGAATGTGCCCGGTACGTATATCAAACACCAAAACCGCATTGATCTCAACAGGAAGACTCCGTACATGCCAGTGAATCTCCCTCGGTTCGCTAACCGTAGGATTCGTGATCGAATCGTCATGTTCGATCTCCTGCCCAAAGACCGTGCATACGAACGCGATGCGAAGGCGTGACTTTAGCGTGATGGCTTCAGACGTTTCCATTGGGATCTCGATAGCGATAAGCCAATTGTCGGAGCTATCTGTCGCGATGGGACCTCCACTGTACTTAACAACCAGTGAATACACAATCTTGTTGTATCGGTTTATGATCTTGTGGACGCCAAAGGCATTTGTGCCGACATACTGTCCAGCCGCCGTCGTGATGCTTTTAAGCAGGATCGTGCCCACACTAGATCCAAACATCGTAATCTTGCGGCGCATGAGTTTTGCATCGGCGTCATACATGAATACCCCGATGTCGTTAAAATCGTCCGTTGGATGCCCATCTACCGAAGGATCGTTGACAAAGACGTACTTATGAAGCTGGGTGGCCCTAAATGAAGACTTACGCGCTTCGTATTGCGTAGTTGTTTCAAATTCGGATTTCTCGCCTGGAGACGACTTCTCAATAGAGGCTACCACCGCTCTTATGTCATGGCCCAAGAAACTCGGTCCTAACGACGTTGGATTCTTGAGGACAAACGGGCCATGAAGATAACCCGTTGCCGCAGTACCGCCGTTTGTCTGGGCAAGCGCGAACGTGGTGGCTCCGATCATAATCGGCACTAGCAACATTCTGAAGGCATGGCGCATGGGGATTCAGCCTTCTGGTTTGGTTTTCCGCTTCGGCCCACGCCGGTGCGGGTTCATCGCAGACTGCCGTTTGTATTCCGCTTCCCGCCGCATGATCTCCTCATGCGGGACCGACAGGACTTTCCGCACCAGTGCATCAAACCGGGCGGCTGCTTCCGCGCCTTCAATATCCGATTGCTTCATAGGCAAATCTCCCTGTTGGAAAGTCTAGCGCAGAATGGGACGTGCGGGGTAGGGGCTTGGTAGAGGCCTTTATCGAATGGCCTTTAGGTATGGATCAATGAGCAGAGAACATTTGTCGCGTAGAGCCTTTTCATGGCCCCCCAGCAGTGCCACTAGCACACTGGCCTTCAAGTCCTCTGGCTTCGTGGTTCCGATTATTGCGGAGTTGAATTCGGTCAACGGCATAGCCTTGACCTGCATCCTGTGTATTCTGAGCCGTTCCAAAAATGACTCATGGCCGTCCAGATCTCGAACTAGCAAAGACGCCAGTGTGCCGTGTTGCATCAGACACTCAAGTTCTGTGCAAATCCAACGGGCATCATCCGCGAGGAGCGCGATCTTTCCAGCAAAGATTAGCGGTGATTCGGCATCCTTCAATTGCTTCTCTGCGATGATGCGATTTCCTCGCTCCTCCGAAAGTTGCCTACTCTTACGGGCAGAGAGATACAACCCGTAGAGTGACAGACCAATGCTGATAATCACAAACACTATCGCCCAGACCAAATCTATGGTGCGTCCACAGGTAGGCATATTCACCGCCTCTCCAGTCGCCGGTTTGATACCAAAATACTCCAGTATCTTGACCACTCCTGCGACCGCGCTAATCGTTGCGCAGCCATACAGGTAAGCGTCTTTCCTAGATAGCCCGCGAAATGTTTGCATTTTCCAAGCCTACCATCCGCCGTCGCCGAAGCGGATCGCCGCCGCGCTACGGACACAACACCCGCCCCGTGCAGCCGATGGCCTACTACAAGTATCGTTGATGGCCTTGGAATAGTCAAGTATATTTTTACCCCGAATTGGGTTCGTTTCGTAATCTTGTTTTGGGTTCGTCCCCGGACCCCTCCGGCCACAGTGTCGGGCCGCGCCCGGCCGGGAAAATATTCGGATTTCAAAGACCAGGGCGAAGCTCCACCCGATGTAAGCGTAGCATGGCGGCGGTGGGAATTTGATTGGCGGATTGGCGTTGTGCGTTTGTTTTCAGCGTGGAACGGGAGACTTGAGATGCGTCACCGGGTGGGTGGATAGGTGGGTTGTAACGGAACGTTATCGATTGTCCCTATTTATATTAAACTGTCTTTTATTGTTTGGCTATTATTCGGCGTGTGCTATCGTTTGGGAGTTATCTTCCGCCGGGCACGGCGACGTAGCCATATGTGAGCTGATTTCCATGGAATCCGGTGATTACTTATCGTCAAGCTTTCGAGCGCTGACCGAAGACAAAGAAAGGGCTCGGGAGGGCTATGAGCCGCTACGTTGGCAACGAAGGCTCTTCGAGGAGTATTTTTCCCAAAACAGGATTCCTGGTTTTTGCGATCTGCCGACGGGGATGGGCAAGACCAATGTTATCCACCTGTGGCTGATTGCGCTCCGCCAGCAGATGCGAGAGGGCAGGAAGGAGCGCCTGCCGATCCGGCTGGTGTACGTCGTGGACCGGCGGACGGTTATCGATCAGGCGACCACGATTGCGGAGAACATTAAAGGAAAACCCGGCGGCGACGGGTTGTGCGTGAGCACCCTCCGTGGCCAGCGGGCGGATAATCGCGACTGGGCTGAGGACCCATCGCGGCCCGCGATCATCATCGGCACCGTGGATATGATCGGCAGCCGGCTGCTCTTTAGCGGTTATCGCTCATCGTATAAGTCCAGGCCGCTCGATGCCGGCATGCTTGGGCAGGATACGCTGCTCGTATTGGATGAGGCGCACCTCTCGGAGCCGTTCGCAAAGCTGGTCCAGCAGATCGGCGATCAGGGCGAGTTCCAGCGCGGTCAAGGGACGCCGATGCGCGTGATGTGCATGTCGGCAAGCGGCGGTGGCGACGATCCGGATCGGTTCAAGCTGGAGCCGAGCGACCTGGAGGGCACTCCCGAGGAGAACCCGATTGTGCAGCGGTATGAGGCGAAGAAGTGGGTCACGGTGCATGCCGCAGGCGATTGGAAATCGGTTGAGAAACACGTTATCGAGGAGGCGGCCAGGCTTGCGGGGGACGGCGCGCGCGTGGTTGTGTTTGTGAGGCGGCCCGACGATGCAGTGAGGATAGGAGATGGCATTCGCGGCAAGCTCAAACTGTCGACGGACGCAGTTGAGGTGCTGACGGGAACGATGCGCGGGTTGGAGCGTGATGGGCTGCTCGGGAAACTGGTATTCAAGCGGTTTCTGGACGGGGACGAGAAGCCGCAGGAACGTGCGGAGAAGGGGCCGTGCGTGCTTGTTTCCACTAGCGCCGGCGAGGTGGGCTTCGACCTCAACGCCGATCACATGGTATGCGATGCGGCGCCCCTTGACTCAATGATCCAACGCTTGGGGCGTGTCAATCGCAGGGGCTATCGGAATGCCACTGTGGAAGTGTTCCCGGCGGCCGAGAAGGGCGCGAAAAAGGGCGCTTCGGACAAGCCCAAGCACACATTTGAATCTGCTACTGCCGCGGCGATCGAGTGTCTCAAGAGGCTTGAGAAGAGCGGGGACGGCGACGCGCGGAGCACCAGCCCGAAGGCAATGGCCGAACTGCGGGAGAAGCTCACGGAGGATGAGTTACGCGCGGCTTGCGCGCCCAGGCCGGCTACGGTTGAACTGACAGACATTCTGCTTGATGCTTGGTCAATGACTACGATCGTGAAACCAATGCCGGGCAGGCCGCCGGTGGCCGCATGGCTTCGCGGTGTCGAAGCTGAGGCGGCAGAGACGACGATCGCGTGGCGGGCTGAGCTGGATCGTGATGGATTCGAGCAACTCGATCCGGACGACGTTGAGGACTGGTTCGATGCGCACCGCGTTCTGCCGCATGAAACGCTCTCCGTGCCGACGAATAGGGCAAAGGATTGGCTACTGCGACGGTGGAATAACCTCCCCGTCGACTTGCGGGAGAAAGTGGGGAAGAAGCTCTGCGTAATTGACCGGACGGGCTTGCGACTCGTAAAAGTCACGAGCCTCGTGGAAGAACTGGAACGCAATCGGGACTCGATTGTCGACGCGCAGGTGGTGTTGCCTGCCTGCTTCGGCGGCGTCCGAGACGGAATGCTGGACGATTCCGAACCCGACCCCAACGCACTTGATGATCCCAAGTCTTCCGATGTAGCCGATGAGCGCGGCCGTTACCGCGCAGTATGCCCGATCGATGCGGATGGCGAATGCGAGGCGCTGACCCGAGCTCTGCCGGGCGATCTTTCTGGTTTCGTACGGTGGGCAGTCGATCTGCCTTCCGATGGCGACGGGGGGCGTCGGCTGGAGAGCTACGTGCCTGCGCGCGACCGGCGGGAGTTTGGAACGCGTGAGCAGCAGCTTTGGCACCATGTTGAGCTTGTCACAGGGCAGGCGCGTGGGATATGCGAGCGCCTGGGCCTTTCGGACTTACGGCCTTTGCGTAAGGCCGCAGAACTCGCGGCTAAGTGGCACGACCACGGCAAGGATCGCGAGGTATGGCAGAGAGCCGTTGGCGGGGGTACGGGTGGGCCTGCCTTGGGCAAGTCCGGCGGCAGGATGGGGCGCGTTCCGGGCGGCTATCGCCATGAATTTGGCTCGCTGCGTGAGTTCATCGATGGGCGGGTTGAGGGTATTGCTGACGAGGTGCTGGATCTGGCACTGCACATCATCGCTGCGCATCATGGGCGCGCGAGGCCACATTTCCCGAAGGGTGGGTTTGACCCGTGCGCCCGTGGGAGGTCGCCGGAAATCGCGGCTGACGTGGTGCGCCGGTTCGCGAGGCTTCAGCGCAAATACGGGTACTGGCAGCTTGCGTGGTTGGAGAACCTTTTGCGTTGTGCGGACGCCATGGCGTCTGGGGAGGACGGGAAGACGTGACCGCGGGTCCGAAAATTATTGTTCCTGTCGACTTGTGGAACCCAGGGCAGTTTTTCGCCTGTTGCGGGCTGCTGGAACTCGCGAACAGGATGTGGCCCCGAGCGGACGTCCACGGGCGGTTTGGGCCGAAGATGTTCAGCGTGGAGGCGGACGAGGCGCCCTGTTCGCTCCCAACGTTGCTTGCCGAATTTGCGGGCGCCGGGCTTGATGTAGTGGATACCAAGGACCATGCTTCGAGATTGCGGCTCCTCGCGCCGTTCAATTTGCGGCTTGATTGGTGGCGGAAAGCGGGAGAGGGCGTTGATCTCGGCGGCGCTCCCCTCCGGACCTGGGCGGGCCAACAGGACGGCCCCACCATATTCCGGCTGATGAAGCAGGCGACCGCAAGCGCGGCAGCGCTCGATTCGCCGTTCGATTATTCTGAGGCCGTCTACGACGGCAAGAACGGAAAGGCGAGGGGTAAGACCATCTCCCCTTTCTATTTCGACTCCCGGCGGGAGGGGACGAGTTTGGACTTGGGTTTCTCACCGGATGAGCAGAGCATGTCCGTCCTTTCCTACCCGGTGGTTGAGGCCCTGGCGCTAGTCGGCCTGCAGCGCTTCCGGCCGTACCGGGACGAGGGAACCGAGCCCAAGTCGTTTGTCTACACCGCCTGGGCTGAGGCGCTGCCGACGGCGGTGGCCGGTGCGGTTGTATGCGGCGCAGTTGGGGTGCGGTTGTGCAGCCGGTTTCGTTTCACCAAGCCCTCCCGTGGGGGCGAGTACGTGACAATGTTTTCCCGCGCCATGCGCGAAAGGAGCAAGGATGTCTGAAGTGATTGAAAGATTTGACAACCTGTTAAGCGATAACGGCCCGGCGGCCATCGTTTTTCGAAGGAACCTAAGGCCTGTTGAAGGGAGCGATTCGTGGATCTTCCCGCCGACTTTTGCTCAGAAGGAAGGATCCGACGAGGACGAGGATGGCGGTGGCGGCGATTATCAGATCGATCTTCTCCCCGACGACCCGAGGCGGAACGTCTGCTTGATTGACAGTGTGGGTTCCCAAGCGAATCGCATGGAGCCCGTGTTCAAAAAGCCGGACTACTTGGATCTCGTGCCGCAGGTGAGGATCAAGCTGAAGGACGGCGACGAGGTCAACCTTCTCGACGCCGGGCACCGGGCCGCAGACGCCGTCGTGCGCTTTTCAAAGACGCTCGGCCCGAAACTTTCTGAGGCTTTCCGGAAGTACAGCAAAACCCGGGATTGCACGGATTTGGTTAAGCTCGCGCCGACATCACTGGTTTTCGGGGTCTGGGACTCGCGGGGCACTGGGGCGAAGATCCAGCGGATTGTACGATCTGTCATCCGCGCGTACAACGTAACCGAGGCGAGGCGATCCGCGACCTACCGGGCCGCTTACAGTTATACGGAAAACGGGGCGATCAATCCGGAATTCGACAAGGGCAGCGGCAAGAGCAATCCGCTCTCTCAGGAGGGTTTCAAGTATTCTCTGGCCACCAAGACGCACGGTGGCGTACTCGTGAAGGGTGGTATCCAGCAGGAGGCCATTATCAATCTCGTCGCCCTTCGAACGCTCTCGGTCGACAGAGCCGCTAAGCGTTACCTGCTGGGCCTTGCCTTGGTGGCTCTATCGTATCGTGACCAGGATGGGTTCAATCTCCGCGAGGGGTGCCTCCTTTGCGCGGCGAGTAAGGAAGACTTTGACGGGACGTGGAAGATCGTCAGTTTTGACGGCACTGAGGACACGACGGCGTTAAAGGCCTTCACGCACGATGAAGCACTGAACTATGCGCAGGCGGCAGCGGGGAGTATGACGATCGAGCAACCGGGCCCGGACGAGTTCGATAAGGAAACCGCCGAGGGGTGGCTCGGCATGGATAAGAAGAAGCGCAAGTTGCTCGCCAAGAGCAAGCACCCCGCGAGAGCCATCGCGGACGAGGCCGCGGCGGCGGCCAAAAAGAAGGAGAAGGAAGCCGGCGCCGCGGACGGGACGAAGAAGTGATGACGCACCTTTGCATTACGGTTCGCTGGCTCGACGCCCGGTGTCACGGGCTATTGGCTCGCGACGGGCCACCTGAGTGGCCGCCGTCACCGTTTCGCTTGTTCCAGGCCCTGATGGCGGGTGTGGCCCGTCGCGGGGAGCTCGATGGCGGGATAGGCAGGTCGCTCGAATGGCTGCAGTCGAAGTCGCCGATCATTATCGCGCCTCGTTCACGGCCCGGCCAGATTGTCACTCGTTTCGTCCCGAACAACGATGGCGACAAGGTACTGAACCGGCAAGGTCGGCTGACCGGCAAAACCTCGCGCCCGACGGTCATGCTTGACCGGCCGGAAGTGCATTACGTCTGGCGGCTTGATGAGGACTGCCCGCGGGCGGGGCTGACGGAGGCGTCGCACTCGCTGTCCTGTCTGGGTTGGGGCATCGACATGGCCTACGCGGACAGCCGGTTACTCGACGACGGGCAGATCGGAGAGATCAAGGGTGTCCGGTGGTTCCCCAGGCTCGGAACGGTTCGCGATGACGGTATGCTGCGTGTGCCCAAGCAGGAATCGATGGCCGATCTGCGTCTTGCTCACAAGACGTTTCTTGAGCGTATTCAGCATGGCAAGCCCCTTCGAGCGGTGCACAAGCCCCAGGTGTTTGACCGCGTCTTTTACGCAAGTATCGAACGGCCGATGGGTCGGCCATACCAGGTCTTTGATCTTCGCAAGGCCGATGATGAATGGCACCGCTCGCCCCATGCAGAGGTCATTCACGTCGCCGGGATGACCCGGCACGCCGCCATCAAGGCGATGAAGGAATATCCGCCCGATGGAGTCGGGGATGCCAGCGCATGGGTGGAGTCGTTCGTTGCTGGCCACCGACCGGATGGCGTCGAGAACCACGACCGCTTCTCTTACGTTCCGCTGCCTTCAATCGGGTACGAGCATGCTGACGCGATGGTTCGCCGGGTGATGATTACCGCGCCGTTTGGATGTGACGCGCAACTCAGCCATCTTGCGGATCAACTGGATGGCGTACGGCTGGAGCCAGAGGGCGGTGGCGAAGGGCCTTTCGTTGAGCGCCGAGGCGTCGATAAGGTGGCACGCCGGTATCTGGATGCATCCCGAGTCTGGGCAAGCGTGACGCCTGTTATCCTTCCCGGGCATGACGATCATAAGCCGGCTAAGACAATCGGCCTGATCGAAAAGGCGTTGCGCCAGAGCGGCATCGATGAGCCATGCGAGTTCACCTGGAGTGCGCTGCCCAATTTCCCGCATTGCTTGACTGCCCATAAGTATGATCGCAGCGGGCGCCTTGTCGGCTATGTTCGGCCCAAACACCTTGAGGGCTTGAAGGCGATTCACGTTCGCCTCACATTTGAGTGCGCGGTCGCGGGTCCGCTGTCGGTCGGGGCGGGGCGTCATTGCGGCTTGGGCGTGCTTGCAACTATGCCCTCGTCGGCCGGTGGGTAGAGAGATGCGCACATCCTACCTGGTTTGCTACGACATCTGCGACGACAAGCGGCTGCGCAAGGTTTTTCAGCTTATGCGCGGGTACGGCGACCACTTGCAATACTCCGTCTTCGAGTGCCAGCTTACGGCGACGGACCTGGTCCGGCTGCGGGCCG
>OBLT010003234.1_pt1 | contig 10009 bp, 9 predicted proteins | sample 1518721 | NCBI WGS metagenome assembly OBLT01 (sample SAMEA3539307, study PRJEB22396) | soil metagenome | biome: tundra; feature: field; material: soil | place: USA | collected 2010-05 | depth 0.15 m | reverse complement strand
GCAAAGACCTGGTGGGCGCAACTGGGTTCGAACCAGTGACCCCTCGCTTGTAAGGCGCAATTTTACCGTCGCGGGACGTCGCCTGGTGTCGCCTGAAAAGGAAGCTAGCTGCGATGTCCGTCGCTGGGCATCGCCTTGTATCGCCCAGTGTCTGCCTCCGTTGGCTCCCCGTTTGGCTCCCCGAACTCCGACTAGCTCCGCTAATGACTGGCGGTAGCGCGCGAGAAGATTGCTGATATGACAACAAGCTAGACCCCCGGCGTTCGCCAGCTCCGGAACGGGCATCGCGCTGGAACAGGAGCTCAAGGAGTTAGGTCTCATAGGCGGCTCGTGCAGCCCTTGGCGAAGGATTAGCCATTAAAGCATTGCGAGGCAGACCCAGCATTCCGTTACCTAGCAGTGGGATCACCATCGCGCGCCATAAGCCAAAAACTGAAACCAATTAACCTAACGTGACTATCGAGGATATTGGCACATAGATGGAAGCAGATCAAAGGCTGGCCATAGACCTCTGCAGTTGTGGCTTATAGTGCCTAAACTTACCGTTGTGCACGAGCGTACTCGGTGCTGCCATTGGCATCTCAAGTTAGTGGCGTGATCTGCCGTAACTTTGTTCAAACATAGCGTTATTGGTACCCCAAGGCATCCGATTGCCTCGCGGGACGACCGGGATCCAACAGGCTCCCGCTTATGTCTGGACTTGCAAGTAAATATCCTGATTTGATATAGCCCTTCTGGGCCAGAGGAATTACTTTACAAGTAGTTATTAATGATTATTTTGATAATATGCCAGGTTTGCGTGTGTCGTCACTGCGTACAGGTAGAGCCAACGCTTACTGTGTATCACAGCAGCTTTCCCATACGGCCGCGCGCCGTGCACCTAGTAACTCCCGCGAGAACGTCATGCCCCCTGCAACGCTGCCCCCGCGGCCCGGTGTGCCGTGGGTGACACGGCTACCGCCAAAATTTCTGCCGCTCAACCGTCTTCATCCTGCACTTGGATCTCACTCCGGCGCAACGCACTGCGTCCCACTTCAACCGGCACGGAGCAGGCAAGCCGACTGCCCTGCGGGGCATGCATCGGACAATCGCGCACCTGTCGGGACATGACATGGCCGGAGTGTCCTGCTCCGAGGCAGCAGGCAGGGTTATCCTCACCTTCCGCTCTGCCCGCACAGGAGGACCGCAATGATCGTGCCCCCCGGCACCGGACCTCTCGCGGGCTTGGGCGCCGCATTGCCCTCACGGGCGTGGAAGGAGATCCTGGCCTGCGGAATTATGCGGCGATATCGAGCCGGGACGGTGCTCTTGCGGCAGGATGCTCCCGGCTCCTATGTTCTCGCTCTGACCGAAGGCCGCGTGATGGTCACTAGGACCGGAGCCAGTGGTGAGGAACTAATCATGGCGCTCGGGGATGCCGGCGAGGTCCTAGGGGACATGACCGTTTTGGATGAGGCGCCGCGCTCGGCCACGGTGACGGCTCTGACCCCCTGCACTGTTCATGTCATGAGTAGCGAGCATTTCCGCGCGCTGATCCACAGGCACGGCGCGGCGGACACCGTGGCCCGGCACGCCTTCGCCCGATTGCGTGAGGCCGAGCGAGCCCGCTTTGAGATGAACACGCTTCCGGTCACGCAGCGAGTAGCCCGCGCCCTAGTGCGCTTGACGGCCACGCCTTCCGTAGACAGCATCGGCCTGTCCCAGGAACAGCTCGCGCGACTGGTCGGCGCCTCTCGCAATGCGGTCGTCGATGCCCTGGTCAGGCTACGCGGCCAGGGCATCATCTCCACCTCCCGGCGGCACCTAGTCATCTGTAAGCCGGCCGCACTGCGCGCACTCGCCATGGAGAACACCCCACGCCCGGGAGACGCCCGGGCAGTATGAGCGGCGTCACACCCGTTGCGCCCATCGCTGGGCAGAACATTTGCTCGTCTATTGACATCGTGAACGAGTCACACCGGGTGCAGAGCGCTCGGGCCAGCCGAAAGGACATACCGATGCCACTGCCCGGCCTCAGGGTAAGTAGGGATCTAGCGGATTACCACGCCTTTATCGCCGCTGACATCAAGGACTTCACCGGCAACACAGACATCGATAACAGGATGCTGGCCCGCAGACTCCCGCAGGTCCTGGACGCGGCATTCGCACGTTCCGGCCTCGACTTTTCCTATTTGGACTTTGCCGGCCAGGCCGGCGACAGCTATTTCGCCGGAATCGACTACCACAAGCTCCCGCACCTGATCCACCCGCTGCTTGACCACCTGCAAGACGTCCTTGCCGAACTCGACACCGAAATCGGCGGCCGCGGTCCGCGGATGCGGCTGCGCGTCAGCATCCACATCGGCCCTCTCCCCGGCGATGATGACCCGGCCGGTCCGGCCGCCATCGGTAAGGCGATGAACGACCTCCATCGTCTGCTCGACGCCGATTCTGCCCGGGACGCGCTCCAGCAGACCGATCCCGAGGCCACTTTTGTCGCCGCCGTCATCTCTCAACGCGCATACGAAGACGCCATCCAAACTGGTGCCTGCGCCCTGGCAGGCGGTCGTCTTGCCCCCGTTTCTGTCCGTGTAAAACAGTTCACCGGCGCTGCATGGCTGTACGTTCCCAAACCGTCCGGCCAGGCGCTGCACCGAGCCTTCATGTGCCGTGATCCTGACCCGCGGGCAGTGCGCTCCGGCGCCGTCCAAGCCGCCACAGACCCGGGACACGCCCTAGGCACAACGGCATCGGGGACCCCGGTGCCGACATTCCAGATAGGGACCGCAGGCCAGGTAGCGGGCACCGTGACTGGTCCTGTTGCCATCCGCCAGATGATCCACGGTAGTGCTGACCCGACCTCTAGGCGGAACACGCCCTCACAACCCGTCATCAAAGACTCCCCCACCGGTGATATTTCCAACGGAGAACCCTCATGACCGAAGAAAGCAGCTTGCCCGGACCTGACCCCATGCTCACCGTCTCAGCTTCCGGCACCACCTACGGCTCCAACATCCCGGGGCCTGCTGTACCTATTACCGACGGCCCTAATCGGACTGACGACAACTCGCGCCTCTCCCCCAGCTATATCAGCACAGCAAGCACGTCTGAACAGGATGATGATCCTATCGCAGCCCCTGAAATCGCCGCCAGCCTCCATGTGGAGGACGGAGAAAGTGACGAAACTGAAGAGAATTCCGTCTCACGGCCGCGAACACCGGTGGGTGACGCATCGCGCAACGAAAATTGGCACAGCGGTTACCCAGCAGTCGCCACCCTGCAAGCGGGCTCTCAGGTCAACGTCGCTGCGGCAGGGCTTGTGGCCTACAAAGTCAATGGACCCGTCGCTATCGCGGCGGAGATCCGCGTGCAGGATGTGCTCAGCGGCAGCCCTGTCGATCGCGACATAGTCCGGAATGATTCGACCTACGTCGAGGCTGACGAGTGGAGTCAGGCCTGGAAGGAAGCCTCCCGGACGCTCCCTGAGAACCGAGTCGTTATCGTAGTCGCCCCACGTGGCTACGGCTCAACTGCATTCTCACTGCGGCTGCTCGCCTGCCACGCCGCTGCGGACGCAGAACTGGTCCGGCTGGAAGCCGACTGGATGTCACCCAAGATCAACAAGCTTCCGCTGCAGCGGAATTGTGCTTATCAGCTGGATCTGCAAGATCCCGACCACGACCGGTTCGACGGCGCTTTCCTCAACGGGCTCGGTAAGTATTCCGCGGAGCTTAAGGCACTAGGCTCGTATCTCGTTCTGGCCGTGGCCGACGAACTGTGGCCTAGCCATCATGGGCAGGTTTCTCCGGCTGTCACTGTGTTGCGATTGGAGGATCCACCCGACGCCCTTGAGCTCGTCGAGAACCACCTGGCCGCGCGAGGCTTCAATTCTGCGGTCGCGTATGTCCGGCAACCTGAGGCTGCCAAGCACATCCGGGGGCGTGACGCAGTACAGGCGATGCGCGCTGTAGAGGTCGTCATCCAGCAACTGCGAGAGTACGGGTATCCAGAAAGCAAAACCGGCCAGCGTGCCGAGGTGGTTAGCCTGGCTCCTGACGCGGCTCTATCAGAATCCGGGCGGCTAGCCCCGGAACCCGATCCAAAGCTCAGTAAAGCGATAGAACAGGCGCTGGGCGACTGGCAGGAAGATCTTGATGGACTCTTCGACGAACGGGGACGAGACACGAAGAATGACCGTACGCTATCTCCAGAAGATCGGTGCTTGCTGATGTCGCTCGCGATGCACCAGACAGGAGCGGCCACCGAGATCGAATCCGCCGCCTTCGCCCTGGAGCAGGCGCTGGCAAAGATCCGCTTGGGCGCGCCCGGAAATGCTACCGACACATGGGATGTGCTCTCCCGTCGTGGTCTGCGTCCTCGACTCCGAGCTTTCCATGCGGCGATCGACGGGCGTGATAAGGTTACTTTTAAGCGGCCCGGCTATGCTGAGGCTGTCCTAGCGTACGTATGGGATAACTATAGCGGCCTAAGGGATGATGTAGTCACCTGGATGGTGAGCTGTGCCGCCACGGACACCGGGCGCGCGGATCCCGCAGCGGAAACACTCACCTCGCTCATCCTGCGGCTGCAGGATACCGAGCGGCTCACTAGCCTACGGGACAGTGCCATTGCCCAGGGACGCCGTGACGTGATAATTCGCGTCATGACAGCCGCTGCTACCGACGAGCACATGGGTCGCCGGGCCCGCAGCTTCCTGTATGACTGGGCGTCGCAGCGACCCGAGATCCAGCACGTGGTGATCGCGGTATGCCGGACGCTTATCGGTGTCAAGGACGATATGGCGCTGGTGCGACTGCGCCGTGTTGCCAACCATGCCACCGATGTTGGGGTTCGCGCCCAAGTCTTGGCCGTATTCCGGGATATGGCGGCAGATATGAAGTTTACACCTCGTTTCGCCGAGGCCGTCGCGGCATGGCAGCATGCCGACCCCGCCTCGCGGGCTGTGAAACTAGGCCTACTGGCACTTCTGACAACCGAAACCGACGGCATCCCGTGGATCTCGTCCCACGCCACAGCCATCGATGTGAGCGCAGGTATTCGGGCGCTACTTGCTGACCTCGACTCGTTTCCGGAAACAGTTCCCACGGTCGTCAGTTGGATGAGATCCTGCGCACCGCATGACATCTGGTATGCCAGCGCCCGCAACCTTCTGGTCGGCGCGATCCGTAACAGACATGCCTTCAGTGCTGGAATGACCGTAATGAAAGAACTGGCAGAGGTCAAAAGACCTGACGGTACCAGCGCTGGCGAAGACATTTATGGGGAAATCGTCGAACCCGAACTGCGATCACTTAACCCGCTGACCAAATCGGAAACATGAACCTGTTGCGGCGAACACACGAAACAGAACTCCGCGAACCGCGTCTGCTTGACAGCCGTACCCCAGGCGTGGCGTTCGAGATGACCGGTTCAATACAGTGGAAACCGCGCCGAGCCTCGCATCTTGACATCGAAGCTGTTGTCTGCGACGCCGTATTCTGTAGGGCACAGGCCATCGCGATCAAACGATACGCCGACGATATCCGCGGCGCCCAAGACGCGATAAACGCCGAACTTGGCTATAACCGCCACGAGCGCACTTCATGCTATTCCCGTCTCATCGCCACGGTCACATTGCGGCTCAACAAGCGAGATATGGCTAATTCTCTCGAATACCGTAATTCCGTCGCGCAAATCGAAAGGCTCCGTTTCCTAAGGAAACAGCTTTACAGTGACCCTTCGATGCTCCTGCTCGACTATCTTGACAAGAATCCAGAAAAATTGGTCGAGCCGCCAGACCTGGCTAAGTATCAGCAACTGGCCCTTAGAATCTCAAGCGGCGAACGATGGTGGTGCCAAGTACTCGAAGTGTTGGACAAGCTTTCGTCAAAGGTTTCCGACCAAGATGGAAACTCCTATGTCTTGAAAGTATTTTTTGCTTCTCTAAAGGAGGCAGCACCAGATCTCTTCGACCAACATCAACTAGAGAAGCCAGCCGCACATGACAATAGTCGAGACTCCGACACGGCAGCAGAATTTTCCTGAAAGGCAGCCTGGTAGCGAGATGTCGCCCGAACGTACACCTCACATGCGTTACGTCGAGCTGAATGACATCGAGTAGCAGCGTAGACACGAAGTCCCGATCAGGCCAGAGCTGTTCCAGCAGGATAGAGAAAATACTCGGCTCGCCCGATCCGAACCAATCACGTACAGCCCTCATCACGGAGCCAGCTCAAGTTTCGTTGAAGCGATGTACGCCAGTGGCCGTAGCAGAGCCGCCCGGGCCTTGAAGGTAGGCAGCACCGTCCCATGAATAGTTTATTATGACTAGGCGTGCGAAACCAATTGGTTGCGAACTTGATAGCCAATAACCATCGGGGAAACGCCGAAATGCTCAGCGATCTGCTCAAATTCTTCATCGGAAGCAGCTTCAGGCGCGCTCTCAAGCAAATTTGATACACCGTCGGCAGGAGCGAGTAGCTCGGCTGCAAATGCACGCTCAATGGACTGGCGATATGTATGTGCCGAGGTTACAGAAAAAACGGGAGAATCGTCCCAGATGCAGTGCCATAGAGCTCTCGATAGGGTGAACCGCTTCGATGAAGCTGGCCTCTGTTGTCCGAGGATCGCCAAAGGGCGCCGTCCAGTCCGACCGCCTATTGCTTGCAGATCTGGATCGCCGACTGGATCTATATCTGAGCCGATGTACTTCTCTATCTCGAATGGGCGCAGAAAATTACTATGCTGGTTCTCCCGGACAAAGCGAGCTTGCGCCCAACCCAGCTGCCAAGGTAGTCCCCTCGGAAAGGTGGCGCCCTGGTGCGCTTCAGACCGCAGCCTTCGAAAGGCTTCTCCATCTTCAACCAATACGGCAGGCGGTCGTAGTATGCGAGATCGCGCAGCGGAAACCCACGCGAGCGCTGTTTCGATGCGATCAGGATCCACCGCATCGAGAAAATCCGCTAGGAGATCATCGCTTAGAGATCTGGAAGCTTGAATTATGGCGTCGCCATACCGCTCTGCATCTGAGTAAGGGTCTAGCCCAAGGCGTGCCGCGGCAAGGCAGAAGCTGATCTCGTCTTGATCTGCATTGCCGATTACGTCCCATTCTTTCCGCAGGACAGTCGGACCGACACTTTGTTCAGCCAGTCGGGTAAGCACTGCGGAAACCACCGCCGACAGTTCGCGTTGGACGTCCGCGCTGCTCACCCATCGGTCGCCACTGGCCAAGAACCGGACCGGCCAATCGGCGCGCGGAGATGGATCGGCCTGCCAGACGAGGTGGGTGCGGTCCCCGTCCGGGACAATTACCATGTTCGGCCAGGTAAAGCCGTCTCCGCTGGAGCGGATAGAGTGACGCTCCCGTAGCTGAGGTGTCAGACCAAGGAATCCTTCGTACTGGGACAACCCTCTTGCTGGCCTCGCATCGGTCTGCAAGAACCACCAGTTGTAGGCGACCCATTCTGCCAACGGGTATAGCGGACAGTAAATGGAACGGCGCGAACTACCTGATTCCCTGTCCTCTACTAGGGTCACGCTGTCTGAACCGACCCAGATCTCAATCCGGGCCCAAGTCGCCCTATGTTCAGGGATGCGTACATCGGGAGCACGTTCCCATTCCCATGTGATCCTAAATTCCTGATCTCGCATCACGGGAGTCCCTCAGGTTCCTCATCGGGAGCGATGGGCCAACCCTTATAGGTGCCTTGCTCCGCGTTGACTGCCCTACCTTGGTAAGCCTGTCCATTCTTACGGCACCAGACGTATCTAGGGAAAGTACCCTCATCCCAAACTCCGCCGACGTACCCGTCGGCGATCGCCTCTTGAAGCCACGCAGTCAGCTCAGCAGCATTGGTGAACCCAGGATCACACTTCGTAGCATCAGCGCGAGGCATGGGCGGTCCTGCGAACGAGGGATAGGTTTTATGTTCGGGACTCCCCACGTACCTTGCCCGTGCTGCTAGTTCGCTAAGGCTCACTCCGGGAGGAAGTGACGTGAAGCGCCCCCGCGGGGGACGGCGGTGACTTGGTGTCCGCATGAGGTGATTATCACCGATCGGCTGGCATGCTTTCGACGCTGCCCCCTTGGCTGAGCCAGCCGCAACGCTGAAACCCGAACGAGCCATATCGGCGGCAAACTGCCACCAAGAGGCCGACGTGGGCTGATGTCTGCAAGCTGAGAGTCGCAAACCCGCTGATCTGGTCGTGGTGGCCTCCATCCAGTCAGGAAACCCTCCGACCGCCTTCGCCGGGACGGCTGACGGCCCAGGCCAAACGTCAAGTCCCGCATTCGCTCGCCACAGTGATGCGGTCTTGTTGACGTGCTCTCACACTTGCTCAGGAAACATCTGGAGGCTGTATGCGTCTTTGACGAACTCAAGAAAGACACGCCACTGGTCGTCCTTAATCAGCAACTTTGGGCCATCCTCATCCTTTGAGTCTCGCACGGCAGTTGCTCTGCGGAGGCTGGCAACCTCGATGCAGTTGCCAGTGTTGCCCGAATAGCTACTCTTTCGCCACTGGGCGCGGGATAGGTCGAGCTCCATGCTGACTCGCGCCTCCTCTCACTTCAGCCCGCGGGCAACATCCATGATGAGCGACGCCGAGGCATCGGGCGGCAGGGCCAGAGCGCGCAGGTGCTCGAAGACGATGGTGTAACGGGCCACGTCGGTCTCGCTCTCCATGAACATATCGCCGCTGCCACTCTCAACATAGACGACATCAGGCGCACCGGGATCATCGAACTGAAGGATGACGAACGCCCCCGCCATGCCAGGATGCGCGCCGACATCGTAAGGAACGGCCTGGAGCGTGACCTGCGGCAGCTCGGCAGCCTCGGCCAGGTGCTCAAGCTGGCTCTTCATGACCACTTCGCCACCGACCAGCCGGTGAAACGCTGCCTCGTCCACTATGGCCCACAACCTCAGCGCAGGATCACGAGTGAGCACAGTCTGACGGCTAATGCGAGCCTCGACCAGACGCTGGATCTCATCCTTGCTGGCCGTCGGTGCGCCGCGGCTGAGCGCAGCCCGGGCGTAGTCCTCGGTCTGCAGCAGCCCGGGGATGAACAGCGACTCGTAGTTGAGCAGCGATCGGGCTTCACCCTCGAAACTTATGTACGTGGGGTACGGCTCGGGCAGCTCGCTCGGGAAAGACTGAAGCCAGTTCTGCTCACCCGACTGCCGGGCCAGCGCGCCCAGCTCTGCCCGAAGCTCATCAGGCACGGCGTAAAGGTCGAGAAGCGCAGTCAGCGTACGGCCCTGCGGCCTGGCCTTGGCCGTCTCGATGCGATAGAGCGTGGCCTCGTTGACACCAGTGCGCCCAGCCACATCTTCCCTCGTCAGCCCCGCCTCGGCGCGCAGCCGACGCAGCTCAGCCGCGAGACGCCGCAGACGCAAGGTAGGCGTTGGCCTTCTAGCTGGCATGCCGACGATCTTAGCGATAACCGCAGGGCCGCCCAAGACCTCATTTGCATACCTTGCATTCGCTCACTAGTCGAGTGCAGACTAGGCGTTGCAACAATCCTAGCCAGCCCACCGAACCCGAGTGGCCGGAACAACTGACGGCGGACAGGAGACAACCATGCCAGGAGACCTCGTCATACTGCCGATCGACGCGGACACCCTGCGGACGACCTTCCCGCACTGGGCGATCATCGAGGCGGAGGGCTGGTGGCTCGCCCTACGACGCGGCAACTACCAGGAGATCTACGCGGGCCCGAGATCCCTGGTGCGCCACACACTCCGCGCCAGCACCGAGGCGGAGCTAGCCGAACGCCTCGCTCTCCAGGATTACCTCGACTCCCTGTCCGAGGCCGAACTAACCCAGGTCTACCACCGGGCCGGATCCGTGCCCGCCACAGCAGAAGCAGTCCCCGACGGCATGTCCCGCTCACCTCTCGGCCGACCAGAAACGGGCTCCCGGCGCGGGGAGTAATCCATGACGCCGACCCTGCTCCCGAAGGAGGCACCATCATGGTGGCCACCTGGCCCTTAAACGACACCCTGACCCTAGGAGCCTTGCCCACCGC
>OBLT010003233.1_pt1 | contig 10012 bp, 8 predicted proteins | sample 1518721 | NCBI WGS metagenome assembly OBLT01 (sample SAMEA3539307, study PRJEB22396) | soil metagenome | biome: tundra; feature: field; material: soil | place: USA | collected 2010-05 | depth 0.15 m | reverse complement strand
GGTTAGTCCGCATGAAGCGCCTGGGGCGGCCCGCGCCTTGCCGGTGCGTTTCGACGCGTAGCCGAAGTTTCCCTTCCAGAAACTGTGTCACCGATTCCATCACTCGCTGCTCCGCCGCCAACGATCGTACGTAGATGTTGCAGTCGTCGGCGTAGCGGCAGAAGCAATGTCCGCGGTGTTCCAGTTCCTGATCGAGATCATCCAACAGAAGGTTTCAGATCCCGCCTCGCGACGAGCACCCGTGCCTAGACGGATGGTTCCGGTCCTTACGGTCCATAAGGGACTCACACCCCTTGAAAGCGACATCATACTCGACACACCAGGCGAAAACGCCTGTCCTACAAGAGCTGTCCTTACTTCAATCGAATGCGATCGTAGCCATCCATCGCCGACATGTCGGAGAGGATGACATGGTCGCCCACCTTCAGGCCTTCCACCACCTCCACCGTGTTCACCGACACGCGGCCCACTTTGACCCTGACTCGGGCGGCCTCCTTGCCGTCAGGGGTCATCTTGAACAGACTGATTTCTCCGCCCGCCTGCGCGCTCACCGGCCGGCCCATAAAGACGATGTCCGCCAGGCGTTCGATCAGGATGGTTCCGTCCACGCTCTTATCCGGGAACGCGCCCGGGGGCAGCGCGCCCTCCAGTTTGACATCCACGGTGCGCGTTCCGTTCACCACCGAAGGATCGATGCGAGTCACATGCCCCGGGATGTTGCCGGCGGTGTGGGGCCGAGCTATAGCACGCTGGCGTCGAACATGGCGTTGATCTCCCGATAGCTCACGGCGTCCTCCGCGAATCGAAATGTGCCGTGCTCCCGCATCTCGCGCGCGGCTCGAAGAAAGGCGCCGAGAGCGGCGCGCGAAAGTGCGCTGCCGACGCTGACACGCTTGACTCCAATCGCCGCGAGTCCGGCCAGGCTCAATGGCACGCCCTGGAGTCCCATGACGACGTTCACCGGGCGGTCCACGGCGTTGACTACCGAGGCGATATCGTCCGTGCTGGTCAGGCCTGGCGCATAGAGAACGTCGGCGCCTGCCATTTGATAGGCCTGCAGCCGCTTGATGGTGTCTCGGAGGTCGGGCCGGCCGGCCAGGTAGTTCTCTGCGCGTGCCGTCAGAGTGAATGCGAAGGGAAGATTGCGGACCGCCTCTGCCGCTGCGCGGATTCGCTCCACCGCGTACTCGTGCTCATAGATGGGCCGTTCCGCATGCCGGGACATATCTTCGATCGAGCCTCCGGCAAGACCCGCGGCGGCTGCCAGCCTGATGGTTTCCGCGACCGTTTCAGGGGAGTCTCCAAAACCATTTTCAAGATCGGCGCTGACGGGCAGGTCAGTGGCTGAAGCGATTCCGGAAATGTGCGCCATCGTCTCGTCCCGGCTGATGGTGTTGTCCTGCTGCCCGGCGGAGAAGGCACAGCCGGCGCTGGTTGTGGCCAGCGCCTCAAAGCCCAGGTGTTCCAGTAACCGCGCAGTACCGGGATCCCAAGGATTGGGAATCAGGAAGGCGCCGTCCCGCTCATGCAGCGCGCGAAAGACCAGTCCCTTGTCACCCTGCGTCAACATGGGGCGATCACGAGGTGAGAAAGAATCGCGCACAAGTGGGCGAGGCTGGCGGCACTGCCTGCCCCACCTCTGAACGCGCAGGTCTTGGTATGGTGTCCCACGCGGTTCCGCCTGCGTATCGGGATTTCTTCACAACTTCTCACGCTCGTCCTCGGAGTGTCGACGGGAGGCCGAACGTTCCATCGACAACTTCCACGAAGTTCCTCTCTTCGCGAAGGATCAACCGTTTGGTTTGTGCCATGGCGAAATTATCGCGCGCTTCCGGATCCGATTTCAAGCGTGCCCGGTAGGTCTCATAAGCGGCAAGGCTATCGAATGCGATCAGACCCCAAGCCACATCGTTCGTGCCTTCGTGAGGAAGAAAATATCCCACCAGGTGCCCGCCGCACCGCGGAATGATGCGGCCCCAGTTCTCGGCGTACGTCTTAAAGGCGTCCCGCTGGAACGGATCGATCTGGTAGCGGATCACACAGGTTATCGTCACTGGTACTCTCCTGCCGGCCGGTATGGCCGGTGAATTCCCACAGTCGGCGGTCAGCGCCGCACCCGTCGCCACGATCGCGCCAATGGCTTTGCGGCGGTCTATCTGGCCGGTTGCAAGCGCTGCCGGAAGCATATTCGGCAGGATACCAGTTGCCCGATAGGAACACTTCGTCTACCATCAAAGTATGAATGTCCATCCGGACGCCGATGCCGCGGTCTCCAGAATCGCGGCGGCAATCGGCGAGCCGGCGCGCGTTCGCATGCTCTACTGCCTGATGGACGGCCGCGCGCGAACCAGCACGGAGCTGGCGATCGTGGCTGAAGTGGGTACGTCCACCGCGAGTGTACACCTCAATCGGCTGAAGACCGAGCGCCTGGTCAAAGTGCTCGTCCAGGGGAAGCACCGTTATTACAGTCTGGAAGGACCCAACGTAGCGAGCGCGCTGGAAGGGCTCAGTGTCCTTGCCGGCGGCTCGCCCGATCGGTTCGTGCCCAACACGCCAAGCCGGCTGCGCGCCGCGCGAACTTGCTACGATCACATGGCGGGCACACTCGGCGTGTCGCTGCATGATCGCTTCGAGACGCTCGGGTGGCTGTCGGCCGGTTCGGCGGGCAACGGCAATGCTTACGACCTGACCCCAGCAGGCACCAAGGCGTTTGCGGCTCTTGGCATTGACCTCGATGCCACTCGGGCGCTACGCCGCCGGTTCGCATGCGCATGCTTGGATTGGAGTGAGCGCCGGCCTCATGTCGGCGGCGCGCTGGGAGCCGCCCTCCTGAAGGCCGCGCTGAAAAGGAAATGGGTGACGCAGGATCTCGAGAGTAGGGCTCTTGGCATCACCAGCCTGGGGCGACGCGAGATGCTGGCTCGATTCGGCCTTCGTGTTTGAGGATTCCGGCCACCACCCCCCTCAACACCGCAGAGCGTCGAGCGGGTCCACGCGCGTCGCGCGCAGCGAGGGTACGTAAGTCGCGAAAAGCGCCACGGCGTTCAGCAGTACGGCAACCGCCGAACGATCTGCCTCCGCTGAGCGCCCGCCGGCGAAAGGCCTTGACACTGGAGCCCCTTATCTGGCGTCTAATAGAATAATGAGATTTTTCGTCCTGGGATTTCTTGTGCCCGCGCTCGGGCTGGCCGCCATTCTGCCGGAGACCATTGGCCCTTACCACCGCACCGCCACCTCGCAGGCGTCGCCGTCAGACCGGCCCCTCTGGGAGGAGTACGGGCTCAAGGATTCCGAAACCGCCAGCTACGAGAATGGCGCTGAAAAGTTCACCGCCACCGTTTACCGCTTGCAGGACACCACTGCTGCGCTGGCGGCTTTCGACTGGCAGAGGCCGGCGAAATCCACGAGTTCGAAAGTCGCCAATCTGGCGGCCGAGACTTCCGACACCCTCCTGCTCGTTCATGGCAACTACCTGCTGGCCTTCGCCGGTTACAAGCCGGGTACCGTGGATCTCGACGCGGTGACGCAAGCACTCCGCAACGTCGATACCACCGGATTGCCCGCGCTTCCCGGCTATCTGCCCTCCCGGGATCTGGTCCCCAACAGCGAACGGTATATCATCGGACCTGCCGGCCTTCAGAAATTCGCTTCGGGTATTCCCCCCTCGGTCGCCGCATTTCACTTCGGCGCGGAAGCCCAGCTTGGAGTTTTCCACAGCCCCAAGGGGGATGTGACCCTGGCGATCTTCAATTACCCGACGCCTCAAATGGCGATGCAGCAGGTAGCCGAATTCGAGAAGTTGCCGGGTGCCGTGGCCAAACGGAGCGGCCCTTTGGTTGCTCTGGTACAAGCTCCGCCGGACGCCGATTTCGCCGAGCGGCTGCTCGCAGGCGTCCGTTATCAGGCCCAGGTGACCCGCGACGAGTACGTTCCCACGCGCCGAGACAACATTGGGAATCTACTCCTAAATGCCTTCATTCTCATTGGGATACTGCTGGCCTTCTCGCTCGCGTCGGGGCTTGCGTTGGGCGGTTTCCGAGCGTTCATGCGGCGCGGCAGGAAGGGCGAGGAGGCTGACGCGATGATCACCCTGCACCTGCGGTGAGGCCGATCCGGTGTTATAAACTTCCGTTTTTGTTGATCTTAGAGGGAAATCCTCAGGCTGAAAACTGGGTTTTTCCGGTCGCCGCCCGACTTGTGGAAAACCGTCCAGTCCCGCAAGTCACCCGGTACGAGCAGGTTACGACCGAAAATTTTAGGGCGGATTTCTTCTTGACTTGAGAGCCGATGGGAAATAATATCCAACTACCAAAGTTTTTGACGGTTGCGATTCCGTCGAAAATGATTCTCCCATCGAACATCACCCCTGGTAGAACAGGGGGAAGAATGCTCACCCTTCGGGGTGAGCATTTCTATTTAGACCGTAACCCTGCCCTAATACTGGTTCCAGAACTCCCGCATGCCGATTGCCCTGCCTGTTCCACAGGCTCGCCCGACTGGAGTTCCTAGGGAATATCCGACCCCTGCTGAGGAACATGTTGGCAGACCAGCCCGCCCCTGTTTTGGCCACCACGATGTTTAGCCCTTTTCCGCCAGCATAGGGTCTGCGAATTCAACCTGGATGGCGTGGTGGGCTGGAGTTCGCTCAGAAACGGCCATCTGGCGAGCCTCTGGATACTGGTGGCGCTCGAATTGGGGCTGGCGATCTCAAGAGACCTGTTCAGCCGCGCCAATACCTGGCGTGATCGTCTGAATACCTCCGGCTGCCGTGCGCCAGCGCGCATCGTGCCAAGAAAGGTCAGAATCTTAGGCCTGAGCCGTTCCCGTAGTTCAAGCTTATCATCACCTTTCCAAGTAGATCTATTTGGAAAATAGGGCTGTTGCCATCCGCATCGCGCCCCGCCTTTTACGGCCGCGGTTGGTCAATTTCGATGTCGCGCCTGGAAGATTGTAAAGGCGGCTCAGATGCGGCTCACACAGGTCGCCCTCAAGTTCGCGTTCCGATTCGAGCGCCGGGCTACTCCGGAGGCGGTCGCCACAGCCCTACTGCACCGGCACCTTCACCGTGGGACTGCTGGCCGCGCCTGCCGTGACCACCAAGTCGCCGGACCCGCCGGGCGCATTCGCCGGGACGCGAAAGTTCACCTGGTACACCCCCACCAGCCCAGGCGCCAGCCCAGCGTACTGGACCTCGCAGACCAAGCCGGCCAACGATACGTTCACCGCGCCCATTGCCGTAGCCAGGGGAGGCGTCACGGGAGCGGCCGCACCCGTCGGGGGTTGGTTGGCCACCCGCCCCAAACCCGTCGCATACAGGAACGCGAACTCGCCCGGCTGGAGCGGACGGGTTGTGGTCGCCAGGGTGTAGTCTGCGTTATGCACTACCACCGCCTGCGTACTGTCGCTGGTATAAACGGCCGGCTGGACGTCCAGAACCGGAACCGTGAAGGCGGCGCTCGCCTGTCCTCCGCGCGATACCACGACCGACGCGGTTCCCTGGCCTGCCACGGCAAACGGCACTTGGAAATTGACCAGCTCCAGGCCGTTGGCATTGGCCAGCGCGTAGATCGGCGCGGCCGTTCCATTCACCGTCACCGAAACCCCATTCAGCGATGTGGCGATCGGGATCTGGCCGGCCTGCACTACTCCCGGGGCATCCAGCACTCCGGCCGCAAACACGGTAGCCAGCGATCCGGCCGCCAGCCCCGGAGCGAAGCTTGCCGCGTTCACCACTCCGCCCGCCAAAACCCGGGGCGCCGTGGGGCCCACCACGTGATAGATCGCGCCGCTGGCGGCGTCTGCGGCATAGATCTCGCCGGCCTCGTCCTGGCCGAAGGTCGTGATGGCGATCCCGCTTAGGTGAGCGAGCCTGCCGGCGGTCCATGCGCCCCCGTCGTGGGTCAGCCCCCAGATCACGCCACTGCACCAGTCGGCATAAAGGTAAGTGCCCCGCAAGCCCGGCGAAACCCGCCCCCGATACACGAACCCACCCATTACCGCGCAGCCTTCGGCGTGCGAGTACTCGGCCACGGGAAGGGTCAGCCCTTGGAAGCTGCAGGCGAACTGGTAACAGTGCATGCCTTCCATCACGCTCCAGCCGTAGTTCTCGCCGCCATGGCTGGAAGCTGGCTGGTAGTCGATCTCTTCGAAGTTGTCCTGCCCTACGTCGGCGATGAACAGGTCATTGGTCGCGCTATCGAAGCTGAAGCGCCATGGATTGCGCAACCCGTAGGCCCAGATCTCCGGCCGTGCCCCCGCCGTATTCACGAAGGGATTGTCGGGTGGAACGTGCACATGTCCCGGATCGCTCTCCACGTCGATGCGCAGCAACTTGCCGAGGAGCGTGCCCAGGTTTTGCCCATTGTGCAGCGGGTCGCCTTCCGATCCGCCATCTCCCATGCCGATGTAGAGGTAGCCATCGGGCCCGAACCGCACCTGACCGCCCTTGTGATTGCCAAACGGTTGGGCGATGGTCAGCAGCACCGTAGCGCTGGTTGCATCCGCCACATCCGGATTCGCCGAGACCCGATACTGCGCGATCACGGTGTTTCCGAGCAGATCGGTATAGTCCAGATAGAATCGCCCGTTCTGGGCGAATTTCGGCGAGAATGCGAGCCCCAACAACCCCAGTTCGCCGTCGGCACGGGTCTTCGCGCTGATATCGAGGAAGGGCTGGAAAGACAGAGCGCCATTGCGGAATAAGCGTACGATTCCGTTCTGCTGGACGAAAAACAGGCGTCCCGATCCATCGCCCGCATTCTGAATATCTGTGGGCGCACCGATACCCGAGGCGGCCTGCACGAGCCGGAATTCCTGTGCGGGTAACCGCATCGCCAGAGCCAATCCGGCTGCCATCAGGAACTTCATGTTCTTACTGTAGCGGAGCACTGGTAGCGCCGGCGGCGATGCCGCCGGCTAACCCCCGCTCACCGGCGGCCAGACCGCCGGCGCTACCAGCCGGGATTTTCACGAGTACCACAGTGCCGTGCCCGGGCCTGCTTTGCAGCTCGAAAGTGCCGTTCACCAGCCGCGCGCGCTCCTGGATGTGCCTGGCTGGCTGGTTGCGTTTTCGGAGCAGGCCACTCTGCGCTGGGCGTCTGGTAAGCCGGATTTGCGTGGGGCTGGTCCCGACTTGCTCTCCCCGATGGCCAATCTCCGGACGCAGGCCGTTGGCCGGCCATTGGCCTGCGCTTGGGCAGTTGGACTTGTGGGGTACCCGCCCCGCCTGCCGCACTTGGATGCGCCTGCCGGAAAGGCCGATTGCCAATCGGCCGCAGATTGACAATCTGCCAAGGCTGTGCCCGGCTGCTGCTTCCCCAACACGTCAAAGCACCGCGCCGATACTGCGGTCCGGGCGATCCCGCTCGTTCCAGCCTCCGATGGCCGACAATGGAATGAGTATGACTCCCAAAAGGCCCGGCGGCGTGTGGGCGCCCGCGATCACACCGTTCCGGCAGGACCTCTCGCCGGACCCCGAACGCTTCGCCCGCCACGCCCGGTGGCTCCTCGCTAACGGCTGCTCGGGTCTGGCAGCTTTCGGCACCAACAGCGAAGCCAACTCGCTCTCTGTCGAGGAGCGTATGGCCCTGCTGGAGTTCCTGGTGGCCCACGGCATCTCTCCCGCCGCCCTGATGCCTGGAACCGGCTGCTGCGCACTCACGGATTCCGTGCGGCTCACGGCGCACGCAGTGGGGCTAGGCTGTGCCGGAGTCCTGATGCTCCCGCCGTTCTATTACAAAGGTGTGTCCGATGAAGGACTGTTCCGCAGTTTCTCCGAAGTAATCGAACGCGTGGGCGACCGGCGCCTGCGCCTGTACCTGTATCACATTCCGCCGGTCGCGCAGGTGCCCATTTCCGTCGCTCTGATCGAGCGCCTGCTCAAACGTTATCCTCAAACCGTTGCAGGTCTAAAGGACAGCTCGGGCGACTGGAACAACACCAAATCCGTGCTGGATGCGTTCGCCAATACGGGCTTCGACGTATTTGCGGGAAGCGAAGTGTTTCTGCTGTCCAACATGCGCCATGGCGGTGCAGGCTCGATCAGCGCCACAGCCAACGTGAACCCGGCGGCGATCCATCGCGTCTTCGAAAACTGGCGCGAGCCGGATGCGGACCGTATGCAGGAACAGATCACCGCGACCCGGGCGGTGCTGCAGAAGTATCCGATGATTCCAGCGCTGAAGGCAATCGTCGCACGAGGGTATGCCGATCCGGAGTGGGCCACGGTGCGGCCGCCCCTGGTCGAACTGACCACCGGCCAACGTGTGTCTCTTGCCGCGGAACTGGATTCGCACGGCTTCACGCTGATGGCATAGCGCGGGCGGCCAAGCGTCGAAAACCTTCTGCGGCCCGGACCTGGTGCACTCCCGAAAAGCGTCGAGAAGAGTCTCGACGCTTGCAGACACGAGTGTCTGCGCCACAAGGCTTCTCCTAAAATGCCGGACACGGCAGCACCCGCGTCCACCGGTAATCTCTCAACCCGTCGATCACCGTCCAGGTCGGATGGTACCGCCCGTACGGATTCGGGTCTTTGACATCCCCCCAGCTTCCATCCCGATTCTGGATCGACAGCAGGTAGTCGAAGCCGGCCCGTATCAGGTCGTCGCGAACGGTCAGTCCGAATGATTGCAACGAGTCGAGGTACTCTCCCATGGTCTCGGGGTCCTTCTCGGCCACGGCCTGCCGGAGATTCGCCTTCAAGTGCGCGAACTCCTCCGGGAAGCAGTCGGGCGAGAGGCGAAACTGGCTGTAGTCGTTGTACGTGTAGACCAGGTGCGTCACGGTGTACACGCCGGCGTAATAGTCTTCGTCATTGTGCGGCAGGCGCGGCGGGTAAGGGCGCATCGCGGGGAGCAATCGGAGCACGTCCACGTAATGTGCGCCCAGGGTGATCCCCGTGCGGTCGCCCGTGTAGGAGTTGATCAGCGCATCCTGGTACAGGTCATAGCGGTTGTGCATCTCAAGCCTGGCGCCACAGCGCGTGCACACGGTCACGCCACGCGGGTTGTTGTGACCGCACTTCTCGCATTGCTTGGGGAGGTCCGAAGGCGGCGGCTCCTTTACGGGATCGAACTGCAGGTAATCGTAAACCGAGAAGTGCGCCGCTGCTTCGCGCAGTTGAGTGTGCATGCGCGCATCCGGCACCCCCAGCCGTCCCGCGGCGTCGTCGCCGAAGATCAGGTCGGTGAGGTCGTTCACATCCACGCCGGCCGGGGGCGCGGGATGAATGCGGCGCCACTCCACGGCCCGCTCGTGCCCCATGCTCCAGGCCATGCGGCGGAGCTCCGGATCTCCGGACGTCACCGCGATGTTGTAAAAGGCGGCGAGCAGGTCGTGGCCGAATTCCTTGAAGTGGCCGGGATTGCGCGCGATCGATTCGTACATAAAGGCGAGGCCGCGCCGGATGGCCCGGTCGCGATGCTCGCTTGTGTAGGGCGCGCCCGGCCACAAAGGAGTGCCCCGCCCCGGGTCTCCCAACCTTAAAAGAATCACCGCAACTGCTGCCAGCGCCAATGCCGCTACGATGAGGCGCATTATCGGGACCCCAGATAGATATCGTGAATCCGGATGAGCCCGAGCGCGTGCCCGGCTTCATCCACTACCGGCAAGACCGAAATCTGCGAAGGCCGCTGCTCCATCAGTTCCAACGCCTCCCCCAGGCTCGCTCCCGGACCAATCGTCACGGGTGTGCGGGTCATGGCGTCTTCCGCGCGCAAACCGCGAATGTCGTCGTGATTCGTCAATGCCCGCCGCAGGTCGCCATCCGTGATGAAGCCCGCGAGCCTGCCATCGGGCGCAACCACGCAGGCCCCGCCCAGCGGCCGGCGCGTCATTTCGATGATCACGTCCTTCAGCGATGCGCCCGGCGCAACGCGGGCCATTTCCTCGCCGCCGTGCATCGCCTCGCGCACCAAAAGCCGCAGGTTGCGCCCGAGCTGCCCGCCCGGGTGGAACCTCCCGAACTCTTCCGGCGTGAAGTGGCGTGCGGACATCAGCGCGATGGCCAGGGCGT
>OBLT010003232.1_pt1 | contig 10012 bp, 6 predicted proteins | sample 1518721 | NCBI WGS metagenome assembly OBLT01 (sample SAMEA3539307, study PRJEB22396) | soil metagenome | biome: tundra; feature: field; material: soil | place: USA | collected 2010-05 | depth 0.15 m | reverse complement strand
GCGCTGGATGTGAGCGTTGGTTCCCAGATTGTCAACCTGCTGAAGCAACTGCAGCGCGATTTCTCGTTGACCTATCTCTTCATCTCGCACTCGATGCCCATCGTGCGCTATCTCGCGAACCGAATCGCAGTCATGCAGCGCGGAGAGCTGGTCGAGGTAGGCGCCACCGAGCAGATCACTACCGCGCCGCGGCATCCCTACACGCGCAGTCTGCTGGCAGCTACTCCGGAGATCGAATTCAGCTCGCGCTAAAGGCGAACTGCTTCGTCTCATCGGAGGCCTCGGAACGCTCGCGGAACGATGCGCCTTCGAGCCGCAGCAGGAACGCCTTGACCGGAAGTCCGCCCCCGTATCCACCGAGGTAGCAACCGGCCGCCAGCACCCGATGGCAGGGCACGATGATGGCGACAGGATTGTGATGGTTCGCTTGTCCAACGGCGCGAAAGCTCTTGGGACTACCCACGGCCCGCGCGATGTCGGCGTACGAACAGGTTTCGCCGTAGGGGATTTGCAGCAGTTGCTGCCAGCAGCGCTTGTGGAATTCCGTGCCTCGGAGATCGAGCGCGAGCTCGAAGTTGCGGCGCTGGCCGGAGAAGTACTCCTGCAATTGTTGGCGAACGGGGTGGGTGCGGACTTCAGATTCTTCCCATCGAACTTGCAGGCCACCAATCTTTTGCGGCAGCCCACGATCGAATTCCAACGCCACCAGTGCCTCTTGCGAAACCCCGATCAGCAGCGGCCCTACGGGCGATTGCAGGCGCGAGTAATAGAGCGTTTCCATGGCTCGTCTCCGTTCACAAGGCTACCACCTTCGCAGGTTGCGGACGTACGGTAGGATCGGGGAGCCGCCCGTCATAAGGACAACCCGGCTGAAGCTTGCCAGCCCCAAGCCCGGGTTGTCATCGTGAGTGTCGCATGGGCCGACGGCCCGCCCATAGGAATGAAAATTAACCATGGAGGCACGGAGATAACCGGGAAAACTCGAGAGCAACTAAAACTCCGTGCCCTCCGTGCTGAATGTTCTTCGACGGAGTGTTGCTGCGCCCAGGCCACCCAAAGGGATGAAAGTCAGTGCGAGCGAGTCTTCGTCTGAACCCCCGGCAGCGGAATCGCGCGCTGGTGTGATCTCGCTCAGCAGCTTGGCTACTTCCTTCCTGCCGCTTCCACCGAAGTTGTGGGATCGGCGCCTTCCCACGTCTGGTCCGAGGTAGGTCCGTATACCGAAGGCACCGGTTTGTTCAGCAGGCGAAGATATACCGTGAGTTGCGTGCGGTGATGGGCGCTGTGCAGTATGCGGCGCCAAAACACCCAGATACGCTGGCGAGTGAGTCCGAAGAAAGGCACGTCTTGCATCCACCAGTCGGCGGTCTGGGTGGCAAAGAACGCGAGTCGAGGCCGCGCCAGTTGCTCCTTGCGCTGAACGTATGCGCTCAGGTCTGTTGTCTTCGGGAGCACATCGGCGGCGGGCGGTTCGGGCGTGCCGACAAATTCGCCGAAGAACCTGCGCTCGGAGAGCAGTTCGTGGTTCAGGATGTCGGCCACGGTTGACGACTTGGGATGCGGCCGAAATGCCATGTCTTCCGGCGAGAAACCGCGCCATACCGAGATGACCTTGTGGGTCTCGCCGGCGTACGTGTCCAGCAGATGCTGGAAGAGTGGGTTACTGGCGCGTGGAACATCCTGCGAAGGAATGGCAACGAAGTCGTAGTGCATGATAGGGCCTCTCTAGGCTGCTGAAAAAGTCTTTTCGAGACACCTCAGGGCTAAAGCCCCTGATTATTATGAACAGTATGAACGCGGGCCTGAAGGCCCGCACTACCCGGACATCGCTTTTTTCAGCAGCCTGTCCAGCCTGTGCGATTAGCGCAAACACGACGAAGGGCGCGACCGGCGCGCCCTTGGAAGTAAATAGAAGCTGACGTCCTAATTGTCCTTGCACTTCTTCTTCTGCACGTACTGCTGCAGCTTGCCTTGTTTTTCCAGCGAGATCAGATTATCGAGCAAAGGATACTTCGCCGTGGGATCGAAGCGCTGGATAGCACGGTACGCGCGCAAAGTTCCAGCCAGTCCCGCCGCCTGGATGGCTGCCGTGTTCTTTTCCTCCGGATGCTGCAACAGGAATGCCGCCTGAGAATAAACCATCTGCATCCGCAACTGGTTGGAGTACGTGTTGTTCACTTTATCGAGCGACTCCAACTCTTTGCAGCAGGCATTGACGGTGAGGTCGGGAACCTCCACGATCCACTCGGTCAGCCACATTCTTTTTGCGAGGCCATCTTTGGCGAGCGGATTCTCTTCCAGACTGCGCACGTACTCGACCGCGCGCGCCCGTTCTTCAGGCGTGGAAGGCCCCCGCATCTTCGCCGCTGAAGGAAGCGATGCCGCGGTGGTAAGGACAATCAGGACTGCCAAAATCTTGTTTACCATAATGCCTTCTCCCCTTGAAGTGCACGGGTGGGCCAGATGGGTGTTGAAATCATACTCCGATTGGGGGTACAGAAAGCAAGCGGAAATTGAATTGGTCAACGAATCCGTCTGCAACTCGTCCCGTTCAAAGAGCGGCTCGTCCCAATCGTGCTCGGCGATTGACCGCCATAAACCCGTGGAGTGTACTTTTTGGTGGAAGCCCCCGCATTTATGCGGGGGAGGGAGCTAAAGCCCATTTCAAAATCGACTCCTTTTTCGCTGGACTAAAGTCCAGCTCCCCCTGCTAAAGGAGGGGGCTTCCACTAAAAGCCTCTCACAGAGTTTTTCGGCCAGCAAATTCCACCGGTGAATACCAACTTACTTCTCACGCCCGCCCTAATGGCCATGCCGGCATTCGTGGCATAATCGCTCAATCGGTTTTTTGCCATGAAACAAGTGGTCCACGCCGCGTGTCCGCACGATTGTCCCGACGCTTGCGCCGTGCTCATCACGGTGGAGGACGGGCGCGCCACCCGGATCCAGGGCGATCCCGAGCATCCCATAACTCGCGGTTTCCTGTGCGCGAAAGTTGCGAAATACCTTGACCGTGTCTATTCGCCCGACCGGGTTCTCTATCCCATGCGGAGGACGGCGCCAAAGGGCACGCACGGCGACGGGGTCTTCCGGCGCATTACCTGGGAAGAAGCCTACGACGAGATCGTCGGACGACTAGGCCAGATCAGCGCAGAATTCGGTCCCGAAGCGATTCTGCCGTATTCCTACGGCGGCAATATCGGGGTGCTTAGTAACGCCTCCATGGATATGCGTTTCTTTCATCGTCTGGGAGCCTCGCAGCTTCACCGCAGCATCTGCTCACAGACGGGTGGCGACGCCATTATCTCGATCTACGGACGCAAGATTGGGACCGAGCCCGAACAATTCCGCCACTCGAAGTACATCATCGCCTGGGCCGCGAACATTCACGGCAACAACGTTCATCTGTGGCCGTTCATAGACGAGGCGCGGCGCAATGGCGCCAAGCTGATAGTGATCGATCCCTATCGCACGCGCACCGCTCGCCTCGCCGATTGGCACATTCCGATCAATCCCGGTACCGACGTTGCCCTCGCCCTTGGCTTGATGCACGTCATCGTCCGCGACGGCTTGCATGATCGGGATTACATCGCGCGCTACGCCGAAGGCTTCGACGAGTTAGAGAAGCGGCTCCCAGAGTACACACCCAAGCGGGTCGCACAATGGACGGGCATTTCCCGCGATGACATCGAGCGATTGGCACGCGAGTACGCCACCACGCGCCCGGCGTCGATCCGTCTGAACTACGGCATCCAGCGTTCGCAGAATGGCGGCGCTGCCGTTCGAGCGGTGTGCATGTTGCCCGTGATCACGGGATCGTGGAAGGAAGTCGGCGGCGGTCTGCAACTGTCCACCAGCGGCGGCTTTCAGCTCGACCGGGCCGCGATGGAGCGGCATGACCTAATGCGGAAGAGCCCGCTGGGACGCACGGCCCGCACCGTAAACATGGTGCAACTCGGAAAGGCGTTGACCGAACTCGACAATCCTCCGATCAAAGCCTTGGTGGTTTACAACTCGAACCCAGCCGCCGTTTGCCCCGATCAGAACCTGGTCACGCGGGGGCTGAAGCGCGAGGACCTGTTTACCGTGGTCCACGAGCAGTTCCTCACCGACACCACCGACTACGCCGATCTGGTTCTGCCGGCCACCACTTTCTTCGAGCACAAAGACCTGGTCCAGGCTTATGGCCACTATTACCTGCAAGTCTCGCAACCGGCGATTGAGCCGCTGGGCGAGTGCAAATCCAACGTGGAGTTCTTTCGCGAACTTGCTCTGCGCATGGGATTCGAGGACGAGTGCTTCCGCGAACCAGTTGACACGATGATTGACGCGGCTTTGGAGTCGGGTGTGCCACAACTGAAAGGGATTACCCGGCAGCGCCTTGAGAGCGACCCCTACGTGCGCTTGAACCTGCATGGAGACGAAAGCGGCGATCCGTGGCTGCCGTTCGCAAACGGATTCGATACGCCAAACCGAAAGGCGCGACTCTTCGACCCGGCGTTGGTCTCCCACGGCATGGACCCGGTTGCCTCGTTTGTTCCGCCGGAGGAGTCGCGTCACCGGCAAGGAACGAAAGGCTTCCCGCTGGAGCTGCTGGCTCGCAAGGCCGACAATTTTCTGAACTCCACGTTCGTCAATCTGCCAAGCCTTCAGAAGATGGAGCGGCAGCATGAACTGGAGATCAGCCGTGCCGATGCGGAGCGCCGAAGCATAGCAGATGGCGACCGGGTTCGTGTCTACAACCAACGCGGCGAGATTTTCCTGCGTGCACGGGTCGATGGAGCAGTGCCGGCCGGCGTAGTCGGCGCGCGGTTAGGTTGGGCAAAATTGTCCGACGCCGGCCTCAACATCAATGTGTTGACCTCGGACAGACTCACCGATCTTGGTGGTGGTGCTACGTTCTATTCGACCCTGGTTGAGGTCGAGCGCGTTCCCGAAACATCCTGCCACAGCAGGGGTTAGGATTGCCGTCGGTCGCAGACAAACCGGGCAATTGGTTTCCGAACCAGAGCGCCCGTACCGTATAATTGCGCTTTCGTTAACCCTGTACTGAGGTTTCGTCATTTCTTGCCATCTTCAGGTAAGACCCGTGGTCCTGTTCGCCCGCGGGATACGCTACTCTGCCACGGCGATCGGTCTTTTTTTCGCTTTCATCATTCTCGCAGGCACGTGCGTGGCGCAACAGGGCGTGATCGAGCAAATCGTTATCCAGGGCAATCGCCGGATTCCAGCGGAAACCATCCGGGCCCGAATGTTCACCAAAGCCGGTGACGTTTACGACCAGCAGGCCCTGGAGCGCGACTTTAACTCCCTATGGAACACGGGCTATTTCGACGATCTGCGCATCGAGCGGGAGGCCTCGGCCAAAGGCTGGATCATCCACGTCTACGTCAAGGAAAAGCCGACCATCCGCGAGATCAAGTACGTGGGCTTGAGTTCGGTCTCCCAGAGTGACGTCCTCGACAAATTCAAGGAGCGCAAGGTCGGACTTACCCAGGAGAGCCAATACGATCCGACCAAAGTCAAGCATGCCGAAGTGGTCATTAAGGAATTACTGGCGGCACACGGCCATCAGTTCGCAACCGTCCGCTCGGAAGTGCGCCCCATCCCTCCCGCTGCCGTCGCCCTGACCTTCGTGGTAAAGGAAGGTCCAAAGGTGAAGGTGGGGAAGATCGCCTTTGAAGGCAACAAGGCCATCAATTCGCGCGAACTCCGCAGCGCGATGAAAAACCTGAAGCCCATCGGTATTCCCCACTCGATCTTCCTGGAAAACCTCTTTCCTCGCACCTACGATTCCACCAAGCTGAACGAGGACGCCGAGCGTGTCCGCTACTACTACCAGACCAAGGGCTACTTCAAGGCGCTGGTTGCCGATCCCAAGACGCAGATCCACGACACCAGCGGCGTCCGTTGGTATTGGCCGTTCAAATCGACCCCCGGCAAAGCCGTCGATATTACTCTGCCGGTGGAAGAAGGCGCACGCTACCGGCTGAAGGAGATCACGTTCAGTGGCAACAAGGCGGTGACGAATATCGCGGGCCTGCGCGCCCTCTTCAAGATCAAAGACGGTGACGTTTTCGACACGGAAGCCGTCCGCAAAGGCTTGGAGAGCCTGCGAAAGGCCTACTCCGCACTTGGCTACATCAATTTCACGCCTGTCCCGAACACCGAAGCGGACGACGAGAAGAAGCTCATCAGCCTGCGCATCGATGTGGACGAAGGCAAGCAATTCTTTGTGCGCCGAATCGAATTCCAGGGAAATACGACCACCCGCGACAAGGTCATTCGCCGCGAACTGGCGCTGGAAGAAGGCCAGGTTTACAACGGCAATTTGTGGGAACTGAGTTTGCTGCGCTTGAACCAGTTACAGTACTTCGAAGCGCTCAAGCCCGAGCAGGATTCCGAGATCAAGCAGAACGTACAGGATTCCACGGTTGACATCACGTTGAAGGTCAAGGAAAAAGGCAAGAACAGCATCGGCCTCACCGGCGGCGTCAGCGGTCTGGCGGGAGGGTTCATCGGCCTCAACTACACCACCAACAACCTGTTCGGCAAAGGCGAGAGCTTGTCGCTCGAGTTCCAGATCGGCCAGTACCAGCGCAACGAAACTCTCGCTTTCACCCAGCCCTATCTGTTTGACAAGCCACTGCAATTCGGTTGGTCGGTGTACCACCGCAGCTACAACTATAACCAGGCGGCACTCACTTCCATTCAGCAAAACCAGCAAGTCACCCTGCCGGCGAGTTACCAGGCCCTGCTGCAGAATTTCACCCAGACCAGCACGGGTGCAACGACTTCCTTGAGCTATCCCATCAAGCGCTCGTTCAAACGGGTAGGCATCACGTATTCGCTGGACGATTCCTCGGTTCAGACGTTCAGCCAGGCATCGTCAGATTATTTTGAGACCCTGGCCTTCCGCGGCATCTCCGGCCCGAACGCCTTGAACGGCATCATCACCAGTAAGATTATCCCGAATCTTTCGTATAACAAGATCGACAACCCGCAACGTCCACATTCGGGGCAGAGCTTGTACGTGGCCACCGAATTTGCGGGTCTCGGCGGCAACGTCAGGTACATCAAACCGGTTGCCGAGTATAAGAAATTTATCCCCGTCCACAAAGGTCGCAATACCGTTGGATTCCGGGTTTTGGGTTCGTGGATCTCTGGATACGGAGGCCAGGTGGCTCCGCCCTTCGACCGCTTCTATATGGGCGGCGATACTGACATTCGAGGGTTCGACATTCGAGCCATCTCCCCAATTGCGTTCTTCCCCAGTGCCGTGACCATTCCTCTGCAGAATCCCGACGGAAGCTTCGTTCCCCTGGATCCGACGAATCCGCGGCGCGGGGCTTACAACATCACCATCCCGGTGGAACAGATCATCTTCCCCGGTGGCGACACAAACCTGGTCAATAACCTCGAGTACCGCATTCCCATCGCTGGACCAGTCACGGTTGCCGCCTTTTTGGACACAGGATTCGACTTCATCTCCAATCAATCGCAACTACGGATTGCAGGACCTCAGGTTACTGCCCTGCAAACCACAGTTTTCGGCTGCCCGTATTTAACGTCCAGTTTCACCTGTGCTGGTGGATCCACGCTCCCGTTCTCGGCCGTACTCAAGCCGGTGTCAGGCACCAATTACCAGCCGCGCATGTCAACCGGACTGGAGTTGCAAGTCATCATGCCGGTGGTAAATGCGCCATTCCGCATCTATTACGCCTACAACCCCCTGCGAATCGACGAAACCGTTAGCTCGCCTACGCCCATCACTCGCGGCATGTTTCCCGCGGGGGCCGCCGGCGATTACACCTATGCTCAAGCGATTTCGATCTATCAGCCGGGCTATTTGTTGCGCGAGCCGCGCAAGACGTTTCGCTTCACCGTCGCGACCACGTTCTAGCGGTGGCGTGGGCTCCGTTCCGTGCTGAGCGGGACTGATGGCCGCTGCTGGACAGCCTATCCATCCCTGCCCGGTTTGACGCTGACACGCAGGGTTCCCTATAATCTAGGATATCCGCACCGCCGAATCTTCCGGCCGGGGGGTTGGCGAGGCTGCACTCTAAGCAGCCAGCTTATCTCCGGCTGTCCAGAGCAGAGCGCAGCAGGATCGCGTTCGCCGCTGGTACATCTGAGGAATTCCCGGAGCAGTTCAAGGAGTTACATCAACCTAATGAAGCGTACGCTCGCAGGCACCGCCGTGCTTGCTGTTGTTCTGACGATATCGGCACTGGCCCAAACCGGATCGGCTACGCCGGGTAATGCCGCCACTCCTCCCGCTGCAACCACCGCTGCAACCACGGCCAATTCCGGTGGTGTCAGAGTAGGCATCATCGACATTCAACAGGCCATCGTAGCCACCAATGAAGGAGCGCGCGATTTCGAAGCTCTGCAAAAAAAGTTCGAACCGCGCCGCACGGAGTTGCAAAACCTCAATACCGAAGTGGAGAACCTGAAGAAGCAGCTCAACACCCAAGGCGACAAAATGAACGAGGAAACCCGCGCCAACCTCGTGAAGTCCATCGAGACCAAGCAGAAGAGTCTGCAGCGCTCGGCGGAAGACGCCCAAAATGAATTTCAGGCGCAGCAGAACGAGATTGCGCAGCGCATTCTGCAGAAGATGGCGCCCGTGATCGACAAGTATGCGAAGTCCAGTGGCTACTCTCTTCTGCTCGATTCCTCGAACCCCTGGCCGCAGGGACCGCTCCTCTGGGCGACGGCCTCGGTGGATTTGACCAAGACCATCGTGGACGCCTACAACGCTCAATCGGGTGTTGCTGCCCCGGCTGCTAAACCGGCGGGAACCGCCGCGACCAAGCCGGCCGGCATGACACCGGCCGCGACCAAGCCAGCCGCGACAGGCACGAAGCCTCAGTAGTCTCCATCGCTTCTACCGCAAAGGCCGCTCCGTATAGAGCGGCCTTTGCGTGTTGCGTTGGATCCTCGCTTCTTGAACTGCTGTCAGGCACGGTACCCTGCTCTGGGTTACCTTCTGCGCCCATTCCCGCATCAGCGGCGTCCATCCACAAATTCCTCAGATCTGTGGAAAACTCTGTGGAAGACAAAGCGGCGATAGTCGGAGACCGTGTTCTTTCAGCTAGTTACCCACTCTGCCCACGTTCTGATGCACATTCAACCAACAGAAAATCAAGCGGTTAGCACATGTGTAAACATTCCGTGAATGAATTCTGGGGGAGAGGTTCAATTGCCAGCGTGTCAGAGGTTTTGCACAATTTTAGAATCTTGAGAGGGACGGTAATCGAGCGAGAATTACCATATTGGGAAATCAGAGGTTCGCTGTGCCCGCATTACCTTAGTCTTCCCCAACCCTGAGAACCGCCAGAAAAGCCTCTTGCGGAATGTCTACACGGCCTATCCGCTTCATGCGCTTCTTGCCTTCCTTCTGCTTTTCCAGCAGCTTGCGCTTTCGGCTGATATCGCCACCATAACACTTGGCGATCACGTTCTTGCGTAGAGCGGCAACCGTCTCTCGCGCGATCACCTTGGCTCCGATAGCTGCCTGGATCGCCACCTCGAACATCTGCCGCGGAATCAACTCCCTCATCTTGGAAACCAGCGCACGACCGCGATCATAGGCAAAGTCGCGATGCACGATGATGGAAAGAGCATCTACGGGATCGCCCGAAACCAGAATGTCGAGCTTCACCATCGGCGACTCCCAGCTCCCGGTGACGTGATAATCCAGCGAAGCATAGCCACGCGAAATGGTCTTCAGCCGGTCGTAGAAGTCGAGCACAATCTCGTTCAGCGGCAATTCGTAATTCAACATCACCCGCGTGGAGCTTACGTATTCGAAGCCTTTCTGTTTGCCGCGCTTGTCTTCCACCAGCTTCAGAATGCCTCCGACATATTCCTCGTTGGTCAGGATGGTGGCCAGGATCACGGGCTCTTCGATCTTGGCGATTTCGCTGGGATCGGGCCAACGCGCCGGATTATCCACCTCGATCACGCTGCCATCCGTGAGGGTAATCTTGTATCGCACTCCGGGAGC
>OBLT010003230.1_pt1 | contig 10013 bp, 11 predicted proteins | sample 1518721 | NCBI WGS metagenome assembly OBLT01 (sample SAMEA3539307, study PRJEB22396) | soil metagenome | biome: tundra; feature: field; material: soil | place: USA | collected 2010-05 | depth 0.15 m | reverse complement strand
ATTTCCTGAGCGTCTTTTTTGGCATGTTGGTCCTCGCGGATATCACGAAGACCGCCGCGCAAATTGTGGCTTACCGGAGAGCACTCTGATGCCCGCAATACGCAATCAGATTCGAGAACTCCGCGCCCTCCGGGAAATGACGCAGCAGGACCTTGCCGATCAAGTCGGCGTCACCCGGCAGACGGTCATTGCGATCGAACAGGACAAGTATTCGCCTTCGCTTGAAACCGCGTTCAAAGTGGCCAGCGCGCTTGGTGTGCCGCTCGACCAATGCTTCCAGTATGACCCTCGAGGTAAGCGCTGACCCAGGCTGGGATCGACTGCGACGCGGCTGGAGCCAAGGAATCGGAATCACTGCTTCGTCTTCTGCTGCCTCACAGAAAGAGCAGACCACCTGGAACCGGTCACATCTCAATATGGCAGGCGCGGCCGCAGCCATCCGTAGGCCCAGGTGCCTGCAAGGGCGCTCACCACTGCCACAATCATGACCGTAACGCCATTGCCGATGAGCGCGAACAGCGGCCCAGGACATGCACCGGTGAAGGCCCATCCTAACCCAAAGATCGTGCCGCCGATTGCGTACTGTATGCCACGGCCCAACGGCCGCGCCGGGATCGCAATGGGCTCGCCCGTTGCGGACTTCAGTCCCGTCCTCTTGATCAATACCAGGGAGACAGCTGCTGTAACCACTGCGGAGCCAATGATGCCATACATGCGAAACGACTGGAAACGGAACATCTCCTGGATGCGGAACCAGGAGAGCACTTCGGATCGGGTAAGCACGATTCCGAAAGCGATGCCTAACAAAAGGTAGACGGGCAGGAATGCGGTATGGACCTTCCTCTGGTCCCCGCTCACTACGCCGCAGCCCACTAGTTCTGGAAGGGAGGTCTGGTTCATAGGCTTCCAATCACGAACGGCAGGATGAAGTAGGTTGCGGCAAGACCCCCGACGAAGAAGCCTAGGACCGCAATGAGCGACGGCAGTTCAAAGTTGGCTAGGCCGCTGATGGCGTGGCCCGAGGTGCAGCCGGCTGCGTAGGCCGTTCCAAAGCCAACCAGAAACCCGCCGACTACTACCGATATGAATCCGCGCAGCGTAAGGAGAGCGTGCCAAGTGAAGAGCTCACGAGGCGCAACGCTGGAGAAATCGTGGATTCCCAGCCCGCTCAATGAGGCTCGGGTTTCAGCTGAGATAGCAATGGCATGCGGGGTCCCGATATGGGACGCCAGAAATCCGCCGATCAACACTCCCACCAAAAACACCAGGTTCCAAAGGCCCGCACCCTTCCAGTCATAGCGGAAGAATTCAACTTTGCCGGGAATGATGGCCGCACAGAGGTGGCGCAGATTGCCAGAGATGCCGAACACTTTGTTTCCGGCCAGCAGCAAAACCGGCACGAACAGGCCAATCAATGGACCCGCCAGGTACCAAGGCCACTCCGTATTGAACAAGGCTGTCATTTCGGCTTACATCCTCTTTGCAAGGCATGCCACGCAAACTGCCTTCAACTTGTGATCAAACGAGTCCGGGGTTGCGCCCCTGGCGCAGATCCCACAGTGCCGCAACGAGCGCATCGATTTCCTCGCAGGTGTTGTAGAGAGCGAGCGAAGCGCGGAGTGTGCTTTCCACCCCAAAGCGCCGCAGGATCGGCTGCGCGCAGTGATGGCCCCCGCGTACCGCGATCCCCTTCCGGTTCAGGTAGTCTCCTATTTCCTCGGTGCGGAAGCCATCCATCACGAAGGAAAGAACCCCAGCCTTCTCCTTCGCAGTGCCGATGATGTGCAACCCTGGAATGCGTTCGAGTGCCGCTGTGGCATACGTTAGCAGCATGTGCTCGTGGCGTGAGACATTCGCGATGCCTACGCGGTCAAGATAATCGATTGCTGCACCGAGACCGACCGCGTCGGCGATGTTTCCAGTCCCGGCTTCAAAGCGCTGAGGAGGGGGTTGGTAAAGCGTCTTCTCAAAGGTGACGTCCTGGATCATGTTTCCACCGCCTTGCCATGGCGGCATGTTGTCCAGTTCCTCGGACTTCCCATACACCACACCGATACCGGTTGGCGCAAACACCTTGTGGCCGGAGAAGACGTAAAAGTCGCAATCGATGGACTGCACGTCGACGCGCATGTGTGACACCGCCTGTGCGCCATCCACCAGCACGCGTGCTCCATGACGATGTGCGGCCTCGACCATCTGGTTGACAGGCACCACCGTGCCGAGAGCATTCGAGACGTGCGCGATGGAGACCAGGCGGGTCTTTGGTCCCAGCAGCTTCTCGTACTCATCGAGCAGTACCTGGCCGGAATCGTCTACCGGGGCAACGCGGAGCAGCGCGCCCTTTTCCGCGCACAGCATCTGCCACGGAACAATGTTGGCATGGTGCTCGAGCCATGTGATGACGATCTCGTCGTCTTTTTGAATGTTGCGTCGCCCCCAGCTTTGCGCGACAAGATTGATCGCCTCTGTGGCACCACGGACAAAGATGATTTCACGCGTTGCTCCTGCATTAAGGAAGCGGCGCGTCTTCTCTCTGGCGGACTCATATGCATCGGTGGCGCGTGCGGCCAGCTCATGAGCGGCGCGGTGCACGTTCGAGTTCTCGTGTTCGTAGAAATAGCTGATTCGATCGATGACCGACTGTGGCTTCTGGGTGGTCGCGCCGTTATCAAGCCAGATGAGCGGGTGGCCATTGACGACTTCCCGGAGAATGGGAAAATCGCGACGAATTGTCTCGACGTCGAAGGAGACAGAAGAGAGCTCAAGATTGGGCAGAATCGGGGACTGTCCGGCACCCGGCGCAATGACCGGCGCAGCACTCGCCGGATAAAGGGGGCGAGGCTGGTCTTGCGGGTCATGTGAAACGGGCGCGCGAAAATCGGGTGCATGGACAACAGCGCCGGGGAACTGCGGCGCGTTCGGATCAAGCGGCGTTGCGAAGGGATTGCCGTTCGTCGCGGCTTTCTCATGGGGAGGGGCCAGATTGTCCTTCGCATCCGCCGGCACGGGACCGGGAAGCGCGGGCGGGCTTGAAAAAAGTGGCCGCGCATCCTCAAGGAATGAGAAGGCCGGGATCGCCGACGAATCGACAACGCCCAATCCCCCTGGCACCGCTGGAGCGGGAGGCTGCCAGGAATTGCCGACTTTGAAGGGATGGAGATCCGGCAACAAGGAAGACGGGATCGCCTCATAGTCCTCATCGCTGGGAACCGCACTCCCAAATGCCAACGAAGGCGCATTTGCCGGGGACAGCTGTGTGGCTGGCTCGACAAAAAGCGGCCGGGCGTCGGCGAGAAATGCAAAGGCCGGAAGCGATGCCGGATCGATTCCCCCGCCGGGCACATCAAGTGGTATAGGCACTGGAGCGGCCGGGCGCGCGCTTGGTGCAGCTCCTGTATCTTGAACTCTACCCAACGCCCCGGGGTGTGCCTCGCTCAGGCCAGACAGGAAACCTGGAACTGCAGGTGCAGTTGGACTGGGCAGCGCCGCATAGGGATTCCCGGTGAATACAGAGTTCGGCGGCAGCGCTGCTGCGGCTGCTGTGGCAAGTGGAGCCTGGAGCTCCTGGGGCAACGCATTAAAAAACTCGTTGGCCATGCGCGCCAGCAGCGCTGGAGCAGGAATCCCGCCGGGCACGCCTTCCAGCGCGTGCAATCCGGCAGCCCAGTTACCTGTCTCAGGCGGGGTCCCCTGCTGCTCCTGCGTCCGATCACTTGTACTCATGATATTGGCCTACATCCACGTCTTCTAGCAGGGCAATCGCGTCGTCTGTGAGCACGGCCGCAGAGCAATAGAGAGACACAAGGTAAGAGGCGAGCGCTCTCTGGTCGATTCCCATGAACCGCACTGAGAGCCCTGGGCTCTGTTCGCCTGGAAGTCCCAGCTGGAAGAGACCAATCACGCCCTGTTTCTTCTCACCAACGCGTAGCAGCACAATCTTCGACTTCTGATCCTTGCTGCGCACCGCGATCTTGTCAGAAGGCACCAGCGGAACTCCGCGCCAGGTCAAGAATGGGGCGCCGAATAGAGTCGCAGTTGGCGGGGGCACGCCGCGACGCGTGCATTCACGGCCGAAGGCCGCAATGGTGCGAGGATGAGCCAGAAACAATGACGGCTCCTTCCAGACCTTTGTCAGCAGTTCGTCCAAATCGTCCGGTGTCGGCGGCCCTTTCCGCGTCTTGATCTTCTGCCCATTGGCAACATTATGTAGGAGCCCGTAGTCCGCATTGTTGAGAAGCTCGCTCTCCTGCTTTTCCTTGACACTCTCAATCAGCAGGCGCAACTGCTCGCGCACCTGATCATAGGGACTGCTAAGCAGATCTGAAACGCGCGTGTGAACATTGAGAACTGCATTGATGCTGCTCAGACGATATTCGCGCGGCTTCTCTTCGTAATCGACGAACGTGGAGGCCAGCGTGGACTCGTCCTCGTGGCCACAGGTCGATTCAACGGCTTTCGATTCGTCCACTTTGTTGAGCCTGAAAGTTCCGGATTCAAGTGGCTTCCAGTCCAGCAGGCGCACCAGCCAGCGGGGTGTGATGGCCCCAAATTGCGGAGCTGTCTTGGTGACATTTGCTAGTTGAAACGCCGATTCCTCAGGCAATGAAACCCGATTCACTTCTTCTGGCACTTTCTGTCTCCTTCTGAATCAAGAACAGTAAGATTCTCGCCCATGCTTACGGGTGAAGCGCTTGTGAAAAAGGCGTCGACGCGGTGTGGCTCGCAACCCCTTCAAGGTGTGTCGAGAGCCAAATGTTGAAGATTCAAGCCAGGGACAATGCCCGCTTGCGCTCGCTAATACTTGCGCACTCGCCGATCGACGCGATCTGACCAGGCATGGATCCCGCCGGTCAGGTTCCACACGTGATTGAAGCCCGCATTATGCAGAACCTGCGCCGCCTTGGCGCTGCGCGCCCCCATCTTGCAGATGGTGACAATCTGCCGGTTTGCATCGAGTTCGTTCATCCGCTTCGAAAGCTCGGGCAGCGGGATCAACTGTCCACCGATATTCGATATCTCATACTCGGATTCATCGCGTACATCGAGAAGGAAGAGGTTTTCGCCGGCATCCAACCGCTGCTTTAGCTCTTCCACTCTGATTTCAGGAACACCCATTGTTTTCTCCCTGCCTGGTACCTGTTCGGCGAATGCGCTGTTGCCTCAATCGCCTCAATTGCGACACAAAATAGAAAACCCACCTGCCAGTTCAATTCCTGGCGGTGGGTCAAAATGAGGTGCCGGCTTGTAAGTTACTCTAGCCCAGCCATTTCCTCACGCCAGAAGACCTATGCACGCAACACATCGCTGCGCAACAACATGCTTCGGCCTTCATCGAGGAAAGGTTCTTCACTCAATTAATTTAGCACTAAAGGCTCCCGGCAGCAAGAATTCAGAAATGACATGTTCAACCACGGCAGTCAAAAGGGAAACTTCTCCTCGCGAATAGCAAGAGCTTTCGCAAGGGCTGCAAACAAGCCCGATTCGTCGGACCCTGCAGCAATTCGCCACCATTCGGGAATGCACCCTCTGGAAAGGCAACGACCACGCAGGCGATGCATTTGTCCAATCCGCTTATCAGCGTGTGCCCCATGTCCATCTCCGAGTCGATGCCACACATCCGCAGGATCGCTTCGGAAATGTGTTGCCTACAAGCTTGAACTCCGACTCCACATTCCAGTGCGTCTTTCAATATAGATAAACAACCCAGTTCGCAATCCTAGGTCGAGATGGCCGGCCTCTGCCTCTGCTCACACGCGAGGCAATTCCGGGCTCGGGAGGATAATGAGTAAACGATGCCCCTTGAATGGAATGACGGCGCGCTTGCGGAAGGTCTGCGGTGCTACCAAAATGAGGAGTTTTTCCTCGCTCACGAGCACTGGGAAAGTGTTTGGCTGATTGCTGAAGAGCCAGAGAAGACGTTCCTGCAGGCATTGATTCAGGTAGCAGCGGCATTTCATCATTTTCAGAAGAAGAACTCAAAAGGTGCCGCATCCTTGCTGCAAGCATCACTTCGGCGGCTTGATTCATTTCCATCTGTTTATGGAGGCATAGAAGTTGAGTCACTTCAGAAATGCATTCGCGAGTGGCTGCAGAAACTCCTTCTCGAAGACCTGTCGCCACGACCTCCATACCCGCGGATTCGATGAGTCTCGAGAAGTCGGCCGCGAACAGCAGAGCTCATCCATGCACCTTCGAAGGTAATTGTCCAGGTTAGCGTCAAACCGGAGAACGGGCGGTCAAATGGTGATAACTGTGGTCTTCTCATCATTTCAGGCCCGATTCGCTTGGGATTTACCATGAAGGCGTCCTCTTTCTGAGCGGAGCTTCTGGAGGAACCACATCAACCCGGCTATTAATTCCAAATTTAGGTCGAGACAGGACTGCCAGAATCTCGGTCCCAGGAGCGTGCATCAACAGACCTGTATAGCCACTCATCGGTCGAGTTGAAAGCGTGCGAGACCTCCGTTTGGAATCCTCAGAAACTCACTTTGATTCGCAGTTCAACCCGGCGATTTGGGGTGGGGCCTCTGCCTCCACCGAAAGGATGACACTACGCTCATCAAAAACGGTGTAGACAAACGTGGTTTCCGGCGAGCAGACTTCGTAGCTGAGGGCGATTCCCCGCCCCCGAGGTCAACTGTTGATTCATCTCTGCCCGGTCCGTGTTCTTCTGCGCTCAACCGCAAGCATTTTCGGTTTTTCACTGATAGCCGCTACCGGGTTTGCTCAAAATCAGTCGCCCTCCCAACCGCCGCTCTATGGCGGGAATGCGGCCTCTTCTCCCCCTCAGGAGTAAAGCGGATCGGCCACCGCGGGCGTGTTTGCGCCCGTTCTCGATTCTGAGAACCGCCCCATTACCGCGGGCGGCTTCGTCAAGGATGGTCCGGTCATCTTCCAGGACATTTCAGAGAAATCTGGCCTTACAACCTGGAAGCATACGATGGGCACGCCGGAGAAGAGGTACCTTCTTGAGACAATCGGCTCCGGAGTGGCCCTGTTGGACTACGATCACGACGGCTGGCTGGACATCTACATGGTCAATGGATCGACTTTCGATGCTGAGACTGGCAAAACCACACCTCCCCACGCAGCTCTGTTCCACAATAACCACGACGGGACGTTTACCGACGTAGCAGAGCAGGCTGGGGTAACCAACGACCGCTGGGGCTTCGGCGTGGTCGTGGGTGATTTCGACAATGACGGCCGATCTATACGTGGCCAATTTTGGCAAGAACCGGCTGTACCACAATAACCACGATGGCACATTCACTGACGTTGCCGAGGCGGCAGGGGTTACACTCGGCAACTGGTCCACAGGTCCATGTTTTGGTGATTACGATGGCGACGGGCGACTGGATATTTTTGTTCCGGGGTATGTTCACTGGGACATGAATAATCTGCCCTCACCCGGATCGAAAGCGGTCTCCTATGCAAATTGCGCATTCCGAGGCGCCGCAACCATGTGCGGACCGCGAGGCTTACAGGGAGAGCAGGATCACCTTTCCACAACAACGGCGATGGAACGTTTACGGACGTGAGCGAAAAGGCCGGCGTCAGCGACAAGCGGCGCTACTATGGCTTTTCTTCCACTTTTGTAGACGTCGACAACGACGGCAAGGTCGACCTGATCGTGACCGACGACTCTTCGCCCAACTACCTGTACATCAACAAAGGCGATGGCACTTTTCAGGACACAAGTTTCTACTCCGGCTTCGCCCTCAACCAGGACGCCCGCGAGACTGCCTCGATGGGCCTTGCTGTCGGCGATTACACCAATAACGGACGGCTCGATCTTTATACCACCACCTTCTCCGACGACTACAAGACGCTCTATCGCAATGATGGAGACGGCAACTTTGTTGACATCACGCCGTAAATGGGCATCGCGGAAGGTACCTATCCGTTTCTCAGTTGGGGTACCCAGTTTTTCGATTACGACAACGACGGCTGGAAGGACCTGATGTTTGTCAGCGGTCATGTGTACCCGCCAGGCTTCGCAGCTTGACGACCCGCTACTCAACGGTGAGTGGCTCGCCATCGCGTGGTCGCGGGAGATCGAACCGGGAAAGCTGCTGGCGCGCCGCCTGATGGCCACAGATCTTGTTCTTTGGCGGTCGCAAGAGGGACTCCACTGTTGGCGTGATCTGTGCGTTCATCGCGGTGCGCGGCTTTCGCTCGGCGCCATCCGGCCTGCGATGGTTCCTTCCGTTTCAGAGTCTGGTTCAAGCCGCAGCGAATGCCTTGTTTGTCCCTATCATGCCTGGGAATACGCGCCCTCCGGCGCATGCGTGCGTATTCCGGCCCATCCGGAGATGACGCCGCCTTCGAAGGCACGGGTGGAATCCTTCCAGGTGCGTGAGCGCTATGGGGTCGTATGGGTGGCGATGGGTGAGCCGCGTGGCCCTCTGCCAGACTTCCCTCTTCCCGAGTCTTCAGGGTTCCGGACTGTCCTCTCCGGCCCTTACCGGTTTCGCGCCCTCGGACCGCGCGTGATTGAGAATCTTCTCGACGTTGCGCATCTGGGTTTTGTTCATGCCGGATTGCTGGGTGATCCCGAACGCGGACAGGTGGAGGACTACGCTGTCACTGCCGGTTCATCTGGGATGGATTGGCGAGGCCCGGAGGCCCGTGAAATTCGCATATGGCAACCTGACCCCGATGGGACAGGAATGGCTGCGCTCGTCAATTATCGATACTGGGTAGATGGACCGTTGACAGCGGGCTTTGTCAAAACAGAGGGCGTTCGACGCTTTGGGATTCTGGCCCAGGTTGCGCCCGTTGATGCGGATAGCTGCGAGTCGCGCCTCATCATGAGCCTGAATTACGGAGACGAGGTTGCCGATGCAGAGCTTTTGGAATTCCAGGATCGTGTAACGGAACAGGACCGGGTTGTGGTTGAATCGCAACGGCCCGAGCTTCTGCCACTGGATCTTCAGGCCGAACTTCACCTCCGCTCCGACCGAATGGCAATTGCCTACCGCAAATGGCTGCGAGAAATCGGATTCACCTACGGGACGGCATGAGCCAGGCCCTCACTCCCATGGACGCGCCACTTCATCATCGCCCTGCGTGGTTCACCTCCGGCGACATTGATGGCTTCTTTGGCCTGTTCTTTTCCGGGTTTCCCGATCTGCTGCTGATTGTGGGCCTGGCTCCTGTTTGCGGCTTTCCGGTGGAATTCGTAACTCACCAGGTGTTGCCTGGGGTAGCCATTTCCATTCTGGTGGGCAACCTGTTCTATGCATGGCAGGCGCGCAGGCTCGCGGCGCGAACGGGGCGCGACGACGTGACCGCGATCCCGTTTGGCGTCAATACACCCACGATCTTTGCCTATGTGTTCTTGATTATGGGACCCGTGTATGCGCGAACCCATTCCGGAATGCTGGCCTGGCAGGCCGGTGTCTTTGCCAGCCTCATCAGCGGCGTGGTCCAGACCGCTGGAGCCTTTTGCACGGACTGGTTGCGACGCCATACGCCGCGTGCGGCTCTTTTGTGTCCACTGGGCGGTCTCGCACTGGCTTATCTGTGCCTGGGGTTCATCTTCGGGGTCTTCGATCAGGCCTCAATTGCGCTTCTTCCCATGCTGGTCTTGTTCACCCTTTATGGCTCACGGTTGAAGCTGCCTTTACGAATCCCTCCCGGCCTGTTGGCCATTGGACTCGGCGCAGTTTTGGTCGCTGTCCTTAGCCGCCTCCACTTGTATAACGCTCCGTCGACGCCGGCCGCTGCACCGGGTCTCTATCTGCCGCATGCGGCAAATCTATGGGCGCTGTTTAGCCACCGTGAGTGGTGGAGTTACCTGGCCATCATTCTCCCGCTCGCCCCCTTGGACACTCTGGCCTCACTGCAGATCCTGGAAAGCGTGAAAATTGCCGGCGACGATTATCCAACCACACCTTCGCTGTTGATGAACGGCCTGGGAACGCTGGCCGCGGCGGCGCTGGGCAGTCCATTTCCCACCACGCTCTATGTAGGTCACGCCGCGCACAAGGCCAATGGCGCGCGCTCCGGCT
>OBLT010003229.1_pt1 | contig 10015 bp, 10 predicted proteins | sample 1518721 | NCBI WGS metagenome assembly OBLT01 (sample SAMEA3539307, study PRJEB22396) | soil metagenome | biome: tundra; feature: field; material: soil | place: USA | collected 2010-05 | depth 0.15 m | reverse complement strand
GCGAGTCGCCCACGAAGTCGGCGAGATCCTGGATCTCGGACTCCTGGTAGTAGTGCGCCAGGACGACCGCGTTTTGCTCCTTCTTGAGGCGGCGAATGGCGGCTTCGAGATCGAGCGACGGGTCGACGGGCACAGGGCGTGTGATCGGGAGCGCGCTCACGCGCGGATCTTACCGCCCGCTCGGAGACGGTTCTCCCCTTTGCTACACTCGCGCCGCCGGGCCCGGAGCCCCTCGGCCCGCGACCTTTCATGAACGCCGAAGCGCAGGTCCTGGCCCGTTCCGAGCCCTCGCAGTGGATTGCGAATCCGCGCTGGGACCTCGTGACCCTGACGCTGTCGGCGGTCATCGTCGCCGTTCCGCCGCTCGTGCACTCGCTCGGAAAGACGACGGCGGGGGGCGTGGACCTCCTCATCACGCTTCTCATCGGCGGCCCGCACATGTACGCGACCTTCCTGAAGACGGTCTTCGAGCCGCGCTTCCGGCAGCTCCACCCGGCGCTCACGTGGGCGCCCGTCGTGGTCGTCCCGATCGGAGTCATCCTCGGCGCCGTTTACGCCTTCCCGTGGCTCCTCACGTTCTTCTTCACGTGGGCCTCCATCCACGTGTGCGACCAGGCTTCGTACATCGGCTATCTCTACCGTGAGAAGGGCGGCGCCGCCCGCCCGTGGCAGCGCCTGCTCGACTTCTCGGTCGTCATCATGTCGCTTTACAGCTACGCGATGTACCGGCATGTCGCGGGCACGTTCCGCATCGGCGACACGACGCTCTGGTTCCCCGCATTCCTGAAGCACGCCTGGTTCGCCGACTCCTTCGCCGTCTTCACGGCGGCGCTCATCGCCGCGTGGGTGGTCTTCACCGCGAACCAGATCCGCCGCCGCGAGCTCGCCGCGCCGTACACCTTTTTCATGGCGCTCACGATCGTCGTGGCTCTCCTCGTCCCGCGCCTACCGGAGCTCTCGATCTCTTTCCAGGGCTTCAACGCGTGGCATTCGTTCCAGTACCTCGGGCTCACGTACCTCATCCTTCGGCAGGACAACGCCGCCGCCGGCGCCGCGTTCGTGAGGAAGATGGCGCAGCCCGGGAAGTTCTTCCGCTACTACGGCTGGAATCTCCTGCTGACGACCGGGGCCACGCTCGTGATCCTGCTCCTCACCGTCGTCCTGCACCTGCCGGCGGAGCCCAGCTATTACGCCGTCGTGCTCTCGTTCCTGCTCACGCACTACGTACACGACCACGTCCTCTTCGCGCTCGGCAGCGGCTTCAAGCCGAAGTGACCGCTTTCGGACCCGCCCTCCGGCGCGCGATCGCCGCGGTCGCTGCGTTCGCGCTTCTTTCGAGCGGGGCCGCCGAAGCCGCGAAGAAAAAGAAGAAGGCGCCCGAGCCCACGCCGGTGCCGCGCCCGGCGGACCCCACTCGCGTCACGATCCCGACGGCCGACGGCGTCGCGCTCGCAGCCTCCTGGCGTCCGGTCGAGGGCAACGCGAAGGCGCCGGGCGTCCTCCTCATCCACGATTTCTCGCGCGAGCGCCGCGAGCTCGAGCCGCTCGCGAAGGAGCTCGGCGCCGCGGGCTTCGCGACGCTCTCGATCGACCTTCGCGCCCACGGGGAGTCCACGAAGAGGAAGGGCGCCGTGCTCCCGATCTCGCCTCGCCTCCTCACCGACCCGAACGGCTTCCCCCGCGACGTCGAGGCGGCGTCCGCGTGGCTCGAGGCCCGCGCGCCACGCACAGCCGCGCTGGGCCTTTCGACGGGAGGCTACCTCGCGCTCCTCGCCGCCGCGCGGGGGCAGGTGGACACGGCCGTCGCGGTCTCCGTGAACGAGTCGCGGGTGGCGGGCCTCGCCGGCCCCGTCGCGCCCGTCCCGCGGTCGGTCCTTCTGCTCGCGTGCGAGGCTGATCCGGGCCGCGCCGATTCCGCGAGGACGCTCGAGGCGGCGGCGAAGAGGCCGAAGCGAATCCTCCTCTTCCCGGGCGCCGCGCACAACCTCGCCGTGTTCCGCGAGCATCCCGAGGCGATGAAGGCCGTCCTTGCATGGCTCGGAGAACGGCTCGGAATGCCACCGCCCGCGCCGGCCCCGCCTCCCGCGAAGTAAGCTCCGCTCCATGACCACGGTCGTCTTCGACATCGAGACCGTCTCGCTGCCCTGGCTCGAGATCGACCCGCTGCAGCGCGAGAAACTCACGCGCTACGCGGAGGACCACGAGGATTTTCTGAGAAGGAAGAAGGGCGGGGCGCTTTCGCCGTATGCCGGCAGGGTCGTCGTGATCGGCATGCAGAATCCCGAGAGCCAGAAGGGCTTCGTCTGGTTCGAGGCGTCCGGCGAGCGCACGAGCCACCCCTCGGCGGACGGCCTCTTCGAGTACGTCGGTTGCGACGAGAAGACGATGCTCGCCGAGTTCTGGGAGAAGGTCGCGAGGTTCGACCGCTGCGTCACGTTCAACGGTCGCACGTTCGACGGGCCGTTTCTCTCCGTGCGCAGCGCCGTCCACGGGATTTCACCTTCCAAGAATCTTCTCGGCTATCGGTACTCGATGGATGCCCACGTCGACCTTCTGGAGATCCTCACGTTCCAGGGCGCCGTGTCCCGCGATCAGGTTCCCTCCCTACACGCCGCCTGCGTCGCGTTCGGGATCCCCTCGCCAAAGAGCGAAGAGATGCACGGCTACGCCGTGGGCGACCTCTACGGGCAGGGGCGGCTCCGGGAGATCGCCGACTACTGCCGGAGGGACGTCGAGGCGACGGCCGCGCTCTACCATCGCCTCGAGTTAACGTTGCTGCCGCTGTTTCGGAAATAGCACGCGGCGAGCCCTCAACGATTTCGTGCAGCTCGTGACTCAGATCACGCAGGCGGAGAAGAGGAAGAAGAGGATCTTCTCAGAAGGGAAAAGAGAAAGAGAGCGCCGGCAAGCGGCAGGACGTACACCAGAGGCGCGTTGAATTCCAGTGCCGCCTTCAGATCGCCATGCGCGAGCGCATGCAGCGCGCGCAGGCTGCCGCAGCCGGGGCAGCGGGCTCCGAAGATCGCCGTGAAGAGGCACGGCGGCGCGAAGGGCGACGTCAAGGGATCGACGAAGTACAGGTAAAGGAATCCCGCCGCGGCGGCCAAGAGCCTCACCGCCGTCCCCCTAAGCCTCCAGATCCTTCCGCGCGTTCTTCACGAGGAGCACGCACAGACCCGCGAACACGAGCGCGCACAGGACGTCGCCCGCGATCCCGTTCTTGAGCACCGGGTAGAACATCTCGCCGAGGTCGAGCTTCTCGAGGAGCGTCGGCTTCTCCATGTGGAGGATCGAGTCCCCGAAGAACGCGGCGAGCGCGATGAGGACACCTCCGAGGGAACCGCCCGCCACGAGGCCCGTGGCGTAGAGCATTCCCGAGGACAGCTCGCTCTCCTGCTTCTTTTGCGAGAGCTTCTCGGCGAGCCCCTTCATCATGCCGCCGATCCAGATCGGGAACGTGGTCGAGAGCGGCAGGTACGCGCCGACGGCCCACGACAGCGCGTGCGCGCCCGCCATCTGCGCCATGAACGCGAGGAACACCCCCACGATCACAGGCGCCCACGGCAGGTTCTGCGCGAGGAGACCCTTGATGATCGTGGCCATGAGCGTGGCCTGCGGCGCCGCGAGCTTCGGCCCGCCGATGCCGTGCGCTTCTCCGCCCGCGTACGTCTTGTCGAGGAGGAAGAGCGTGCCCCCGATGACGAGCGTCGAGACGAGGACGCCGATGATGAAGCCGATCTGCTGCTTCCGCGGCGTAGCGCCCACGAGGAACCCGGTCTTCAGGTCCTGCGACGTCGCTCCGGCGTTCGCGGCCGCGATACACACGAGCGCACCCACGCAGAGCGCGACCGGCTGGTAGGCCTCGCCCGTGCGGCCGATGAGGACGAACACGAGGCAGGTGCCCATGAGCGTCGCGATCGTCATGCCGGAGATCGGGTTCGAGGAAGTGCCGATGATGCCGACGATGCGGCTTGCGACGGTCACGAAGAAGAACCCGAAGACCACGACGAGGAGCGACATGACGAGAGAACCGGGAAACGGCCCGTGCGGGAAGCCCGGCAGGATTGCGATGAGGAGGGCCAGCACGACCGAACCCACGACGACGATGCCCATTCCGAGGTCGTCGTCCGTCCGGATCTTCTTCGCGGCTCCCGAGCCTTCCCGCAGGCTCTTCACCGACTCGCGGAACGCCCCGATGATGGTCGGCAGCGTCTTGACGAGCGTCATGACGCCCGCGCACGCCACGGCGCCCGCACCGATGTAGCGCACGTATGCGCGGTAGATCCACTCGGCGTGCGAGTGGCCGTTCCGCCAGGCTTCCGAGAAGCCGAGCTTGCCGAGGTCCTCGACGAGGCGCGCCTCGGGCACAAAGATGGAGATGAGCGGGATCAGCGCGAGCCACGAGAGGACGCCGCCCGAGGCGAGCTCGCCGGCGATCTTCGGCCCGATGATGTAGCCGAGTCCGAGGTACTCCGGCGTCACGTCGCAGGAGAGCGTGGCGTCGGGAATCTTCCCGTCCTTGCCTGTTTGGAACCACGTCGCCGTCTCCCGCCAGAGGCCGAGGATGCCGTACAGGAACTTGTAGAGCATCGAAATGCCCACGCCCGCGAACACCATCTTCGCGAGGTTGCCGCCCTTCTCGCCCGCGATGAGGACGTCGGCGCAGGCCGTGCCCTCGGGGTACGGCAGGGTGCCGTGCTCCTTGACGATGAGCGGCCGCCGGAGCGGGATCATGAATAGGACGCCGAGGGTGCCGCCGATCGCCGCGAGGAGGAAAATGACGAAGTACTTGAAGTAATCGGCCCCGTTCGAGAGGAACAGGAGCGCCGGCACCGTGAACACGACGCCGGCCGCGACGGATTCGCCAGCCGACCCGATCGTCTGGACGATGTTGTTCTCGAGGATCGTGGACTTCCCGAGCTTCTTGAAGACCGCGATCGAGAGCACCGCGATCGGCACCGAGGCCGACACCGTCAGCCCCGCGCGCAGCGCGAGATAGACCGTGGCCGCGCCGAAGATGATTCCGAACGCCGATCCGAGGAGGATCGCCTTGAGCGTGAACTCCGGAACCTCCGCGTCCGCCGCGATGTAGGGCTTGAAGTCCTCCCCGCTGCCGGGTGCGCTCATCCGTCTGTCCTCCTCCAGGTTCTTTCGAAAAACTGCCGGGGAGTCTGACATCCCCCGAGTCGGCTTGTCGAACCGCAAACCGGCCCTCGAGGGGCCTATACTGTCCCTGCTCGATCCATCGCAAGCCCATCCTGAGATCACAGGTTCGAGCTGTCGCCCGAGGAGGCATTCCATGAACCCCACCGTCCTCGTCCTGGCGGACGATCTGTTCTGGAAGACCAAGATCGATCACACGTTGAAATCCGCGCAGGCGACCGGCATCTTCATCGAAAAATCCGCTCAGCTCGCGGCCAAGGCCGAATCCGGGCGCGTGGGCCTCGTCATCGTCGACCTCGCGCTCCGCGACGACCCCTTCACCGCGATCGCGGCCCTGAAGAAGAACCCGAAGACGAAGGGCATCGCCGTCGTGGGCTATTACGAGCACGTCCGCAAGGATCTTTTCGAGAAGGGCGAGAAGGCGGGCTGCGACCGGGTGCTCCCCCGCTCGGCCTTCTCGCAGCACCTCGGCGACATCGTGATGAAATACGCGCTCCCTGGCGGCGTGCGGGCGGAAGAGGAAGAGACCGACCTGCCGGAGGAGTAGAGATGGGCAGTTCTCGCCGCCGCTTCCTCAAGGCCGCTGCCGCGGTTTCCGTCGCCGGCGTCCTCCCCTCTTCCCCCTTCGAAGAAAAGCTGCCTGGCCAGACCCCGGCTGCGGCGCCTCCGTCTGCGAAGGAAGCAGAATCTTCCTCGTCTTCCTACGTCCTCGTCACGTCCGCAAACGGCGTCGAGGCCGCGAAGGCCGCGCGGCAGGCGCTCATCCAGGGCTATGACCCGCTGGACGCCGCGATCGTCGGCGTGAACGTGAACGAGCTCGACCCGAACGACGTCAGCGTCGGGTACGGCGGCATCCCGAACGAGGAGGGCGTGGTGCAGCTCGACGCGTGCGTCATGGACGGCCGCACGATGAAAGCCGGTGCCGTGGGCGCGCTCGAGGGTTGCAAGACGCCGTCGAAGGTCGCGAAGCTCGTCATGGACCGCACCGATCGCGTCTTCCTCGTCGGCGAGGGCGCGCGGAAGTTTGCGACGGCGCACGGCTTTCCCGTCGAGGACCTGCTGACAGCGAAGACGCGGAAGATCTGGCTCTACTGGAAAGAGCGCATGTCCGACATCGACGACTGGGAGGTCTCCGCGAAGGAGGCCCAGGACCCGGACGTGAAGTGGTTCCTCGAGAAGTACGGCAACGAGATCTTCCGGCCGCAGGGCACGATCCACATGTCCGTGAGGAGCGCGAGGGGCGAGCTCGTGGGCGTGACGACGACTTCGGGACTCTTCTTCAAGATGCCCGGCCGGCTCGGCGACTCGCCGGTCGTCGGCGCGGGCATCTACTCGGAGGGTGGAGTCGGGAGCTGCGGGTCGACGGGGCGCGGCGAAGCAAACCTCGTCACGTGCGGCTCGCACACGGTCGTCGAGTTCCTGCGGCAAGGGAAGAGCCCGGAGGAGGCGTGCCTCCTCGCTCTCAAGCGCATCGACGAGAAGACCCACAAGGTCCCCCGCCACCGCGACGAGAAGGGCCGCCCGAAGTTCAACGTCAGCTTCTACGCCGTGGACGCGAAGGGCCGCACCGCCGGCGCCGCCATCTGGAGCGGCGCCAAGTACGTCGTCGGCGACAACGACGGCGTGAGGACGCTGGAGGCGGCGTATTTGTACAAGCGGGAGAAGTAGAGGCCCCTTTGGCGGCAGGCGAGGACTGGAACGTCAGCGAAGTAGAGGCGGCGGTCGCCGCTTACTTTCAAAATGCTCCGCCTCGAACTCGCCGGGGCGACGTTCAATAAGGCAGAACGAAACCGGGAACTCCGCGAGCGGCTCGGTGGGAGGTCGTCGGGTTTCGTCGAATTCAAGCACGAGAACATCAGTGCGGTCCTGCAAGCCTGGAACCTGCCCTTCGTACGGGGCTACAAGCCTGCAAGTAACTATCAACGGCTCCTCGAAGAGGTCACGCTTCGATATCTCGAGAGACACCCTGGAGTCCTCACGGAGCTGGGGCGGTCCGACTTCGCCGTTACTGCTGCCGGTTCGAAGACGCGGAGACTGGATGAGATCTTCGACGATCCGCCGCTTCACATGCCTGCGGAACTGGTTCGAGACCGAGAACGAACCTACGTCGCTCGGAAACGCGATTTAGCACTGCTCGATACGCGCAGACGTTCCCTCGGCTTAAACGGGGAAGAGTTTGTCGTCCGGGTCGAAAGGCGGAGGCTTGAGGAGGCCGGTCAGCTTAAGCTGGCCAAGGAGGTCGAACACGTCTCCGAGACTCGTGGCGATGGCGCCGGCTTCGACGTGCGGTCGTTCGAGGAGGATGGCCGAGACCGCCTCATCGAAGTGAAAACAACGACCTACGGAAAGCACCAGCCGTTCATCGTGTCCATCAACGAGATCGAGTTCTCGAACGACTTCTCGGAAACGTTCCACCTCTATACGCTCTTCCACTTTGGTTCGGCCGAGAGGATCTCAACGCTGAAGGGATCTCTCCGAGATACCTGCACGCTTTCGAATTGTCGAGTTGGAGGCAAAATGGAGGCGTTCCGGAGGAACACGCATGGCCACCCTCAACGTCAAGAACTTCCCGGACGGCCTCTATCGAAGACTCAAGGTGCGGGCGAAGAAGAATCACCGTTCGCTGAGTGGCGAAGTCACGATACTCCTCCTCGAAGCAATGATCCGTCCGGCGCCAAAGTACACCGTCGACGATCTCAAGGGGCTCGGGGCCGGGTTCTGGAAGGGCAAGAACATCCAGAAGTGGATTGATCGCGAGCGCGACTCCTGGTGATGAAGACGTCGCCCAGGCTCAGCTCAGCGCAGCCGAACAACGCGGCGCGGGCGCGAGCGCTTCAGGGATGCGAACTCTTTGGCGAGGGCATCGGAACCCCTCCATCCTCCAGCAAGCCCCGCTATGCCATCTTCCCGGCCGGCGGCGCGGAGCTTATCCACGCTCCCGGCCGCCACGACCGCCGTGACGTCTTTCCCGCGGCGTCCGGATCTCTTGGTCTTGACCACAGCCCCGCCTGACACTACTTCTTCCGCAGCTCCATCAGGACCTGTTTCGCGATGGCCTTGAGCGTGTCGAAAACGCCCTGGCCGGTCGGGGCGGTCGCCTCGAATGTGGGCTCGCCCTTGAAATTGAGCTGGCGGTAGAGCTCCTCGGCGGTAACGGCCGTGGGGAGGTCGCGCTTGTTGAGCTGCAGGACGTAGGGGATCGCCTGCAGGTCGAAGCCGTGGTCGACCAGGTTCTTCTCGAGGTTCATGAGCGACTCGACGTTCGCGTCCATGCGCGCTTCCTGCGAGTCGGCCACGAAGACGACGCCGTCGACGCCCTTCAGGATGAGCTTGCGGCTCGCGTCGTAGAAGACCTGCCCGGGCACCGTGTAGAGGTGGAAGCGCGTCTTGAACCCGCGCACGGTGCCGAGGTCGAGCGGCAGGAAATCGAAGAAGAGCGTGCGGTCGGTCTCGGTGGCGAGCGAGATGAGCTTGCCCTTGGCGGCCGGGTTCGTCCGGTCGTAGATGTACTGGAGGTTCGTCGTCTTTCCGCAGAGGCCGGGACCGTAGTACACGATCTTGCAGTTGATCTCCCGCGCGGCGTAGTTGATGAACGTCATGCGCGGCTACTCGCGAAAGAGGCTGTCGATGTCTTCGTCGGTGATCTCGGCGAACGGCGAGTCGTAGCCCTCCTGGCGGCGTGTTTTTTCGCTCTCGACCTTCTTCTGGATCGTGTGGAAGATGCGCTCGAGCTCGCCATTCGCCTTGCGCACTCTCAGCCGCACGAGGCCGAGAGACGAGCGCTCGTCGAAGATGACGACGAGGATGACGCGCTGGCCGACGATCGAGATGTAGACGTTGTCGCGCTCGCCCTCGTGGAAGAGGACGGGGAATTCCTTCTCGCCGATGAGCCGCGCGAGGCCGTCCGTGGCGGCCACGTTGCCGGCCGTGAGCGACGCGAGCGACGTCGTGTCGAGGGATTCCATGTCGCCCATGGCGGCGATCTGTTGACCGTTCTTGTCGACGATGAAGACGACTTTCGCCTGGGCGTCCGCCTTCAGGCGTCCGATGACGTCCTTGAGCTGATGAAACTCCTCGTCAAAAAGAATGAAATCAGACATGCGTCTTTGAACGCAAGTCTACCCGATCAGATCTCCCGGCGGCCCGCGAGGGACCTGGAAAGGGTCACCTCGTCCGCGAATTCCAGCGCGGCACCCACAGGAAGACCCAGCGCGAGGCGGGTCACCTTCACGCCGAGCGGCTTGAGGCGGCGGGCCAGATACAGGGCCGTGGACTCGCCTTCGACGTTCGGATTCGTCGCCAGAACGACCTCTTCGAGGCCTTCACCCGGTGCCGGAGACTCGACGCGCGCGAGGAGATCGGTGACGTTGAGGTCGTCCGGCCCGATGCCGCGCAGCGGCGCGAGCGCTCCGCCCAGCACGTGGTAGCGGCCCCGGAACTCGTGCGTCCTCTCGAGGACGTCCGCGTCGGCCGCATCCTCCACGACCGCGAGGAGGCGCCCGTCGCGCGACGGGTCCGAGCAGATCGCGCACGGATCGGCCTCGGTGAGGGCGTGGCAGACCGAGCACGAGCGCGTGCGCGCCCGCGCCTCGGCCAGAGCGGTCGTCAGCGCCGCCGTGTCGTATTCGGGTGCGGCCAGGAGGTGGTACGCGAGCCGGCGCGCGCTTTTCGGCCCGATGCCCGGCAGCGTCTCGAGCGCCGCCACGAGCCGAGCGAACGCCGGGAGGCCGGCCACTTTCCTATCGGCCCTTCGCCCGGTCGGGCCCGCCGTCGCGCTTCACGTCGGCGATCTCGCCGCCGAAGAGATCCATCATCCGCTTCACGCGCTCGTCGGTCGCGACCTTCATTTTCA
>OBLT010003228.1_pt1 | contig 10017 bp, 11 predicted proteins | sample 1518721 | NCBI WGS metagenome assembly OBLT01 (sample SAMEA3539307, study PRJEB22396) | soil metagenome | biome: tundra; feature: field; material: soil | place: USA | collected 2010-05 | depth 0.15 m | reverse complement strand
CAGCGCGATGAGGCGGTATCCGGGATCGCTCACCCCCGGCATGCCCGCGTCGCTGACCATGGCGATGTTGTCACCCTGTTCCAGGTGCACGATCAGCTCAGCCGCGCGCGTCAGTTCATTGTGCTCGTGGTAGCTGACCGTCATCTTCTCGATGCCGTAGTGGTCGAGCAACTGCACCGTGTGCCGCGTGTCCTCGCAGGCGATCAGGTCCACTTCTTTCAGGATGCGCAGCGCCCGCAACGTGATGTCTTCCAGGTTGCCGATGGGCGTGCCGACGAGGTAGAGCGTGCCCGCTCCAGAAGCGACGCCGACGCGAATCTCGCGCACCGTGTTTTTTACTTTTGCCATACAGCGCAAGTTTACACCCGCAAGTCGGGGCGACATGTGTTCAAGGGACGTTCGGACCGCGTTAAACAGGTACTTCCGTAACCATGGTCTCCCCATTCAGACCTGCGTTGGCTAGCTGGGTCTTCTGACGGTGAGACACATTGGCGAGTGCTACCCTTACCAACAGAGGGGAACCATGACTCTGACTGCAGTTCTGCTCGGGGCGATATTGTTGGCGATTGTCGGCGGTGGAATCTTCGTGTATCGAGCTCTTCTGGCGATCGTGCGACTGTTGGAACAGATCAACGGCAAACTGCCGTCGTCTGGATTGATTACCTCGCTGCTGTCCATTTGACAGAGAAAATTCCTCCCTCACATCACATCCTCTACGAGCCTTACACGGCTATACTGCTGGGCGAATGGCGGCGGCCGCCGTCATCGCTTTTACTTTTCCGGCATGAGGAAACGTTCATGGCACGCGTCAAACTCGCAGTCCTTTTTCTGATAGTTGCTTTCGCTGCGGCAGCACCGGCATGGGCCGGCAGCGACGACATCCTCGGCACCTGGTTCAACCAGAAACAGGACGCCAAGATCGACATCTACAAATGTGGCAGCGACTATTGCGGCAAGATCGTGTGGCTGAAGGAGCCCGTATATCCGGCCGGTTCGACGCTGGGCACTCCAGGCACGCCCAAGCTCGACCACTACAATCCTGACGCCGCGCGCAAGAAAACACCGCTCATGGAGATGCAGGTCGTCCAGGGCCTGCAGTACTCGGGCGACAACCTGTGGAAGAACGGCAAGATCTACGATCCCGACAGCGGCAAGACCTACAGCTCGAAGGCCACGCTGGTTTCGCCGGCGGAGTTGGACCTGCGCGGGTTCATTGGTTTCTCCATGCTCGGCCGTACCGAGAAATGGACGCGGGCGAAGTAGTGCAGGGATGAATTAAGGCGACCACGGAATTGCAACGCGCAGTGCTGCCGCGGCCCCATTCAGCGCAGGTGCGCGCGTGGCTTTTTCGCCAGCGTGGAAGAGACGCCGGACTTCATCCCGCCTTCCGGCAGCAACGCCACCAGGGCCTGCGCGGCGTGCGACAGGTGCGCGTTCTTGCGGCGGGCATAATAGAAATTGATGGTCGCATCCATGCCCGCCAACTTGATGGCGTGCAGCGAGCCGGCGGCGAGTTCCCGCTGCACGACGGTTTTCGCCTGGATCGAAACTCCCAGGCCCGCCTCCACCGCGTGCTTTACGCCCTCGAGGTTCCCGAAATCCAGGACGTGCGGCAGGACGATGCCTTGCGCTTTGAGGCGCTCCTCGACGACCGCGCGGGTGCCGGCGCCCTGGGCCGCCACGATGAACGTCTCTGCCGGCAGGTCTTGCGGTTTTATGCGCTGTTTCGTCGCCCAGCGGTGATTACGGGGGACAATGGCGATCAGTTCGTCGGTCATGAACGCTTTGCTGACGAGCCGGGGATCGCGCGCATCGTAGGTGACCAGACCGAGATCGAGTTCGTTGGCCAGAAGCTTGGCCTCGATCCTCTCGCTGAGCGCGATCTCCAGGGTCACTTCCACGGCCGGGTAGCGGCGGCGAAACTCCGCCAGCACCTTCGGCAGCAGGTACACCCCGACCGGGAAACTCGATCCCAGCCGCAACCTGCCACCGCGCAGTCCCTTGAGGTCCTCGATGCGGCGCTCGGCTGCATCGATGGTGGCCATGATCTCCTGGGTGGCCTCGAAGAGAATTTTGCCGGGCTCCGTTAGCGACACTTTTTTGCTGGAGCGGTCGAACAAAAGGACCGCGAAATACTCCTCCATTTGCTTGATGTGCTTGCTGATGCCGGGCTGGGTCAAGTGCACCAGCGCGGCGGCGCGGGTGAAGCTGCGGCTCTGCGCCACCGCCTGAAAGATGCGCAGTTGGTCAAGATTGATCATAACCAGTAGTTATTGATTCCATGAAAACAAGTCATTGGATTGATGATAGCACCAGCGCTACTCTGGAAGTGGATCGAGACCGTAGTGGTCGGCGGCAGGTAGTCCGGCGCAAGCGGGCCTCGAGTGGGGAGGAAGTTATGAACCGTACGCAATCAGCCATCGTAGAGAAAGAAACTTGCACAGCGACCGCCGGAGTGACGACCGCCGAACCGCTGCCCAAGCCTTACCTTGTGAAAGGCCAGGAACGCTCCGGCGACACGATCACACGCCGCGTGGAAGAGGCCCTCGACTTCGAACTGGCCCAGGGACGCATGCCGGCGTAGTTCGAATCCGTCCATTCTCGCAGGGTTGGGTCGTCTGCATCGCAGACTTGCCCGTCCCCTCCGCGTTACTGCATGAGCAGCAAAAGGCGGCATCCGGCGTCCACATACACTGAACCGGACTTCGACTCGAGGATGGTCCCCGGGGTGGATGCCGAATACGACAGCAGTACCACATCCGGCAGGTAAGACTTGCCGGGCAACATCTGGGCTTCGCCTACGTTGGTCTTCGATGCCGGCGCGCGCGCGCCCAATCCACGGCTCAGCGCCTCGCCTTCATTGGAAGTGTTGTTGAGCGTGTTGGCGCCGGTGCCCGCCTGCATGCGGTTGCCGCCGGAAAAAGGGTTGCCCGCCGACAACAAATCCGCCTCACCTATTTGGGAATGCGGCGCCACCGCAACCAGGGCCACGTCGAGTGGCAGTTGCTTGCCATCCTTCAAGACCACGCCGGTGAACAGCAATCCCAGTTTCGAAGGACCTTCCTTGTCGGCTTTGATCTTGAGATCGGTGATGCGGCCCACCAGCTTACTGCCCTTGGGAAGTTCGGTTCCGTCGCGCAGCTTGGCGGCAACCGTAAGGTGCGCCGTCACGGCGTCACCAGTGTGCACGCGTTTCACGTGAATCAACTTGTCGAATTCGGCGAAGAAGCGGTTGTCGAATTGCGGTGAGGATGGGGCTGGTGGGATCGCCGCCTGCGATGGCGCCGCGACCTGGCTGCTGGCCGCCGCGCAAAGTAGAAGTACGATGAGCACATGTTGAATAAAATGGCGCATGGCCGGTACTGCGCGGTACATGGTTCGACTCCCGCAAAATTGGGTCAAGGGATGCGCGCTCTCGCGCTTCGCCTCACCAGAAAATGATAGTCCCGGGACCCCTCCTCAGGACAGCCGGATGCCGGTTTGCTCTCAGGACATCCTTCACAAAGCGTCTCGGGGCATTCTTTACATTTCCGCGCCACTCCGTTGGCGCGAGTCGCGTGTATCGTTTTTATGGGAGATCGTAGTGTCCCTCTTACGCCGCCTGATGAACCGTAACCTGACGCTCTACGCCCAGCTCGAAACGCTGGAGGAGTGCGGCATCGCGCCCAACGAGGGCGTAGGTCCGGCGGAGTTGCTGGTGCTCCACGGCGAGCGCGAATACGAGACTTCACCCTTCAAGCTGCTGTTGTCGGTGCTGGGCACGGAGTCGCAGGAGCCGCCCCGCCGGCCTTTGTCAGACAACCTCTGGCACATGCGCGCCGAATGTGTCTCAGGCCCCGGAGATTACGTCAAGGTAGCGGAGCGCATGGCTGCGCTGACCGGAAGTGCGTTGCCGATCGGGAGCGTCCATGACGAGTTCGACTGGCGGCAAGGAGTGGCGTGGCTGGGGTTCACGATGAAGGGGCGCGAATTGCGCTGGCCGGCCAAAATCGAGGAGCGCTGGATCGATGCCAACATCCTGAGCCGCTTCGTGGCCCTGCTGGCCGAGCAAGACAGCGAGTTGCGATTCACCGGCCTCGATCTTGGAGGGCAGGACTGTCTCATCGGTTGCGCGACTGATGAACAATTCACCTCGCTGCGCAAGTTCACCGGCCTGGACTTCGAGTGGCTGGGATAAACGCGGAAGTTTACGCCGCCTTGCGTACAAGCGTACTGGGAGGCGAATCTTCTCAAAAAGGGAAAAGAGTGAGACAAGTGTGCAAAGACTTTCACCTGCATCGACTCGAGATTAATCTAAGCTATTGAAATATAATGGTTTTATCAGGCCTCATAGCGGCACTCAAATTGCTTGTACTTCGGTGGGCACTCTGGATGGGGGTACTGGCGTCCCTTTTCCTGCCTCGGTCTCGCGGGTTCCGCCGCCCGAAACACTCAACTTTTCACATTGCTTCGGAGGAAGAATGAAGACTTTGCTTAAGGCCACGTTGATGCTGCTGGTTTTGTCGGCATCATTATTGCATGCAACCTCAATTAGTGTTGGCAGCGCCGACAGCGGTAACTGCTACCCGTTCATGTGCAATGACTCGGGCACCAGCACTGGCGTCTCCATCGACTACCAGCAGGCGTTCACTTCCAGCGCCTTCAGCGGCCCATTCAACATCACGTCGATCTCGTGGGGCTATTGGCCATTCGCCGGCCCGGCGGTTATTTTGGGCGGCAACTACTCCTTCTCCTGGGGCTATTCCGCAGTCGGGCTGGGTCTGGGCACTAACCTGGCCAGTAATTACAACGGCGCAGCCAACCTGCTCGGCACCGCTTCCATAGCCGCGGGCGGAGTGAACTACGGCACCACTTTGACTCTGACGGGTATCAACTTCACCTATAACCCCGCGGGTGGCGACCTCATCCTGGAAATCGTCGTCGATACCCAAGACAATGTAGCCAACAACTCCGGTAACGGGTACAACTGGGCCGACTACACTGGTGCGGTCACGACCCGCGCATATTGCATTACAAACAAGGGTTGCGCTGCCGGGAACGGCGCACTCGACACCACGTTCAACGGCCAGAGCGCAGTTCCGGAGCCGGGTTCGCTGATGCTGCTTGGTTCAGGCATCCTTGGCTTGGCCGGCTTTGCCCGTCGCAAGTTCATGCTGTAACCTCCAGCTACCACACTGTGGAACTCATGGGCCGGAGCCGCAAGCTCCGGCCTTTTTCTGCGCGCTGAAGCGCCGCACGCCACATCGGATGACCTGGCTGCTAATTACTTCTTCCTGCTTGCTACACTCAGTCACGTCGCAAATGAACCTCACCGACCGGATCTATCTCGCCGTGCATATGGCACTGACGGTGCTGGTGTGCGCCCGCTCGTCGCAGGTAGCGCACTGGCCGTGGTACGTCGCGTGGAATGTGGTGGCGATGGCCGCGATTTTTGTTCTGGCGCGCAAGCAGCACGAGGGATCGTATTGGGAGTTCGCGCACGACTGGCTGCCCGGTCTGTTCTTCATCACGGTATTCGAGGAGGTCTCGTTCCTGTCGCTGGGATTGCGGGGCGCGTGGCAGAACGGTTCGCTGGTGGCGTGGGAAGCGGCGCTGTTCGCGGCGCCTCCGGCGGAGTGGTTGCATCGCTACTCGTCGTGGTGGTGGCGCGAGTTGCTGGAGTTCGGCTACTTCAGTTTTTATCCGCTCTATCCCGCGGTTGCGGGAGTATTGTGGGCGTGGCGACGCCGGGCGCGATACGCGGGGGCGTTTCGGCGCATGACCGACGGGCTCAGCGTGGGCTACGCGGTTTGTTATGCCACCTACCTGCTGTTCCCCACGCGCAGTCCATCTCACAATGTGGGACAAGCAGCCGCGGCGCTTCCCGCGCAATCGTCAGGCCCGTTCCACCATCTGGTGAGCTTCATCCAGAACACTGCCGGGGTGCATGGCAACGCCTTTCCCAGCGGACACATCATGCTGGGCTTTGCGGTACTGGTGTTCGTGGTCCGCTATTTCCCGTGGCTGGCGCCGTGGCTGCTGCTGTGCAACCTGCTGATGTGCGCAGGCGCGGTGTATGACGGCTACCACTACGCGATCGACGTGGCGGCGGGTGCGGTGCTGGGAGTGGCGGTGGGAGCGGCGTTTTTGGGGAGAAGAGTCACTGGTGACTGGTAATTAGTGATTGGTAGTGAGTAATTGGCAAACAGCCACGAATTCAGTAGCTGAGTCGTGGCGTTGCGTTTGGTTGCGCGGGGACGAGAGCAGAATTTCCGTCTTTTGGGCGACAGAAAACCCTCCCTTTTGGGGAGGGTCTTGGGGTGTAAATGTTGCAATAAATAGACTTACGCCTTGACGATCTTGCCGCTGCGGAGGCAGGAGGTGCAGACCCGCATGCGCTTGTTGCCCTGGGCGGTTTTGGCCTTCACGGGGCGGAGGTTCACGCTCCAGCGGCGCTTGGTGACGTTGTGGGCGTGACTGATGTTGTTACCGGACTGCGGCCCTTTGCCGCAAACTTCGCAAACTTGTGCCATGACATACTCCAGACGATTCCCGAGGTGCGGGGCGAAACTACGATTATACCCGGAAAAACGACGATCCGGCAAGGCGGGTGCCGCGGGGCCAAGTTGGTCAAAAACGCCGCCAGTTCCGGTGAAGATCATGGCGCTCCCCCAGCTTCGCTTTCTGAACGCGAGCAGGCAAGAAAAAGCCGGAGCGCGCGGCCCCGGCTGGTTGAAATCTCAGGTCAAGGGTGAGGATCAGAGGTTCAGCTTGCGGCGTAGAATGCCGGCCAAGCCGACAATGCCGCTGCCCAGAAGCAGGAACGAAGCCGGCTCGGGGACGCCGCTGGTCAACTGCAATCCAATCTCTGCCGCGCCGTTGCCAGCGTTAACCGGGTTGGCGAAGCCGGAGTAATTGGAATTGCCGTTGGCGTCCGCGGACAACCCATTGGCGGAGTACGCATACGTCGGGTAGATGTAACCCACATCCACACTGTTGTCGGCGATGATGCCGAACCAGTATTCATGGCCGGAATTCAGCGTGAAGGAAAACGGATTGGAGGCGACCCAGGTCTGGGTGTTCGACGCAGCCACGCCATTCAACACCGTAGAGAACAGCAGGTTGGAATTGGTGTCGTCCCAGATCATGAACTTCAAGTCGCCGCCGTTGGGCATGTTCAGGTAGAACGCCATATCCGTAATGGTGGTTGTGGTGCCGACGACGACGCCCTGCCCGGGGCCGGAATCGGCACTGCGAAAGGTCGTGGAGGTGGTTGGGGAAAGGTCGAATACGGTGCCCGCCAATGCGCTACCGGCGAAGCACAGAATTACCGCTGCGGTAAGCAGTACCAGGTGAAACCGACAAATTCTCGTCATTGAATTAATCCTCTGCACGGAATGAATATGCCAACTGGAGATTGGCGCATAGATCGCCGCGTTTCCAATGCGAAGCAGCACGGCCAGCCAGGATCGACTGTGGGGTGACAGCGCGGCTTCTTCGGCCCGTGACGATCGGTACGAGCGGCCGACTACTCGATAAAAAGAGCAAGCTTGGGGAAGGCAAAACCAGTGTAGCGCCGGGGAAGAATTGTGGAGCAAAAATCAGTCATAAAACGTCGGGCACTTCCCGAAATGGAATGCTAACGCGCCTCGAATTGGGGCAGCTTTTGAGCGCCCGCTTGGGGCGCCAACCAAGGAGCGACTTATTCTTGCGGATCGAGCGAGAGTTGTTCGACTGACGCGCGCGCTAGATCCCACCCTGCCGTCCAAAAAAAGGACGGCAGGGACGGGGATACCCCACCGCAAACTGACGAAGGAAGCTGAGGTCCAGTCAGGCGCGCATGCGGGCGGCACGGTGGAAAGACTACTGCTTCTTGGCGGCTTCGTCGATCAGTTGCGCAACTTTTGAATCGGCCCCCACCGGCTCCACGAACACAATGCTGGTGGCGTTCAGGTACATGCGGTCGGGCCCGTGCAGCTCCTTGCCGCGCTTCACCAGCATGTTTTTTGTTTCCTTGGTATTCGGATCGGTCTGGGTGACGATGTAGAAAATGTCGGTCAGCACCGGGCTGGCCGTGCCGAAGCCCGCGAGCTTTCCGTAATAGACAGAATTATTGCTCAGCAGAACAGCCTGATATGGAGTCGTGAAGGTGACCGCTGTGGGCGGGGCGGCGCAGCCAGCCATCAGGATGAGAGTGGCGAACATCAACAAAGACAATGCAATCGAAGGTAGCTTCATGCTGTTTCTCCGGGGGCCCGTGTTGCAGGCCATAATGATCGTAAATGGTTGGCGACAAATTGTCGCATTGATTTGATTAGCCGCAGACAGAAAAACGGCCTGACTGCATGCAATCAGGCCGCGTCTCAGACGAAGCAAAAACTACTTCTTCAAGCGGCGGCGAATGCCGTACGACAAGCTGAGCAGTCCGCTGCCGAGCAGGAGGAACGTGCTGGGCTCCGGGGTTGAACCGATATTCGATGCCGCCGTCAGTGAAACAAAGCCGCCGGCGTTATTGTAGTTAACCACCCACATCTCCGTGCCGCCATTGAAGATGTCGTTCAGGATGGTGGCGTAGCTGCCGGTAAGCTGTCCCTGGTTGAGCAGAAGGAACGTGAAGGACGTGCCGACTGCCGGGTTGTACGCCGGGTTGAGCAGGATATCCAGCGTGCCATTCAGGGAAGCAGACCCGGCGACGTTGACCACACCGAAGGCGGTAGCGGAGTTGATCATCTCCCCAAACGTTCCGTTGGCCAATTGAATGAAGCCCGGACCCGTCGCGGTACCCGTGCCCACCACGAAGGTTGACGTGCCGTCAATGTTGATGGTGCCGAGGTTGTTCACGAAGGGCGGGTCAATGGTAGATCCGTTCTTCACTGTAACCAGGCCCTTGTTGACTAGGCCAGCCGACGCCGTAAGCACGTCGGTCGGACCGTTCAAAGTGACGTTTCCGCTTGCCTCGTTGGTCAGGAGGCCCGACACCGTCACGGTGTTGCCGCCAGTGCCGTGGTTAGCGCTGGTGCTCAGAGTTCCGAAGTTGTCGACCGCGCCGTTGATCGTCAGCTTACTGGCGTTCTCCAGATCCACAGTCCCAGTGTTCATCAGGGTGCTGGTAAAGGTGGCCGCTGCGCCGCCGGTCATTTGGAATGAGCCGCTATTGGTTACCGCCATGCCGATGGTTGCATGGTCAGTGTTTTCCATGCCGAAGAAGTTGGAATTGTTCAGGGTACCGGTGACGTTAAATGTGTTGCCGCCGCCGGTGCCGCTAAAGCTGGTGTACATCTGCCCGGCGTTGGTGACGTTGCCGTTGACGGTCAGCGTGCTGCCGTTCTCGACGTCAACGAATCCGCCGGCGTTGTTGGTCAAGGAGTTATTGATGTTCTGGTTTGCGCCGTTCGCGAAAGTGACGCTGCCGAAAACGCTCGACAGGTTGCTGAAGCCGGTGTTGGCGACGCCCCCGACTTCGAAGTTTCCGCCAATCGTCCAGCTCGAGCCTGCGAGCACGTTGGTGACACCGAGCGGCTGACCGGTGAGGTTCAGCGTCGCGCCGTGGCCGATGGTAACGCTTCCGTTATTCGACACCGTGGCCGCCGTGATCGAACTGCCGATACCGGTGAAGTCCAGGATGCCTTGCTGGCCTACCGACAAGCCATTGGTGATGGAAAGCGTCTGCGCCACGCCGCCATCCGTGAGCTCGGAGGTATGGCCGTTGATGGCACCGCCGACCGCCAGCGAATTCACGGTGCTGCTACCCACATCCATCGTTACAAGGTCGCTGCCGCCGGAATAGATAATCACGTCAAAGGCTGGCTGGGGCACGCCGATGCTCCATTGCGGGCCATTGCTCCAGAAACCCGTTCCGCCGTTCCACAGATCGGTGGTGGCAATGTACCCCGTTGACAGCTCGACAAAGTTCGAACCGTAAATGACGCTCAGTATTTCGCCGCTTCCAATGTTCAGGCCGTTGGTGATGGCAAATGTGCCGGTCACCGAGCCTCCGGTGGTGAGGAAGGTGAAGGTATCTCCGACCGCGGGGAAGAA
>OBLT010003226.1_pt1 | contig 10021 bp, 8 predicted proteins | sample 1518721 | NCBI WGS metagenome assembly OBLT01 (sample SAMEA3539307, study PRJEB22396) | soil metagenome | biome: tundra; feature: field; material: soil | place: USA | collected 2010-05 | depth 0.15 m | reverse complement strand
CGCTCAACTTGCCGGAGCCGTGGCCGATGACTTCGTGCAAGGCCGTCATCAGGTCCTCAGCTTCGGTGCCGTACTTCGCGTTGCGTTCGACTTCGGCGGGACCGGCGGCGAACTCCGCGGCCGCCGTCTTGCCGGTGGCTTGGTCCAGGGCGCGGCTGCTGCCGGTGAAGAGAAAATTCTTGGAGCCGTACTTTTCGTGGATTTCGTTTTCGTTCGGTAGATTATCGCCGATCGTGGTCACGCTGAAATCGCCGGTTTCGACCAGGGTTTCGACCGCTTTGACCACCGGAAGCTTGAACGATGTGAGCTTGTACTTGTCTTCCCAGGGAGCCTTCCGTTCGAAATACGCGGCATTTTCCGCCAGCTTCTTCATGGCGGTGGTGACGGGCTTATCGGTGATGGTGACAAAACTCTGCGAACTTCCTTTGGCTCCGCGGGCGTCGCGATAGACCTCGATGAAGCCGTTATCAAAATCGACAGTGGCGTCGTTTTGGACCCAGGCGGTGCCGAAGGCAACCCATTCGGCGTATTCGCCGGTCTGGTAGTAGCGGATGAGATGGCCAATCGCTTCGGCTTGCGCGGGATCGGCGTAGCGGCGCGCTTTCTCGAAGCAGTCGTTGGCCTGCTTCAGGAACGTGGCATACAGTCCGGGCGGAACCTTGTCCTTGTCCTTGCCGTCGGGCGTGCCGGCGCGGTCGACGAGCTCGGTGAGTTTGCCGTCCGCAGCTTTGCCCGAACTTTTGACCACGCGCGAGTTCAACGGATACTTGTCTTGAAATCCCTTCAGATCGTCCAGACTCACGCCCTGATAGAAAGTGTTCGAACTGGACTGGATCGTATCTTTTCCGCCCACAGGACTCTTGGCGGTGGTCATCGGCTCAAATGCGGGATCGAACAGCGACGCTCGCAATGACTCCAGCTCATGGCTCACGTCGGCTGGCTTTTTCAGGGGCGGAAGATCGGCGTCGGCCGTCTGGAAGGCTCCGTTTTGCTGGGCGCGCAGTGCGGCTTGCTCCAGCTCTTCAAACGTAAAGGTGGGCAGGAATTTCTGCGACGTCAGATCGTTGTGATTGCCGCGGTTGGCCCAGAACAGCTTGGTGAATTCGGCGATCTTGGCCAGCGCTGCCGGGTCGATGCCTTTCGGATGCGCCACGATTTCTTCGAGCAGACGCTTTTGCTGCAAACCGTAGGCGGAGAGCTGGTCGTAGATGATGGGGTCGATGGCGATGGAAGCCCGCGTCAGCCAATAGGCCAGTGCCTGCTCGCGCGGCGACAGCGCCTGGAAGCTGGGCGCGTGCAGTTGAATGAAGGCGGTATCGCCGACGCGTTCGACGAGGACGTCGGTAGCCTTTTCCTGCTGGCAGAATGCGGGGGCGGCGATGGCAAAGATCGTGAGCAATAGAAGGAGTGGGAAATCTTGCGGCTTCAAGGTGGGCCTCCGTGCGGTGCTTTGTTCTTTAGTTCCTTGTTCTTTGCGAAGCGGAGCGAACTTCGCAGGCTACCACAAACGGGCCCGCAAGGATGGGAGCGACGCCGGGTCTTATACCTCAGCGGTCTTGGTCGTCGATGGCGTGTCGATCGGGCAGCATGCGCTGATGCAGGATGCGAGAAACCAAGATGCCGCTGCGCTCCTGGCGGTAGAACACGACGTGCATGCCATGCTCATGACGGCGCAAGCCAAGCCTGACGTCATCGCAGAACCGGCCGAGCGCTGGATTGAGGGCCAGCGTCTGGCAACACGCTTCCAGTTCGCGGAGGTAACGGGTGGCTTGGGCTTTGCCCCATTTTCGAAGGGTGTAGTCGCCGATGTTCAGCAAGTCAGCCTCGGCGCGGCGCGAGAATCGAAACCCAGCCACGGCTACCGCGCTACGGGAAGGTTGAGGGCCTTACGCACACGGCCAAAGACGTTGCCCTGGGCGACACCGCTGGCGTCGCCTTCGTCAATCGCGGTTCGGAGCGCGGCTAGCTTCGCTTCGTACTGCCGTTCCTCGCGCTCCAACGTGCGCAGCCCGGCGCGCACAACCTCACTGGCGTTTTCGTAACGTCCGCTCCTAACCTTCTTGGCGACGAAGTGGTCAAGCTCATCGGTCAAATTCACGTTGCGAGTAGGCATGGCGCGGCCCTTTCGGAGGAAGGCGTTTTGAGAACCATTTTAGCATGATTGGCAAACATTGCCAATGGCAAGTTTAAGAGTTTCCCCGGCTGCGGCCCGCTGAGACTGAAACTATCGACTCCAGCTTCCGGCGGCCCCGCCGTTCTCGCGTGCTAGAATCGATAGAGTGACTCCCCGAACCGATGCTTCCTGATATCGACAAATTGCTGGAACTGCAGGGGGCGGATCACGAGATCCGCAAACTGCGGGACGAAGTGGCGGCGCTGCCGAAACGGGTGGCAACCATCGAGCAGAAGCTGGCTGGGACCAAGGCGCACCTGGAAAAGGCGCGGGCTGCAGCCAAGGGCGACGAAGCCAACCGCAAGAAGTTCGAAGCCAACATCAAAGACCTGCAAGGCAAGATTTCCAAGTATCGCGACCAATCTCTCGACGTAAAAACCAACGAGCAGTACAAAGCCATTCTGCACGAAATCCAGTATGCCGAGCAGGAGATCCGGCTCAACGAAGACCGCATCCTGGAGGTGATGATCAACGTCGAGGCGCGCGAAAAGGAAGTCAAAGCCGCGGAAGGCGAGCTCAAGGCGGAGACGGCCGAGATCGAAAAAGAGAAAGAAGAAGCGCGGAAAGTTACAGCCGAGGACCAGAAGAAACTCTCCGAGTGGAATGCCAAGCGCGACGCGCTGCGGCAGGGGATTTCCGAAGATGTGCTTCGTCAGTATGAGCGGGTGGCGAAGTTTCGCGGCACCGGGCTGGCCGAGGTCCGCGACCATAAGTGCATGGGCTGCCAAGTGATGCTGCGTCCGCAGACTTACAACGAGGCGCGCAGTGGCGCGACGGTGATGTTCTGCGAATCTTGCCAGAGAATTTACTACTACATTCCCGCGAACGAAGCGCAGCCAGAGCAGGAAGTGGTGACGGTTACCGGCAGGAAACGCGCCCGTCCCAAGGCCGATGCGCCGCAGGCTTGGTTCTATCGTCCCGATTACCCCGAGGAAGGCGAAGTGCTGCTGGTGTACATCAATAACGGCGGCAATTCGACGCGACGGATCTACGAAATGCACACTGGACGCGAGTTTGGAGGGGTGCTGCAGCGCGAGGGGAATTACCGGCAGGCGTTTCCCGAGGATCTTACCGACGCCGCACTGCGGCTCAACGGGCATTGGGAAGAAAAGGAAATCGACGAGTGGGGCTCTGAAATTCCGTCCGATGTGCTCGAACTGCTGCACAAAGATCTGCTCGCCATCCGGCGGGAGCACCGGGCCAGCCACAAGGATCATGCCGCCTCTCCGGCGGAGCATCCTGCGGTCCGCTAGATCTTTAAGTTTCTGTAACCCACGCCAGTTCGCGAGTAATCAGAGTTGAAACTCCTACTTGGTGCCGTACGGATTTGGATAGCGCAGCACCTTGTCCAGATTCTTGCCGCGGACGATTCCGGCCTGGTGATAGGTCAGTCCCCAGGAATCGATCGTCGACATATCCGGGAAGATGCAGGCCTCAAGCACGGTGTCGACCGGATCGGACTTCATCACCCACCCGCCGCCGTTCATGTTGATGCCGCCGAATAGATCGGTGCCGCCCAGTTGCGAGCAGTAGCAGGACGCCGGGTTGCCGCCACAACTGCCGCTGTACGGAACCTCCGCGTAATAGGCCAGCGCGGCCAGCGTGGGCTTATCGCTGTAGAGCGTGGAAAGCAGCACGTGAATCCGCGATCCATCTTTCTTGGATGTGAACTTGCAGAAGTTGCGATCTCCGGAAAGACGAAACCAGTTTTTCGGGTCGTCGTTGGTGTTGAAGTAGGGTGCGCGAACATCGACTTCGCCGCCCTTCTTGGCGCAATAGGCAGAGGCCTTATCGATAACGGCCGCGTCCGCAGCGGATTGAGCTGAGGGCTGCGAATTGGCGCTGGCCTCGACCGGCCGGGTGGCGGGAAGAAAAACCACAACTGCGAGTGCTATACAGATGACCAGCGCTACGAGTGGACGTTTCACGAAGGGCCTCCTGGGAAGAACGAGGAATCGAATTTTTGCCGGTCAGTTTCCGGCGATCACTTTTCCGGCGATCAAATCGAGGGATGAAGGTTAACACAAAACGCGGCCCTTGCCCCGGACGCGGACAAACCTGCCCCCGATTTTGCTGTAAGATGGCCGGCACGAGGTGAGTAATGGCGCCCCAAGATAACGACTTCAGGGTTCCTTCCGCGTCCCGCCGTTCGTTTCTCAGTTTGGCGGCCGGCGCTTCGGCGGCGCTGGCATTTCGCATTGTCACCGAACCGATGCTGGCTCACGCTCGCGTCCACAACTTCCCGAAAGATGCGATCCGGATTGACGCCAACGAAAACCCGCTCGGACCGTGTGCGCCGGCGCGCGAGGCCGCAGCGGCCATCGTCTCGCAGGGCGGACGTTATTCCGACTGGCTGACGGACGACCTGGTGAAGATGCTGGCGGAAATGGAAGGGCTGAAGCCGGAACAGGTTCTTGTCTATGCGGGATCGAGCGAGCCTCTGCATCACACGGTGGCTGCGTTCAGCTCGCCGCAGCGCAGCTACGTGACCGCCGATCCCGGATACGAGGCCGGCATGTTCGCTGCCCAAGCCATGGGTGCGAAGGTAGTGAAAGTCCCGCTGACGAAAACCTACGCGCACGATGTGAAGGCGATGCTGGCCGCGGCTCCCGACGCGGGCGTGTTCTATGTTTGCAGCCCGAACAATCCAACGGGCACGCTGACCAGCCATTCCGATATCGAATACCTGGTCGAGAACAAGCCGAAAGGTTCGGTCGTGCTGGTGGATGAAGCCTATATTCATTTTTCGGACGCGGTTTCGGTCATGGACCTGGTGCGGGCCGGCAAGGACGTGATCCTGCTGCGCACGTTCTCGAAGCTCTATGGCATGGCGGGCCTGCGCTGCGGCGCCGCATTCGCCCGGACGGATCTGCTGGAGAAGCTGGAGAATTATGGCGGCTGGAATTTCAAGCCGATCACGGCGCTGGTGGCCGCGTCCGCAAGCTTGAAGGACGCGCAACTGGTGCCCGAGCGCAAGCACATCAATGCCACCATTCGCAGCCAGGTTTTTGACTGGCTCGACCGCAACGGATACTCCTACATTCCTTCGCAATCGAACTGCTTCATGCTGGATACGAAACGTCCGGCAAAGGCGGCGATCGATGCCATGGCCAAGCAAAACGTATTCATCGGACGCATCTGGCCGATATGGCCAACCTACACGCGCATCACGGTTGGAACCGCGCCTGAGATGGAGCAGTTCCAGGCGGCGTGGCAGAAGGTGATGACGGGCGCGGTGACGGCTAGTGTGGGCGCGATTCCGGGGTTCGGAGAATTGGGCCGGCGCAGAAGGAATGTGGACAGAACCGCGATGCGAGCTTAGTCGTGAGCCTCCATTGATGAGATATTTGGACAGCCAAGCAGGAGAAGCAACGTTATGCAAAAGTTTGTTAAGAAGAAGATCGCGTCTCGTGTGCGCTCGGATCATGCCCTGGTTGGGACCTCGGAAGATCCAGAACAGAAAATGCAGGTTCTTGTTCGTTACAACCACCCGTTGGTCGGGACTTGGCAAGAAGTAGAGAATCCGGTATCGGAGAGCTCGGTAGTTTACAAAATTGCTGTGGTCGACGGGAGCTTTGTCGTGAGCGGAATTGACGAAAGCGATGGAACGAAGTTCAAGATTTCAGACGTTCGATGGGACGGAGCGGCACTAAAGTTTACGAGCCTTTTCCCTCCAACAGGCCATCGAGTAAAACATGTATTGCGGGCATTCAAACCAAAACTAGTAAACCATGAAGTCACCTCCACTGTTCATGAGGTGTGGAGAAAACGGCCGCAGAAACGGCGTCAGAGCGCCTAATTCCAAAAAAGCCCGCCCGCGCGCTGCGACCCGACGCCTCGGTATAGCATCTACTGATGCCAACAAAACGCACCGCCTCCGCGAAGCACGCGGGGCCCTCAGTAAAACTCTCGCTGCGCGGAGCCACGCGACTGCAAGGCCGTCACCCGTGGGTTTACCGCTCGGACATTGTTGGGGCGGATGACATCCCAGCCGGCGCGCTTGTCCGCGTCCACGATCCACGGGGGAAATTCCTCGGGAGCGCGCTCTACAGTTCTTCGTCGCAGATCGCGATCCGCATGATCTCGCACGGCTCGGTCGACGATCTGCCTGCTCTGGTTGCCGAGCGGCTTCGAGCCGCCATCGCCTACCGCAAAGAACTCGTCCGGAATACCGACGCGTATCGCATCGTCTTCAGCGAAGCGGATTTCTTGCCTGGGCTGATCGTCGATCGCTACAACGACGTGCTCTGCGTGCAAATCCTCACCCAGGCCATGGACGCCGCGCCGGTGCGCGACGCCGTTCTGCGAACGCTTCGCGACGAACTGCAACCGGCGGGAATCGTGGAGCGGGTCGAGGCCCGCATTCGCGAACTGGAGCAGTTGCCAGCTCGACCGTCTGGGCTGCTTTGGGGAGAGAAGAGTTCGACCGTAGTCAGCATGAATGGCGTCCGCTTTCATTACGACGGCTTCGAAGGCCAGAAAACGGGGGCGTTTCTCGATCAGCGGGAAAATTATGCGGCGGCAGCCGAATATGCGCACGGGGAAGCCCTCGACGCTTTCTGCTACCAGGGTGGATTCGCGCTGCATCTCGCGGAGAAGTGTTCCAGCGTCACCGGAGTGGACAGCTCGCGTCCGGCGCTTGAAATGGCGGAAAAGAACGCGGCTCTAAACGGGCGTGAACTGGAGTGGATCGAGGCCAACGCCTTCGATCTGCTAAGGGATTACGCCGCCGCTAACCGGCGCTACGACACTATCGTTCTCGATCCGCCGGCGTTTGCCAAGACCAAGCGCGACCTGGAAAAAGCCCTGCGCGGCTATAAAGAGCTCAACCTGCGCGCCATGAAGATGCTGCGGCCGGGAGGGATTCTGGTCACTTGCTCCTGCTCGTTCCACGTGAGCGCGGCGGACTTCCTCAAAGTGGTGGCCGGCGCCGCCCAGGACGCCCATAAAGACCTGCGCTTGGTCGAGAGCCGCGGCGCGTCTAAGGACCATCAGATCCTGCTGAATGTGCCGGAGACGAGCTATCTTCAGTGCCTGATATTGAGTGTAAGCGAATGAAACATAACAAGATAAACTACTTGACAACAATACACTAAGATTTTATGATTTACTTACACTAATCAACAACCTGGGAGCTTCCGATAGCTCCCCGAATGAACTTCCAGTAGGAGGATTTCAGTTATGACCATGTTTGCGCGTTATGACCCTTTCCGTGAGTTCGTCACGCTGCAAGACCGCATGAACCGTCTGTTCCGCGACCCGCGTGGGCCGGAAGGTCAGGACGAAGCTTTGACCGCGACCGCATTTGCCCCGCCCGTGGACGTCTACGAAGACGAGCACAATGTCACATTGAAGATCGAAGTGCCGGGAATCGACGAGAAGGACATCGACGTCCGCATCGAGAACAACACGCTGACCGTGCACGGCGAGCGTAAGTTCGAGAAGGAAGAGAAAGAGGAGAACTACCGCCGCATGGAGCGGCAGTACGGCAGCTTCACCCGCACTTTCACTCTCCCGAACACAGTCAACCATGACAACGTTCAGGCCGACTATGACAAGGGCGTGTTGAAGATCAAGCTGGCGAAGAAAGCCGAAGCCAAGCCGAAGCAGATCAAGGTGAACGTCGGCGGGCAGAAGACGCTCGAAAGCAAAGAGCCCAAGAAAGCCGCGTAACAATTCGTGGAGGGACGGGCGTCTCGCCCGTCCAGCCGGGCAAAGCCCGGCAGTTGTAAACTCAGCGGGAGGCGGCAACAACGCCTCCCGCTTTCTTTGAACACATAATGACCTGTCATCCTGAGCGAAGCGAAGGATCTCTGCATTCTTTCGCCGCCACCAAACTGCATAGGTTCTTCGCTTCGCTCAGAATGACATGGCGCTAGAGGAATAGAAGCCATGGCAATTCGTTGGGACAAATTCACCGTCAAAGCGCAGGAAGCCGTCCAGCGCGCGAACGAACTCGCCTCCGAGCACGGCAATCCCGAACTCGCCCCGGCTCATTTGCTGGCGGCGCTGGTCGAGGACCGCGAAGGCATCGTTGCGCCCGTGCTCGAAAAAATCGGCATCGGGCCGCAGGCCGTGCTCAGCGACCTCTACCGAGAAATCGAGAAGTTGCCGAAAGTTTCGGGCAGTGGCGGCGTGCAGCAGCCGTCCATGTCGGCGCAGATCGATCAAGTTCTCGAGAGGGCTTTTAAGGAAGCCGACGCTTTCAAGGACGAATACGTCTCGACCGAGCACATGCTGCTGGCGTTGACCAGTCTAAAGCGCGATCTGAAGCACGGAGACCCAGCGCAGGAGTTGCTGGCTCGTCACGGCGCGACTCACGACGCAATTCTGAAGGCGCTCACGGCGGTCCGAGGATCGCAGCGCATCACGGACCAGAATCCCGAAGCGAAGTACCAGGCGCTCGAGCGATACGCCCGCGACCTGAACGAGCAGGCGCGACGCGGCAAACTTGATCCCGTTATCGGGCGCGATGAAGAGATTCGGCGGGTGGTGCAGGTGCTTTCGCGGCGCACCAAGAATAATCCGGTGCTGATCGGCGAGCCGGGGGTAGGCAAGACGGCCATCGTCGAGGGCCTGGCGCAGCGCATTATTTCCGGCGACGTGCCCGAAGCGCTGAAAAACAAGCGCGTCGTCGCGCTCGATCTGGGAGCGATGCTCGCGGGCGCCAAATATCGCGGCGAATTCGAAGACCGCCTTAAGGCAGTCCTCAAAGAAATCGAGGACTCCTCTGGACGGATCATCTTGTTCATCGACGAACTGCATACCCTGGTGGGCGCGGGCGCTGCCGAAGGGGCGATCGACGCCTCGAACATGCTGAAGCCGGCGCTGGCCCGCGGAGAGCTGCGCGCCATCGGAGCGACCACGCTCAACGAATATCGCAAGTACATCGAGAAAGACGCCGCGCTCGAACGGCGCTTTCAGATCGTGTTCGTGGGCGAACCGAACGTCGAGGACACGATTGCCATCCTGCGCGGCCTGAAAGAAAAGTACGAAGTGCATCATGGCGTGCGCATCAAAGATTCGGCCATCGTGGCCGCTGCGACTTTGTCGCACCGCTACATTTCCGACCGCTTCCTGCCCGATAAGGCCATCGACCTGATCGACGAGGCGGCCGCTTCGCTGCGCATCCAGATCGATTCCATGCCCACCGAAATCGATCAGCTGGAACGGCGGGCCACGCAATTGGAGATCGAAAAGCAGGCCTTAAAGAAAGAGGACGACGCGAACTCGAAAGAGCGCCTGGCCAGCGTCGAGAAAGAACTGGCGGGCATTCGCGAAAAGTCGAACGCGCTCAAGGCCAGGTGGAAGCAGGAAAAAGACGTTATCGCTAAGGCGCGCGCTTTGAAAGAAAAACTGGAGCAGCTCAAGATCGAGGAAGCGGCCGAGGAGCGCAAAGGAAATCTGGAGCGGGTGGCGCAGATTCGCTATGGGCTCATTCGGCAAACGGAAGAGGAACTCAAGAAGGTTACGGCGCAGATTGACGGGGGAGCGGACAAGAGTGTCCGCTCTACACAGGCGCGGATGCTCAAGGAAGAAGTAGACGAGGAGGATGTTGCGGGCATCGTTTCCAAGTGGACGGGCATTCCGGTTTCCAAGATGCTGGAGGGCGAGGTCAAGAAGCTGATCAACATGGAAGACCGGCTGCGGCTGCGGGTTATCGGGCAAGACGCGGCGCTCGAACGCGTGGCGAATGCCATCCGCCGTTCACGCGCCGGACTTAGCGATCCGAAGCGGCCGATTGGGTCGTTCATTTTTCTGGGGCCAACCGGCGTCGGCAAAACCGAACTGGCGCGGGCGCTGGCCGAGTTTCTTTTTGACGACGAGCGCGCCATGGTGCGCATCGAC
>OBLT010003223.1_pt1 | contig 10025 bp, 10 predicted proteins | sample 1518721 | NCBI WGS metagenome assembly OBLT01 (sample SAMEA3539307, study PRJEB22396) | soil metagenome | biome: tundra; feature: field; material: soil | place: USA | collected 2010-05 | depth 0.15 m | reverse complement strand
TCGTGCAGGACCGCCTGGCCGCCGCCCATCCATCCCGAATAGTCGCCGACCATGATCAGATCATGCCCCCGCCGCTCCAACTCCTCGCGAACCGCTTGCGGCACGCGTCCCTCGATCCGCACATCGCAGCCGCCGCGCGATAGTTTGGTGAAACGCGGCGCCTCCAGCGCGGCCTGGATGTTCATGTTGTAGTCCGCGATGTTCGAGACGTATTGCATCTGCGCCTGCGCCTGATTCATGCCTCGCATGATGCCGAATCCGATGTGCTCGCTGCCGCGCTCCATGAAGCCCGGAATAATAGTGTGGAACGGTCGTTTGCGGGGAGCCAGGGCGTTGGGATGTTGCGGGTCGCCCACGAACGCGCCTCCCCGGTCGTGCAGGACGAACCCCATCCCGTCCACCAGAATGCCGGAGCCCCAGATGTCCGAATTGCTCTGAATCCAGGAAGCGATGTTGCCGTCTCTGTCGACCACGCTCAAATACGTGGTGTCGCCGGGCGGCTCGGGCACACCCGGCGTAACGTCGCAGTGCGCCTTTGCCGGATCGATCGACGCCGCGCGCTTTTTGGCGTACTCTTTCGACAGCAACGCGGCGGTCGGTACCGCGGCGAACCGCGGATCGGCGACGTAGCGCTTCGCGTCCTCCGTCGCCAGCTTCTGCGCTTCGATCTTGACGTGTAGCGCATCCGCCGTGTTGGGACCGTAGTCGCCGATCGGGAACTGCTCGACGATGTTGAGCATCTCCAGCGTGCCGATGCCTTGCCCGTTCGGCGGAAGCTGATAGACCTTCCAGCCGCGATATTCGGTGGAGATCGGATCCACCCATTCGGGTTGATATTCGCGCAGGTCTTCGGCGGTCATCGTGCCGCCGAGATGGTTGGAGACTTTGAGAATCGCCTCGCCGACCGGTCCACTGTAGAACGCGGACGCGCCCAGTTCGGCGATGAGCCGGTAGGCGTGCGCCATGTCGGGGTTGCGGAACACTTGGCCTACCTTCGGCGCCAAGCCGTTCGGCAGAAAGACGCGGCGGGCGTTGTCGTCGAGCTTGTAGCTGGCGTGGTCCCAATCGTACTGGATCAACTCGGTGACCGGATAGCCGTGCTCGGCGTAATAGATGGCGGGTTGGAACAGATCGTGCCAGGGCAGGCGGCCGTAGCGCTTGTGCAATGCCTCCCAGCCCTTCACGCACCCCGGCACAGTGACCGTGTGGATGCCCCCTGCCGGCATGCCCTGGATGCCATGCTGATTCAGGTATTCGATCGAGAGGCCTTTCGGCGCCCAACCGCTCGCATTGATCCCCGTGAGCTTGCCGGTCTTGGCGTCCCATACGAGCGCGAAAAGGTCGCCTCCGATGCCGTTCATCATGGGCTCGACGAGGCTCATCACGGCGTTGGTCGCAATGGCGGCGTCCACGGCCGATCCGCCGCGGGCCAGGATCTGCGCTCCCGCCTGCGATGCGAGCGTCTGTGCCGCGCCGACAATGCCGCGCTGGGTGATGGTCATCGACCGCGCTTGCGAACGGTCCTGCGCGAAGGACAGTGCGGGGAAGGCCATGGCGATTGCGCCCAGCGTTGCGAGTAACTTTCTACGCGACACGGTCAACAAACAGAATACCTCGGCTGGCGAAACCGGTTGACGCCGGGTCGCGCTTGTGTCGCTCCCTAACCCGCATTTCTCACAGGGTTCGCGAGAGAGCGTGGCGTGGGGGGCGCCCTCTGGGCCCGTGCCTTGCAGCGTTCACGCTCATGTGAACGCGTTCCCTTCGCCGCTCGAAAACGTGTTGGCATGAGTGCCAACACGGCACGCACGAGTGCGTACGCCACAGTGCATCCGAAGCACTCATCCAGACCGGAGCTTGGTAGAAATGGGGGCTAACCGGCACTGCCCGGTGACGTGTGATAGCATTCGGGAAATGCGCTTTGCCTTGTTCACGGCCCTCCTTGCGGCCCTTCTTGCCGTGCCCTGCGCGCACGCAGCGAAAAACCTAGAGATCTATTTCATCGATGTGGAAGGCGGCCAAGCCACGCTCATCGTGAGCCCGTCGGGGCAATCGATGCTCGTCGACACCGGCTGGCGCGGCTTCAACAGCCGCGATGCCGACCGCATCGCGAAAGCCGCCAAGAATGCCCATGTCAAGGAACTGAACTACGTCCTCATCACCCACTACCATCGCGATCACGTCGGCGGAGTGCCGCAACTCGCCAATCGCATGAAGATCGGCACATTCGTCGATCATGGCGCCAACACGGAAGACTCCAAGGTGGTTCGCGAGGATTATGCCGATTACCAGGCCGCGCTGCCTCGCTCGCAGCACCTGGTGGTGAAGCCGGGCGATGAGATCCCGCTCAAGGGACTCACTGTCCAGGTGGTGGAGTCCGCGGGCAACCACATTGCGTCGCCGCTCGCGGGCGCCGGGCAGCCGAATCCGTTGTGCTCCTCGGAGCCCGCGCCACCCGACGATCCCTCGGAAAACGCCGCTTCCGTGGGAATCCTCATTACGTTCGACAGTTTCCGCTTCCTCGACCTGGGCGACCTCACCAAGAAAAAAGAACTCGGCCTGGTTTGCCCCAGTAACCTGATCGGACCGGTCGACGTGTACCTCACAACGCACCATGGGCTCGATCAATCGAACGCCAGGGCGATCGTCCACGCGTTGCATCCGCGCGTTGCCATCATGAACAACGGCGCCAGCAAGGGCGGTAGCCCCAGCGCATGGCAGACTATCAAGGATTCACCCGGCCTCGAGGATATCTGGCAGCTTCATTACGCGCTCGAGGGCGGGAAAGAACATAATGTGCCGGACGCGTTTATTGGCAACATTGACGCGGGAGACGACGGCTACTACATCAAACTTACGGTCGAGCCGGACGGATCATTCACCGTTTACAACGCCCGCAACAAGAACCAGAAGACCTACAACAGAAAATAGATGAGACTCATTCAAGCCGTGGTACTCCTTAGCGCCGTTTCGTTCGCGGTGTGCGGCCAGGACAAGCCGATCAATCCTCGCGTCACGGAGATCGTCGACGCCGTTTCCCAGGAGCGCATCGGCGAAATGTTGAAGAAGCTGGAGAGCTTCGGGACGCGGAACATTTTTTCCTCGCAGGACGATCCGGAGCACGGGATCGGCGCCGCCCGAAGATGGATTTACGACCAGTTCCGCGGCTACAGCCCGCGCCTGCAGGTTGGCTATGACACCTGGCGCGTGAAGAAGAAGGGCCGCATCATCCGCGATGTCGAGCTGCACAACGTGGTGGCGGTGCTGCCGGGAACCATGAACAAGGACCGCCGTATTATCGTCAGCGGTCACTACGATTCGGCGGTCATGGCACGCCGTCCTCAAAGCCCCGCAACGAACGGCGCCGTGGCGGATGGGGCCGCGGCCGATCCCATTGCAACGGATGGAACGCAGCCTGGGGGCGGAACGGCAACGTTCGACATCGAGTCCAAGGCGCCCGGCGCGAACGACGATGGAAGCGGAACCGCGGCGGTGCTGGAGCTGGCTCGCGTGATGAGCCGGCACGAGTGGCGGAACACGATCGTCTTCATCGCATTTACAGCCGAAGAGGAGGGACTCGTCGGCAGCACGCTCTACGCGCGCAAGGCTCGCAAGGATGGCCAAATCATCGATGCCGTGCTCAACAACGACATCGTCGGCGACGATACCGGCGGGGACGGCCGCAAGAACAACACGTCCGTTGCGGTGTACTCGGAAGAGCCGGCCGATTCGCTGTCGCGCGAGTTGGCGCGATACATCAAGCAGGCCTGCGAGCGCTATGTTCCCTCGATGCGCGTGGACCTTGTGTTCCGGCAGGACCGCCTGGGACGCGGCGGCGATCACGCGCCGTTCAACCAGGAAGGCTACGCCGCCGTTCGCTTCACGACACCCGAAGAGAATTACAAGAACCAGCATTCGCTGACCGACACGGTGGCGAACATGTCGATTCCGTACAACACCCAGGTGGTTCGCGAGAATGCGGCGGCTTTGGCAAGCCTGGCGCTGGCGCCCAAGAAGCCGGTGGTCGAGGAGGAGATAACTCGCCAGGGCCGCAAAATGATCGTGAGCATGCTGGGGCGCGGCAAGACGCGCTACGATGCCCAGCTTCGGTGGAAGAACGAGAATCCCGAGCCGGATCTGGCGGGCTACATCGTCGTGATGCGGTCGACGACATCGCCGTTTTGGGAGAGAGAGATCTTTGTCGGCAACGTCACCGAATACACGATGAAAAACGTTTCGATCGACGATCGGATATTCGGGGTGAAGGCGGTCGACAAGGATGGCAACACGAGCCTGGTTTCCGCTTACATCCCGCGGCCGAGGCCGGCACTGGAGATCGAGACGTACTGAAGACCGGATGACACGTACTGAAGACCGGATGACACGTACTGAAAAACGGGGATTGAGTATACTGTCACTGGTTTTTTTTGTAGACGTCGTGGAGGCGGATCAGGCCCAGGCAGCGGCCTTGGCCGTCGACTACGGGTAATACCGAAATCTGGGAGGGGCGGTTTTCCATGCGTTCCACGGCGACTCTCAGGGACGCCGACGGGGGGATGGTGGCCGGGTTGCGGGTCATCACATCCGCGCACTTGAGCGGCCGGATGTCCTCGTGTTGCTGCAACGCCCGCCGCACGTCGCCGTCGGTGATCAGGCCAAGCAGGCCGCGTTGCTCGTCGACACAACAGGCCGCCCCAAGCGGGTGATGCGTCATTTCGATCACGACATGCCGCAGGGATTCGTCCGGCCGCACCCACGCGACCTCGTCGCCGCCGTGCATTACATCCTCGACTGTCAGATGCAGGTTGCGGCCGAGTTGGCCGCCCGGGTGGTAGCGCGCAAAATCGGCGTCGCTGAAGGAGCGTGCGCGCATCAGGGCGATGGCCAGCGCGTCGCCGATGGCAAGCGCGACCGTCGTGCTCGAAGTCGGAGTGAGGTTGAGCGGATCGGCCTCGCACGTCACGCGTGCATCGAGGGTCGCATCCATTTGCGAGGCGAGCGGGGATTGGACGTTGCCCAGGATGCCGATGAGAAACGCGTCGAGCTTTCGAAGGACAGGGATGAGGTTGAGAAGCTCCGGCGTGGAGCCGCTCTTCGAAATGAAGATCACCGGTTCTTCCCTCATGCAGATGCCTATGTCGCCGTGCGCGGCTTCGGCGGCGTGCAGGAAGACGCCTGGTGTTCCAGTGCTCGAGAGGGTCGCGGCCAGCTTGCGTCCGATGTGGCCGGACTTGCCGAGGCCCGTCACGACGACCTTGCCAGGCCGCGCCAGGATGCCTTCGACGGCGCGAACGAGATTCGAGTCGAGCCGTTCGGCTGCGGCCTGAAGCGCCGCGGCTTCGGAGAGCAGAGTCTCTCGGGCAATGGGGACTATGTCGAGCAACTCTCAGGATAGCTGCTCGGCCGAAAACCGGGGTTTGGATGGAACTCTAATCCACGAATCCGCGCCAGGTTTTGCCTTTTTCGTCGCGGAGGGTAATACCGTAGCCGTCGGCCAAGCCGCTGAGGGTCCTTCCGCGACTGTTGCGGAACGTGTAACGAAAAGAGCCGTCGGCGCCCTCTTCCGCGATTCCCCGCCAGATATGACCGTAGTCGTCGCGCACGCGGATGAAGTCGTCGTACCCGAAACCGTGCATACGCGCCTTGGTTGCTTCTTCTTCAAAGCTGAAGAAGCCACCGGGCGCCTTGCGATGTGCGCGATGCCTTTTGTAGATCACAACTTCATTATTGGCGCGGTGAAGCCGGTTTGACATCGGTGAAACCGATTAGTACGACCTGACCGATGTACCTATGTCGAATGTGCTTCCGTAACCGTGGGCTTTATTACGGCGACGCCGATCTGAGTCATGGCACGCCGTAGCGCTTCGTACATGTCCTCATCGCGGTAGCTGCCGACAATGGCGCCGCCGGAACCGGCGAAGTTCGCGCTTGCACCGGCGCCGCGCGCCGTCTGTATCATTTCCAGATTGCCCTTGCCGATCGGGTAGATGGTAGCCCGCAGGTCGAAATTCCTGTCGATCAGACGGTTCAAGGTGGCGTAGTCGCGCTCCAGCAAGGCGTCGCGGCCCTGTTCGGCGTAGGACGCCCAGGTTCTCATGGCGCTGACGATCTCGGAATCGCCGTGAAGCCATCTTTCGCGCACGTTGCTGTGGAAGATTTCGGTGCCTTCACTTAAGCTCGTCCGATACGCCAGATACATATTGGGAAGCAGGGCGGGATCGAGCGGCTCGTAGTTCCCGTAGCCGCGGGCCGTCATGAGGTCTTCCGCGAAATCCATGTAGACCAGGCCTTCGTACACCTGGATGACACGGTCCTGGGGGCCGGCCGGTACGCCGAGCTCCTTTGTCTCGGTCTCGAGCACGAGGTTAGCCTGGATGGGGAGCGGAATCCGGACGCTATAGTACTCGCACAAAGCGCGCAGAGCCGCGGTGATAATCGAACTGGACCCGCCCATTCCGAGGCGGAGCGGGATCGTCGATTCGTACTCGACGGTGAAGTTGCGGTTGGGCAGCTCGATTCCGCTCCGGCGGCAGTAATCCATAAAGCGGACGATGAGCGCCTGAATAATACGGATCCCACCGTAGTAGCCTCGCCAGCGTGTAGTGGCATACAAATTGTCGAGGCTATCGAACATGGGAGTGTCGGCTTTGGAAGGCCTTATCTCGAGCCGGGCGCTGGGGTACAGCAGCACACGGGCCCGAAAATTGCGCGCCAGCAGCGCGATCGTTTTGCCGAAGTAGCCGTCGCTGGGGTTGCCAAGCAATCCGGCGCGGGCATAGGCGTAAGTTTCAATCATCGCGGGTGCAATACTAAGTGTTACATGAGAGCGGTGTTGCAGCGCGTGGAACGGGCGAGCGTCGAAGTAGAGGGAGAAACAGTGGGCTCCATCGGCGCGGGGCTGCTGGTTCTGCTCGGCGTGGCCAAAGGGGATACGAGCGCGCACGCGGATTATCTGGCGGATAAGATCCTGAACTTGCGGATTTTCTCCGACGACGCCGGCAAGATGAACCGCAGCGTAATCGAGTCCGGCGGCGGCATCCTGGCAGTGTCGCAGTTTACGCTGTATGGCGACTGCCGCAAGGGGCGCAGGCCGAGCTTCGACGACGCCGCGCCTCCGGAACTGGCACGGCCTTTGTACGAGTATTTCGTGGAGCGGCTTAGAACCGCGAACTTGCTGGTTGAGACCGGAGTGTTTCAGGCATCGATGAAAATTTCACTTGTCAACGACGGGCCTGTGACATTTGTGCTTGATTCGAAGTAATAGAGTTGATTTGGCCCAGCAACTTCGTTATCATCCGATGAGGAGCTTAAATGGCGCGACCCAGGAAGAATGCACAATATGAACCGCTGTTACGGGCTGCTTTAGAGGGGCTCGATCTTCAAAGACAGCGAATTGAGGAACACATCGGACAGGTTCGATCGCTGCTTGGCATCGGCACTGGCCGGCGGGGGCGCCCGCCGGGAAGCAAGAATAGCAAGAAGACCGCGGAGGACAAAGCCGCGGGCGGCAAGCGAGTCATGAGCGCCGCGGCGCGGAAACGTATGTCGGCGGCTCAGAGACGGCGCTGGGTCGAACATCGCAAAGCGGCCTCGGGCAAAGAAGAGTAACTTACACTCCAATCGAAACGGCGAACAATCTCTTCCACGCTGCCGTCCGCAATCGCTTTGCCGTTTTCGAAAAAGACGGCTCGCGTGGCGAGTGCGAGCGCAAATTGAACGTCATGTGTGACAATCAGTTTCGCTTGAGGGAGCCGCCGCAGTAGCTCGACCAGGCTTCGACGGCCGGGCGGGTCGAGGTAAGTGGTCGGCTCATCCAGCACAAGTATCTCGGGATTCATCGCCAGCACTCCGGCCAGGGCAACCCGTTTCTTCTCGCCCGCGCTGAGATGGTACGGCGCTTTGTCGAGCGCGTGTTCCATGCCGACTTCGGTCAATGCCCAGGTCGCTTTGACTACCGCGTCGAGCCGGCTCATTCCCAGGTTGAGCGGGCCAAACGCCACATCCTCGAGGACGGTCGGCATGAATAGCTGCTCATCGGAATCCTGAAACACCATTCCGACTTTCGATCGAATGGCCGCGAGGGTATTCTTTGCGACCCGCATCCCGCACACGTCGATCTGGCCCGGGCCCCGCAGCAATCCGTTCAGGTGCGACACAAAGGTCGTCTTTCCGGATCCGTTCGCTCCAAACAGTGCCACGGTCTCGCCGGGAAACAGATAGAAGTTGACGCCGTCGAGCGCTTTTGTCCCGTCGTCGTACTGGTAAGAGAGGTCGCGGACATGGACCAGGAATTCCATTTGGATCAATAGGGCGCCACGCGAAGTGCCGCCAGCGCGACGACTGCCAGCACGGCAAAAGCGGCATCGGCGATGCTGAATCGTCCCGGGTCGGCGACAGGAAGGTGGCCGTTGTATCCACGGGCGAGCATGGCACGATAAATCCCGTCCGCTCGAAAGTAGGAGCGCGCGAACAACACGCCAAGGGCGCCAGCGGCGGCATGAAACCGGTTGCGGCGGCTGATTTTGCGAAGGCCCGCACGGCACGCCGCGGCAACGCGCATGTGCTGCGCCTGCTCGGAGATCACGAACAGGTAGCGATAGAGGAACTGAATTACGGAGATCAGCACGCGCGGCGCGCCCAACGATTCGAAGCCTTTGAGCAGCGCCGGCAAGGGCGTCGTGCCGGCGACGGCGAGCACGGCGATCGCCGAAAGGTACGTTTTTTCCACGAGCGCGATCGCGCGCACATGATCGCCGCCGATCCAGCTAATCAAGGCGAAGGTGATGGAGAATGGCAAGACGATGCCGGCTCGAAGGAGCACTTTGAACATCGGCAATCGGCCAACCAGGACGGCGCAAAGGGCCACTACGGCGTATGCCGCGATGCGGGTGGCTGCGCCGGACGGCGTGGTCGCGAGAACGATCAGAAACGCAAGCAGCGCGAGGATCTTGGCGCGGGCGTCGCGGGCGTGTAGCGGGCTTTGGCGCTGTGCCCAACGCTCCAGGATTACGTGGTGCACTTTGCGTCCTTAGGGGCGTCCTTGCGCCGTCCGAGCATCTTGCCGGAGATGGTGCACAGCGCAAAGATCAGGACCAGACCGGCGATACCGGCGGCCGCGCGGCGGCCCCAGCTTGAAGACGATTTCGAGGCCTCGCCAACGATATGCTCGATGCCATCCGGGGCGGTCGAAGCCAGGAGGAAGCCGGCGGCGGCCAGCAGCACCGCGAATCCGGCAAGAGCGGCGAGCGTCCTGCGGGGCGAGCCCTCGGGTTTCCGCACCCAACCGGGGTTCAACCGCTCGATCGCCTGAAGCACAGCAATCGTGATGGCGCCCTCGATCAGGCCGTTGATCGCGAAGAATCCCACGGATGGGAGCATCACGGCTCCGGGCATCGCTCCGGAGATCAGCAGTTGGGTCAGCGCCAACAGCGCACTAACCATGACCGAGAAAAACGCTCCCGCGAAGATCGCCGCTTTCCGCAATGGGCCGCGTCCCCAGAATTGATACGGCAGCCATGCGGCCAGGACTCCGGCGATGGCCATGTTGAACACGTTCGCACCAAGCGCCAGAACGCCACCGTCCTGAAAGACGAAGGCCTGGACGGCGAGGATCGCGGTCATCGTCACGGCGGCAAAGGCCGGACCCAGTGCGTAGGCCAGGAGCGCGCCACCGACAAGGTGGCTGCTGGTGCCGATTCCGACCGGGAAATTGATCATCTGGGCGGCAAAGACGAAGGCTCCCATGACGCCGAGCAGGGGGATGCGGGAATCTTCCATGCGGCGGCCGGCGTGGCGCGCGATGACGCCGAAACCCGCCGCGCTCACTACGTCGAGCGTGGCCCAGACCGGCGTGGAAAGGACGTTGTCCGGGATGTGCATGGATCGCTACCCACAGTATCACCAATTTTAAGATCGTGTGCTTTCGGGGCCACGGGCCCACCTGCGCCACAATGTCACCATGCGCGTTGTTGTCATGGGCGGCACGGGCTTCATTGGGCCACACGTCGTCCGGAGGCTGATCGAGCGCG
>OBLT010003222.1_pt1 | contig 10027 bp, 8 predicted proteins | sample 1518721 | NCBI WGS metagenome assembly OBLT01 (sample SAMEA3539307, study PRJEB22396) | soil metagenome | biome: tundra; feature: field; material: soil | place: USA | collected 2010-05 | depth 0.15 m | reverse complement strand
TGCACCGCGCTTTCCATTTCGGGGCAGGCCGTCACGGATCTCAAGACGGGTTACTGGCTGGGCTCCACTCCGGCGGCCCAGGAGAAGGTGAAGTTCCTCGGCGTGGTGGCGGCCTCGGTGGCCGTCGGGCTCACCATCGTTCTGCTGGCGCGGGCGTTTCAGTTCGGCGACGCCGCGGTGGGCGATACGCGCGTGGTGCTGCCCTCGCCGCAGGCCTCCATTATGAAGGCGCTGGTGGAGGGGTTCATGAGCCGCCAACCGGTGGCTTACATTCTGTTCGGCGCGGGCGGGGCCATCACGATCGTCATGGAAATGCTGGGCGTTCCCGCCCTGACCTTCGCCCTCGGCATGTACCTGCCGCTGGAGTTGAACACCCCGGCGCTGGTGGGCGGCTGCATTGCGCACTTCCTGGGCAAGCGATCCGGGAAGTTGGGCGGCCGGCGCGGAGCCACGGTGCGGGAACGCGGCGTAATCATCGCCTCCGGACTGATGGCCGGCGGCGCGCTCGGCGGCGTGTTTGGGGCCGCCTGCCGGCTCAAGCCCAACTTCACGGAAGATTGGATCAGGACGCCGTTCTACGGCAATGAGGCGGCTTCGCAAATCGTCTCCGCCGCGTTCTTCGTGGCGCTTTGCGTATACTTTTGGTTCCGGTCCGTTCGCGGGGAGGTGGAACGATGAGCGCGGGCTTTAACGAAACCGTGGGCAACGCCATTCTGGGCATCGACACGCTGTGGGGCGGAGACGTGATGTGCGCCTCCGGAACCGGCCGCTTCATCGCCGATTCCTGGTTCTCCGGTGAGCCGCTCCCGCTCGCTTACACTCACCCCACGGCAGCCCCCGTACGCGAATCCGGCGGCGTGTCCGCCAAAACGCCCGACGTCGCTGCCATCCAGGCCTATCTCGCCGCGGTGGATATTCCGGGGGCCATCCGCGCGCTTCCGAGCCGCGACCGTGCGCTTCCGAGCCGCGAACGTGAGAGAGCGGTCAGTGACTCTTACCTCTCCGGTCTCGCCGATTGTTTCCAAACCATGTGGGACCTCGCCATGGAAATCCTCGGCCAAGGTGAACCAGTCCCGTACGAGCGATGCGTCCTCGCCTCCACCGGCCGCCCGCCGGAACCCTCCGATCCCGTCGCCAAGCGCGAGCGCGCCGCCGAGTTGCTGACCGAGGCCGGCTATCCTTCTAAGGACCGCGCCGAACTGCTGGCCGCCGTGGACGCCTGGCGCAAGGCCCATATGGTCCCCCTGGCTTCCATCCGCAGTCTCGGCGCGGCCGTAATCGCCTGGTTCGACCAGTTGACCGCTGCCAATCTGGTCCCCCACCTCCCCGGCGAGCTGCGTTCCGTGCCGCGCGCGAACATCGAGTTCCTTCCCATCAAGGACGCATGGTTTTCCGGTTCCATGAACTATCTGGGCCGCGCGCGCCGCCCGGATGGCAGCCCGGAATACGAGGCCAGCTATGAGATCAACGCTTCGCTCCAGATCTCCTTTCCCGAGTTTCTCCAGTTAGTCAGTCATGAGGTGGTCCCCGGCCACGTGACCACGTTCGCCTATTTGCAGAACCTCTACGTGCGCGGCAAGGTGGGCTTCGAAGCGACGGTCTTAACCATGAACACGCGCGCGGCCGCCCTGTTTGAAGGCATCGCCAACAATGCCATCCTGATGGCTCACGGCGCGCTGGAGGTGAGCGAGCTGCCCGACCCCGACCTCCAGATCGGCGTCCTGCTGGCGCTCTTGCAGGACGACGCCAAGAACCAATCGTCGTACCTCACCTGGGGCCAGGGCGTCCCTCAGTCGGATGTGGCAGCCGCGCTACGCCAGGATTTCCTGGTATCGCCCGAACGCGCCGATAAGCTGTCCGGCGCCTGGGGCCGCCACCCGTTGCTCGGCCGTATGTATCTGCCGGCCTACCGCGCCGGCACGGAGCGCGTCGCCGAGTTGCGCCGCCGCTACCCTGCCGAGCGTATCCTCCCGGTCCTCTACGGCTGCTCCGGCCTGGTGGACATCGTCACCATCGAGCAGGCCCTGGCGTAGCGCCGCCGTGCAATGGGCTATACTACGCGCATGAAACGCATTCTTGCGCTGCTGCCCCTGGCGGTCCTGTGCGCCGCCGCCCAAACGCCTCCGGCCCCGACGCCTCAGACCCCGACGCCTGCTCCCGGCCGTGGCGCCGGACGAGGCGGCGGGCGGGGCCCCCAATACCGCAGCCACATTACCATCTATGACCTGCGCACCAAGGCCACGAAAGTGCTGCTCACCTCCGACACCCGTTGGGAGGCTCCCAACTGGACGCACGACGGGAAATATCTGATGGCGAACTCGGCAGGCGGCTTGTGGAAACTGGCCGTCGATGGGACTATGCCGCCCACGCCTGAGCGGATTAAGCTGCCGGACGGATTCAGTTGCAACAACGACCACGGTTTCTCGTTCGATGGCAAGTGGCTGGCGTTCTCGGCTTCCTCGCCGGCGTCACGCACCTCCCAGGTCTATCTGGTGAGCGCCGATGGCGGTGAGCCCAAGCAGATGACGAAAACCGGCACTAACTACTTCCACGGCTTTTCGCCCGACGGCAAATGGCTCTCTTTCATCGGACAGCGCCCTGTCGACGGCGTCGTCAAGACCGAGATTTACCGCGTTTCCGCGGACGGCTCGAAGGAAGAAAAGCTGACCGGCACCGGCGGCTATGACGACGGCACGGACTACTCGCCTGAGGGCAAGTGGATCTATTTCAACTCCAACCGTCTGGGAACCACCAACGACGGTTGGGACATCTGGCGCATGCCGCCCGACGGCGCCGGGCCGAAGGACGCCAAGGCCGAGCGCGTCACTCACGACAAATGGGAAGACTGGTTCCCGCACGTTTCCCCGAACGGGAAGTACATCCTTTTCCTCTCGTTCAAGCCCGGCACCGAGAACCACAACGGCGAGGACGACGTCGAGATGCGAATGGTCCCCGCGCCCGGCAAGAAGGCCAATGCCGAGAAAGTAAAGATCCAGACCCTGCTGAAGTTCTTCGGCGGCCAAGGCACCATCAACGTGAACTCCTGGTCGCCCGACTCGAAGCGGTTCGCCTTCGTCGTTTATGAGGCGATCCCTCCAACGAATCCGCCAGCCGCCCCCGGCGGGCGCGATTGACCGCTCCCTCGCCAACGAGGCTCGAAGCTTGATCAACGGAAAGCGCATCGTGGTGGTGCTGCCGGCCTACAACGCCGAGAAGACGCTTGAGGCGACGGTCCGCGAACTCCCCGAGCTGGTCGACGAGCGCATCCTGGTGGACGATCACAGCGACGATCAAACCGTCGCCATGGCGCGGCGGCTCAACCTCTCGGTGGAGGTGCATCCGCAGAACCGGGGTTACGGCGCGAATCAGAAGACCTGCTACACCAAGGCGCTGGCCAGCGGCGCCGACGTGGTGGTGATGATCCATCCGGATTACCAGTATTCGTCGCTGCTGGTGACTGCCATGGCCAGCATGGTGGCCTACGGAGTTTACGATCTCGCGCTGGGATCCCGCATTCTCAGGGGCGGGGCGCTGCGCGGCGGCATGCCGCTCTACAAGTACGTTTCCAATCGGTTCCTGACGGTCAGTCAGAACGTTCTGATTGGCGCGCACCTCTCCGAGTATCACACCGGCTTTCGCGCGTACAGCCGGGAACTGCTGACCGCGCTGCCGATCGAGCGGAACTCGGACGATTTCGTGTTCGACAACCAGATTCTGGCGCAGGCAGTGATGTTCGGGGCCCGCATCGGCGAGATTTCCTGCCCGACGAAATACTTCGCGGAGGCTTCCTCGATCAACTTCCGGCGCAGCGCCGTCTACGGCCTCGGGGTCCTCCGTACGTCGCTACAGTTTCTGCTGGCGAAATGGGGAATTTCCCGCGCCCCGATGTTTCAATTCCCAGGCCGCCAATGACCTTCGCACGGTTCCGCGCCAAAGCTGGGCCGGATCTGCTGCTGCCCGCGCTGCTCGCCTTGAGCGTCGTGAGGCTTTGGTTCATGCCGCTGGGATCGAGCTTTTGGATCGACGAGATGGGCACGGTGTTCGTGGCCCGGCACGGCGCGGCCGACCCATCGCTGGTCGTGGCGCCGCAGGTTGCGCTATCCATCTACTACTGGCTGCCCCGCGGCGCGCAAGCGCTTTTTGGATCTTCCGAGGTCGTGTACCGCCTGCCTTCGGTCCTGGCGATGGCCATCGCGGTGGCGCTGGTGGCGCGCCTGGCCGCCCGGCTGATTCATCCGCGCGCCGGCTGGTTCGCGGCTTTCGCCTGTCTGGCCATATCCGGCATCGACTACCAGGCGGCGGACGCCCGGCCTTATGCTTTGGGCACGTGCGTGGCGGTGGCCGGCGTGCTGTTTCTGGTCCGATGGCTGGACGCGGCGCGGTGGCGGGATGGCGTGCTCTTCGCCTTGTTTGCCGGGCTGCTCTGGCGGGTCCACTTGGTTTTTTGGCCGTTTTACCTGGTATTCGCCGGCTATGCCCTGGCGCGTCTGCTGCGCCGGGAAACGCCCGCGGGCTGGCTGCGGACCGCGGCCGTCTTCGGACTGGCGGGGCTGACGCTGCTTCCAGTCGTCGCGGGCGCCCTGGCCTTGTTCCGCGACGCCAAGGCTCACGTCATCGTCAAGCCGCCATCGCTCCACGAGTTCGAACACTCGCTGCGCTGGAACGTGGTGGCGCTCTGCGGCGCCGGCGCGTGGGTTTTGAGTAGGTTCAGACCGCTCTCTTACGTTCGCGGCTCCGCGTCCGATTCGGGTTCACACCCCGATTCGGAGCCGCGAACGTCAGAGAGCGGTGCTACGTCATGGGGCCTGATCCTTGCCTGGTGGCTGTGCCAGCCGCTGTGCCTCTTCGCCATCTCCTGGCTCACCGGAAACAGCGTCTTCGTGCGCCGCTACCTCTTTCTCATGCTGCCGGGGGCGGCCTTGACCGCCACGGCGGCGGTAGCCCGTTTCACGCCGCCAGTCCGCATGAACCGGCTAGCCGCTCTGCTGGCCGCCGTGGGTCTGCTGGCGCTGGGAAGCTGGGGCCAACTGTGGCCGGCGCACGAGCATTCGGACTGGCGGGGGGCCGCGCTCAAGGTCAACGAACTCGCGCTCGCTCCGGATACGCCGGTGATCTGCCCGAGCCCGTTCATCGAAGCGCGTCCCCCGGTCTGGCGGCCGGATTACCACCTTCCCGGGTTCCTCTACGCGCACCTGCCCGTGTACCCCATCGGCGGAAAAGCCTACCTGTTCCCCTTTGAAACCTCGCCGGAGGCGGAACGCTACGCCACCCAGCTTACGCGCGACGCGCTTTCCCCCTCGCGGCGCTTCCTGCTCTACGGCGGCAACGGCGCGACCCGCTTCTGGCGTAAGTGGTTCGCCGCCCGCCCCGAACTGGCCGGCTGGCGGTCCGTGCGGCTCCCCTACGGCGATGTCGATGTGGTGCAGTTCGATGCGGCGCCGGGCAAGTAGCGCGATACTATGACAGGAGCCCTCATGAACTACTATCAACAGCACCAGTCCGATTTCGTCGAAGGCCTGAAGGCCTTCCTCCGCATCCCAAGCATCAGCGCGCTGTCGGAGCACAAGCCCGACATCCGGCGCGCGGCCGACTTCGCCTTGAACGAGCTACGCGCCGCGGGCATGACTTCCGCCGAGTTGATCGAAGGCGACGGCAATCCGCTGGTCTACGCCGAGTGGCTGGGCGCGCCGGGCAAGCCAACGATCCTCTTCTATGGCCATTACGACGTGCAGCCGCCCGATCCGCTCGACGAGTGGAAGTCGCCGCCGTTCGAGCCCGAGATCCGCGGCAACGACATCTTCGCGCGCGGCTCCTGCGACGACAAGGGCCAAGTGTACATCCAGATCAAGGCCGTCGAGGGCCTGCTGAAGAGCACCGGCAAACTGCCTGTGAACGTGAAGTTCCTCCTGGAGGGCGAAGAGGAAACCGGCGGCGAGCACATCGAACGGTACGTCACCACCAAGCCGCCGCGCCTCAAGGCCGATGCGGCCGTGGTGTGCGACACCGAAATGTTCGCGCCGGATCTGCCCACCATCTGCGTGGGCCTGCGCGGGCTGGTGTACTACGAGTTGCTCGTGCAGGGCGCCAATCACGACCTGCATTCCGGCGTCTACGGTGGCGCCGCGCCCAACCCGGTGATGGCCATTGCCGAGATCCTCTGCGCGCTCAAAGACCGCGACGGCCACATCAAGATCCCCGGCTTCTACGACCGCGTCATCCCGCCCAGCCAGAAGGAGCGCGCCGCCTGGGCGCGGCTGCCGTTCGACGAGAAAGAATACACCGTGACGGAAATGGGCGCGCGGGAACTGGTGGGCGAGCCGGAGGTTGGACTGTTCGAGCGCGTGTGGGCGCGGCCCACCGTGGAAGTACACGGGATTCGCGGCGGCTTCGTCGGCGAGGGCGCCAAGACGGTGATCCCGGCCCGCGCCACCGCCAAGATCTCGACCCGTCTGGTGGCCGATCAGCGTACCGGCGAGGCCGCCGATCAATTGAGAGCGGCCATCAAAGCGGCCTGCCCCAAAGGCGTCACCTTCGAATTGAAGGTGCTGAGCTCGGGCGCGCCCTCTCTCACCGATCCGGACAACCCGTATATCGATGCCGCCGCCGAAGCGATGAAGCAGATCTTCGGCAAGGAGACGGTCTACATTCGCTCGGGCGGCTCGATCCCCATCGTGGGCGTATTCGACCGATACCTCGGCATCCCCAGCGTCCTGATGGGTTTCGGTTTGCCCGACGACAACCTGCACGCCCCCAACGAGAAGTTCCACCTGCCGAACCTGTTCCGCGGCATCGAAGCGGTGGCGCGATACCTGGAGATTCTGGGCAAGTAACGGCTCGGGCGCTCAGCCACGCCGCGCTTTTCGCGGCGTCGGTTGCAGCGCCTTTTTAGGCAGTCTCACCACTTTAGTAACGCTCAGGACAGCCCGTAAGGCTTGATTGACGACGGCATCGGTAGGAAACGCCCGAGCCACCTCAGGGTCCAGGAGAACGAGGTTGGCGCCCGCGCGATACTTATTAACGTACTTACCCCGCACGCCTCCCTTCATCGAGGCGAAGTCATACTCCGGGCGAATGTCATCTTTCAGTTTTTGGTTAGCCTTCTTCATAGAACCTTCGTTCGTGGCGTGTTGCACGTCAAGAATCTCGGCTCGACGAGGCCGGAATGGCCTTGAGGGTGGCAGCGGCCTTTCTGCGATCCCAGTTGAAAACCACAATGTCAGTATACGCTCTTACGCCAGCATGCCCGGCTGCCTGACGATCGGCCCCGCGTTTCCGCAATCGCACCAATTTGGTGCATAATGGTGGAATGAGAACGGCAAACAAGACGGTACGGCAGAGCATTACCTTACCGGCGAACGTCGCCACACAAGTTCGCAGCTTGGCTAAGGCGCGCAGGCTTAGCGCCAACCGGATGCTGCTGGAACTCATCGAGAACGGGATGGAGGCCGAGAAGCGCAAACAGCAGGAATTCTTCGGCCTCGCCGAGCGCTTCCGGAGCGCCACCGATCCGGAAGAAGTCAAACGCCTGGGCGAGCAGATGGGCCGAATGGTCTTTGGCAACTGATGCCAAGAATCGAGACGTGGGGCAATATGCCGGCCGGCGTCCGCCATTCAATGAGCGCTTTCTTGAACTGGCGGGAGGCATACGAAGCGGGCGCGGCGGTCTGCGGCGGCAAGGGCTACAACCTCGCGCGGCTGGCGCGTTACGGCTTCCGTGTGCCTCGTGGCGGCGTGCTGCCGGTCGGCGCGCCGCTTTCGGAGATCCCGCGCGGGCTCGAGCGGTTGGGCCTGTTGGATGCCAAAGTCGCTGTGCGGTCCAGCGCCACCGCGGAAGACTCCGCACGCGCTTCCTTCGCCGGCATTCACCGCAGTTTCCTCAATGTGAGCGGCGCCGCGGCCATCCAGGAGGCCGCACAGGGCTGTATCGACTCGCTGGGGACGCCGGAAGCGATCGCCTATCGACGCCGGATGGGCTACCGCGATGAAGAGGTGCAGTGCGCCGTGGTCGTCTGCGAAATGGTGGCCGCCCGCTGCGCCGGCGTGGCATTCTCTTGCGACCCGGCGACGGGCCGCCGCGATCTCATTTTGGTCGACGCGGCGGAAGGCCTGGGCGAAGCGGTAGTGAGCGGGCGCGTGAATCCACAACGCATGACTTGGCGCATCCAGCGCGGTCTGCTTTCGCGGCAAGGTGGTTCCGACGGGCGCGCGTGGTTGCCGGAACCGGTTGAAGAGGAACTCGCGCACCTGGTGCAGCGCGTGCACTGGGATCTTGGCGAGGGGCAGGACCCGCAGGACATCGAGTGGGCTTACGACGGAGAGCGTCTTTGGCTGCTCCAGGCGCGCCCGGTCACGAGGTTGCCCCGGGCGGGCTGGCCGCGGACGGCGGCGCTGCCCCGTTACTGGTCCACGGCGAACATCAAGGATGGGGCGCCCGGCGTGCTGTGCGAACTTTCCTGGAGTAGCTTGTGCGAGGTGGTGGGCGATGCGGCCTACGCGGCGCCGAAGGCCGCGGGCTACCAGATGCCTGCCGGGACGGAAGTGGTTCGCCGTTTTCAGGGCCGCGGTTTTTTCGATCTCACCATGATGCAGTGGGCCTTCTATGACGCCTTCGGGCTCCTGCCTGCCGATACGATACGAGCGCTCGGGGGCTGCCAGCCGGAGATCCAAGTTCCGGCCGGCTCACCGCTGAAGGGCCATGAAGGGCGGCGGCGGCAACTGGCGGGCTTACGGTTGTTGCGCCAGATCTGGAACTTCCCGGCCAAGGCGCGCGCCGCCATCGAACGCCAGATGGCGTACCAGCGGGCCTTGGGAGCCGTCGACTGGAGGGCATTCTCACGCGAGGAACTGCGGTCCGCGATGACGCGAATCAACCTGGTCCAGCACTCGTTTCTGCCGGCGTTCGGGCTCGCCAACGGCAGTTCCGGCCCATGGCAAATGGCGCTTGATTCGCTCGTCAAGGACGCGGATCTGATCGGGCGGCTCCAAGCCGGCGGCGGAGAAGTGGTCAGCGCCGAACAGGGTTATCGCTTGTATGAGATCGCGCAAGGCAAGTCCACGATTGAGGAGTTCCTGCATGATTTCGGCCACCGCGCCGTCTACGAGGCGGATCTGCTCAACCCGCGCTGGGCGGAGGACCCGTCGTGGATTCTCGAGCAGGTGGAGTCGATCCGCGAGAACCCGCCCGCGCGAGACCCGCGAGAGTTCGCAATCGAAGTGCGCCGGCAAGCGGAGCGGGAATTGAAGCGGCGCTTCGGTTGGCGAACGCCCTTGCTACTTTGGCTGGTACGCAAGTTGCGGGCCGGCGTGGCTGCCCGCGAGGCCACCAAGTCCGCCCTGGTTAGCCTGTTGTTGCCTGTGCGCCGCATTGTGCTGGAAATCGGCCGCCGGCTGGTGGCGGAAGGTAAACTGGATTCGCCCGAGCAGGCGCTGCATCTTGCGTCCATCGATCTCTCCTGCTGGCTGCGAGGATACTGGGACGGCGCCGGCGCGCGCGAACTCACCCGAGACCGCGCCCAACGCCGCGAGTCGTGGCTTGCCGAGACTGCCCCGGATCTCATTACAGAAGAGCCGGATGGCCGGCTCGCCACTCCCGTGCATCCTCCGGCTTCGTTGTCCGAGTCCGGCGTGTGGAGCGGCATCTCCGTCTCGCCGGGCGCCGCCACTGGGGCTGCCCGCATTGTGCATAGTCCAACGGACGCGGCTCATTTACGGCAGGGCGACATCCTGGTCGCCCCATCGACGGATCCTGGCTGGACCCCACTCTTCCTGCGAGCCTCGGCCATTGTCATGGAAACCGGCGGCTATCTAAGCCACGGCGCCATTGTTGCTCGCGAGTATGGCATCCCGGCCGTGGCCAACGTCCCGGGGATCCTGAATGCGCTTCAGGACGGCGAGCTCATCACTGTCGACGGTTCCAGAGGCCGCGTGATCCGCTCCGTCCGCCGATGACGTGGCGCGTGTAACGTGAAGCGGGTGCGCGACAAGAAAGTGGAGATCCCGGAATGCTTCGGCTCAAAGCTCCGTAGGA
>OBLT010003220.1_pt1 | contig 10030 bp, 9 predicted proteins | sample 1518721 | NCBI WGS metagenome assembly OBLT01 (sample SAMEA3539307, study PRJEB22396) | soil metagenome | biome: tundra; feature: field; material: soil | place: USA | collected 2010-05 | depth 0.15 m | reverse complement strand
TTTCTTACGTCTTCGCGCCTTTGGCGAGGGCCCGGGCACTTGATGATTGCCGCGGCAATGAAGTAGCTTTTTGCCCTTGCGGTTTCGGCGCTTTGTGTAGTATGTTGATCAAGCCGTACTACTAGAATCACCAAGACCTTTAGGCCCACCGGAACCTCGGTGTAAGTACGTTCCAACTTGACCACAGGAGAACTTCGCGATGGCGCAGCCTTATGTAGGCGAGATTCGGATGTTCGCCGGTAACTTCGCACCGGCGGGCTGGATGTTCTGCCAGGGGCAGTTGCTCCCTATCTCCGAATTTGAAACTCTATTCAATCTTATTGGCACCACTTACGGCGGCGACGGCCAGTCTACCTTCGCCCTGCCCGATCTGAGAGGACGCCTTCCCATCCACATGGGAAATGGGTTTAGCCTGGGGCAAACCGGTGGAGTGGAAGGGGTGACCCTAACGACCGCCCAGACGCCTTCCCACGGCCACCCGGTCCTCGCCAACTCAGGTCTGCAGGCCGCTTCCTTCCCCAACGGGGCCTTTCTGGCACAGGGCCCGCTCATGTACAAGCCAAACGTCGCGCCGAACGCCACCATGGCGCCCGCGATCGGGAGCACTGGTGGAAACCAGCCGCACAGCAATTTCCAGCCCTACTTGTGCGTGGATTTCATCATTTCGATGTTTGGCATATTCCCGAGTCAGACCTAAGCCGTCACCGGCGTAAAGTAAACGGATTAATCACAAGGAGAAGATCGCGATGGCTGAACCATTCGTAGCTGAGATCAGAATTTTCAGTTTCGGTTTTCCACCAAAAGGTTGGGCGTTTTGCAACGGGGCCATTATGCCCATTCAGGCCAACCAAGCTCTGTTTTCGCTCCTGGGCACCACCTACGGTGGCGACGGCCGCCAGACTTTCGGGTTGCCGAATTTGCAAGGTATGACTCCGATTCACATGGGGCAAGGGCACACCCTTGGGGAGCGGGGTGGTGAGCAGGCTCACACCCTTACCATCTCCGAGACTCCCGCGCATTCGCATACCTGGGGAGCCACCAACACGGCAGTCAACACGCCGGATCCGACTGGCAATTTGCTGGGCCAACTGGCAGCTTACAACACATCCGGGTCGAACTTGGTTGCCATGGCAGCGTCTACATTGAGCAACGTCGGGGGGAGCCAGGCGCATCCGAACATGCAGCCCTATCTCACTCTGAATCTCTGCATCGCGCTGCAGGGAATATTCCCCAGCCAAAACTAGGCGAGACCAAGAAGCAACAACAAGGAGGAAACATCAAATGGCAGATCCGTTTGTAGCAGAGATCAGGATATACGGTTTCAACTTCGCGCCAAAAGGCTGGGCCTTTTGCAACGGTCAGCTTATGCCCCTCTCCCAGAACACCGCTCTTTTCTCGCTGCTGGGGACCACCTACGGCGGAGATGGCAAGAGCAACTTTGCGCTTCCCAACCTTCAAGGGAGCGCGCCCATGCACCCCGGCCAAGGTCCGGGCCTGAGCCTGCATGATCTGGGGGAAACCGGTGGGTCGGATACCGTGACCTTGCTCCAAACCGAGTACCCAGCTCACACCCACGTGATCAATTGCGACGATGGCAGAGGCGTTCAGGGGATCGGGTTGCCCACGAACGCACTGCCGTCGAAGTCGGGAGGGGCTACTCCGAATGCCTATACTTCCGGCGCGCAAATGAACCAGACAATGAATCCCAACATGGTGACGCCGTCAGGGGGGAGCCAACCACATAACAACATGATGCCGTACCTGACGCTCAACTTCTGCATCGCGTTGCAGGGCGTCTTCCCCCCACGTACCTGATCGCGTTTCTTGTGGGGCGTTTCGTGATCGGCTTTAGCCGTCTGACCGCAATACGCGGCTGATATTCTATTTGCTATGCCGCTGTACGTCCGCCCCGCTCTCCCCCAAGACGACCAGTTCGTATACCAGCTTGTCTGGCAGGTGATGTACGACCAGTTGCATGCCGCGCTTTGGGATCCGAGCATTCGAAATGTGCTTCTGGATTTGCAGGTCCGGTCCAAGAACGGCGCGTATGCGGCCGTCCATCCCCACGCCGACCACGCCATCATCATGCTGGACGACCAGCCGATCGGCCGTATGCTCATCGATCGTTCCGGCGAGTATTATCAGCTCGTGGATATCTCCATTTTGCCCAAGCGCCGGGGTGCGGGTATCGGTACTCGCCTGGTCCTGGCGTTTTGCATGGAAGCCGAGATGATGCGCAAGAACGTCCGCCTCTACGTGAGCATCACCAATCCGCGCGCCGCCGACCTTTACAAGCGTTTGGGTTTCCGGGTCATCGAGGATTTGCAGACCGACCTTTTGATGGAGCGGACTCCGGGCGCCCACGCCCAAGTGATCGCCGCGCCGTAGCGAGTCGCGGGCACCCTACCGAGCCGCGCGTGTAAGCAAGCGGTCTTCGCCCTTCTCCCGCAGCCGCGCCCTTACGCCCCGACCGTAGTTGGGGCTACTGTCTCCAGCCACCTCGAGAGCAAGCAGGTAAGCTGCCGCTCATATTCTTCGAGGCTGTCGAAGCCGGCATGCGGCTGGCGGTTGTCCGCTGCGAGTTCCCGTTTCAGTTCGATGACGCCCGGTTCCACCTGGTCGGGCAACAGTGGTTTCTTGAAGAGCACCGCAACCTCCTGCATTGGCAGATTGGGATCGAGAACGCACTTCGAGGCTATGGCATGATCCCGCTCAAAATTCTTTTCGGGCGGTCCCCAGGTGTCCTCCAGAACCTGAATGTAATACCGGCAGGCGCGAATGTTTTCACTAATCGCTGCCTGAAACGGCCGTTTGTCATACGTTCGATCGGGGAGGGAGACCGCCACAAACAGGATCCCTCGCGGCATCGCCTGCGCCGCGTTGAAGTCAGCCATCACCTTGTAAAACGCTTGCCGCTCCTCTTCCAAGTCGCCTGCTGCGCCACAGAAGATCCGGTGCATGGTGTAGGACATAGAAGAGCATACTAGCAGTTCGTGGAAGGCCGGTCCAGTCGCGCCGAAGCCCGAAGGTGCTTAACCGAAATGGGGATTCATCATCTTTAGCAGTCTGTTGGCAGGCGGAAGCGCCTGCCCACCTCCCCCCTGCCACGTTCCTGTTGACTTTCTACAGAAGCCGCGGCATACTCTTGTTGATGGACAACAGGAGTGAGCCCCGATCCGAAGTGCCCTACGGCACGCTGGACCTCATGGTCCTCAAGACCCTAGACGCCATGGGCACGCTGCACGGCTACGGTATCGCGCGCCGGATCGAACAGGTGGCCGAAGGATCCCTGGAGCTGAATCAGGGCACCATTTATCCCGCGCTGCTTCGCCTGGAACAGCGCGCCTGGATCTCGAGCGAATGGGGCATCAGCGAGAATAACCGCCGCGCCCGCTTTTACTCCATCACGCGCCAGGGCCGCAAACAGTTGGCCACGGAAGCCGAAAACTGGTCGCGCACGGTAGCCATGGTCAACCGGCTGCTGGAGGGCGAATCGTAATGCCGCTGCGCATGTTCCTCTCCCGCCTGCGAGGACTCCTCGCGTCCCACCGTAACGAGGCCCGCATACAAGAGGAGATCGACAGCCACCTCGACCTGCTGGCCTCGGACTTCCAGCGCCGCGGAATGACGCAGGAGCGGGCCCACATCGAGGCGCGGCGCCAGTTCGGCGGCGCTACGCAGGTGGCGGAGAACTGGCGCGACCAGCGCAGCCTGCCGCTGCTTGAGACCTTCGCTGTGGACCTGCGCTACGCCCTGCGGCAGTTGCGCTCCAACCCCGGCTTCGCCGCCTCCGCCGTGCTGACCCTGGCCCTCGGTATCGGCGCGAATACCGCCATCTTCCGTGTGCTGGATGCAGTGGTGCTGCGGTCGCTGCCGGTGCGCGATCCGGAACAACTGGTGATCCTTCAGGGCTCGAACAACGGCAAAGCGAATGCCTTCAACTACCCGCTTTTCCGCGAGATTGCAGCGCGTCAACACGCGGTCCAGGGTATGTTCGCGTTCTCCGATCTCCCGGTGAGGGACGCGGTGCTGCCGGGCTCGGGGCCGTTGACGGGCGTTGCGGGCCGAATCGTCACGGGCAGCTATTTCCAGGTACTCGGCGTGAATGCGCGACTAGGCCGCGTGTTCACCGAAGACGACGACCGGCCGGCCGCTCCACCGGTAGCCGTGATCAGCCACAGCTTCTGGCTGCGGGCCTTCGGCGGCAAGACGGCGGCGCTTGGGAGAAGCATTCAGATCAACCAGGCCGTGGTGACAATCGTGGGGGTGGCGCCACGGGAATTCTTCGGCGAACGAGTAGGCAGCGCTCCCGATGTCTGGCTTCCCATGCACATGGCGCCGCAGGTGTGGATCAACCTGCTGAACTCGCCGGCGTTCGGGGTGCTGACGTCCATGGCGCGGTTGCGTCCCGACGTCCCGCTGCCCCAGGCGCAGGCCGCTCTGAACGGCCTCTATGGGCAGCTAACCGATCTGCAAGTTCAGCACACGGGCCGCAACGAGTATCGCCTCGAACTCGCGCCCGGCAGTCAGGGCGTGCGCGATTTGCAAAAACAGTTTTCACGGCCGCTGGTCGTGCTGGCAGGCATCGTCGGGCTGGTGCTGCTGATCGCGTGCAGCAACCTGGCGAACCTGCTGCTGGCGCGCGCGGCGGCACGAACCCACGAGATGGGCGTGCGGTTGGCGCTGGGAGCGGCGCGGGGACGGCTGGTCCGTCAGTTGCTCACCGAGAGCCTGGTGCTGGCCGTGTTGGGCAGCCTGCTGGGATTTGCTCTGGCCGCCTGGGGCTCGCGCGAGTTGGTGACGTTGGCTTCGGCGGGACAGAACTGGCGGCTTTCGATTGACGCCGGCTGGCGCGTGATCGGCTTCACTGCCGGTGTGTCGGTTGTCGCAGCCTGCCTCTTCGGGCTGGCTCCCGCGCTGGCGGCTACCAGGTTGGACGTACACTCAGCCCTACAAGCGAACGGCCGTACGCAGACCGGCGGACGAACCCAACACGGCTCAGCGCGAGCATTCGTGGTGGCCCAGGTCTCCCTTTCCCTGCTCCTCGTGGCAGGCGCGTCCTTGCTGGTGCGTTCGTTCTGGAACCTGAACCACCAGGACTTCGGGTATCGCCAGGAAGGACTGCTCCTGGTTCAGATGCGCCTGGATTTCGCAGCCCTGGCCCTCAGGACGTTCAAGGAGACCCCCGTGCAGCAGGTTTACGAGCGCCTGAATGCCATACCGGGTGTCCGCTCGGCGGCAATGGCGGGCCTGGGGCCGTTCGCGCAGATTCAAAGCGGCGCAAAGATGGCGTTGCCCGAGCGCCCACCGATGGAAGGCGACGACGTCCGGAGTGTGGCCGTGTCCCCGCGCTATTTCGAAACCATGGGAATCCCGATGGTGGCGGGCCGTCCGATCACCGAAGAGGATCGCGCCGGGACCGCCCGAGTTGCGGTGGTAAGCCAAACGGCGGCGCGGAGACTGTTCGGGTTTGCCAACCCGATTGGCCGCTTCTTCAGCGGTGGCGAGCGGTTCAATGCGGAAGGAGCCATTCAGATCGTCGGTGTGGCCCATGATATCCGGTTTTCGAATCCGTGGGATCCGTTTGGCATGATCCTGTATCAGCCTCTTTCGCAGGCGCCGCTGCCGCTGTCCTCTGTGGTGCTGCGGACCATCGGCGATCCGGCACTTTTCGCGGCATCGGCCCGGCAGGCCCTCCAGGACACCGCGCCCAGGCTGAAGATCGCGAACATCCGGCCACTGGGCGAGCTGTTGGAGTCCCAGTTGGGCCAGGAGAGAATGATGGCATTGCTCTCCGCAGCGTTCGGGCTGCTGGCGTTGGTGCTGGCCAGCGTGGGCTTGTACGGCGCGATCGCGTACGGCGTGGAACGGCGAACGCAGGAGATCGGCATCCGCCTGGCTCTGGGCGCAAGCCGCGGCCAGGTCTCCGGAATGCTGCTGCGCGAAGTCGCCCTGGTCTTGATGATCGGCCTCACGCTGGGCGGCGCCGCCACGGTGGCGCTAGGACAATCGGTCAAGGCGCTGCTGTTCGGCGTCACCCCGCACGACCCCGTAATGCTGGTTTTTGCCGCTGCTCTGCTGAGCGTGGTCGCCCTGGTCGCCGGCTACCTGCCGGCCCGCCGCGCCGCGCGCCTGGACCCCATGAATGCCTTGCGACAGGAGTGATGCAACCTGGCCAACCTGCTGCTGGCACGCGGGGCCGCGCGCACCCATGAAATCGGAGTGATGGCTTCGGTCGGGTTGTACGGCGTGATTTCTTACGCGGTCGCGCGCCGCACCCAGGAGATGAGGATCCGGTTGGCGCTGGGCGCGAGCGGAGGCCATGTGACCGCCTTGGTGATGCGGGAAGCCGGGCTGCTGTTGTTGGCCGGCACAGTCGTCGGCGCCGGCGCATCGGTGGCGTGTGTCCCCCTGGTGCGCTCGCTCCTCTACGGCATCACTCGATGGGATTTCACATGGCTGGTTTTGGCCGGCCTGCTTCTGGTTCTGGTAGCCGCTGTAGCCGGCTATCTCCCCGCCCGCCGGGCCGCCCGCCTGGATCCCCTGGAGGCATTGCGCCAGGAATAGTCCTTCTCGCCTGAGTGGGAGGACCGCGTCTCCGCGGCAAGACCGGCCCCACGTTTTCAGAACGGCAAAATCTCCTCGCGCACCGGGTCGAAATCGATTCGACGCTTCTGCATGTACGAGATGTTCCCGAGGTGCGACGCCTGTGCCGAGCGGTGGCCAATCAGCACGTCGCCATTGGGCCGCTTGCGCGACTTCACGCAATCCAGGAAGTTCTGGATGTGGTCCAGATCCAGGTTGATCCCTGTCGGCTTCACCACGGTGGGTGGCGCATTTCTTCCTACCGGGCGGAACTCATAGCCACTGCGGTCGATATTCAGGCGGCCTTGGGTACCGCAGAATTCCACTCCCGCTCCGGTGATTCCGGGGACCAGCGTGGCTTCGAACGTGGCCGTGAATTCCGACGGGTATTCCAGCAGCACGTCGATGGTATCGGGCGCGGTTCGCCCATCCTTGTAGTTGTAAATGCCTCCGGACGCGGACGCCGCAATCGGGATTTCCTGGCCCATGAACATATGCACCACGTCGATCCAATGGGTGAACAGGTCCGTCACCTGGCCGCCGCCAAAGTCAAGGTAGGCGCGCCAGTTATAGTACTGCTGCGGATCCCAGTCGCGCCACTTCAGCGGCCCCAGGAAGTGCGCCCAATCCAGGTTCGAAGGCTGCGTCTTCAGGGATTCCGGCGCCTTGCGGAGGTGGTATCCGTTGCCGTGCCACCACGTGCGCGCGAGCGTGATCTTGCCCAGCTTGCCGGTATCCAGATATTCGTGCTTGGCCTCCAGGTAGTGCTTGCCCGAACGCTGCTGCATGCCCACCTGACAGATGCGATCATTGATGCGGGCCGCTTTGACGATTGGCGGTCCTTCCTCGATCTTCAGCGTCAGCGGCTTCTCGACGTACACGTCCTTCTTGGCGTTCAGCGCATCGATGGCAATCGTGGCATGCCAGTGGTCGGGGACGCCGATGAGCACGGCATCCACCTGCTGCATGTCGAGCAGCTTGCGGTGATCGGTGAAGCTTTGGGCGTTGGGCGCGACGCCCTTCGCCAGGTCGATATGGTTGGAGTAGACGTCGCACAAGGCGGCGACATCCACATTGCCCGCCTTCAGAAAGTTTCTCATATCCCCGGTGCCTCGCTCGCCGCAACCGATCAATCCGAGCTGTATGCGGTCGTTGGCGCCGGAGACGCGGGAATACGATAGCGCCGTGGCTGCCGTTATGCCGCCGAGAAACGCCCGGCGGGGAACGTTGTTATCAGGCATACCAAGATTATATGCACTATTGGGGCCGCACTTGGTAGCGCCGGCGGTCTTGCCGCCGGTGTGTTGTATGTCACTGGGTGACCGGCGGCAAGACCGCGGGCGCTACCTCCGAACTTCTTAATATCCCAGCAGCCGCTCTATTTCGGTGGACAACGTCTCGGTTTGGGGAAGAATAGCCGACTCCAGTTGCGGGTGGTATCCCACCCAGGTGTCCAGCGCCCCCACGCGCCTGACGGGAGCGTCCAGCCGGTCGAAAAGCTCGTCGGCGATGCGGGCGGCGATCTCCGCGCCGTAGCCCCAGGAGACGCAATCTTCGTGCGCCACCAACACGCGGCTGGTCTTTTCCACCGACGCCCGGATGGCCTCCCAGTCGTAGGGCGCGAGCGTCCGAAGGTCCAGGATTTCGATGCTCGTGTCCGGTTTCCGGTGCTCCACCTGGGTGGCGGCCAGAAGCGCCTTCTGTACCAGGGCGCCGTAGGTGACTACCGTCAGGCTCTTTCCCGGCTTCACGATCTTGGCCTTTCCAAACGGAATGGTGTACTCTTCACCCGGGTGGGGCGAGCGATTGTACGGTTCGCGGTAGAGCCGCTTATGCTCCAGAAACATCACCGGATCGTCGGAGCGCAGCGCGGTGCGCAGCAGGCCGCAGGCGTCCAGCGCGTTCGAAGGCATTACCACCCGAAGCCCGGGGATGTGGGTGAACGCCACTTCACCGCACTGGCTGTGATAAATGGCGCCGCCGTTGAGGTAGCCTCCGATCGGCACACGGAGGATCGCGGGGCACGAAAAGTTCCCATTGGAGCGCCACCGCAGGGTGGCCAGTTCGTCGCGAATCTGCATCATCGCCGGCCAGATGTAATCGAAGAACTGGATCTCGGCCACCGGCTTCAGCCCGCGGGTGGCCATCCCGATGGCGCGGCCGACGATCGAGGCCTCGGCGATCGGCGTGTTGAAACTCCGGCCAGAACCGAACTCCACCTGCAAACCCTTCGTGACTTTGAAGACCCCGCCCTTCCCCTTCACCTCGTGGAGGCTTTCCTCGCGCGAGCAATCGGCCACGTCCTCGCCGAACACCAGGATGCCGGGGTTGCGCCGCATCTCCTCGCGGAGCGTAGCGTTGATCAAGTCCACCATGGTCATCGGCGCGCCACGAAATTGAGGTGTGGAAGTGTATTCCCCAGACGTGGGGTCGACGCTCTCCGAATACAGGTGCATCATGGCCGTTTCCCGCGCGGGCGGATCGTCGCGTAGCGCCTGCTGAGTGGCGTGGTGAACCTCCTCGTCGATCTCATGGGTGATGCGCTGTAGCATGTGACGGTCAATCACCCCTTCGTCAATCAGGAACTGGGGGAAACGAATGACCGGGTCGCGTTCCGCCTCCGACTGGCGTTCGGCGGTGGTTTTGTACTGCCGCTCATCCTCGGAAAGCGAATGCGAATAGGGGCGGATCACGTGGGCGTGCACCAACGCCGGCCCACTGCCTTCCCGGCAATACGCGACCGCGGCTTTCATTGCGCGGTAAGAAGCCAAAAAGTCCGTGCCATCGACTTCCTGGCGGAACAGCCCGGGAAACCCCGCCACAAGCTGGGAGATACTTCCGCCGGCGGTCTGGCATTCCACCGGCACGGAAATCGCATAGCCGTTGTCCTCGATCAGGAAAAGCACGCCCAAGCGCCGCAGGCAGGCCGCATTCAGGGCTTCCCAAAATTCACCCTCACTGGTAGCGCCGTCCCCCGCGGAAACCAGCGTGACCTCGCGCGAGTGCGGATCCCTGTAACGGGACGCCTCCGCGCACCCTACCGCCTGGTTGAATTGCGTCCCCGTGGGTGACGAGGAACTGACGATGTTATACCGCCGATGTCCCCAATGCGAGGGCATCTGGCGGCCGCCGGATGCCGGATCTTCGGCCGCGCCTACGGCCTGCTGCAGCATCTCGTGGGGAGTGACGCCCAAGGTGAGGCACAGCGCGCGGTCCCGATAGTAGGGGTAGAGCCAGTCGTGTCCCTGGCGCAAAGCCATTCCGGCGGCCACCTGTACGGCCTCGTGGCCCGCACCGCTGATCTGGAAAAAGATCCGGTTCTGGCGTTTGAGCGCGATCTCCCGATCATCCAGCCGACGGGCAGTGTGCATGATGCGAAATGCCCGAATGAGTTCTTCCGGCTCGAGGCCCTCAAAGCGTCCCACGGCTGAAGACTGCTGCGAAC
>OBLT010003219.1_pt1 | contig 10030 bp, 8 predicted proteins | sample 1518721 | NCBI WGS metagenome assembly OBLT01 (sample SAMEA3539307, study PRJEB22396) | soil metagenome | biome: tundra; feature: field; material: soil | place: USA | collected 2010-05 | depth 0.15 m | reverse complement strand
CAGCGTCACCAACGTCGTGCGGAAAATCGAGTTCCACCTGCTCAACCCCTGGCAGGTCACCTAAAGCAAGGCCATTGGCCCGAGGGATGGAGTCAGGTCCCGGAGGCCATATAGGCGGCGAGGATGTAGTTCGGGTGGCGGTCGAGGTTCTGGCGGGCCCGGTCGTAGCGCATAGTGGTGCGCGGGTCGGCGTGGCGGGCGGCGATCTGGACATCCCGGAGGTCTACACCTGCGTCGAGCATGGTCGTGACGGCGGTATGACGGAGCATATGGGGGTGTGCTCTGGTGACCTGGATGCCAGCAATCTCGGCGAGCTGGTGCAGGCGGCGGGTGGCAGCGTGCCGGTCCATCTGGGTGCCGCGGCGGTTGAGCAGGATAGGCCCGCGCGTGCGAGATCCGGTCGCCCGGTCGATGGCCCGGCCGACCGCGGGCGGCAGCGGGACCAGGACAATCTTGGTGCCCTTGCCGCACGCGCAGCACCCGGTGGCCGTGCTCCTCGCCGAGGTCGGCGATGTCCGCGCTCGTGGCCTCGAAGATCCGCAGGCCCAGCAGGCCGAGCATGGCCACCAGGGCGAAGTCGGACGGGTTGGGTGACTCCCGCGCCGCGGCGAGGAGCGCCTCGAACTGCAGGTGGGTGAACCCGAGCGTGGGCGATTCGGCGGGGACCGCAGGGCGGCGGACGTGCTCGGCAGGTGAGTGCTCCAGGATGCCATCCAGGACGCAGGTCCGGTAGAACCCGGCCGTGACGGAGAACCTCCGGGAGACGGTGGAGGGCTTGAACCGGCGGATCTCCTGCATCCACCGGATGTACAACTCCAGGTGCGGCCGCCGGGCGGCCAGCGGGTCCAGGCCGCGCTCGGCGCACCAGGTGAGGTAGCAGCGCAGGTCCGATTCGGTGTGCTCGCGGGAGGAGCCCTTGAAGCGGGCCAGGTAGGCGGCCACTGCCAGCCGCAGCCGGTCGGTGAACGGCTCAGGAGGATCGGAAGGCGCTGGGTCAGCTGGGTAAAAGTCGTCATACCCTGACGCTGCAGCGGCTCACGGTCACCGTGAAGCCGGCCAGCACGCACCTTAGCGGCAAATCCGGCGGTCCACGGGAGTATCGCTGGCAGACTGTCAGGGTGACGGAGGCAGGCCTGCCAGAGCTAGATTTGGCGCGGGTCCGGCGCTGGTGCCAGCAGCGCGTTCCTGAACATGCCCGGAGCCAGGTCACGGTGGAGTACGACGTGACGCCCCGGCATCTGACGATCGTGGAGTGCAGACCCCCCTGGCGTGCGGACATGGGCGCGGAGTGGACGCGATTCCCGATCGCCCGGCTCCGCTACACCAAGGTGACCCGGCAGTGGTCCCTGTACTGGCGTGATCGCCACCTCCGCTTCCACCTCTACGACCGGATAACGCCATCAGCCCTGATCGATGACCTGCTCCGCGAGATCGACCGCGACCCTACAGCTATCTTCTGGGGATAGATCCGAGCCCAGACATGGCCGGAGGCGTCGGCGGTACGCCAACCGCGGCATGAGCGCACATTAGGCCCGTAGTGCTCGTATACCTCGTGGGTGTTCCGGTACCGCCCATCGTCTCGATTTCTGACCGGGCAACGTCCGCAGTCTCCCGGAGGACACTTGGAGGAGTATCAAATCGCTGGTTAGCCAAGCGGGCCTGCCATTATTGCGGTCATGGAGATTCTCGACGCTGCGGGTAGGCCCCTGAATGCGACCTTTTCGGCAGAGCCTGAGGGCGACTGGGTCGCCCTGATCATGGAGAGCCGTAGCGGCAGAGCTACGGGGCGGCCTGGCCGCAACGCTGACTACAACCCAGCCCTCACGTTGCTGCTGGAGCGGCTAGCCCGGCTTGGCGCCACCCTGGTCGATGCGCTGGTCGATTCCAGGAAGACGCAGGCCTTGGGCATTCCCGAGATGAAGCGCCGATTGATCACCGAACCGGTCCAGCTCGCTCTGGTACCGGACATGGAAGCGCTTCGTGTACGGATGGGAACGGCGCAGGCCAAGATCGCCCAGGAGCCGGACGCGACGAAGGGAGGTAACTCGACCAAGCGGATCCGGCTACGGCTCGATGTTCCCGGATATGGGTCGGACCAGGCTCAGCGGGTTGCGGGCATCCTTTCTGTGCCACTGCTAGAGGCAGGAGCGCCGCGAGTGCTCCTGGACAGGCTTGAGTCGGCCGATAATGAGAGCCCGACCGAGGACGACTTCGCCGCGGCGGTAGCCGCACTGGACGCGCTGGACAAGGCCGGACACCGGGCACTGCGAGTTGAGCAGTCCTACCTGCGCAAGGCGCTGTTCAAAGGCCCGACCGCTCTGTGCGACCTGTGCGGCAGAGTTTTTGAGGTCGAGTTCCTCGTCGCGGCGCACATCAAGAAGAGAGCCGACTGCGACGATCAGGAAAAGCGGGACGTGGCACACGTGGTCATGTCCGCCTGTCGGTTCGGCTGCGACGAGCTGTATGAGCGCGGCTATATCGCGGTCGGAGACGACGGCCAGTTCATCCTCAGCCATGCGATCGAGGCCTCGAAGCACGCCCGTGCCTACGCGGTACAGCACCTCAAGGGCAAGTTCTTTGGCCGGCCAATGACGGGCCGCGCTAACTACTTCACCTGGCATCGCGGAAACAAGTTCCTCGACGCCGTGTAACGCAACCCAGCCGCGGCTGGGTTGCCCAGAAGCTAGATGTGCGTCCTTCGGCGTGGCCTAGCGGTATTTGTCGCTGCCGCGGCTGGCAGGTCCTTATAGGAGGCGTGGCCGCTGGCCGTGACAGGATGCCCCGGTCGGAGATGCCGTGCCCGGGCCTGTGGCGGGCCCTGCAGGTTTCCGGCTTGTAATACACAGGCGACGTCGGCAAGCTACTTCGCCGCTTCTGGTCTTCCGCAGCACTGAATCGGGCCTGTCCGGCGACGTGGCGCGTGCTCAGCGGCATGAGCGGTTAATCGTTCGTCATCCCACCGGGGCAGATCTACCGTGGCAGAAGCTGGCCGACCTGGCAGTAACGGCAAAAGCCCGATTGTCCTCGCGAGGGGTTCACGAAGCGTCAGGAAGTAGAACCGGCCTGGCCGTCAGCTAAAGCCCTCAGAGGGTCGCACACATGCAAGAGCGACGCAGAAACGCGCCAGGTCTGCGGCATGTCCGGACGCGTCTTGGATCCGTCTGTGGCTGGCTACCGGAGCCTTGCCTACCGTGCGTCCACCGTGCGGGGCCCGCGGTCATCAGTAGAGCGGTGGAATGGCAGCCCGACGCGTTCTCTCCACGATCTAGAGTCGGTTTGTTCTCGTTACCGTAACCGTGCGGCATATGCCACCAAGCCAGCATTCCGAACTCCTGAGACGGCCGCAAACCCCTGCTCCAGGGGCGCTGCTTCTGAGAGGGTTCTGGGATGGCGATCATCGACTGGGACCTGCACTACGACCGGCGAGCCACCGCGGGCTTCCTGGCGCATTTCCTGCATGGTGGCGTGGCGGACTCGCTAGCCGAGTATGCGCGTTACGCGCCGTACCCGGTGGACCTCCAGATGAGGAAGAACCCCAAGACAGGCGCCGAGCACGCCACGCTCTACGTTGGCCTGACCTCAGTCCTTCAGGTGACCCGCATCAAGGGGGATCTGCTCAGACTTCACGGCCACAAGAATCTCGCAGGCAAGCACCACGCCTTCGATCCCGCGTGGTCAAACCCGATGACCGCGAAGGAACTCACGCCGCGCTGGCGTGCCGTGGAGGGGTATCTCGAAGACGTGATCCCGCTGGCGAGCGCCAAGCACGCGAACAAGGAAGGCGCTGTCCAGGCCGCCGTCTCGGTGTTTTCCACGGACGAACGAGTAATGGTCGACCGCGAGGTCGCGCTGACCTTCAAGGACACCTCGACCAAGACAAGGATCTTCGAGGAGATCACCGCGCCGTACCTCGACGCCGTGAAGACCGTTGCAGAGGTGCCAGGTCAGCACCCGACTTCGTACGGCGGCGAATGCGATCTTCTCGCCGTCGACGCGCGTGGTCGACTCCTCGCAGTCGAGATCAAACCGCGCAATGTCAGCTCGATCGCCTGGGCCGGCATCCAGGCCACCATCTACGCCGACCTGTTCACCCGATGGCTGAGGTCTCCACGTTCTGCTCCCGCAGACCAGCCAGAAGTCATCATCCGCGACATGCTCGATCAGCGAACCCGACTGGGGCTCGCCTCCCCCAACCACGCGCCGCTCCCCGACGAGCCCGAGGTGGTGCCCGTCGTGGCAATTCAACGTGACTCACGGGAAGTTTTCCTCGATCGCCTCAGATCTGTACACAGGATCATCCTCGACTCACCTGGCTGCGCCGGAACCAACCTGGAGATCTACGAAGTCAGCATGACCGGCCGGCTTCAACCACTTGCCCTCTGATCACGGTGAGTTCCCGAACACCACGATGCCGTCCGACGACGGTAGGCCCTGAAGGCCGGTGCAGTGATCGCCCAGATGGTGGCCGGGCAGCCGTGACCGGCCACGTGACGGCTCGAAAGCGGACGTTGCCTCCACACCCCTGCAACCGAAGATCGACGGAATCGCCACGACCTGTCGGCGGCCCTACGAAGCTCGTGCACGATTACCTCGATCCCGGGCACTCCGTGGTGGCCCTCGCCGGATCCGGGCATCGCATGAACGCCGCAGATGAGTATGCTTGCAGGCCACTGGTGATCAGGGGACTATGGAACCCGTCTACCATTGAGCTACAAAAGCGTAGCGAGGCGAGCCGTTTCGATGCTGAGACGAACATGTGACTAGCAATTGTCTCGTGGATCACACGACAGTTCACGAAGCTGTCTATGGCACGCTTGGCCACCTAGCCGTTGGCTCGGCATTAACACCGCGACCCGGCCATTTCGTTACGATGTTCAGCGGAAAATAACGGCAGCCCTACAGCCGATGATAAAATAGGCTGATCTTAATTTTGGCGGCGCCAGCCGGGCTGCCGATCTTGGCAGCGATCTGGCTATCTGCGGCCTGGCCTGCTCAGGTACGAGCGCCGCTCCGCGAGTTAAGGCGTGCTATTTGTTGAGCACATGTCCTGCCAAAGGCCTGCACTTTCTCGTGTTGACGGTAGGAGAAAGTGCAGGCTTCCAACCTGGAAGCTACAGTTGAGCGCGGCTCCCCTCAACCACCATTCGAATCAGAATCTCCCATTCACCGAAGGCGCGGTCCGCTACTTCGGTGAAGTCATTGATCTGTGTTTCGCGTACTGCTCCACGCTTACTGCCGCATGCGATAATGAGCGTGCTACGCAGAATATCTCTTGACTCGATTATACTTCTCCAGCCGCTCACTCCTGTGAGATCGTGAAGGTGAGAATCGACGCCATCCGGGGTCATATCAGCCCACGCCGCCGTGTTTGCATCAGCTGATTCCGCGGTTGCAAAGATCACAATCACCGCAGTAATCACAGTGTCTAGCGAGGATAGAGCTGACCTCATCCTCCGAAGCGGATCATCCGATGAAGTAGGCAGCGCTCGAGTGAGCCGTCTACTCACCGCTGGTGCTGCGCTAACCTGAGAGATAATGACGATAAGATTTCCGATCGGCAGACGCGCTACAGGGTCCCGTCGAGGCGACACTCTTTTGAGTGCATCTTCAGCTGCCTTGCAGCCTTCAGTCACTCGTTGACGGATCCTCAGCTTGAACCAAGGGCTCTCAAGCTCTTCTATTCCAGCGAGTAGCCTTCGTATCGAGTTACGAAACAAGACGATCGCTACCAGAACAATCACAGGCCACGCCAAGACCTGGAAATAAGCCAAAACTTCGCCAGACGTGCTCATGCTCTGTATTTTCGCATATATATCTACACGCTGTCATGAGGCTTGCAGAAATCATATCGGCCAAATCGGTAGCTTCAGTATCTCTTTTTGAAAAATCATTGGCGAGGTGCCAAAAGTTCCGTTACGCCGTCGACTGGAGCCCCACTGCCCTTAAGTTCCGGGTGTTATGTCCGCTTTCGGGAGATTCGACGGGACGATGGTGATGGTGTATGTCACGGGTTCGGTGTGCCAGTGCTGCCGCTGGAACGTGGTGCGGCCGGAGGTACGGTCTCGTTTGTCGCGGTCGTGGGGCTGGGCGAGGATGCCGGCGATGAGCAGGCCGACGGGGTCGTTTCCGCTGGCAGGGCGTTTACCGCAGTGCCGGCAGCAGGTGTCGGCTATGACGTGCCCGCGCAGCAGCGACAGCACGGCGGTGAACGGGATGAGGTCCGGGTCGGTGCCGGCCGCGAGGGCGGCGCGGGCGGCGAGCGTGGCGGTCATGCTGTGCACGATCAGCAGCGCCCAGGCTTCCTGCCGGGCGAGGGCGGCGGAGCGCCCGCGCAGGGTCCGGCCGGTGCCCTTGACGGTCTTCTTCAGGTGCAGGAACGCGATTTCGATTTGCCATCTCTCAGCATAGAGGACGGCGATCTCCCGCGCCGGGAACTCCTTCTCGTCCAGCAAGGTGGTGAGGACCTTGATCGTGGTGGTCTTGACGCGGCGGGCGGTGCGGGCGGCGATGGTGAAGCTGACCAGCCGCGCGACCGTGTCCGGCAGGCGGGGCAGGGTCTTGTCGCCGGCGTCGCGGCGGCGCTTTGCCAGCATCGAGTCCGACTCGCGCAGCAGCACCAGCTCCGAGCCGTCGCGGAGGGTCTGGAGGGTCTTGAACGGGACGGATTTCGCGCCGTTCCTGACCCGCCAGGCCAGGTGCGCACCGCCGGCGGAGAACCGGATCCACCGGTCCATGGAGAAGAACCCCCGGTCCGCCAGGTTCAGCATCCCGGCGATGAACGAGCTGACCAGCTCGTCGGCCACCGGGTTCTCCCCGTCCTTGTAGCCGCCGATGGCAGCGGCGATCCACCGCCGGGTCCCGGTGCGCACGTGCGCGACCAGCCGCAGCTTCGGCTTCGTCCCCCCGGCCGGCACCCCGGACTCCTCAGCGAGCGCGTCGTTACTGAACAGCTCGATCGTGGTGCCGTCCATCCCGGTGACCTCCATCCCGTGCCAGGTCGCGCCGATCCCCGGCTCCACGTCGCAGCGGGCAGCGTCCAGCTCGAAGATCGTCCGCATCACCTGCTCGCCCAGCACCCCGCGGGCCTGCGACAATGCCGGGCCGGACGGCACCACGGCGCCCGGCTTCACCAGCAGCCCGGGCATCCCGAACGTCCTGGCCAGAACCAGGTCATACCCCTGCTCGGGGAACAGCGCGCCGACGATCACGCACAGCGCGGTCACCTCGGCGGTCAGCGTCCGGTCCAGCTTGTGCCCGTGCTCAGCTTCGGCTACCGCCTGCGCGATCACCCCGTCCGCCAGCAGCCCGGCGATCAGGCCCTCCCGGCGCAGCTCGCCGAGCAGGCCCTCCCAGAACCCCGGCCCGGCCGCCGCCTGCGACAGCAGACCGCCCGCGGCCGCACCCTGCCCCGGAACTCCGTCTGGGTCCTGACCAGCAGGAACAGTGGACGCGTGCGAAAGGACCATGGCAAACTGGGCGGACAACGAAGCTCCTGTGCATTGACGGATAGGCCTAGACACCCACCGTCATACCAGGGGCTTTGTTGCACTCAGAGCACCACAAACCTCACACACCGCATCGTGATCAAGCCGCAACACGCCCCACAAAACCCGACATACGGGCACGTAGCACCCGGAACTTAAGGGCAGTGGTCCCCGGGCGCTGCACTGCGGCGCACGGGCGCCTAGACCGTAGTTCCAGGCGAAGCGCCGAGGACGAACCGGGCTCGCTCGAGGCGAAGCATCTCGAAGGGAGTCATGCACTTGACCGCAAGATCGATGCAAGCGTTCGGGATCTTGATCTTCTTGGTCCCATGTGCCACCCGTTCGTGTGTGACCACTATGTGCTGGTGAGCGTGAGCCTGAGCGATCAGATAATAGTCCGCGATCTGCAAGAACGTGTTGACCGCAGCGGCGGAGAAAGCTCCTCCGCTTGCCCAGAGGCTTACAGCCTGCAGGCTCGGAACGATGGCGCTATCAGGCTTGAGGAAGAGCGCCGGGCGCTGTGTAGCCCAAGTGGCCAGGTCATCTCCTCCGGCCTTGAGTTCATCGCCAACCTTCTCAATGCTGAATACCGTCCCATCGGCATGCGATGCGTCGATCCACGCCCAGAACGCTGGGCAGAAGTCGAACCCATAATGAAGGTTCTTCGCCTGGATGAATACGTCGGTGTCCAGCAGGTAGGCCATCAGATCACTCCGAGTCGGTGAGCCAACTCGTTGAGCGTAGAGACCTTCCTGAAGCCGAGTAGCTGAAGAGCGTCCCCATACAGTGTCTGACCCTCGAGCGTGCTAGTGATAATGGCTCGAGCGAATCGCTTGCTCGTCCGCACCGGCTGAGTGTTGTAGAAGTTGCCGCCACTTCCTGTGTCGGCCGTGAGCGCGCGCACTCTAGCGAACTCGGTTTCGTAAGCGTCCCAGAACTCCTGTGAGCCAAGACACCCGGCATCGCGGATCCGCCTGAGTATTACGAGCGTGCTGACCTTGAACTCTCGTGCGAGGCGCTCAAGTTCCTCGGTGAGTTCAACTGTCCGGCGATATTGTTGTCTTACCGCATCAAGCGGTACGAGGATTTCTGCGGCTACTTGGTTGCACCATTGCTCCGTTCCGCTGTCCTGCGAAGGTCCCAAGTCGCCCAGGCTGGAATCATCGAGAGCAGACTGGCCGATCCAGATATGTGCTAGTTCATGAGCTAGAGTAAAGATTTGCGCTGCCTTGGTGCTCGCGCCATTGATAAAGACTGCAGGAGCGTATTCGTCGACAAGGGCGAACCCAAGGAACTCGTCTGGATCAAGCTGCCGATGCGTGTTGCTCCCGACCACACCACTGACCATAACGAGGATGCCCAGTTCTTCCGCCTGGTCGCCGAGTCGCCGGAACGAATCGCTCCACGTTGCACCTCGCTCACCAGTCCCAAACCTCAACCTTTCCCGTATCACCGTAGCTGCGGAGACAATGCGGGTTGCGGTTGTCAGTGATCCGACGAGATCCAGCGGTCCTTCATTGTTAGTTCGGGCATAATCCCTATACCACTCCTGTCGCTGTTCGGTCTGAAAAATCGTGTCTAGTAGGTTCGGGCTCGGCTGGCGGACGGCCTCGTCGCGCCTAGTCCGGAAGTCCGGCAGCGGCATGCCGACGACAGGAGGCTCGGGGAGGAAGAAGTATCCAACCGGTGTATGAGTTGTACTGGCGAAGTCCTCAAGCTGCTTGAGCGTCGGTGCCCCATCGCCGCTCTCCCAGTCCTGGAGCTTGGGGAACCGGCGTGAGAGATCCTCGCGGGAGATGCCAGCGCGCTTGCGCGCCCAGGCTAGCAGTGGGGCTGCAACCTCTACCCGAACGACCATAGTTCCCCATTGTTGTCTATCGGCGCTAGAACGCACAGCTGCGAGGAGGGTGTCTGACCGTGATCCTCTTGTTTTGCGCCAGCCAGTTGAGCGGACACGCCGCGAGGATCAGAACGTCCACCCACGCGACGGGGGACATGACGCTGGTCTTCCCGACGCCGGAACGTGGAGCGTGCAGTTGCGCTGTCCACCTAGTGCCACGATGCATCTTTGCTTGGGCGTCACCTCACCACACCTTTAGCTTAAGTTTTAACCTTTTCCCTGTTCAGAGCATGGTTTGCCGTGCGCGGCATGTCGGCTTCGCCGGGAAGAAGGTAGCGGGGAGCTGGGCCTTTGCTGCTGCCTTTGGGCCTGCCGGGGCCGGGGCGGGAGGGTTTCGCGACACGGGCGGGTGTCCCCAGCTGGCGGCGGATGTTGCGAAACCCCCGCCGGACCCGGCCCGGCGCCAGCGGCCGGGCGGGATCGGGCTGTTTCTCCCAGGGCCGCCGGAGGCCGCCTGCCAGGGGCCTGGCAAGCAGGAGCTGGGCGTGCGCGGCCATGAGGAGCCGGACCCAGCGGCCGGCCTGGCCGGGGGCCCTTACCTTCGCCGCGGTGAGCCCGAGGGTGCCCTTGAGGAGCTTGAAGGCATGCTCCTAATGCAGATTTCCTCATTACGAGCACAATGCGGCCGTGCCGATAATGCGGCGTG
>OBLT010003216.1_pt1 | contig 10037 bp, 10 predicted proteins | sample 1518721 | NCBI WGS metagenome assembly OBLT01 (sample SAMEA3539307, study PRJEB22396) | soil metagenome | biome: tundra; feature: field; material: soil | place: USA | collected 2010-05 | depth 0.15 m | reverse complement strand
AAGCCCGGGTGGGCAGTCGTGTACCGCAATGCCGACACGACGATCTACCGCGTACGCGTGGGGTGAGCACTACATCCGTTACCCGGGTAATTTGCTAACCCAGGCGTTGGCTCGTGCCTGCGGCACCAGGTCGTCGATGCGGATCACGCGTCCGGGATTGATCCTAGACTCACTTACCAGATATCGCCTGGATTTCTTGCACAGGATTTAAAGGGGGTTCCGTCTTTAACCCGTCGAGGCTGACGGTTCTGCCTTTCAGTTCGCCGACTGGTCATCGGGGGCGGCGAACTTCAGCCGGACCTTCGCCCTCACAGTTATTGTAACGGCATGAGCCATCAGATCTCAGAACAATTATCCGATAGCCGAGACATCTCGCTCACGGACCACTAGCCGGTAGTACCCATCTTTGCAAAGGAATCATATTTTTGTTATTTGATAGCTTCCATGATCAAAGATTCTAGTTCGTTGAACTCTTTGCCAATCTCGTAAGCATGGCGATCAATGCCCCTCAGCGCCGAATGGCTGGACTCATTCGGAATGCACTTTGTTACTTCGGTGAATCCACACTGCTCAAGAGCAGTGATCAGGGTGTCCGCATCGTACAGAAATTGGTGACCCCATTCATGTTGCAGTCGATTTACGACATGAGTAGGCGATTGCGGATCTTGCGTGTTATTGAACGCGCGATTAGACCATGAAACATAGCGTTCAAGCACTGGCGTTAGCGGAGGATTCATGAGCTGATAGGTCAACCTTATGTCCGGAGTCGATATACGGATCACCCCTCTATCCTTAAGCGCTCGGCGACATTCACTAAGCATACCTAGCGCGCTCTCGTATGTAACGTGCTCAATAATATGCTCGGCGACAATACAATCGAACATTCCCTCATTAAAAGGCAAGGGCTTGGTGGCGTCCATATAGACGGCCCGTAGATCTAGTGGCTCGAGATCTGTCGTGAGCCAGCCATCGAGATGATGATGCCCGGCCCCGATCTGCAAGCCAGCAAAATCTCTCTCGTTCGCGAAATACCTTCGGATTTGATGCGGACGCCGCACGAGCCCCTGCATCTCACGAGCCAAATACGCAGCACGGTGAGCGGGCGGGAACTTCTGCAACATCCCTCCCACGCGCTGTACTCTTGTTTCCATCTAGATCCTTTCCGTGGCGCAGAAGCTCCTTCCCCAAAGTCAGGAGCGGTAGCGGGACACTAAACTCAGAGCATTCTCCGCGATCGATTGAGACTGCCTCGGCTCGTGTTCGACCATAACTGACTGAACTAATAATGCCACGTGGGCGCGAATGATGGAGGGACTTCCTCCGTGAAGCTGAGAATTAATGATGGGACCCCTGGGCATCTGGGCGAATCTGGACAAGCGGCGGCAGGCCAAGCGCCCGCACCAGTAAGGGCGGACGTGGCCGCTCAAGATCACTACATCGGAAGTCTCTACGGTTCGAGGGGATTGCCAGAAGCCAAGTTTAGCTAGTCGGAATGCCCGCGATAGGAAGTGCGCAACTGCCGCGCTAGGTGGTCGGCGAGGCGAAGCGCAAAAGCTACCACCATGAAGGTCGAGTTTGCCTGCCCTGAGGTCACGAAGGTCGAGCTGCTCGCTAGGTAGACATTCGGGACGCCATGGACGGCTAGATTCTGGTCGACTACCCCATCCGAAGGTGACGCGGACATTCGCGTCGTCCCAATTTGATGGAAGCCGCCCCCCAGCCTCTGTTCTATGGCCTGGTTGAGATCCTGGTGAAGGTACTCTAGGCGGCCTACGCCTAGCTTGCGGAGATACCGGTCCCAGTGCTCGTGTGCGCGGACGACGCCATCGACATCTACTGGGGAGAATTGCAGGTCGATCGTCAGCCTCCTTCTTCCGAACCGGTCCGCTTCGCGTGAGAGTCCGACCATGCTGGTCGGGTTCGGCAACTGTTCGCCGTGGTACTGAAGGGGGTACAAGTTCTGTCTGTTATAAACGAAGAAGCCCGGTGCGCGGCGTCCTCGGGTCAGAAAGCGCCGTGCGCCGAAGTCGATCATAAAGCGACCGGTGGAGAATGGCTGGCGAAGAATATTGCGTAGGTGCGAGGCACGGGACGTGATGGTCGCCCCCCCATAGGGGGTACCAGGAATTTCGGTGCCCGTCAGTGCCAGTCGCTGTACTTCAGGTGCAAACCTCGGGCCTAGCGCCGAGGTCAGCGCCAGGTATACGAAGGAGAGCTGGCCGCTCCCATGCCGTGCGTCGGGGATCTCGGGGTTTCCCAGCCAGCTAACGACGTTGGGGAGCTTGTGTGTGCGTTGGTACTCTTCGGAGAAGCTGAAGCGGCGCCGCACGTACACCTCGTCGATGTCGCGCTCGTAGCCGTACACTGTCTGGCGCGGTGGGGTTGAGAACCGTACGTTGGCGATCGAGCCTTCGACGTGGGCCATGTACCAGCGCCCGAGATGGCCGGACCGATTGCCGAGCTGCTCTCCTTCGGGGCCCGAGGAGGACATGAGCAGGCGAGTGCTTTCGAGCCCGCCGCAAGCCACCACGAAGGCCTTTGCCGTTACGAGGACCCGGCCGCCAGCGTGCGTCCGACATTCCAGGCGTTGGGCTCTACCCCCCTGGCTCGGGCAGACGATCTCGGTGCAGGTAACGCCCGTCAAGAGCCGGACCCGCGGCGACCGTTCCAGGTGCTCCTGGTAGGTTTTGCCAAAGTCCGTTGGCAGCGACCAGCGCTCGAGGCTCGAGCCGAGGACGCTGCCATCCACGAACCCGGGCACGATCCCGCTCGGCAGGTGGGGTAGCTCCGAGGTGTTGAAGGCGGCCCGGCCGCACACCATCCAGTCGCAGGTCCGCTCGAAGTAGCGCTGTACTTCCTTGTAGCCGATCGGCCAAGCGGGGACGTCCAGGAACGGGCGCGGCGCGAAGTCGACCGGGTCGTAGGGCACGCAACGGCCACCCCAGATGGTGGAAGTTCCGCCTACCTGGCGTCGCACCGTCAGGGAGACGGGAGCATGGCGGTGGCGGTCCCACTCTGCGGCCTCGGAGAGTTCCTGCACAGCCGGGTCGAAGGATCGTTTGCCGCTCTCGATCAGCACTACGGAGAGGCCGAGCCTCGCAGCCTCTAGAGCGATGACAATACCGGCGGGACCGGCCCCGACGATGGCCAACTCTTCCTCGATGCCGATATCTTCGCTAAACGTGCTCAGGTCCTCGATCATGGCGTCTGGATCAGATCAGGGCGGGCGGCCAGGACCGCGGCGGCAAGTTCGCTGAAAGTTGCCGCTTCGGCATCCGATGGCCCCACGCTCCGGGTTGCCGCCTCGGCAGCCACCCGCGCCCGTTCGGGTCGAGTGGTGCTAAACAGCACAGGCCCGGCCTCGTTCCGCCGAAGGCCAGCGCTTAATATCATCCTGGGCACACTTGACTCCTCCGCCAAATCCGCCCCGAACCGCTCACTCCACAGGTCCAGAGCGCCTGGCGAGTGGGCAAGGAACCGACGCAATACCGGGAGGGCACGTGCCAAGGCGCCATAGGTGATCCTTGCTCCGTCCGGCATGTGCACAGCGGTTAGAGGCTCTTCGAAGATGTCGTCCCGGAATTGGACCACCGCGCCTCGCCCAAGGCACTCCATGACCCCGGACAGCTCGGAAGGCTGACCGGTCACGCCCCAGCATCGGATTCGACCCAGGCGGCGTTGCTCATCCAGGTAGTCGATGAGTTCGGGAGCGCTGGAAATTAGGTCACCGACGGGATCGTGGAGCAGGAATACGTCGATGTAATCCGTGTCCAATTTCCGCAGGCTTCGCTCTAAGCTGACCTGCGCGGACTGGCGATGGTAGCCGGGGGAGGAATAAAGGAGGCGTCCGAACGGCCCTGAATAGGGTCCCCGGCCGGCGACCTTCAACCCCTCCGCGACATTGGCACGTTCGGCGAGGAACGCCCGCAACGGTTTCTGGAAGAGAGCGACTCCTCTACAAAGAGGCGTCGGATCAATTCCGAACTTAGTGGTGACCGTCACATCGGCACGTCGCCGCCTCAGGAAGGAAGCGAGTTCAGCCTCGGCCAAGCCGAGCCCGTACATCGGGGCGACATCGAAATGCCTTATCCCGGCATCATAGACGGCATCCAAGACCGCTCGCCGGGCGCTGCGCTGAGGAATCCGAAAGAGGCCCGCGCAACCAAAACCGACCGCGGAGGTCACAACACCGGTTCCCGGTAGTTCACGGGTGGGTAGCACCTGAGCCCAAGGCTTCATCGTGATTCCTGACCGTGTCGGACGACGCGCAACGCCGTAATGGTGGGCAATGAGACGACGGCAGCAGCCACCCACTGCACAATGCAGTAGATCATGCCTACGCGACTGATGTCGGCGCCCGGCCCCATGAGTAAGACTCCTCCGACGATAGCACCGCTGGTCGTGAGGTTTACCGCAAACACCGGCCAAGGACGTCGGCGAACCAGGCACACGGCCCAGAACAGAACAATGACGGCCGTCGCGGGCACCGAGAGGCCGACCCAGTGCAGTAACGGAGCGCCGTGAACGGCGAAGCTGGGCCCCAACGGCTCGAGTACTAGACGGGACAGAAACAAGCAGGCCGTCATGACGACGATTACCACCAGGAGGGCAAGCCCCATGGACCGACGGATCGTGAAGTCCGCCTTCTCAGGATTCGCTATGGCCTCTCGCACCATCGAAATCGAGATGCTGGTCAGCAGCAGGCCGACCATCGTCGTGATGATCCAAGGGACGTAAAAGTAACCGCCCTGGCTGGCCCCGAGTCGGTGGGTTACCAGGGCAGGCAAGAATGCGGTCACGGCGGCGTATACCGCGGTCGTCACAGAATCGATCGCCACCAAGCGGCCAAGCTCCCCGAACGCCGGCAGGCTCGGGCGCTCCTTTGACCGCCGCCCGGCCAATGGGCCCACGATCAGCACATTCACCAGCAGGACCGCAACCGCCATGGGCAGAGCCCACGACCATAGGACTCCGATTGGTGCCGACAAGAACATGGCGGCCAGAGGCAGCAGTCCCAAGCGCGCCGAGGCGACAAGGACATTCTCGACCGGCACCCAGCTGAATCGGCCGAACCCAACCAGCCCTCCATCCTGGATATTGAAAATGCTGTTCAGCACCACACACACTGCGAAGGCGAGCCGACCGAGTCCTCCGCCCAGGACGAGCCCCGTTGCCATGGGAGTCAGCAGGAAGATCACGGCAGCAAGCAGACCAGCTAGGGCGACTCCGCCGTAACTAATAAGAATCAGTCGCCGGGCGTGCCAACCCGCTACGGGTAGAAATCGCGCGAAGATACTAGTGAGGTTAAGGCTACCCACGATGGCCAGGAACGTGATGGATGACACCTCCGCGGACACGGCACCGACAGCGGAAGCATTCTGATGGTGCGCGGTCAAGGCCCAGAACACAAAACCCAGACCGCCAGCCGCCACTGCAGAGAGCATCAGCGCAAGCGCTCCCCGAAGGGCGGGGTCTTTGATAAGCGCCAGAGCCCGAGGCCGGGTCGCCGATGCTGGCGAAAACACCGGAATCGGAATCACCTGGGTTACCGCAGTGGCGCTTGCTAGGGAGAGCAGCGCGTTGATACCTGCTAGTTGCCTCTCCCGCATGACGTCTTCAGCGGCTCTCGGGTCCGGTACGGTTTTCCGAGAGTCAGGCGCGCGCTCTGCATGCGCTCGCGCGAACGGCTGCTCAGCCGCGTGCCGGGGCCGGTAGATTTCCTCCCCGGCCTCTTTCCGGCCTCGTCCCACTGAACTCCGGCGGGATGCCGCCGCCCGGTTAAAAGGTGGCAGCCGCGGGGTACCTAGATTCAGCAACTGTGGCGGTCCACACGCCGACTCTGAGCTCGGCCACGCAGGTAGAGCCACGACCCTATGATCTGCCCTCGGTGATTCTTCGCCAGCAGCTCACACGGAAAGTCGTCTTCCAAGGTTGCCACCCGGAGGCTGTACAGCTTTGGTATCAGCTGCCTGCTGCCGACGGTGCGGCGAATCATAGGTCGCGCCATACCGGTAGCACCATCCATTTCGCGTTCCGATTCAATGCGGACTCACCTGACGCCACGCCGACGCCGAGACATTGCCTTCTTCATAGGCCTGTTGTTTGGCCGTGCCCGAAAAATCTCACGACGTGCCATAGCCTGCCCGACTGCGCGATCAGCGAGAAAGCCAGCGGTCGCGAATGATAGGCCGACTATAATGGCGCAGCTGCGCGCCATACCTGAAGCTTCTCCGCGAGCCGTTTCCAGCAGACCACGAACAACCCCATGGGGCAGCACATGTCGTGCGTATTGCCGTTCCGTAGAGGTGCTCTCGGTAACGCCATTAAAGGAAGCCAATGCCGCCTTACCTTGACCCTCGTGATAACACCTTTTGAGGAAATAGCTGAGGGTGGTGCGTTCTGCCGGGACCTGGTGACCGGCGATCGCGTTCGGCTCATAGATCCAGATTCCCCCACCATTGCATTCAGCGGCTCGCAGACACAGGTCGGTATCTTCCGGGCGGGACCGGGCACCAACCTTTCCGAAGCCAATACGGAAACCGCCAACCGTATCAAAAGTACGCCGACGGATGGCCATATTGTTACTCCAAACGTTGCGCACCCGGGTAGCACTTTCAGGCATGCCCCGATAGGAGCAGCCGACCGCCCAGTCGAACTCCAGAGGGAACCACCGCGGTCGGCACGTCTTCCACAATGGCTCCAGTCGGCCGCCCACGCCCACCACCGAAGGGTCCGTGAAGTGCTGCAGAAGGGCTTCCAGCCAGTTAGAGCGGGCGACGGCGTCATCGTCTAGGAACGCCAGAACCTGCCCCCGCGATCCCGCCACTCCAGTATTGCGTGCTCCCGAGGCGCCGCGGAGGCCCGCGTTCGCTACCACCGTCACCTCTGGCAATTCACTGGCAGCCTTAGCCATTAGTTCGGGATTATGATCAATCACTACCACCGTCTCAAGAACCTGGACAGTCTGCGCCCGGACCGACGCCACCGCCTCCCGCAGATCACCCCAGCGATTCAATGAGAACGCAGCGATGACCACCGAGACTGTGGGCAAGCTAACCTGGCCTATCAGATGCTCACCCAAATCATTCTTTAGCCCATACATCGAGATGCGCCTGCTCCGCTACTCCGGCTCAGCTGAGACAGCCGGCACGATGGAACCTTCATATGGTACTTGGGAAATCACATTGCGTTGACAAATGGCAGGTCGCATAACGTCGTTAGGAAGGAGTTTGCTCCTTGCCCGACAACGCTCGGTGAGAATGGTTCGCAAGACGCGAAGGCCATCGCCGAGCGCACTGAGATTGCTGGACCCGTGAATCCGCGGATGCTCGAAGCTAGGAACCTCGGCAACAACGAGCCCGGCCTTGGCTGCTCGAATATGAATTAGAGTTTCGATCTCGAAGCCGTCACCCCAGAGCCGCCCGTCAGATCCTTTCGGCGGCGGCGACGTGACATCGAGCTGAAGAGCCGTTACGTGGCGCCGCCAGAACACGTTGTATCCATAGCACAGATCCGAGTAACGGGCTCCGTAGCACATGTTGAAGAAACTGCTGAATAGGCGGTTTCCGAGTCGGCGCAGGTGGGTGATATCGGTGCTACCGCCCCCGTCAGCGAACCGCGTTCCCTTTGCAAAGTCGGCACCGTTAAGGAGCGCGCGCACGAATCGAGAAATTTCACCTGGATCAGCAGAACCGTCAGCGTCGATCATTGCGATGACGTCGCCCGTCGATGCCACGAAGCCGCAGGCTAGCGCGTTCCCCTTCCCTCGGCGCGTCTGCATCACCACGCGCACATCCGGTCGCAGTTCGCGAGCGACCGCCACCGTATCGTCCACGGAGTAGCCATCAACTAAGATTACTTCGTGAATATTTGGTGGAATTCGGGCGAAAACGTGCGGAAGGTTACGGGCTTCATTCAGAGCAGGTATTACGACGGATACTTTCGGCCAAGGCGTACCGGTACGTGCCTGAACCGTCATCGCCTCCTCTTCCATGACCTCAGACGGAACAGCGGGTATTGGCCTTGGTACCGTTTCGTATCCATACAGTCCGATGGAACCGTCTTGCTGGTACGCAAGCTGCTCCTGGCTGTGGCCGTCGCTTGTTTGCTGCCCCCGGCCGGTATCTGCTTCTCCTGGGTGATCCCCCTCGCGGTCACCAGCCCTCGGCCCGTTGCCGCCTGATTGGCGATGGCATCGCGGCCGATCCGGTGCGCTCGCTGGCGCTCGGCCAGGATGGTGCGCAGCACCCGGATCCCGTCCGAGACCGCGTTCAGGTTGCTGACCCCGTGAATGCGCCGCTTCTCCACGCTGCCGACCTCGGTGATCCGGACGCCGGCGTGGGCAGCCCGGACATTGATCAGGGTTTCTATTTCGAACCCATCACCCCACAGCATGCCGTCGGCCGCAGGGCCGAGGGCATCCACCGAGGGTAAGTCGAGCGCCGGGAGAAGATGAGCCCGGAAGGCGTTGTAGCCGTAGCACAGGTCGGTGAAGCGCGTCCGGAAGAGCAGGTTCACCAGGCCGTTCAGGGCGGCGTTGCCGAGCCTGCGAAACCGGCTGATGTCGTGGGAACCGCCTCCGCGACTGAAGCGGGTGCCCTTGGCGAACTCGGTTCCGGCCGCCAGCGCCGCTACGAATGCCGGGATCTCACCGGGATCGGCTGACCCGTCGGCGTCCAGCATCACAATGATGTCTCCGGTCACCTGCGCGAACCCACAGGCCAGCGCATTACCCTTGCCCCGGCGGGTCTGCTGGACGATTTTCACGTCCGGGCGTACCTGGCGGGCGACCTTGATCGTGTCGTCGACGGAGTGGCCGTCGACCAAGATCACCTCGTGCAGGCCCGCGGGCAGGGCCCCTAAGACATGTGGCAGGTTACGGGCCTCATTGCGGGCCGGAATGACGACCGAAACCCGCTCCGCGGGTTCGCCCGCTGCCAGCGGCAGGTAGTAAACCTGGCGCAGCAGCCCGTCAGCCCAGTCCGATGTCACGCCGAAGCCGTCACGGCCTAGGCGCGAGCTGTTTTTCACCGCGAACGCTTCGCCCGGGAACTCCGGGTTCCACGCGAAGTCCACCTGGTCCCCGGCTGGTGCCGCTGCCCTGATCCGTTCTAGGAGCTCGCCGGGAGCGCCGAGCGGTAGCCGGGAATTCGCCACGACCAGGCACCGGGCCGTCAGGTGCGAGGCAAGTGCGTCCGCGGCGGCGTACACCTGCCTCAGATCGGCCGTGCCGTCCTCCGCCTCCGCCGAGCAGACGCAGAGGAAGTGGACATCACCGAACTCCGCTACTTCCGCATAGGAGGTAGCGAAATGCAGCCCGCCCGTCTCAAGGTTCTTGCGCAACAACTGCTCCAGGCGGGGTTCGAAGAATGGCAGCCCACCCCTGGCCGCGTTCGCGACCTTGTCGTGGTCCACGTCGAGCGCCAGCACCTCGTGGCCAAGTTCCGCCATGCACACGGCATGGGTCAGGCCGAGGTACCCGGTTCCGATCACTGTTAGCCGCATGCGTGCGCGAGCACCGCTCATGGGCTGAGATGGCAGTAACCGAGTTGCGTCCAAGCTATTTCCCCCTATACGGGTATTTCCCGCTATTTACGGGCCAGGGCGACCACTGCAGGTTTCCCCGAGCCATCGCGCGTAGTCAGAGCCTAGAGCAGCGTCCGTACAGAATAACGACGATCCGAGCATCAGACTGGATGACATAAGCCGCGGCCCATAATATTAATTTCACGTTACGCCAGGCTGCACGCGGTATAAAAACGTGACAAAATGCGCCCAGCCTGCGAGGGCACCTGATGGGTCCCCGTACTGAGCCAACGTGCACGTCAGCCAGCACCCAGTCCACATGCTGTGGACGCGTAGCTTGCATGGCGGGTTTACCTATCGCTTACCTGGATTTGGGATGTCCGAGCCTACTAGATTAGTTAATAGGAGGTATTTGCCCCGTTAGTACCGAATTGCTGGGAGCCGGACATGGAATGCGGGGATTGCACTATTCGTTACGCCCAGCCGCAGTCTGGCCGCCGACGATCGCGACT
>OBLT010003214.1_pt1 | contig 10044 bp, 10 predicted proteins | sample 1518721 | NCBI WGS metagenome assembly OBLT01 (sample SAMEA3539307, study PRJEB22396) | soil metagenome | biome: tundra; feature: field; material: soil | place: USA | collected 2010-05 | depth 0.15 m | reverse complement strand
GCCACCACCGCCGTCTTCCACGTGCCGGCCGCCGCGCGGCCGCTCCTGCAGGCCGCACGCCACTTCGGCCGCTCCTCCGGCCACGGGACTGCCCGGCGGCTGTTCGCCACAACGCCGTTCAGCAACGAGCGGATCGCGGCCGCGGCCGCCAGCTGCAAGATCCCGCTGCCCTCCCAGCAGAGCCTGCAGGCAATGTGGCAGATCAGGGTTACCTGCGCCCGCGTCGATTTCTTCGGAACCCGATTCGATGACGACTTCGCAGATGATCAGGTCTTCGCCCCGGTCCCATCATGATGGCGGTCAGCGTGGCCAGCGGGTGTTCGCTGAGCGCGGCGCAGGCGGTGGAGCGGGAGATCTTCAGGGTGCGGGCGGCCTGGGTGACGGAGGTGCCGTCGCTGATCAGCTGGCGCAGCGCGGCAATCTCGGCCGGGCCGGTCGGGGCACAGGACGCCCGGGTCCAGCGCTGGATCGAGGACTCAGGCAACGCCGCGCTGATGGGGCGCCAGCTCCCGCCCGCCGAGGTCCTGGCCGCGGATCAGCGGATCACCTTCTGGGCAAAACAGCTGCGCAAAGCGGGCCTGGAGGGCGATATGGACCAGCTCCGCGCCCGCCCCTACCTCGATATCCTCCTGAACACGGCGGGTCCGGCCCGCAGGAACCGGAACCGGCCGTACCCGGAGCGCCGCCCTCGGCGGGCGTGATCCCGGCTGGGTTCGCCGGCGGCCTGCACCTGACCGTCCCCCTGACCACCTTGCTGGACCTGGCCGACCGGCCCGGCGAGATCCCCGGCCTTGGCGCCGTCGACCCCGCCCTGGCCCGTGACCTGGCCGGCGCGGCCGCCCAGAATCTCAAGACGATCTGGTGCGTGACCGTCACCGATGAGCAAGGACACGCCATCGGCCACGGCTGCGCCGGACCCGAACCCAAGGGCCGCGCCCACCCCACCCGACGGGACAAACCCGGCCCGCCCGGTGAGCACGATCCGCCGGCGGACTGGCCAGCGCCCGCGGGCCCGGATTCACCTTCACCGCCGCCGCCGACCAGGCCGGGCCGCCCGGCGGGTACGGTGCCTGGCGGCTATCTACCGGTATCCCCGGGCAGCGGGACCTGCTGGTCATGTTCGACCCGATTGCCACCGAGACCTGCGACCACCGGTATGAGGCTTCGGGTCATGACCCGGGCGTCAAGCTACGGCATCTATCCCAGATCCGGCACGCCACGTGTACCGGGCCGGGCTGCCGTCGTCCCTCGACCCAAGCCGACTTCGAGCACAACATTCCCTACGAAGCCGGTGGCAGAACGTGTTTGTGTAATGGCGGACCTAAGTGCAGGCACGACCATCGGCTCAAGCAGCACGCCCGCTGGAGCGTCGAGCAGATCACCCCGGCCACCTTCCGGTGGACCGCCCCGTCAGGGCGCCATTACATCACCGAAGCCACCCGGTACCCGATCTAACGACCGCGGGCTGGGTCTGCTGATCGCGGGCGGCCAGCGGCTTTAGGCCTGGGAACTGACCGCATGCTTGGCGGCGGCTTCAAGAGCTGACGGGGCCAGCCAGCCGTCGTGCGACCAGAGCACCTGGCCGGACGCGGAGACCAGGGTGAACCAGGGCTGATCTTGGACACCATAACCATCGGCCACCCGGCCCGTGGTGTCGAGCGCGACGGGATAACTCAGCGACGTGCCGAGATTTTGCAGGTAGGAGCGGACAGTCTGGGCCGAGGGCTCGACCACCGTTTCGTCCACGGCGGCCAGCTGCGGCAGGCCATCACGCCGCGCCGCCGCGGCGTAGGCGTTAGCGCTGATGAGCTCGGACTTCAGGTCGGAGACTTCGGAGAGCCAGGTGACGAAGAACACGACCAGGCGTGGCTTCCCTGGGCCCAGGGCGATGGTGCCGCCCGCGCTCTCGGCGGACGGCAGGGTGAGATGGTCCGTGGGTCCCTGCCCGGAGATGGAGGCGAGCGACTGCTGGCTGGCGACGTGCGGATGATCGGGCAGCAGGCTCGCGACCTCGTCCGCGAGCACCTGGGCGGACTGGCCGATGCTGGAATAAGCCATCTGGGTCAGGTACAGCTTGCGTTCGCGGCCTTGCTGGTCGATCACGAACAGAGCGGGCGTGTGGTCGATCTGTCCCTTTTCGATCTGAACGGCAATGTTGTAAGCACCCCAGGCGGCCTTCAGCTGTGACAGCGGCCCGGTGAGGAAATCCCACTGGTTGACCATGCCGTGCGCCCGCGAGTACGCGAGCACGTCCGCCACGCTGGTGGCATCGGGGTTGGCGTCCACGCCGAGCAGCTGCACCTTCTCACCCGCGGCGCCGAGCAGCTGCTTGGCTTCCAGCATGCTCTGCGTGGTCAGCGGGCACACCGTGGTGCACTGCGAATCCTCGAACGACAGCATGACGACCTTGCCGCGGAACTGGCTCAGTGACATCGGCTGGCCGAACTGGTTCATGAGCCGGAAGTCCGGCGCCGAACGTGAACCGAGCGAGGTACCGAGGTCGAGATCGGGGTTACTCATCCCGGCGGCGTTCGACGACGTTTGCTGGGAGCTCGCGGCCGATCCCGGGCTGGCCGGCCCGGAGCCGGCGCCGCAGCCGGCCGCCCCCGCGAGCACACACAGCGCGGCCACGGCCGTAAGCGCGACATGCACGCGGAACCTGTTCATCGCGCAGCCAGCCTACTAAGGCTCATCCCCGACGATCACGGCGCCTCCATGGCCCCAGAAGATGTAGCGGTAGGTCAGGTTGATCAGCGCCGACACACGGTTGCGGCCGCCGAGCAAGTAGACCAGGTGCAAGACGAACCAGGCCAGCCAGGCGAGCGTGCCGCGCATCCGCAGGCCGCCGGCCAGCTGGACCACGGCGGACCTGCGCCCGATCGTGGCCATCGTGCCCTTGTCGTGGTACTTGAACGGCTCGGTCGCGGACTTGCCCTCCAGCCGGAGGATCTGCGCGGCGGCGTGCCGTCCCATCTGCAGGGCAGGCTGGGCGAGCTGCGGCGTGGGATCGTCGGGATTGATCGCGACGTCCCCCACGGCGAAGATCCTGTCCTGTCCCTGGACCCGCAGGTCGGGTCCGACCAGGATGCGCCCGTGCTTGCCCTGCGGCACGCCCCAGCCCGCGACAGCCTGGGACGCGGCCACCCCGGCTGCCCACACGGTGATGTCGCTGGGCAGGTCTTCGGAGTCGACGAGCCGCACGCGGGAGTCGGTGACCTCGCTGATGCGCGTGTTCAGCCTGACATCGACGCCGCGGCGGAGCAGCTGCGCCTTGGCGTATTCGCGCAGCTTCTCATCGAACGGCCCGAGCAGCGAAGGTGCCATCTCGACCAGCCGGACGTGTACCCGGTCCGGGTCGACGTCGGGGAAGGTGGCACCGAGGACGGTGCCGCGCAGCTCGGCCAGCGTGCCCGCGAGTTCCACGCCGGTGGCCCCGCCACCGACCACGGTGACGGTGAGATCACCGCTGTCCACGCTCAGCCGCTCGAAGGCCGCCATCAGGTGGTCGCGCAGCACGATCGCGTCGGTGCGGGTATACAGGCCGAAGGTGTTCTCGGCCGCGCCCTTGAGGCCGTAATACGAGGCCGACACGCCGGTCGCCAGGATCAGGTAGTCATACCCGAGCTCGCGGCCATTGGTGAGCTTGAGCCGGCGAGACGCCGAGTCGATCGCGGCCAGCTCACCCCGCCGGAAGATCGCGCCGTACCGCCGGACGAACCCGCCTGCCGGGTAGGCCACGTCGCCGGGGTTAAGGCCGGCGGTGGCCACCTGGTAGAGCAGCGGCTGGAAGGTGCTGTACAGATGACTGTCGATCAGGGTCACCCGCATTCCCGCGCGGGTGAGCCTGGAGATGGCAGAAAGGCCGCCGAAACCAGCCCCGCAGATGACTACCTGCGGGGCGTCCGGGTTAGCCTGGCGTCTTCTCGCGATCGTCCTCACCTCCGACCCCGGGAAACGTACCCTGCTCAGGCGTATCCACCCGCAGTTGCCCCCCCGTTGACGGGGAAACGCGGCGGGGCGGCACTAGGCGGGGGCGCACTACAAGTTGAGCGCGACCAGTTCGGGATGCAGGCATCCCTGGCTGGCGCTGGCCGACGCCGAGGGGCTGATCCCGGGGCTGGGCGTTGAGGCGGCCGATCCGGGGGTGGCCGGTGAGGCGGGCGTGGCCGAGGGGGATGAGGTGGGTGTGGCCGAGGAGGTCGGCTGGGTCAGGGAACTTGGTGCTAGCTCGGTACACGCCGAGATCACCACCAGGTCGCTGGCCGGGTCGGCGCTGCCGCCGACGCCGCTGAGATCGACGAAATAATGCGGCCAGGGCAGACCGGCAGAAGCCAGCGTGACTCGCTGCGCCGCGATGTCATAACCCCACGCGTCCCCGCTCGCGCCCTGGTCGAGTCCGAGCGCCACGCCGCCCCTGACCACGTACACCCCGGCCGACCCGTCGACCGCGGAACCCGAGGCGGTCGATCTGATCCGGCCGGTCTGCGGGGTCACGCCGATGAGGTTGGCTCCCCTGGTGAGATAGATCCGCTGCGCCCGGGGATCGGCGCCCTCGGGCACGGCACCGGGGATCGTCCAGAGCGTGGCTCCGGTCGTGCCGCTGTACGCGGTCACCCCGGCCGCCGAAGAGAACAGCACTACACCGTCGGACGCGGCGCTGAGCGTGCCCTGGAACGACAGGCCCTGCAGCGGCCGGACGAGGAGTTCCGCACCGGTGGCCAGATCGATCTTGCGCACCGCGGTGACCGGCGCCGACCCCACGAACCCGCCGGCCGAATCCGCGACGTACAGGGAGCTGCCGTCGGTGCGCCACGCTTGCGCCGCCTGGCCGGTGGGCCGCTGCCAGCGGATGTGACCCGTGGCGTGGTCGTAACTTGTCACCGCGGTGACGCCGACGATGACGGTGTAGGCCGAGCTGCCCGCGACGGCCCCGCCGAACGAAGCGGCCGGATACCGGCCCAGCTGGACCCCGGCCAGGTCCGAGAGGACCACTTCGGTGCGCTTGAGTTCACCGGCGGCCCCAGCGGCCTGATAGGAGACGCCCGCGGTGACCTCGCCCGGCCAGGTGCGCACCGACACGATGGCCGCGCCGGCCGGGAAGCCGGTCAGCGTCGCCCGCCACCGCAGCACGCCGGTCTTCGCCGAGTACCCGGTCACGGTCAGGCCGGCGCCGACGGCCGCGACCCCGTCGCCGGCGGACACGTAGGCCAGGCCGGAGGCCGGCACGGTGCCGGTCAGCCCCGGGACCACGTCCCACGAACCGGACAGCGGCGTGGCCCACCTGACCATGTTCGGCATGGACCCAGCCCGGCAGCCAGAGCGGCACGCTGACGCGGGCGGGACGCTGGCCGCGCCTTGCGTCGGGTAGGGCACCAGGGCCACGCTAAGCAGCACCGCAGCCAGCGCGCCGCGTCTCAACCAGGGAGAATTACCCGCCCGGCCCAGCCGGACCCGGCGCAGGACGCCACCCGCAGCGCTGCGGCGCATCCGGCCGAAGGGCCTGCGTGTGGCTCTCCGGCGCTTCCGCCTGGAGACCTTGCGTTTCGGCCGCTGCCTCACAACACCACCGTAGGAGAACGTTAGGCCGGTAAAAGCGCCCGATCGCCCCAAACGTGATCATGCGGCCCAGGCGAGCTAGTCGGGCGGGGCTACCGATAACGTGGGATTAGCTCAGCCTAGAACTTGTCCACCTCGATGAGGAGGTAACGCGTGACTGACCGTGCGCCGCTGCCCTACGACTTCCATCCGGACGTACCGCCGTTCGAGCTGCACAGCGATGATGTCGCGGACGGCCAGATGCTGTCGGGCAACCACGTCTTTGACGGGTTCGGCATGACCGGGGCGAACATCTCCCCGTCGCTGTCCTGGTCTGGTTTCCCGGCCGAGACCAAGAGCTTCGCCGTCACCTGTTACGACCCCGACGCGCCGACCGGTTCGGGGTTCTGGCACTGGGTCGTGCTCGGCATCCCCGCCTCGGTGACCGAACTCGAGACCGGCGCAGCCGGAACGGACGGCTCGGGCCTGCCCAAGGGGGCGTTCCACGTCCGCAACGACTACGGCGCCAAGGACTTCGGCGGCGCGGCGCCCCCGGCCGGGGACCCGCCGCACCGTTACGTGTTCGCGGTGCATGCGCTCGACGTGGAGGACCTGGGCGTCAACGACGAGATATCACCCGCCGTGGCCGGGTTCAACCTGCGCTTCCACACCATCGCCCGGGCCCTGCTGGTCCCCGTTTACGGCCACTGATCGCGGGAGACGCCGCAGCTGGCCGGGTTATAGCCGGGCAGGCCGGCCAGCTGTGCTAGCAGCCACGGCGAGGTCAGCACCTTCAGCAGGCCCTGAACTTCCCTGGACGCGGCGTGCTTGGCCGGCAGGACCAGGTCGAACTGTTCGGAGGCCAGCGGAATGAAGTCCAGTCCGTACGCCAGCGCGGCCGGCTCGCTCGACACGCCCGCGTCAGCCAGACCGCCGACGATGGCCGCCGCCACCTGGAGGTGCCCGGCGGCCCGGCTGTCGTAGCCATCCAGATCGGCCGGGGTCAGGTGCAGGCGCGCGCACTCCCGGTCCAGGAGCGTGCGCGCCTGCGCGCCAGCTTCCCGGTTCACCAGGCGCAGCCCCTGGCGAGCCACGTCGTCCAGGCCGCACACCCGCGCTCCGGGCCGGACCACCAGTCCTTCACGCCAGGCGGCGAACCCCACCACCTCGGCCCCGCCGGGAATCTCGATCATCTCGCCGGCGTCTCGCTCGCCGCCGGGCCGATGGACGCCCGCGGCGTGCACCAGCCCGGCGGCCGCCAGCCGCAACGCTTCGCCGCTTCCGCACGGCCACCACGCGAACGCCACCGGCGGGTCGAGCAGGGCCAGCGGCGTCTCCAGCAGCGGCAGCGCCGGATCGCAGCCCGCCACCACCAGGGTGGGCCGCGGCGGGCCGATAGGCCGCACCTCGATCGTGGGCTTGCCGTCCAGGGACGCGCCGACGACCAGGCCGCCCGCCGCGCCGAAACCAACCCGGGCGGCGGTGTCCGTGTGCAGTGGCAGCGCGACAAAGGTGTCGCCGACGGTCGCGAGCACGACCCGGGAACCCTCGCCGCTAGCGGGCGCCACCGGCCTGGCCAGCACCGGATCGGCGGGATCACCCGGGCCGAACAGCTCCTCCACCGTCATGCCGAGCGCACGGGCCACGGCCAGGGCGACTCGCAGCGAAGGATCAGAATGCCCGGACTCGACGGCGGACACCGCCTGCCTCGTGACGCCGGCTACCCCCGCGAGCTGCTGCTGGGACAGGCCGCGGGCCTGCCTGGCCAGCCGCAGCTGGGCCCCGTTCGCCTGGGCCCCGTTCGCCTGGGCCCCGCCTGTCACGCCCCGGCCTATCTCGCCGCCAGCCTCCGCCATGCCCCGGCCTCCCGCCGTATCGCCTGGTCCCCCGCATTACCTGAGTGCACTCTATGATCCGGGACATGAAGACGCAGATCATCGGAGTCCGCACAGGAAACCGGGAGACGATCAGGGATATCACCCGCGACTGCGCGGAATTCGTGAGCACGGCGGCGGACGGGGACGACGGGCTGCTGCACGTCTTCGTGCCGCACGCCACGGCGGGAATAGCGGTGATCGAACTCGGCGCGCGCAGCGACGATGACCTCCTGGCCGCCCTCGCGGAACTGCTGCCCGCCGACGACCGATGGCGGCACGCACACGGAGCCCGCGGGCACGGCCGGTCGCACGTCATGCCGGCCTTCGTGCCGCCGTACGCGACCATCCCGGTGATCGGCGGCCGCCTCGCCCTCGGCAGGTGGCAGTCCATTGCCCTGGTCGACCTCAACGTGGACAATCCGGACCGCCAGGTCCGGCTCTCCTTTCTCGGCTGATGCACGTCCTGGTCGAGGGTTCGGGCGGGAGATCCGGCTGGCCGCAGCCGGGCTGCCGGTGCGCCTCTTGCTTGCGTTGCCTGGCTGACGGGAATATACGAAAGCGGTCGAGCATAGTCGTTGATGGGGTGTTGCGGCTGGGGGGCGATGGGGCGGAGGGACTTGGGGGCGGCTATCGGGTGGAGGCCATCGGGGGAGGATGGGACGTTACGTCGGCCGGCCGGGAACGGCTGTTTTATCCCGCGGGGGCGGTGGCGGATCCGCCGGAGTGGGCGGCTCCTTATGACGTCGCGTTCCTCGACATGCTGGGCGACCCGGCTCAGCTGGGGCGGCTGCGGGCACGGGGGCTGGTCAGGGCGGACACGATCACGGTGGTGGCGTTCGCCGATCACCGGGTGCCGACCGCGGGGGAACTCGAGCGGCGCGGCCGGTTCTGGCGGGTGGGCGTGCCGGGTGACGGGGACGCGATCACCACGGACCGTTCGGCCCATGGGTTGAAAGACTGGGACGCAGGCGTCCGGCGGGCACCGTGGCGGGTGCTGGTGATAGGCGGGGCACGTTCGGGGAAATCGGAACGAGCAGAGCTGCGGCTGGCCGGGGAGCCGGATGTGACCTACGTGGCCACCGGGTCCAGGCCCGACGCGACGGGCGACCCGGACTGGGCGGCGCGGGTGGCGGCGCACCGGGCGCGGCGGCCCGGGTGGTGGCGGACGGCGGAGACCACCGACCTGGCCGGGGTGCTCGGGTCCGCGCGCGGGGCGGTCCTCATCGACGGGATCGGCACCTGGCTGGCGGCGGTGCTTGACGAGGGGGGGGGGGCGGGGGGGGCGGGCGGGAAGGTGGCCGATAGGCTCGCGGAGGTCATCGCGGCGTGGCGGCAGACCGAGGCCTACGTGGTCGCGGTCAGCGACGAAACGGGGATGGGGGTGGTGCCGGCCACCTCCGCCGGGCGGCTGTTCCGGGACGAACTGGGACGGCTGAACCAGGCCCTGGCCGCGGAATCGGAGGAGACTGAGCTGGTCATCGCCGGGTGCGTGGTGCCGCTTGGCACCTGGTGACGGCGGTCATCAGGATAGTCATAAGGTAACAGTACGATGACAATCCTGCTGTTATCGCGTGTTACGCGGCCATCCCGCAGCGATGTCTGCTTCCCGGCTGGCCAGCCAAGCCTGCCGGCCGCTACCGTAGGAAGCCTGTGGGTCCGCCGCCGGCAACTTATCCTGCGGGGGGTTCCGGGGGGTCGCGCCCCTCGGGCCAGACAGCGATGAGGTGATGACGACTATGGCGCGCGTGGTAGTCATTGGCGACCTGATGACGGACGCGGTCGCCCACGCGACGTTGCCGCTTGCCCGGGGCAGCGACACCCCTGCGAACGTGACCATGCACGGCGGCGGCTCCGGAGCCAACATCGCGGCCTGGATGGCCGCCGACGGCGGCGACGTGGCGTTCGTGGGACGGCGCGGCGCGGACATCGCCGGGCGCAACCGCGACATGGAGCTCATGGGTTACGGCGTCGACGCCCGGCTGGTGATGGACCCGGAGCGGCCCACCGGCACCTGCGTGGTGATGGTCACCCACAAGGGCGAGCGGACGATGCTCTCCGACCCCGGCGCGAACGCCGCCCTGTCCCCCGACGACCTGCCGCACGATCTGTTCGTGCCCGGCGCCCACCTGCACGTTTCCGGGTACACGCTGCTGTCGGAGGGCGCCCGGGCGGCGGGCCTGGCCGCGATCGACTACGCCCGGCGGACCAACATGACGGCGTCGGTGGACGGGGCGTCCGCGGCGCCGCTCGAGCGCGCCGGGGCCGAGCCCTTCCTCGAGCTTTCCGCCGGGGCCGTGCTGCTATTCGTCAACGCCGCCCAGGCCATCGTGCTCACCGGGCGGGATGACCCGGAGCAGGCGGCCCGGGTGCTGACCGCCTGGTACCCGCACGTCGCCGTCAAGCTCGGCGCCGAGGGCGCGCTGTTCTACGCCAACGGCCGGCCGCCGGTACGGGTGCCCGCGCCGCCGGTCGACCGGGTCATCGACGGCACCGGGGCCGGCGACGCGTTCATCGCCGGCTTCCTGCCCGCCTGGCTGGACAAGAAGCCGCCGGGCGAGGCGCTGGCCGGCGGCTGCCGGCTGGCCGCGCACGCGCTCAACCTCATCGGCGCCCGGCCGGTGTTGTAAGGGGC
>OBLT010003210.1_pt1 | contig 10047 bp, 10 predicted proteins | sample 1518721 | NCBI WGS metagenome assembly OBLT01 (sample SAMEA3539307, study PRJEB22396) | soil metagenome | biome: tundra; feature: field; material: soil | place: USA | collected 2010-05 | depth 0.15 m | reverse complement strand
GATGAGGGCTGCGGCGGAGTCGTGGGTGAAGGAGCACAGGCCGAGCACGGCCGGCTGGCGGTCGCTGGTCCTCATCGGCCGGATTCCCCTGCCAGCCGATGGCCCTGGTCGATGCGCTCGTACCAGCGGCGCAGCGCGATGGCCAGCGGGCCGTCGTGACTGGCGGCTATCGCGTCAGCCGCATCGGGATCTCCGGCCTTCCTCGCCCGGTAGCTGGCGAGCACGCACGCCAGCTCCGCAAGGCCCTGGTCAGGGAGCGGGATGCCGTCGATGACGGAGGCAAGCACGTCGTCAAGCGTCTCCCAGGCAGTCGCTAGCCCGGCCATCTGCGGGCCGGGCTCTGCCGCCGACGGCACCCGCTTGGCTTTGGGGACGTCGTGGGCGTACAGGTGCAGCGAATCGATGGTGAGCTGGTAGCTTCCGAGGCCAGCGCCGAGCCATCCGGCGAGGAGCTCTTGCAGGATGGTCGCGGTGAAGATGTCGTAGCAGAACCCGAGCCATAGATCCTGGCTCCGCATCGTCGTGTGCATGTGCAGCTTGCCGTCGCGCAGGAAGAACCGGTACCCGATCGTGCACGGGACGTCCTTGTGGCCGCGTGCGTCGGCCTCAGGGTCGTACAGCTGGATGACGGCGCGCCTGGTCCCGGGGTCAGCGGCGAGGGCCTGCCGGACGTGGGCGAGCTGGTCGGTGGTGCCGTGCCAGCGGCGCAGCCGCGGCCCGTAGGCGCCCATGAGGCGGCCGTCGTCGGCGTACTCGGCCAGTCGCTCGTTGTACAGGTAGATCCACGGGTCGTCAGAGCCGGACAGGATCCACATCGCCTCGGCGACCGCGAAGGCCGGGTTGATCACCCGGGCTGGTGGCACGTCCACCAGCCTGCGGCGCGGGTCGGTCAGCGTCAGGCTCGCGCCCAGCACCTCGACGGTCGGCAGCCCGCGCGGCGCGGCTGGCTGCCCGGCAGCCAGGACCGCGTGACAGGCCTGAGCGAACAACTCGCTCGCCGAGCCAGCCGTGAGAGTGAGCTTCATGGGGCCGCCTTCGCCATGGCCAGGTCGGCCGGATGCTCCCTGGCGGCAAGCCATTCCCACTGCCTGCGCAGCCCTTCGCCCAGGTCCACCTGAGGCTGGTAGCCGAGCAGCTCGCCCGCCCTGGCCAGGTCGGCGGTGGTCGCATCGACATCGCCGGGCTGGGCGACCCGCCGCTGCGCTGGCACCTCAGCGCCTGACAGCCGGGCGATGGCCTTGCGGGCATCCGACAATGGCACGCTCTGGCCGGAGGCTACGTTGATCACCTCGGCCTGCGCGTCCGCCGAGGCGGCGGCGATCGTGGCGGCGACGGCATCCGAGATGTAGGTGAAGTCGCGCCGCTGGGCGCCCGTTCCGTACAGCGACATGGCCCGGCCGGACAGCGCGGCCCGCATGATCCGGCTCAATGCCATGTCGGGCCGCTGCCGGGGGCCGTAGACGGTGAAGTACCGCAGTGCGATGATGCTGGTCGCCGCGCCGCGCTGGCTCGCGTACGCCAGGCACAGCCGCTCGGCCGCGAGCTTGGACACCCCGTACGGTGACAGCGGCAGCGGAGGATCGGTCTCCCGCGACGGCTTGCCAGTGCCCGCGCCGTAGACGCTGGATGAAGACGCGAACACCAGCCGCGGCACATCCGCAGCGGCGCATGCCTCAAGGAGCCGCTGAGTCCCGAGGACGTTGCAAGTCAGGTAGTCGCTGAACCTGTCCCCCCACGACCTGCGCACGCCCGCGAGTGCCGCCAGGTGGAACACGACCTGAATGCCCTCAGACAAGATCGTCAGGTCATCAGCCGCGACGTCTGCTCCCACGAACTGGAAGAGGGGATCGCTGGCCAGGTCCGCCAGGTTCTCGGCGGCAACCGGGTCGCTGGCCGGGGACCTCGTGTCCAGGCCAGTCACGAACCAGCCCTGGCGCAGCAGCTCGGCCGCGAGATGCGAGCCGATGAAGCCGGCCACGCCGGTAATCAGTGCCCGTTTCATTTCACTCCTGATGTGTTCTGCGGACCGCCCTCATGACCGTCCGCTCCGTGAGTCGCCGACGGGAGCCTGGAATTCACACCAGGTCACCTTCCCTGCCGGATCGCTAGTCGGGTACCAGCCCCACTTCTCGCTCAGGGTGTGGACGAGGAAAAGGCCACGACCGTTTTCCTCGTCCAGCGGGGGAACGTCATCATCGAGTTCGCGCAGCACTGGAGGGTGCGGATTACCGTCCCAGACCTCAATAGCGAGAACGGCGCTGCCCGCCGACAAGTAAGCGAGACCGGCTGGTTGGAGCCGGTGGCCCAGGCGGCTTTCAGGCCGTTGGTTACCAGCTCGGAAATGAGCAGTTCCGCTGTTTCCACGTCGACGGGCACACCCCATTCCCAGAGCACCTGGCGGGCGTGCAGGCGGGCGCACGGTACCGCGCCGGGAAGCGCCCCGAGCACCAGGGAACTACGTCGGGACATTCGGGTGCCCCTGACGCCTCTCCAGCCTCCGCCCGGCGCTCCTCCAGAAAGGCGACGATCCTGGACGGGCGGGAGACTGGCTCGTGGGGTCACTGCGGGTTCCTAGCGATCGTTGTGACAGCCCTCCGGGTCCCGGATGGCTACTGTTGAGCCTGTGGCTGACGAAACTGAGCAGTTCGCCCGCCCGCGTACCGCGTCCGGGGCGCTGTACTTCGATGGCGCAGACCGGGTCATGCTGGTGAAGCCGACCTACAAGCCGCTGTGGGACATACCAGGCGGGTACGTCCAGCCTGGTGAGAGCCCGGGGGCCGCGCTGCGCCGTGAGGTCACCGAGGAACTGGGCACCAGACTTCCGGTCGGCGCACTGCTCGCCGTGGACTGGGCACCCCACCCTGCCGAGGGCGACAAGCTGCTGTTCGTCTTCGACGGCGGCCAGTTGTCCCTTCAGCAAGTAGCGGCGATCCGCGTGGACGGCGATGAGATCAGCGAGTTCGCGTTCCGCGAGCGAGGCGAGCTTGACGGCCTGCTCATCGCGCGGTTGTCCCGTCGCGTGCACGCTGCCCTGGACGCCCGCGCGGCGGGCCGCGCCATGTACCTGGAGCACGGGGCGGTTGTCCCGCGCGGCGGGTGAGCAATAGCCGGTGAGCATGTCCTTAGCTCATCACCGGAAAGCCGCCCCTGGCAGTCCGCTAGCCGGTCAGAAAGGTCCGGCAGCGGTCAGAATGGTCAGCTTCGCCAGAACCCTCGCCGCATGGCGGTACCCGGCCGCGGTGATAGGGCACCATGAGATTTAGCCGATGGATCGCCTTTCCAGGGAGGGGTGTGATGAGCGAGATCACGGGACCCGGTTTGCTGGGCGAATGCCTGGCCCGGCTGGAATGGGCACCTGAGCGCCTGGCCCGTGAGATCAATAGGACGGCGGGAAAGCAGGTAGTCAGCGCCAAAGCTCCCTACCACTGGCTGAATGGCGGCACCCCGCGAGGCGCCCTCCCGGAGCTGGCCGCGCTCACGCTCAGCCGCGCCATCGGGGAGCATGTCACCGCCTGGCAGCTGTGGCCCGGCGCGCGTTCGCAGGCGGTCGCGATCTCAGCGCATTCCGGGCTGAGCTTGCCGTGGACGGCTGACGGGGCGGTGCGCTGCGCCGAGCTGGTCAGCAAGCCCACGGCCTCGGCGCTGCTCCCGGTCTCGGGGGCGCTGGCGGTCGCCCCGGTAGTTGACTGGTTCACCGCTCCAACGGCAGCGCAGCCATCCCGGGCTGGCGGAGAGGAGGTCAGCAGCGAGATAGTGAACGTGCTCGCTGAGCGGGTCAGGCAACTCCGGCGCCTCGATGACGTGCGGGGCGGCCCGATGCTGCTGGACTGGATCAAGCAGGACCTGCGCTGGGCGGCAAGCCTGGCATGCACCGCCGCCTACGACCGGGAGACCGGAACTGCGCTGTTCGGCGTCCTGGCAGAGCTGGCTCAGCTCGCCGGCTGGGTGGCCACTGACCTGGGCAAGCAGGCGCTGGGCCAGCGTTTCCTCCTGGCAGCATTGCGGTTTGCCCACGTAGCCAGAGACTCCGAACTCGCCGCCGCGATCGTGTCCTGCCTCAGTTACCTGGCGCTATGGATGGACTCTCCTGCTGATGCAGTGAAGCTGATCCGGATGGCCCGACAGCGGTCCGCCGGGCAGGCCGGCCCGGTCACTGCCGCGCTGCTCGCCAGCCGCGAGGCCCGTGCCCACGCCTCCAGCGGCGCCACTGCCGAATGCGCACTGGCTCTGGATGAAGCCGCCAGCCTGTTCGGCGGGAAATCCGCGTCGATCCCGCCGCCTTCGTGGGCATACTGGGTCACCGAGGCCGTCCTTGTCACCGACGCTGGCCGGTCCTGGCTGGAAGCAGGCGTACCCGACAAGGCCATCCCACTGCTGCAGAGCGGACTGCGCCTGTTCGGGGACAGCCAGCCCCGCAATCGCCTGCTGCACGGAGTCTCCCTCGCCCAGTCGATGCTCCTCACCCGCCAGGTCGACGGCGCGGTCCAGGCCACCGACCAGGCGCTCACCCTGACACGAGACCAGGACTCCGACCGCGTCCGCAGCCGCCTCGGCGAGTTGCGCGGTGCCCTCGCCGCGTCGAAGGGGAGCCAGGCCATCTCAGCCGCTGGCAGGATCGCAGACCTCATCCACGCGTAGCCTGGTGAGCCTGGAGATCACGCGCACGGCACGAGGAGAACCTGGTTCATGCGGCTGGCCCCGAACGTCCCGCTCGCCTCGCTGACCACGCTGCGCCTCGGCGGCCCTGCACGAGAACTGGCCGTGCTTGAAGACCCGTCGGACTTCCCGGAGCTCATCGCCACCGCCAGCCAGGCCGGGAGCGTGCCGCCGGTGATCGGGTCCGGCAGCAACGTCCTCGCCGCCGACGACGGCTACCCCGGCCTCGTCGCCCGCATGGCCACCACAGGCGTGCGCCTGGACCGCGGCCACGACGACGAGCGCGTCCTGGCCACCGTGCAGGCCGGCCACGAACTGGAGGCCCTTGTCAATGAGATGGTGGCCGAGGGACTGTCCGGGATCGAGTGCCTGACCGGCATCCCGGGAACCGTCGGAGCTACCCCGGTCCAGAACGTCGGCGCCTACGGCCAGGAAGTCATCGACACCCTCGTCAGCGTCCGCGCCTGGGACTGGGCCACCGGCCAGGAAGCCGAGATGACCCCCGCCCAGTGCAGGCTCGGCCACCGCACCAGCGTCTTCAAGCACTCCCAGCGCTGGACCATCCTCACCGTCACCTTGGCCCTCACGCCCAGCAAGCTCGGGCCACCCCTCACCTACCGCGCGGTGGCCGAGGCAGCGGGAGTCCCGCTAGGCGAGCGGGTCCTCATAGACGAGACCGCCGCGGCCGTCCGGGACGTACGGGCGCGGAAGGGCATGATCCTCGACCCCCGCGACCCCGACGGCCGCACCGCCGGAAGCGTCTTCCTCAGCCCCGTCATCCCCCCGGACACCGCCAGCCGCCTGCGCGCGGAGGGTGCTCCCGTCAACGACTTCTCCGACGGCGCGACGCGTGTCAGCGCCAGCTGGCTGATGAAGGCAGCAGGCTTCTCCCTCGGCCAGCAGCTCGCCCCCGGTGCCCGGATCTCCCGCAAGCACTTCACCCTCGTGGCCGATGATGGCGCAACCGCCACGTCCTTCGCCGCTGCCGCCACCACCGTCGCCCAGCGAGTCCAGCAGGCCACCGGGATCACGATCATTGCCGAACCCGACCTCCTGGGCGGTCTTCCAGCCTATGCGCGGCTGTCTACACATGGAGCCTGAGAGGGCGGGCGACCTCACCCTGCCTGCAGAACGGAATTTCAGGATGCGGAGAATTGAGTGACGATAGGTCAGCCGTACCGTAGTTCGAACCAGGTCACCGTCCGGCCGCCACGCCGTCGCCAGCCCCACTGCGCAGCCAGGCGGGCCACCAGTTGAAGCCCCCGGCCGCCCTCCGCGTTACGATCAGCCGGGCGCAGCACGGGCAGCCCGGAGCCGCTTCGATCGGTGACCTCCACCCGGACAACGCCATCCTCGGCCATGACCGCAACCGTGACCGTCTCTCCGGGAACGCTGGAGCCGCTGTGCCGCACGCTGTTGCCAAACAACTCGCTCATCAGCAGGACCGCGTCATCCCTGCACGAATGTCCCTGACCGAGCACCGCGCCCACGAATTCCCGGGCGACCCGCGCCCGATCCACCCGCCCGGCTACCGTAACGCTCTCCCGAACTGCCACCCCGGCCATCAGCGCACCCGCCCTTCCCTGGCCGCCCCGCCCCGCCCCGTAAGGATCGCGGGGCTGTAACCAGACGTAGGGGAAATGCACGCTCGACTCAGCCGCGAACGTCAAGCCGAAACACGGCCCTGAACGGGCACCCACGGGCCAGCGAGCGGCCACCCACACCGCTCCCTGCCCCCTACGCCCGTCCGCTATATGTCCGTGGACACCGCAACACGCCGCGCTACAAGGTGACACACCACGGGACAGAGAAGAAACGGCCCGCCTACCCGAGAATTCGCAGCTAGCGGGCCGTTTGCGCAGGTGGTGGCAGGTGTTGGGTTCGAACCAACGTAGGCTGAGCCGACGGTTTTACAGACCTCCGTCCTCCAGCCCGAGCCGCATGCCGCTGACCTGCCCTTATGCGTTCCGATGTCCGGTTCCGGGACGCCGTCCGCTACGCGTGTCCGTGCGCCCCGGGTTCCGGGGCCATGCAGTCCACGGACGGGCACGGACGACGGGAGTTGGGGCAACATGTTGACTGTCCGCCCGGCTTCTCGGCCGCTGAGACGGGCTGTCGGTCACTGGAGTGCGAACACGCGCTCGGCAGTACGGTGACTCATGCTGGCGCGCTGGGTACCGGTCAGCGGGGATGACTGCAGGAAGGTGACCGCTTCTGCCGGGTCTTCGTACGGGGTGTCGATTGCGAACATGATGTTGTCGTCGCCCACGGCGCGGAGCGCGAGGCCGAGGACGTCCGGGTCGTCGATGCCGCTGGTGGTAATGACGAAGTTGCGCCGGAAGTACTCACTGGGCGTGAGGTCGAGCCTGGGCATGGGGGTGGCGGCGCCCGCTACCTGGCGCGCGAATGCGTGCCGGTTGTCGATGCGCCGGAGCCAGTACGGGATGCCTTCTCCGAGGTGCCCGAGCACGATGGTCAGACCGGGGTTCCTGTCCAGGGTGCCACTGAGTATGAGGCGCATGGCGTGCAGCCCCGCTTCAGCCTGGTAGCCCCAGATCGCCCCGGACATTCCATACTCAGCGTAGGCAGCCAGCATGCTGGGTACGCGCGGATGGAGGTAGATCGGCGCCCGATGAGCTTCGGTGGCGTCGAGCAGCGGGGCGAACTGCGGTTCGTCGAGGTAGTGCCCGTTGGTGTGGGAGTAGATCATGATCCCGTTCAGGCCAAGCGGTCCCATGATCCGCTCTACCTCCTCGGCGGCCGCCTTCGGGTCCTGCGGGGCAACGGTGCCGAGGCCGGCGAACCTGGCGGGGCGCTCGCGCACGATCGCCGACAGCGCGCTGTTGAACTCGCGTGCGAGCCGGATGGCGGCAGCGGGCCGGTACGGCTGTACTCCGGGCGGGTTAAGGCTGAGGACCGCCATGTCCTGGCCGATGGTGTCCATCTCACTGATGCGCGTCGAGATCGAGAAGCGCCGATCGCATCGCCTCCGCGTTCTCAACCGTGCGCATCAGGTCCACTTCGGTCTGATCGCCGGGCAGCACGTCGAGATTGTGCGCGGCCCCCAGGAAGGCCCGTAGCTGACGACCCGGTGGCCGGCCGTGAGTAAGGTCGGTACCTGCTTGCCCCAGGCCGGCCGCTGAGCGGGTAGCCATGGATGAGGATCACCGGCGAGCCACCGCCGTAGTCTTCGTAGCAGAGGTAGATAGGGCCAGAGTTCTCGGTGCCAACGGTAATGGCGGGCATACCTGCGCCGCCGCGGCATCGCCGGCCCTCACTACTGTGGGCCGAGAGACCTCCGGTTCTGGTGAAAGCCGCATCTCTAATCACGCCGGAGGTCTCGTCGTATTCAGTTCACTACGTGGCTGTCAACGACGCTCGTGGCCGCTACTCAGCTGCCCAGCTTGACCGCGCGGCGTACGTCGTCGGCGTAGGTCTGGGGCTGTTCCCAGGCTGCGAAGTGGCCGCCGGCACGGTGTTCCACATAATCGCAAACGTTCAGGAACGCCTCGGCGTAGCTGCGCGGCGCCGGTTTGATGTCGTGCGGGAACACGGAGAGCACGGTCGGCGTCTCGATCCGGTCGGGGATGGCGACCGGTTCGGTGTAGGTGGCGAACGAGGTGCCGATCGTGCCGGTGACCCAGTAGGCGGTGACCCAGGTGAGAAGCTCGTCCGGCGTGAAGGCCGACTCGCCGGACCAGGCCTCCAGCTTCTCGACGATCCACGCCGCGAGGCCGGCGGGTGAGTCGCCGAGGGCGACGGCGAGCGTGTTGGGCCGCGTCGACTGCTCCGCGATGTACCCGCCCTCGGTCCGGAACCACTGCGCCGCCCGGCCGAGGTAGGCTGCCGCGTCGGGCGCGAGCTTCGCCGGATCCGCCGTGAGCGCATGCCGCGGGGAAATGTCCGTGAGGTGCAGGGCAGCCACCCTGTCCGGGTGTTCGGCCGCGAGAATCTCCGCGACGGTGCCACCCACGTCGCCGCCGGACACCGTGTACCTTGAGTAACCGAGCTCATCGAGAGCGTCCGCGACGATCCCGGCGATCCGGCTGACCGACATACCGGGTGTGGTGAGCGGGGCCGCGAACGGGAAGCCCGGCAGCGCGGGTACCACCACGTGCATGTCCGTGAGCAGGGGAAGGACGCGCTCGAAGCGCAGCACCGAGTCGGGCCAGCCGTGCAGCAGCACGACCACCGGGGCGCTGGGATCCTCGGACCGCTGGTGGATCACGTGCAGCTCGGTGCCGCCCACCGCCACTGTCACCCAGGGAAGCTCGCCGATCCGGCGCTCGTGCACGCCCCAGTCGTACCCGTTCGCCCAGCGATCGAGCAGCTCGTCGAGGGAGGCGCCGGTGACGCCACGTGTCCCGTCATCGCTCCACGGAGTCGTGACACGCCGCGTTCGCCCGAGCCGTTCTCTCAGTTCATTCATCATGTGTATGAGCATACACGTTAAGTGTATGCTCATACACATGACTGTTCGCGATGCGGCCGCCACCAGGCAGCGGATCCTGGAACACGCGCAACGCCAGTTCGCCCGGCACGGGTACGCGGGGATCACCGTCAAAGGCGTGGCCGACGCCGCGGGCGTCTCACCCAACCTGATCACGCGCTACTTCGGCGGCAAGGACGGCCTTTTCCTGGCGGCGACCCGAGTGGAGATCCCGGTCGAGCATTCCCTCGACGGCGACCGGTCCTCGCTCGGCTCGCGCCTCGCCGCGAGCATCGTCCAGCGCTGGATCGGTGTGCCCGGCGAGGACCCGCTGCTCGTGCTGCAACGCGCCTCCGGAGAGCGGCCCGAGGCGGCGGAGGCGCTGGCGGCCTTCCTCGACAGGAGCTCGCTGGAGCCGCTGCACCGCTACCTGCGCGACAGCGGCCTGGACGACGCGACTGCCCGCAACCGGGCCGCGGCGATCGACGCCTTCGTGCTCGGCGTCTCGACCCGCCGCCGGGTGCTGCGTTCCGAGCTCGGCGACCCGGCCGAACTCCAGGCCTGGCTCAGCACCACGATCCAGCGCCTCGCCGACGCGTGATGTGCCGGCAGCGGGACGTACCGAACCCCGCTCCCGGTAATCACGTGCGGTCCAGCGAACGACATCTGCGCGACCATGCCGACGTGGCGGACGTCACCGTCGGTAACCGATGCAGTCATCCGGAGCGCAAGGTCTTGAGTTGCGGTTGCGGCATCGGGCACACACCACGCCGAAAACCACGGCGGCAACGGCAGAACACCCACCACGCGCGGTCCCCGCCAGAACATAACGCTCGGCGACGCGAACACGCCGTCTGAGCCAGAGGGGCATCGCGATCATGTTCTGGCATGCCAAGGGAAGGCGCAACGCAACAGTGCCCTTCAGCCTCGTCAGCCCGGAGAGCTTTCACCGCCCCTGGCTC
>OBLT010003209.1_pt1 | contig 10048 bp, 7 predicted proteins | sample 1518721 | NCBI WGS metagenome assembly OBLT01 (sample SAMEA3539307, study PRJEB22396) | soil metagenome | biome: tundra; feature: field; material: soil | place: USA | collected 2010-05 | depth 0.15 m | reverse complement strand
CAGCCCTCGCCCAGCAGGAACCCGTCGGCATCGCCGTCGAATGTCTTGCACCGGCCGTCTCGTGCGAGCATCCGCATTTTGCACGCCTGGCGCATGCTGTCCGGGTGCACCGTGGCGCTCACTCCGCCAACAAGCGCCGTGTCGCAGTCGCCGCGGCGCAGCGCGGAGGCCGCGAGGTGGAGGGCGACCAGGGACGAGGAGCAGGCGGTGTCCACAATCAGGCTTGGGCCATGGGTGTCAAGCAGGTAAGAGAGGCGGCCGGCGGTGACGCTTGCCGCGCTGCCGATCCCGAAGTATGGGTCGTCGAGGGGCGCCTCGGATTGGTCGGCCTGCAGGCTCGCGTACTGGCTGCCCGCCATCATGCCGATAAAGACGCCGGTTCTGGACCCGCGCAGGCCGTGGGCCGCGATGCCCGCGTCTTCCAGCGCTTCCCAGGCCACCTCGAGTATCAATCGCTGCTGTGGGTCCATGCGCAGAGCCTCGCGCGGTGAGATGCCGAAGAAGGCCGCGTCGAAACCCGCGATGTCTCGAAGGAAGGCACCACGCGTGGTGTAGACACTGCCCGCCATGTCTGGATCGGCGGAGTACCGTGCCGCCGCGTCCCACCGGTCGGCCGGTACGTCCGCCGATGCCTCGTGCCCGGCGAGAAGGTTGCGCCAGAAGGCGGCAGGGCTGTCTGCGGGCCCGGGGAAACGGCAGGCCATTCCCACGATGCAGATCGCGTCATCGGCCATGGCTGGCCTGTCTGCGCGAGAATCCGGCTGCGCCCGGGTGGGCTGCGGCGATGGGGACGCCGACCCAGCCGGCAGGCCCTGCGGAATGTCAGGATCGCGATGCGCGCCGTGGCCGATCGCAGCTGTCAGCGTGTCGATCGTCGGGTACTGGTAGAGCATGGTGGGGTTCAAAATGATGCCGAGCAGTTCCTCCAGCTCCCCGCACAAGCTCACCGCCTGGACAGAGCTGATTCCGTAGCTGTCGAACGGGGCTGTCAAATCGACCTCGTCCGCAGCCAGGCCGGCTAGGTCGGCGATCTTCTCGATGAGCCACACACGCAGGTGCGCGCCGTCGATCCACTCGCCACCGTTCGCCGTCTCCGCTGGGTTGTTCAACACCACTACTCCCTCGGCTCCACCGTCAGATTCGTCGCATGCCGGCGACGCCGGGCGCCTAACTGGCGCAGAAATCCCCGGCCAGATAACGGCTGCGGCACTCACCACGCTGCAGCTTGGCGCTGCTGGTGAAGGGCAGCGTGCCCAAGGCGACCAGCCTCACCTCATGCACCGAGGCGCTGTGTTCGGCGGCCACAGCACGTTTCACGGCGGTAACGATCTCCGCTTCGGTTACCTGCTCGGCTGGTGCGTTGCCTGCCGCCGAGGCCGATGCGCGTTCGGCCTGGTACCGATGGGTGGTCTCGGCAAACACAATGAGCCGCTCGCTGTGCCCGTCGTCCACCGAGAACGCGCAGCAGAATCCCTCCCGGATGTCCGGATGGCTGCGCGCTACCGTCAGCTCGATGTCGTGCGGATGATGGTTGAGCCCATCAAGGATGATCACATCCTTGGCCCGGCCGGTGATGAACAGCTGTCCGCCGTCGACGAAGCCGAGATCGCCCGTTCGGAGAAACGACAGGCCCGGATATCCGGGCAGGGACGCTCGGAAGGTCCGCTCGGTCTCCAAAGGCTCGTTCCAGTATCCGCCGCCGATGCTCGGTCCGCAGACGAAGATCTCGCCGACCTGACCGGGCTCACACGGCTGACCGGTTGCCGGATCGGCGAGGACGAGTGTCATCGAGGATTGGATCTGGCCGCAGCCCACAAGCTCGCGAGCCCGCGCATCCTGGATGGCGGGTCTTACCTGACCCCGGCCGAGCGCTTCGGCACTGAACTTCCTGATCACGGCGCCATGGTCCACCGGACCCCCGCTGACCATGACGGTCGATTCCGCGAGGCCGTAGCTGGGGAACAATGCCTGCCGCCGGAAACCGCATGGCTCGAACGCCTCGCAGAACCGGTTGAGTGTTTCCGCGCGCACCGGTTCGGCGCCGACCATGGCGATGGTCCACCCACTCAGATCGAGGTGTTGCCGCTGTCGGCCGGTCACCCGGCGCGCGGCAAGCTCGTAGGCGAAGTTCGGTCCGGCACTATTCGCCTCACCGAGATCGGAGATGGCACGCAGCCAGTTAACCGGCCGCTGCACGAACGCCATCGGCGGCATCGATACGACGTCGTATCCGACGTAGATCGGCTCGATCACACCGCTGACCAGTCCCATATCATGAAAATTGGGTAGCCACGAAACGAACGGGGGCGGCAGGTGATCGTCATCTTCGTTCTCGCGGGAACCGTTCGCCAGGATGAGCGCGAGATTGTGTAGCACGTTCGCATGGCTTAGCACGACGCCTTTGGGCAGGCCGGTCGACCCCGACGAAAATTGCAGGTACGCGATCGAGTCAGGGGAGATCGGCGGCGCGGTCCACTCGGCCGCAGCCGCTGGATTGATCTCGTCGACGGGCACGAAAGCGAGACCCGCGGTTGCGGGGATCTCGCCCAGGACCGGTTCGATCTTTTCCAGTGCGGATGTGGTCCCGAGGAGCAGTCGTGGTTGCGAACTATCCGCTATCGCCTCCAGGCGGCTGCGCCTGATGTCGTTGCGGTCACCTTCCACCGGAGCAACCGGGACGGCGATCATGCCCGCGTACAAACAGCCGAAGAAGGCGTCCGCGAAGTCGAGCCCAGGGGCGAAGCTAAGCAGCGCCCGATCGCCGGGCCGCGCCAGTGTGGAGAGCCGCGCCGCAATCGCCCGGGCGCGCAGGTCAAGATCGGCTAGCGTCCGCACGTCCGACTCGTCGACACCATTCTCCAGGAACCTGAATATCCGTCTTCCTGGGTCAGCCGCAGCCTGTGCCCTGCACATCTCGACGAGGGTTGGCCACGCCCGGTCCTGGTCTGGGGCCAGGGCACGGTCCTCGTCTGTGGCCAGGGCATTCCGCATGGCACCTCTCCCTCATGCACGTGGATCAAGGGTCGCTTGGTCAGCGACGGATCGTTCGAGCGATAAATAGCCAACGAAATGGATGATCGGCCGTGCCGACCTCCGTTCACTAAAAGACACGTTAGAGGCCGCAGGCCGCGCATCGCTAGTGACCGGCGGATGGAAACTTGGTAATACTATGTTCTAGCGCCACCACTACTTAAGTCGAGTGCAAATCATCCATGGGATGACTGAAAATCAAAACCTTTGCCGCTGTTTTCATGGCGGCAGAAATCGCTAGAGTCTCAATGTGAGCAAGGACTTCGGCACTCGCCACAGGCCAGGGGAAAAGATGGGGATTTCGTCTTACCACGGTCAGCGATGCGTGCGGGTTACAGACATTTGCAGCACGACGACGACCCAGTGAAGGGGCTAGCCCTGATGAGGGAGCATATGCCGGACATGATCATGACGTCCGCGGACGGTTGTTGGGCCGGCGACGCGGCACCCGAGGTCGTCGTGACTGGCATTGGGATGACAACCCCGCTGGGCGCCGATGTTCCTAGCACCTGGGCGGCGCTGCTCGCCGGCGAATCGCGGGTGAGCCTGCTTGACGACGAATGGGCCCGCGGCCTGCCGGTACGTATGGCCGCCCGGCTGGCGCAAGATCCATCGGCGGTGCTCAGCAGAATGCAGATGCGCCGGATGGACCGGAGCCAGCAGGTCGCCGTGGTAGCGGCACGGGAGGCGTGGGCTGACGCCGGTCCGCCCGATGTGGAGCTCGACCGGCTCACGGTAATTTTGGGGACCGGGATCGGCGGGGCGCTGACGATGCTGCAGCAGCACGACCTCATCCTTGCCAAGGGCGCCAACCGTATCTCGCCGTTCGCGATCCCTATGCTCATGCCCAACGGCGCCGCCGCGGCGGTGAGCCTCGACCTCGGGGCGCGCGGTGGCGCACATGCCCCGATGAGTGCCTGCGCGTCAGGCGCCGAGGCGATCGCCGTAGGGCTGGCCCTGCTGCGGGCCGGCCGGGCCGATGTGGTGGTCGCGGGCGGCACGGACGCCTGTGTCGGCCAGTTGTCGATGGCGGCGTTCGCCCGGATGGGGGCACTGTCGGTCCGCCAGCACGAGCCGAACGCGGCGTCCAGGCCGTTCGACCGCTGCCGGGACGGCTTTGTCATCGCTGAGGGGGCGGGCGCCATGGTGATGGAACGCGCGGACTCGGCGCGGGAGCGCGGTGCCCGCGTCCACGCCGTCCTGGCCGGCGCGGGGATCACTTGCGACGGACGGGACATGACATCGCCCGATCAGAGTGGCCAGGAGCGCGCGATCCGACAGGCCCTGCAGACAAGCGGCCTGTTGGCATCCGACATCAGCCATGTAAATGCCCACGCCACCGGTACTCCGATCGGGGACCGCATCGAGGCGGCGGCGGTCGCAGGCGCGCTCGGGTTGCACCCGCGCGTCACCGCGACGAAGTCGATGACCGGGCACATGATCGGCGGGTCAGGCGCGATCGAGGCCATATTCACCGCCCTGACAGTGCGGGACCAAGTGATCCCTGCGACGCGCAACCTTGACGAGCAGGATCCCGACATCAAGCTCGACATCGTGACCGGCGCGCCCTGCCGGACTCCCGTAGCGGCGGCGCTGTCCAACTCGTTCGGGTTCGGTGGCCACAACGTCGTCCTCGCGTTCCTGCCTGCCCCGTGACCATGTGGGCCACCGGCCCGGACCATTGATGAGCCGCAGAGGAGCCAACATGGCCGCGGATCTGCTATTGGAGCTCGAACCCGTTGTCGCCGTAAATCTCGACCGCCATCTCGCGGTGGCGAAGAACTGGATGCCGCATGAGTACGTCCCATGGTCGCAAGGCCGCGACTTCACGCAGCCGTGGATGCGGGAGCAGTCACATCTGAGCAACGAGGCACAAGCGGCGCTGGAGCTGAACCTTCTTACCGAGGACAACCTCCCCGGGTACCACTTCACGATTGCCAACCGGTTTGGCCTGGACGGAGCCTGGGGGACGTGGGTGAACCGCTGGACGGCGGAGGAGGAACGCCACAGCCAGTGCATCCGTGACTACCTGCTCGTCACCCGCGGGATAGATCCGGTCCGGCTGGAGCAGGGCCGAATGCTGGCCGTCCAGGTCGGATACGACGGAAGCCGGTCGTCCACACCGCTGGAGGCGCTGGTCTACGTTGCGTTCCAGGAGCTGGCGACACGGGTCGCCCACCGCAACGCCGGCCGGTACACCGGGGACCCGATCGCGGACCGGTTGCTGGCCAGGGTGGCCGCCGACGAAAACCTCCATATGATCTTCTACCGCGCGCTGGTCTCGGCCAGCCTCGAGATCGAGCCAGGAGCCACGGTTCAGGCCATCTATGCGAAGCTAGCGAATTTTGGGATGCCTGGACGCGTCATCCCTGGATACGCCAAGAAGTCGCTCCTTATAGCCAGAGCAGGAATCTTCAATCTCCGGATCTTCCACGACGACGTCGTCATGCCGCTCATCCGGCACTGGAACATATTTGGTATGACCGGGCTCGAAGGCGGCGAAGAGACTGCCCGCGAACAGCTCGCTACGTTTCTAGCCAGCCTCGACCGAGCTGCTTCAAACCAGGAAGAAAGGATTCTCGCGGCCGTGGAGCGGGCTCGCCTGCGGTGTGCGGATACCTAGACCTCATTTCCAACACCGGTTGAGCCTCGGCTCAAACCGCTCATCGCTTCGCAGGTTCGAGATTGTCAGCCGACTTGGCCGAAATTCCAGAGAGGATACTCACAATGACGAGTTCAGATGACGGCATCCTTGCCCGCCTCGCGGGAATCATAGAAGAGATTGCCGACGTCCCGGCCGCGGATGTGCGGCCGGACAAATCTTTCGCCGAGATGGAGATCGATTCGCTCACTTTTATCGAGGTCGCGGTCGCGATCCAGGACGAGTTCGATGTCGATGTCGAGGACGACCAGATCAAAGACCTCAAGACAGTCGGTGATGTCGTCGCCCTCCTGACGAAGGCCGCGGCTTCTGTATAGCGCCCCTGCGGGCGGTCGGCGCGGGCCGCCCGCGGAGTGGCCACGTTACGCAGGAACGGCGCCCGTCCTGCCATTGGGCGGGCGGCAGGGGACGGCAGACCCGGCCCGGCGCCGGCAGCTTAGGTGCGAAGGGGTTTGACCATGATCATTGTCGATAAAACTGCGGCCGACGGCCTCCCAGCGCTGGCCGCGCCCGCAGCCGACCCTCGTAACCCATGGGCTCGCCTAAACGCCTTGTTCGACGAGGGCAGCTTCACGGCCACCCGCGCCGAGGAATACAGCGGGATGGTCGCAGGAACCGGCCGGATCGAAGGCCTCGCGGTCGTGGCCTTCTGCTGCGACGCGCGCATCCAGGGCGGCGCTCTTGGCGTAACCGGCCGTGCGACGATCGTCTCCGCCTACGACCTGGCCATGCGTGAACGCATCCCGATTGTCGGCCTCTGGCACTCCGGTGGCGCCCGGCTCGCCGAGGGCGTAGAGAGCTTACACGCTGTCGGTCTCGTGTTTGCCGCAATGACCCGGGCGTCCGGCGTGGTCCCGCAGATCTCAGTCGTGCTTGGCCCGACGGCGGGCGGCGGCGCCTACGGCCCTGCACTCACCGACATCGTTATCTGCGCGGAGCAGGGCAGGATTTTCGTCACCGGACCGGACGTGGTGCGAAGTGTCACCGGCGAGGACGTGGACATGGCCACTCTCGGCGGCCCCGAGCCGCACAGCAAGCGCAGCGGCGTGGTCCACGTGGCCACGAAGGACGAGCCGGATGCGATCTGGCGCGCTAGGCAGATCGCGGTGCTGCTGGGCCGGCAGGGTCTGCTGCGGCTGTCCGATGTCGCCGAGGTCGACATGTCAGGGATGCTGCCTGAAAACGAGCGCCGTGCCTACGATGTGCGCCCGCTGGTCCGTGGCGTCCTCGACGAACCGGGCGTGGAGTTGCACGCCAAGTGGGCGCCGAACATGGTTACCACGCTCGGCCGGCTGGGCGGCCGTACGGTCGGTGTCATCGCTAACAACCCGCTTCGGCGCGGCGGTTGCCTGGACGCCACCTCGGCTGAGAAGGCTGCCAGGTTCGTGCGAATGTGCGACGCGTTCGGCGTTCCCATGGTCGTGGTCGTCGATGTCCCTGGCTACTTGCCAGGTGTCGGACAGGAACACGAGGGAGTCGTGCGCCGCGGCGCCAAGCTGTTGCATGCCTTCGCCGAAGCGACGGTGCCGCGGGTGACCCTGGTGACCCGCAAGAGCTACGGTGGCGCCTTCATCGCGATGAACTCCCATTCACTTGGCGCGACCAAGGTGCTCGCCTGGCCGACCGCTGAAGTCGCCGTCATGGGCACGGTTGCAGCGGTCCGCATCCTGCATAGGCGTACGCTCGCCACGCTGTCAGCCGATCAGCGGCAAAAGGCGGAGATCGAGCTGGGCGCCGATTACGCACGGAGCGTTGGTGGCGTCGAGCGGGCGAGGGAACTGGGCGTGATCGACGAGATCATCAATCCGGCCGAGACCCGCCATGCGATCGCACGAGCTGTCGGCGATGCTGCCCCGTCACGGGGCGCACACGGCAACATCCCCCTCTAGCCGTGGTCATTTCCCGGCTGTCCTGGCCGCCCGCGGCCAGGGAGGCATCCGTGCGCCGCGTACTCAAACACCGCGGTCGCCGACCCGAGGTCTGGACGAGCTTTGTGCGGTCCTGCCCGAGACCAGCTGCGGGCCCCTGTCGGCCCCTATCAGTCCGAGATGGGATGCGAACAGCGCGGCCTGGGTCCGGTTTTCGAGGTTCAGCTTGGCCAGAATGTTCGAGACATGCGATTTGACTGTGGCAAGCGAAAGGCAGAGTCCTGTGCCTATGTCCGAATTGGAGCGGCCGAAAGCGATCATTTCGAGGACCTGGGTCTCCCGGCCACTTAGCTTGATGAGGGCCGAAACGCAGGACTGGCTGTCGGTCGGCGGCCTGATCTCGAAGCGGTCGATCAGGCGCCTGGTCATTGGGGGGCAGATTACTGCGTAGCCTGCCGCCACCGCCCGGACGGCGTAGCTCAATTCCGCCTGCGTCGCACTCTTGAGAAGGAATCCGCTCGCGCCTGCTTTCAGGGACGTGAACAGATAGGAATCGTTATCGAGGCTGGTCAAGGCAATTATCCTGGCTCCCACGATAGTAAAGCGGCGGAAGAGATCAACGACTTCGATCGGCTGGCCCCAGGCCTCGGTTATTACGACATCCGGTGCACAGCGTTCGGCTAACTGAATTGCGTCTCCGGCGCACCGTGCCTCGCCGACAACTTGGATGCCTGTCTCTTCGTGCAGAAAACTGCGAAGCCCGTGGCGTACCAGGTCATCGCTATCTGCTAATATCACGTCGATCTCGACGGTCTCGTGAGTCTTCATCGCCCGTTCAATTCCTATCTGGGATAGATACGTCAGGCTCCAACTGCATGATAGCCCCCGTCCACGTGCACGATCTCGCCCGTGGTCGCAGGAAACCAGTCTGAGAGAAGAGCAACACAAGCCCGCCCGGCCGGTTCGGCATTCGCCGGATCCCAGCCCAGAGGCGCTCGCTGCATCCATACCTGCTCGAGCCCGTCTACTTTGGGTATCGCTTTCATCGCAGTCGTCCGAAGTGGGCCGGCAGCCACGAGGTTCACCCGCACTCCATCCGGCCCCAACTCGCGCGCCAGGTAGCGGCAGCATCCTTCGAGCGCGGCCTTCGCAACGCCCATCCATCCGTAGAGCGGCCACGCGACGCCAGCGTCGAAGTCAAGCCCAACAATGGAGGCGCGATCACCGAACATGGGCCGACACGCCTCAACCAGAGCGGGCAGCGACCAGGCCGACACTTGTACGGCGATGCCCGCATCGTGCCAGCCGACCGCGCAGAAACCAGGTCCGAGCGCCGCCTGTGGCGCAAACGCGATCGAGTGAACCACACCGTCAAGGCGATCGACGTGATTGCTGAGCCGATCGGCGAGACTGGTCAGGTGCTCTGGGTCGGTGGCGTCGAGTTCCACCACCGGCGCTGCGCAAGGGAGCCGTTTGGCGATGCGTGTGGTCAGTGACAGCGCTCTGCCGAAACTGGACAGAATCACGTGGCCGCCCTCGTTCTGCGCGACACGCGCCGCGGCGAAGGCGATGGACGCATCCGTAAGGACGCCAGTGATGAAGATGTTCTTGCCGTCGAGAAGTCCGGGCACCAGGATCTCCTTACCATGCGCCCTGAGGGTGCGCAATCTGCTGGTCTGTATAGACGCGAGCTGGAGCCGACGACAACGAATGTCCGTAGCTACGTCCGTACCGGCCTTTCTGAACGGCCCTTCAGGTACATTCCGGATGACTGTTAACTACACTATACATATCGGTAGTAGTATGACAAATTTAGATGGAAATCAGTTCAACAGATTACTGTTCACATATGTAGTGATGACCCCGATGCGGTTCTGCTCCACTCCTGACTTGATCGGCCGCGAGTGTGGCGTATCACCTGTTACCCGTATCAAATGATGATCGCGGATCGGCCTCTTGGCTGCTTGGGGTGCTATCAATGATGATCATTGGCCATCTGAGCAGGTGATCTGCCTTTGTAACATCGAAACAAGTGGTGTTTGCGCAGAGGAGATCGCGGCATTCACGTAGTGTTTACACGCGTGTTACCCGTTTGTCTCACTTGAAATGAGGGCGGCAGGCATGAGGCGCCTGGAATACCGGTTGAGCGTGCATATCCAGGTCGCCACCGGCTACGACCTCGGCCGCTCACTCAAAGATCGAGCCTAGGGCCATCACGGCTGCCCGTAACCTCGGCGCCCGCCGGGCCAGATGCGAGATCGGCCGGCACCCCAGCTGCGCGAGCTCATCGCCTTTCGGCAAGATCCCGGAGTCAACGGCGCCGCCATAACGAACCTGGCTGGCATCGCCCCGAGGAATACCGTGGCGCCGCCGCCGGGGTTTTCGGCTGGCCCGTCACCCCGCTTGCCCTCGGCCGGCAGATCTGCCCACCGGCCCCCTGTCCGTGGCTTCGGCCGGCCCGGCCCCCGGGCGCACGGACGCATGACGG
>OBLT010003206.1_pt1 | contig 10049 bp, 7 predicted proteins | sample 1518721 | NCBI WGS metagenome assembly OBLT01 (sample SAMEA3539307, study PRJEB22396) | soil metagenome | biome: tundra; feature: field; material: soil | place: USA | collected 2010-05 | depth 0.15 m | reverse complement strand
GCTCCGCCCGCGCCCCCGGCCTCCGCTGAGGCCCCTGCGCCTCCCGCGTCCCCTGTGCCGTCCGCGTCCCCTGTGCCGTCCGCGTCCCCTGTGCCGTCCGCGTCCCCTGTGCCGTCCGCGTCCGCTGTGCCGTCCGCCTCCGGCCCGGCCGGCCTGTCCCCGGCGGATTCGCTGCGGGAGAACTGGGCCGCGGTCCTGGACGCGGTCAAGCGGGAGCGCCGGGTGGCGTGGATCCTGCTCAGTAACGCGAGCGTGCTTTCCGTCGAAGACGGGATCCTGACCTTGCGGTTCGCCAGGGATGGGGACCTGAAGGGCTTCAGCACCAGCGGCTGCGACGCTGACCTCAAGCGGGTGCTGAGTTCCCGCTTCGGCCTGAACGTGATGGTCAAGGGGGTGGTCGGCGGGGATCCGCCCGCAGGCCAGGCCGGCCTGGCGCCAGATTTTCCTGGATCGGGCCCAGGTCCGGCCAGCTCGGGCCGGGGCCGTGGGCCGGCGGGCGGACCGCCGTCATCCGCCGCGCCGGTCGCCGCGGGGTACGACGACGAACCCCCGGATGAGATGCCGCCCGATGAGGATGAGATGACGCCGGACGAGCCGTCCTCGTACCGCGCGCCTGCGGCCGAGCCGGAACTTACCGGGATGGATTTGATCCAGCGGGAGCTGGGTGGCCAGGTAATCGGCGAGATTGAGGGCTGACCGCGGCGGCGATCGGCTTCGTTGGGGCTTGGCTGCGGTCTATCGGGGTCAGGCTGGTCGTAGGCTCTTTCGTAGGAGGGCGATGTGGAACCCCAGATGGACATGCAGCAGCTGTTCGCCGCTGCGCAGCAGATGCAGGAACAACTCATGAACGCCCAGCAGGCGCTGGCCGACGCCGAAGTAACCGGCACGTCGGGCGGCGGCCTGGTCAAGGCCACCGTGAACGGCCAGGGCGAGCTGATGGACCTCAGCATTGAACCGGCTGCGGTGGACCCGGACGACGCCGAGGAGACCGCGCGGACGATCGCCGATCTCGTGCTCGCGGCCGTCCGCGACGCTTACCGGTCCGCGGAGGGTCTTCAGCAGCAGCAGATGGGACCGTTCGCCGCGGCCATGCAAGGCGGTGGCCTCCCCGGCATGCCAGGTATGCCCGGCGGCCTCGACCTGCCTAGCGGGCTTGACCTGTCGAGTCTCGGCCTCGGCGCTGGCGGGCACGAGCCGGATGACAGCGATGACGAGGAGACCTAGGACCCTGACGTGTACGAAGGGGTGATCCAGAACCTCATCGACGAGCTCGGGCGTTTGCCCGGGGTCGGCCCGAAGGGTGCCCAGCGGATCGCTTTTCACCTGCTGGCCGTCGACTCCTCTGACGTCAAGCGGCTGGCGGACGCGCTGATCGAGGTCACCGAGCGGGTGCAGTTCTGCCGTACCTGCGGGAACGTGGCGGAAGCCGAGGAGTGCCGGATCTGCCTCGATCCGCGGCGCGACCCGTCGGTCATCTGTGTCGTGGAGGAGCCGAAGGACATCGCGGCGGTGGAGAAGATCCGCGAATTCCGCGGCCGGTATCACGTGCTCGGCGGCGCGATAAGCCCCATCGACGGGGTCGGCCCCGAGGAGCTGCGGATCAAGGAGCTGATGACGCGGCTGGCTGACGGAACGGTGACAGAACTGATACTCGCCACCGATCCCAACCTCGAAGGCGAGGCGACAGCGACCTTTCTCGCTAGGCTGATGAAGCCCATGGGGTTGCGGGTCACTAGGCCCGCGAGCGGTTTGCCCGTGGGCGGCGACCTGGAGTACGCCGATGAGGTGACACTGGGCCGCGCCTTCGAAGGACGGAGACTGCTTGATGTCTGAACCGCCAGCTCAGGGGGGCGAATGGCGGCCGATAGCGGACCAGATCGCGGTGAACGTCAAGAACTTCATCGACGGGGTCGAAGCCCTAGCGCGCGGCGGCGGCGACGAGACCGTGCCGATGCTGCTCCTTGAGGTGTCGCAGATCCTGCTCGCGGGGGCACAGCTCGGCGCCAGCCGTGACGTGATCCTGCCGGGTAACTGGGAGCCGGAAGTAGGCGCCGACCCGGATCTGGACGCGGTACGCACCGGCCTGGCCGCGCGGCTCGCCGCGGTCGACGAGTACGCCGAGGTGTTCGACCCGTACGCGGACACGTCGTGCCTGCCGTTCCGGATTTCCGACGACATCGCGGCGGTGACCGCCGACCTTATCCACGGCCTCAAGCACTACCAGGCCGGCCGTTCTCTTGAGGCCCTGTGGTGGTGGCAGTACTCCTACTTCAATCACTGGGGGACCCACGGCGGCGCCGCCCTGCGTGCGCTGCACGCCGTAGTCGCCCACGCCAGCCTCGACGTCGCTGAGGAAAGCACGAGCTCCTGACGGGCGGGCAGCACCGGTTCGGACGGAAAGAATTCGGCAGGTTAAATCGGGGGTGGATAGACTCAGTCGTCTATCTAGGTCCCGGGGAGGTCGGCGCGGCCGTGGCGCTCGTGGTGCAGAAATATGGTGGCTCGTCGGTTGCTGACGCGGATGGCATCAAGCGGGTCGCGCAGCGGATCGTGGCCAGCCGCAAGGCCGGCGACCAGGTCGTGGTGGTCGTATCCGCGATGGGTGACTCGACCGATGAGCTGATGGAGCTGGCCGGTCAGGTGAGCCCGCTGCCGCCCGCCCGCGAGCTCGACATGCTGCTGACCGCGGGTGAGCGGATCTCGATGGCGCTGCTGGCGATGGCCATCGCCGTCCTGGGCCTGGAGGCGCGATCGTTCACCGGGTCCCAGGCGGGCGTGATCACCGACGCCGCGCACGGCCGGGCCCGGATCATCGACATCAAGCCCGGGCGGATCTCAGACGCCCTGGCCGACGGGGCCATCCCCATCGTGGCCGGCTTCCAGGGCGTGTCCCAGACCACCAAGGACGTCACCACGATGGGCCGCGGCGCGTCGGACACTACCGCGGTCGCCCTCGCCGCGGCGCTGGCCGCCGACGCCTGCGAGATCTACACCGACGTGGACGGCATCTTCACCGCGGACCCGCGCATCGTGCGGACCGCGAAGCGGATCCCGCGGATCAGCTACGAGGAAATGCTGGAGATGGCCGCCTGCGGCGCGAAGGTGCTGATGCTGCGGTGCGTGGAATACGCGCGGCGTTACGAGGTGCCGATCCACGTGCGGTCCTCCTTTACCAACCGGGACGGGACCTGGGTGAGCGGGCACGCGATTGACAAGTCGGAGGCAACACCGATGGAACAGGCCATTATCTCCGGAGTCGCGCACGACCGGAGCGAGGCGAAGATCACCGTCGTGGGCGTGCCCGACCGGGTGGGCGAGGCGGCCAAGATATTCAAGGCCATCGCCGAGGCCGGCATCAACATCGACATGATCGTGCAGAACGTCTCCGCCGTCGCGACCGGACGGACGGACATCTCGTTCACGCTGCCCCGCGACGACGGCCAGAGCGCGATGAGCACGCTGCAGCGCCTCAAGGAGTCGATGGGTTTCGAGTCCCTGCTCTACGACGACCGGATCGGCAAGGTGTCGCTGATCGGGGCCGGCATGCGGTCTCACCCCGGGGTGACCGCCCGGTTCTTCAGCGCGCTGGCCGACGCCGGGGTGAACATCGAGATGATCTCGACGTCGGAGATCAGGATCTCGGTGGTCGTCGACCAGGACGACGTGGACCTGGCCGTAACCGCGACGCACAAGGCCTTCGAGCTCGACTCCGACCAGGTCGAGGCCGTCGTGTACGGGGGGACCGGCCGGTGATCGGGGCTCCGGGGAGTATTGGGGACGGGCCGTCGCTGGCCGTCGTCGGCGCCACCGGCGCGGTCGGCACGGTGATGCTTGACCTGCTGTCGACCCGGGCGGACGTCTGGGGCGAGATCAGGCTGATCGCCTCGCCGCGGTCGGCTGGGCGGCGGCTGATGGTCAGGGGCCGCGAGACCGAGGTGGTCGCGCTGAGCGAGGACGCCTTCGACGGCATCGACGTGGCGATGTTCGACGTGCCCGATGAGGTCTCGGCGGTCTGGGCCCCGGCTGCGGTCGGCTGCGGCGCGGTTGCCGTCGACAACTCGGGCGCGTTCCGGATGGATCCCGACGTGCCGCTCGTGGTGCCGGAGATCAACCCGGAACAGATCGCGAACCGGCCCAAGGGGATCATCGCGAACGCGAACTGCACCACCCTGTCGATGATCGTGGCCGTGGGTGCCCTGCATCGGGCGTTCGGCCTCCAGGAAATGGTCGTCGCCTCCTACCAGGCCGCCTCAGGTGCGGGCCAGGCCGGCATCGACGCACTGTACGCGCAGCTGGACAAGGTGGCGGGTACCCGCACGCTCGGCCAGCGTCCGGGAGACGTGCGCGCCGCGGTCGGCGATCCTGGGCCCTTCCCCGCGCCGCTGGCCATGAACGTGGTGCCGTGGGCGGGCTCGCTCAAGGCGGACGGCTGGTCGTCAGAAGAGCTGAAAATACGCAACGAGTCGCGCAAGATCCTGGGCCTGCCTTCGCTGCGCGTTTCCGCCACGTGCGTCCGGGTGCCCGTCGTCACCACCCACTCGGTCGCGGTGCACGCCACGTTCTCCCAGCCGGTCGGGCGCGAGCAAGCCTGGGACGTGCTGCGCGCGGCGCCAGGCGTGGTCGTGGCCGACGATCCCGCCGCGGGTGAGTTCCCCACCCCGGTCGACGCGGTCGGAACCGATCCGTCCTGGGTCGGCCGGGTCCGCCAGTCGCTCGACGATCCCCGGACGATCGAGCTGTTCGTCTGCGGGGACAACCTGCGTAAGGGCGCGGCGCTGAACACCGCGCAGATCGCCGAGCTGGTGGCGGCCGAATTCGGCCGCGCTGCTGACCTGTGAGCCGGGTACAGCCGCAGCGGACGTCGCCGAGTTCGGTCCTCTTCACGACCTACAACCTGCTGAACCTGTTCGCCGACGATTCGCCGGCGGGCCGCGAGCATTACGAGACGATCGTCGGCGTGATCCGTTCCCTGGATACCGACGTGCTGGCCGTTCAGGAGATCATCGCTCCCGACGGGCCGACGGCGGCACGGCGCCTGCGCCAGCTCGCGGACGATGCGGGCCTGCACTGCGAGGTACCCGATGCTGAGGCGGGACACGAAGCCGCACTCGCGGTCGGCGGTCACGGCTACCACGTGGGACTGATGTGGCGGGACGGCATCGAGCCGCTCCCTGGCTCGCTGCGCTGCCGCGGGGCACGATACTTCTGGCACGGGCTGGCCGTGGTCACCCTCGACGTGGGCGGCACCCTGGTCCGGCACGGAGCCTTTCACGCCACCCCCTTCGGCCGGGCGCTCCGGGCCGACCAGAACGAGCGCCTCGTGGCCGCGATCACCCGGCCCGAGGGCGAACCGCCCGCGCTGATCGGCGCCGACTGGAACACCGAATGCGCGGACAGGATCTTGTCCGGGGAGAGCTGGGAGCTCTACGAGCCCGCCGACCCGTACGCCGGAGTGGCCTGGTTCGCCGACCTTATCTACCAGTGCCAGTGGGATTACGACGAGCAAGGGCGACGCAGGCACTGGGCGGACCGGCGGCCAGGGGACGTGCTGTGGGCCGGCGGCCTGCACGATGCCGCCGCGCTGATCGGCGCCGACTGGCACCCCACCACCGGTCACCACCCGGACGACGTCTACGGTGCGCATGGAGTGCGGCGGCGCATCGACGGGATCCGGGTAACCGGGCCGCTCGCGGACGCGGTGTGCGGGCATAGCGTGCTCGACACCCCGCAGGCGCAGAGCGGCTCCGATCATCTGCCGGTGACGGTCGAATACCTGCCGATGGCGGTCCTCGCCTAGCCATTCGGGCCGCCCTGGCCGCTGTCTTTATCGGTGGTGTTACTGCCTGTATATGTGCGAATGTCTTATTTCAGCAGAAGCTATGAGGCCGCTGTCAATCGTCAAATATGTGCGGCCGGACCTATCTGAACGGAAAGAGTTCTGTAAGCAGGGACCTTGCCGATTCGGCAGATCTGCCACGGTTAAGGCCTGTATAACAGGTGGTGGAGCGGGGTAGCGCGAAGGAGGCATGTGCTGGGATATCGCAGTACTCCTGCTGGTCTGCGGATGCTCAGGCGCCGAACCGTTTGCCCGGCGGGAGTCATCGTCGACTCCAGCCTGCGGTCGCGTCTGCTCCGTCGTGACGTGGAGAGCCGGCTCGTCACGCCGGCGGCTTCCGCGGTGGCCGCTGCCAGTCCGCGGCGCTGCGGGCTCGTGGTTCAGCCGAATCATCAAGGACCCAGGTCAGCCCACTGCTCGTCTCGCCAGCCCCCGAAATCGTTCATATACCTTTTCGCCGCCTAAGCGTTATTGGCGCTGATATAGTCACTAGTCCATCAGCTAAGGGCTAGAGATAACGGCCAGCGTCCCGGGCGTCGCAATTGGTCTTCTCGCGTCAATCCGATCCTGAGGAGGTTAAGCGTGCCAACGACCAGCGGCCGTTCAAGCGGTCGTCAGGGTATGCACTCGGGGGGGCACGGGGCAACTACTGACCATCAGCGGAAGATCATGGCCACCATGGTCGCCGCGACCGTGGTTATCCTATTCGTGCTGGTCGTGACCACGGCCGGGCGTGACATCGACGCCGCGACGCAGCATTTCATGCTGTTCTACGCGGGCGTGTTCGCGCTCATCGGCCTCACCGGATCGGTCATGGGCGGCTTGGTAGCCACTGACCGGACCGTGATGACACCCGGACATAGGGTGATGGCACAGGCCGTGCACCGGGCCGTCTCGTTCGGCGCACTCGCATTCCTCGTCATCCACATCGTCACCGAGATCCTGGCCCAGCGGGTGCACGTCATCGACGCGTTCATCCCCTTCCTGTCGCCATTTCGGACGTTCTACATCGGGCTCGGCACAATCGCGTCAGACCTCATCCTGCTGATTGTGGTAACGAGCATCCTGCGTAAACGGTTCACCGCGCACGGCAAGGCCTGGCGCTGGCGGGCCATCCACTATTCCGCCTACGCGGCGTTCGTGTTCGGGGTCCTGCACGGGCTGCTCGGTGGCCGGTACGCCAAGCCCTATGTGGACTGGAGCTACGGGTTCGCAATCGCGGTGACGGCCCTCGGCCTGGCGGTCCGGTTCCTGGCCGTCTCGCTGCGGCCGAAAGAGAGCCTGAGCGCGGCCCCCGGCCAGGATCGTGCCCGGGCGCCGGGCTCGTCGCCGCTGCACGCCGCGGCGCTGAGCATGGCCCAGGCCCAGCTCGGCGGAACGGTCCAGGTGCTGCCCGCGGGACTGGCCGCGCATGGCGCTAACACGGGCATGAACTCCGATTCATGGGCCGCACTCCCCGCGGCACCGGCCTCGGCCTGGTCTTCCCCTTCTTCCCCTTCTGGTCCGTTCCCGGCCCTGGGCCCTGCTCCCGCGCTTGGGTCGGCCCCGGCCTACGCTGCGGCGTCCGGGGCTTACCCGTCCGACCCCGCTGGCCCCTCCTACGAGACCTACGGCTCAGCTGAGGCCTACCGTGATCTAGGGTTCAGGCCGCTGGGCGCCCCGCCGTACGGTGACGACGTTGCGGCCGGCCGCGGGGGACGTCCCTATGTGGTCGCCGATCCGCCCATGTCCGCTTCCGGCCGCCCGGCCGGAATGACAGGTCAGGGGCCCGCGGCCAGGCAACCACGGTACGAGCCTGAGTATGACGGACCGCCCCGGTTTGTCGGAGCGCCCAGGGGACACGTGCCCCAAGACGAGCTTTCCTCGTATCCGTACGGCCAGCCAGGTCATCGGCAGCAGCTCGGCGCCGGGTATCCAGGCGACCAGGTCGACCGCGAAGAACCGACCGGACGGGACCGCCCGCGTCATAGCCGTGTCATCGAGCCTCCGCGGCCGGGATCAGCTCAGGCCGCTCCACCCCGCCAGGAAGACCAGCGTCGCCGGGAAGACCAGCGCCGTCAGGACAACTGGAACACCGGGCCGATCCCGCGGGTCGGCACCGGCCCGATGCCCCGCCCCGATACCGGCCCGATGCCGCGGGCCGGTACCGGGCCCATGCCGCGGGCTGACTCAGGGCCCATGCCGCGGGCCGGTACCGGGCCCATGCCGCGTGCGGATACGGGTTCGATGCCGCGAGTCGGCACGGGCCCGATGCCGCGAACGGGCTCGGGGACGACGCCGCGGGGTGGGACAGGTCCGCTACCTATGGCCGGAAGGGGCCCCGGCCCGCGTCCCGATACTGGTCCGCTGCCGCGTGTCGGGACCGGCCCCATGTCCCGTCCTGATACCGGTCCGCTGCCGCGAGTCGGCGCGGGCCCGGTGCCGCGTCCCGATACTGGTCCGCTGCCGCGAGCTGCTCGCGGGTCCGGACCGCGCACGGGCATGGGTCCCAGATCGGCTCCAGGGGTCGGCCCAGGCCCGCGTCCCGATACCGGTCCGATTCCGCGGGTAGGACCCGGTCCGGCCGCACGCTCGGGCCGGGGGACGACGCCGCGTTCTGATCCTGCTCCGATGCCGCCATCAGGCACAGGCGCCCTGCCTCGCATCGGGTCACCCCTGTCACCCGCCGATCCTGCTGCAGGGTCGCGCGGCGACCGGACCCCCGGAGAGGCTGGTCGCATGTCACGCAGAACGGATTCCGCTGACCCGAGGTATCGCGAGATACCTGGGCCCGATGGGGGTGACGAGTGGCGATGAGCCCGATCAAGAGCCTTGACGCGCCGGCGATCATGAGGATCGGGGCGGCCCGGCTGACGGCAGGCCTCGACCGGATGCCGAGGCTTGACCTGGAAGCCCACCGCGATATTTTCGGCCCGCTGCCCCGGCTCTCGGCCGAAGAACTGATGTCGATGGCTGAGCAGGTTGACCTGCGCGGCCAAGGCGGTGCGGCGTTCCCCTTCGCGCGCAAGCTCAACGCGGTGATCCAGGCCGCTGAAGCGAAGGACTGCCCGACGGTCGTGGTCGTCAACGCTACCGAGGGCGAGCCGGGCAGCATCAAGGACAAGATGCTCATGATCCGCTCGCCGTACCTTATCCTCAGCGGAGCCGCGCTGGTGGCCGAAGCTATCGGCGCGGAGGAGATCGTGGTCGGCGTCGCGGGCAACGAACTCGCGAACCGGTCGATTGAAGCGGCTATCGCGGCCGAACCGGGCCTGCGCAAGATGGCCCGCGTAGCCCGGCTGCCGGATCGGTTTATCTCGGGTGAGTCAGGCGCGCTTGTCCGCGGCATCAACGGCAAACGGGCGGTCCCCCCGGGCCGGAAGATTCTGGCCAGCGACATCGGCGTGGATGACCTGCCGACGCTGCTGTCCAATGCGTCCACGTTCGCCCAGCTGGCCGTGCTCGCTCTGCTCGGCCCGGAGCGTTTCGCCGCCGTCGGTACGCCGGAAGAACCCGGCACGATCCTGTTGAGCGTCGGCGGATCCGCGGCGCATCCGGCGGTGATTGAGGCGCCTACCGGCGTCCCGCTGGCCGCGGTCCTGGACATCTGCCAGGCCCCAGCGGGTGACGGAGTCCTGGTCGGCGGCTACCACGGCATGTGGCTGCCCGCAAGCACCGCGTACGCGGTGCCGGTTTCCCGTGAAGGCCTCGCCGCCGTGGGCGGCACTCTCGGATCGGGCATCGTGCTCCCCCTCGGCGACGGCACCTGCCCGCTGGGTGAGGTGTCGCGGATCGCGAGCTACCTAGCCGGGGAGTCTGCGGGCCAGTGCGGTCCCTGCAAGCTGGGTCTGCCCTCCATCGCACGCGCCTTGGCGTCGCTGATCGACGGCTCCGGCGGCATCGAGGCGCTCGATGTGGCCAGGCGATCCGCTGCGGCCGTGGCCGGGCGCGGCGCCTGTTCCCACCCCGACGGCGTGACCAGGTTCGTGCTTTCTGCGCTTGACGTGTTCACCGAGGACCTCGCGGCGCATGTCTTCCACTCTTCATGCGGTCGGCCCGTCCGCGGCGTCTTGCCGCTGCCGAGCGGCCCCGAGCAGGAAGAACAGCAGCGGCTCGTGGTGGACTGGACGCGTTGCCACGGGCACGGGCTCTGCGCGCACCTCGTGCCGGAGCTCATTCACGTGGACCCCCAGGGTTATCCGGTTATCCTCAACATCCCGGTGCCCAGCTGGCT
>OBLT010003204.1_pt1 | contig 10051 bp, 9 predicted proteins | sample 1518721 | NCBI WGS metagenome assembly OBLT01 (sample SAMEA3539307, study PRJEB22396) | soil metagenome | biome: tundra; feature: field; material: soil | place: USA | collected 2010-05 | depth 0.15 m | reverse complement strand
GGTATCTGCGGCATATTTCTTTCTGTAACTTACAGATTCTAAAAGAGCTAAGAGGGTTCGAATCCAACTCTCTGGTGTCTCTTATTTGGCAAATAACAGGCTTGACTAATCCGAATTCTTGCCATAGGTCTGTTTAGCGAGGTGTTCACCGAGTATTTGGCGGCCATGAGCCGCATTCCCCGCCGGCGATGAGGCACGCGCTGTGCTCTTTGGCTCTCAATGCTGAGCCGCAGAATACATTTGATGGCATTATTGATGGTATCGCGGTTCGATGATCATCTAAATTATTGATTCTAAAAATAGCTTGGCTCCTCAGGTAGGACTCGAACCTACAACCCTTCGGTTAACAGCCGAATGCTCTGCCATTGAGCTACTGAGGAGTGTTGTACTTCAAATAATCCTCTATAAAGGTAGCAGAGTGTGTAGGTCGCGTCAAAAATCTGAGGAGGATTTCAGGCCTCCGGTAATGACTGTGGGCACCAGACCAGTAACGGACAGAAATGACAATGACCCCTGCCACCGATGCGGTAGGCTGAATTCAAGGAGTTGGCCCAATGTCCAGGATCTCCCGGCTCGACCGCAGTGACGTAACTCCCGAAATTGCGGCACTCTACGACAAGGCCTTTGCCCAGCGCGGCAACGTACCCAACATGTTTCGCGTCATGGCGCACCGGCCTGAGATCTTTGCCACCATGCAGGCGCACTTCGGCGCGGTACTCAATACCGGTACGGTCTCCACCAAACTGAAAGAGCTGATTATCGTTCGCACCAGCCAGGTGAACGTGACTCCCTACTGCCTGGCCAGTCACACCATCCTCGCACGAAACCTGGGCTGGACCGACGACCAACTTGCCCATCTTGCGGACTGGCCCCAGCGCCAAGATTTTACCCCGGCTGAAAAGGCTGCGCTGTGCTTGGCCGAGACCGTTACCCGCGATCCTCACGCAGTCAGCGACGAACAGTTTTCCGAGTTGCGCAGTTTTTATTCCGAAGGCGAAATTGTCGAACTCCTTTGCGCAATCGGCCTCTTCAACTACTTCAACCGCTTTAACAATGCCCTCCAGATGGAGCCGACAAAGCCTGGCGAGGGCGGCTGTGCCGCGCCCGCACCTGAAACAGCCACGCCCCGGTGATTCCGATCCTCTCACTCATCCGATGGCATGAAATCCGTACTAAAGAAAGCGCAGCGGATGCGCGTCCGGTGTCAAATCAGATCTTCGCTGTCAAGCGCAGTCTCACTAGCAAGAAATAACCTCACAATCCAGAAGGAGTGCCTCGTCCCGCATGAAACTCAAACTGCCCCCAGGCGAATTCCGAGCCTATCTCTTCGACTGCGACGGCACCATCGCCGATTCGATGCCCCTACACTATAAAGCCTGGAAAAAAGCACTCGAAGAATGGAACTGCGAGTACCCGGAACAGCTCTTCTATTCGTGGGGCGGAAAACCCGTGAGAGATATCATTGCGGACTTGAACAAGATGCAGGGACTCAACATGCCCATTGATTCCCTTGCCGCTCGCAAGGAGGCGCTTTACCTCGAACAGCTCCCAGAGCTCAAACCGATTCCTGAAGTGTTGGAGCACATCGAGGCGCAGTATGGCCACATTCCCTTCGCCGTAGTCTCAGGCAGCCGCCGCAAGTCTGTCGTCGGCTCTCTGTCGGTCCTTCATCTGCTCGACAGATTCAAAACCATCGTCTCGGCTGAAGATTACAAGAATGCCAAACCGGCCCCGGACCCATTCCTGATCGCCGCCGAAAGGCTCGGCGTTGCTCCGAACGATTGCCTGGTCTTTGAAGACACTGAGTTGGGTATTCAATCGGCGACCGCTGCTGGAATGGCCTCCGTCATGGTCCCTTTCATCATGCACAGAAGCTGAGGAACCGCAGGCATTCGATGCGCGTAATATTCAAGATGCAAATCCAGAGAGGTGAAATGCAATCCTCTGACGACGCGCAATCTGCCCTCAGTTTCGACGACCAGCAACGGCCGGAGTGGGCTCTCCTGCTGTCGATCGCTGCCGCGATCATCCTCATCCATTTGCTTACCAACGGCCGCTACGGCTTCCACCGCGACGAACTCCAATTCCTCAGCGACGCCCGGCATCTTGACTGGGGATTCGTTTCGTATCCGCCCATGACGCCGTTTCTTGAGCGGATTAGCCTTCAGCTCTTCGGCATGTCTATGGTCGGGCTGCGCCTCTTCTCTGTGTTGGCGCAGGCAGCGGCCATCGTTGTTAGCGGGCTGATGGCCAGAGAACTTGGCGGCGGCCGTCTGGCCCAGTTCACAGCGGCTCTCGCTGTGGCGCTCTCACCCCTGCCACTTTTTGAGGGCACCGAGTTTCAATATACGACCTTTGCCTACCTGTGGTGGGTGCTGATTGCGTACTTCACGATCCGCCTTCTGAGAACCGAAAATCCACGCTGGTGGCTTGCCATCGGTGCAGCGGTGGGCCTGGGGCTGATGACCAAATACGACATCGTGTTTTTTATCGCTGGAGTTCTGGCCGGCGTCGCGTTCACACCCGCGCGCCGGTTCCTCGCTAGCGGTTGGTTCTGGGCAGGAATCGCCCTGGCACTCCTCGTTTTCCTGCCCAACTTCCTCTGGCTCGTGCACCACGATTTCATCTCTTACCACTTTCTCCACCACATCCACGTCCGCGACGTCGGGGAAGGCCGTGCTCAGGGATTCTTCCAGGCTCAGTTTCGTATTTGTGCCAATCTCTTTGCGGCCCCGCTGTGGATAGCCGGCCTGGTTGCGTTTCTTTTCAGCCGACGCTATCGCATGCTGGCCTGGATGTTCCTGGTTCCGCTGGCGATCTTTTTCTTGGCTAAGGGACGAGGTTATTACGTAGCTGCAGCCTATCCGATGTTGTTGGCGATGGGCGCTACTGTTGGCGAACGATGGGTCGCTTCACTTCCAACACTGGGCCGCCGGGCGGTGGAGGCCATCCTATTCACCGGACTGGTAGTCTGTGGCGCCTACATCTTCGCATGGGTTCTCCCCCTACAGTCCAGCGGCCCGCTTCGGGATTTCGCGCTCGACAAAAATGGTGACCTTCGCGAAGAGTTTGGCTGGAACGAATTGGTGAGAACCGTTGCCGGCATCCGCGATTCACTCAGCGCGGAACAGCAAGCAAATTTCGGGGTGATTGTCGGCAATTATGGCGAGCAGGGTGCAATTGAAATGCTTGGGCCGGCCTACCATCTGCCCCCACCCATCAGCGTCACTAACTCCGCCTGGCTGCGCGGCTATCCCACTCCACCGCCCTCCACGCTCATCGTGGTCGGAGTCTCCCGCGAAGACGTTGACAAGATCTTCACTGGTTGCACCTTCGCCGGCCACAATGGAAACGCACAAGGGATCAAGAATGAGGAGAGCGAATTCCATCCTGACATTTTTGTCTGCGGCAGCCCAAAGCTGCCCTGGCCAGAGTTCTGGAAGAAATACCAGCAATTTGGTTGATATCCATCTCAGTTAGTACAGCAGCACAGCCACGCGATAGGCCGTAAACGTGCCATCCGCGGACTGTGCTGGGCAACTCCCCACTTCAGCCTCCTGATACCGTCCTGAGGCAATTCGATCCACGAGTGCGCTCGGCAGGCGGCTCAAATCCGCGCCTTGCCAGAACATGAAAAAACGCGGCTGGTCCCCTCCAGGCACCAACCTGCCCTGAGCGCAGGACGCGCGGGCGTCGGCGGAAGCATTCGATATGTTCAGGCCGTTCCTGCCAAGTAGTTCACCCACAGTTGACTCCACCTGGGACGCCGTTAATACAGGCACGACGCGCTCGTAGTCGGCCACTGCGTAGAGGACGCCCCGGCTGGCGACGACGGCCACTCCCACCCGGTCCACCTCGGGGCTCAAAAGATTGGCTCTGTGGTCGGGAGAGTGCATCCAGCCATTGTGAATCGAGGCCGGTGTCGGCCCAACTGCAACGTTTTCTTCAATCAAACTGAAATGCGCTCCTGCTACTCCGGCACGCCCGGCGACATCCAACTCACCTGCGTAGCGGTGAGAGATCGGCCCCTCAGCAGCCATCTGCAAACAGTGTTGGCGAGCCGCAGCGGCCAACGCTGGATCCCATTCAAGCGGACCAGCCCCAGCCTCTGCACGTGCCTTGTTCCCCAGCACAACAATTTGCCATGCCTCAGGTTGAATCGACACCGTCCGCAGGTCACGCATGGGAGCCTGCGCCACGCTCACGAGGGGAGCCAGCACCAAACATGCGATCAATCCCTTCGGCAGAATACCCATAGTCGAATAAACCCGATTTTAAGGCGGTTGTCGCGGTATCCTTGCTGTGCCGATGCCTTTTCGAGTTACCAATGTGTTACGCCACGCCGGAGGCCTCACCCGGCGCCAACCGCTTGCAGCAGTGGGCATGCTATTCCTCACCTGCTTTGTAATTGGAGGGCTGGCATCCGCGTGGATTGCGCCACAAAACCCAGCGTCAATCGATCTCGTCCACCGGCTTGAAGGCCCATCCGCCGCGCATTGGGCTGGAACCGATGAGTTGGGCCGCGACACCCTGTCCCGCCTGCTCTGGGGAGCACGGCTCTCACTGGCCGTTTCCGTCAGTGTTGTCTCTGTTTCCCTCGCGCTCGGGCTTTCAATCGGCGGCCTTGCGGGCTATCTCGGCGGATGGGTCGACACGGCACTCACGACCTTTGCCATGAATACGTTCCTGGCTCTCCCCGGCATCCTGCTCGCCATTGCCTTTGCCGCGTTTCTCGGCCCTGGATTCACAAATCTCGTGCTGGCGTTGGCCATCGGCGGATGGGCCGGATACGCGAGGCTGGTCCGAGCACAAGTGCTTGCCGTCCGCGACCGGGAGTATGTCGATGCTGCACGCGCGCTGGGCGCAGGCGGATTACGCATCTTCTTTCGCCACATCCTGCCCAATATCGTCCAGCCCATCATGGTGCAAGCAACCATCGGCATGGCTGGTGTCATCCTTGCAGAGGCCACTCTCTCATTCCTCGGGCTTGGCATCCCTGCTCCCGCGCCGAGCTGGGGCTCCATGCTCAACGATGCCCGTTTACATCTGTTTGATTCTCCCCACCTTGTGCTCTTCCCCGCTGCGGCGGTGGCTGGCGCAGTCCTCGGCTTCAATTTTCTCGGCGACGCCCTGCGCGACCGGCTAGATCCACGCACTCGGCTCGAATTGGGGTTGTAGATGAAGATAGGAGTCGTGGCCGATACACACGGCCTCTTCCGCCCCGAAGTCGCATTAGCGCTGGCCGGCGTTGAGCGCATTCTGCACCTGGGAGATGTCGGCAACCCCTCCATTCTCAAGGAATTGGAAAAGATAGCCCCAGTCACGGCGATCCGCGGAAACATTGACCGCGAGGGCCCCTGCAGCAAGTTGCCTGAAACCGATGTCGTTCTCATTGGCGGCCGCTACGTATACATGCTCCACGACTTGAGTGCGCTCCACCTGGACCCAGTGGCGGGCAAATTTGCTGCAGTGCTCTACGGCCATACGCACAGGCCGGATTTTTACAAACGGAAGGGCGTTCTCTACTTTAATCCCGGGTCTTGCGGGCCTCGTAGATTTGAACTGCCAGTCACAGTCGGGCTGCTGAATGTTGGCGAACGTGGTGATTTTGAAGCCCAGCTTGTTCACCTGATAGCCAGTTGACCCTGCCAAGAATCATCCCCGCATCCTCGGGTTCACCCAACGGTAGACCACATCCGTCAGCAGGTTCACCAGCACATAGGTCAGCCCGATCGACAGCAGGCACCCCTGCACCAGCGCATAGTCGCGATTCGAGATGGCACTCACCGTCAACCTTCCTAGGCCCGGCCAGCTGAAGATGGTTTCGGTCACGATTGCCCCGGCCAGCAGGGCACCAAATTGCAACCCAACCACCGTCACAATCGGCACCATCGCGTTCGGTAACGCGTGGCGGCACACGACGGCGGCCTCGCTCAGTCCCTTAGCACGGGCGGTGCGGATGTAGTCCTGTCCCAGTTCCTCGAGCATTGAAGTGCGCACCATGCGCGTAAGGATAGCGGCCAGTGAAGCGCCCATCGCTATCGAAGGCAGCACCAGGTAGCGCCAATCGATTAAGTGGGTTCCCCCGGCGTTTGCGCCCGAGACGGGGAGCCAGCCCAGTCGAATCGAGAAGACCAGAATTAGCACGGGACCCAGGGCCAGGCCAGGAACAGAGAGACCGAAAAGGCTCACAACAGAAAGCAGTTGGTCGAGCCAGCGCCCTCGCCGAACCGCGGCCAGGATGCCTGCCGGAAGAGCCAAGGCCAGGCCCAGCCCCAGTGCGGTCAGTGTCAGAGCCAACGTGTAGGGATAACGCGCGGCGATCAAATGGCCAACCGTGTCATGCAGGCGAATCGAACTTCCCAGGTCTCCGTGCAGAACCCCCGACCAGTAGCGCATATATTGAGTCAAGAGCGGCTGGTCCAGGCCATACTGATGACGCAAGGCGCTGATGTCTGCTGGAGTTGCCCCTTCTCCGAGCATCTGCAAAATGGGATCGCCCGGTACCAAATGGATAAGCAGAAATACCAACGAGACCACCAGCCAGATAACCGGAATGGTGAGAACGAGACGTGTCAGAATCTGCTTCATGGGCTCGATTCAACCATAAACCAGTTGTCTTCGTTGTGACTCCTGGCATCCTGTCCACCGCGTATACTACCGGAAATCTGTAGCCGGGGGACCAAGTGGACACGCTGGAGCTGATCGGTTCAACTATGGGGCTCGGTTTCGTGGCGGGCGTTCGCCTCTATGCCACCATATTGACCCTCGGGCTGGCTATTCGGTTCGGATGGTTTCACCCCGGGCCCATGGCGGAGCCGCTGCGCGTTCTGGCGGAACCCATAGTGCTCATCGCGGCAGGCGTAGCCTGTGCAATCGAGTTTCTTGCGGACAAGGTTCCCTGGGTCGACAGCATCTGGGACTCCTTTCATGCCTTTATTCGACCAATCGGCGCTGTGGTTGTCTCCGCCGCTGTCTTGGGCTCTTTCGATCCTGCCCTCAAAGTCACGTTGATCATTCTTTGCGGCGGTGTTGCATTTGCGAGCCACAGCACAAAAGCTGCCACACGACTTTTGATCAATCACAGCCCGGAGCCATTTTCGAACGTCGCGATGAGTCTGGCCGAGGATGCGCTGGTTCCCTTTGGAGTCTGGCTATCTCTGCGTCATCCGCAACTCGTGTTCGCACTCGTGCTGATTTTTCTCGCAGTGTTCATATGGATTGCTCCGAGGGTCTTCCGCGCCGTCCGGCTCCAGTTCGTCGGTCTATCCATATGGCTTGGATTTGGTGGGCCCACGAGTCAAAACGATGTAGACCCGGAGCCTCTTTCCGCATTGAATCCCGAGGTCGGCGGCGCGCTGCGCGTTGTCGCCAGGCATGCATCTCCGATGGCTGCGACGAATGCGCGGCAATTCCAGCGCGCACTGGGCCTTGATAAGCCGGCGGCCGGCATCCGCGCTGCTGCGACTAGAAATATCCGGGGGCTGGGCAATTCCATTGGCTACCTGGTCATTGGCACAGACAACCTTGCGTTCGTGACGAAGCGCGGGTTCCGCCACCGCGTACATCGCATCAAGTTTACTGATGTCGAGCAAGCGCAATGGAGGCGGGGATTGCTCATGAACAGGCTTGTTGTGCGCACAGCGAGAGGTGAGCAGGCATTCTACGTTTTCAAAGACGTTGAGATTCCCCGCGCTGGCGTTGTGCCGCAGGGTGAGTCGTTCGCTCGCAACCACTGAGCGGATCCGCTATACAGCTTGAAGCGACGTCGGTGCATCAAAACACTCACGACCGCGTCCAGCAATCAGGAGCGAGGTTACAGCTCACATTTGCAAACAAGCACGTCTCTTTTCAGATGGTGACCAAAGGCAATGAGGTGGAAATCATCGGGACAGTGCCATCCACGTGTTCAGACTTCAAGATTGACCCGCCCTCGTTCCTGACTGTCCCCATCAGGAACGAGATTCCGGTATGGGTGGATTTGACTTGGCGTCCAATGTGAAGTCTGGAACTTCTAGCGGTAGATCACCGGAATAAAATGCTGCTCCTGATAGGGTGGACGCACATATTCCGCCTTTACGATTGGTGGAAGCTCAAACAATTCAGGAGTGAGATCTTTGTACGGGATCTTGGAAAGAAGATGTCGAATTACGTTGAGGCGCGCGGCTTTCTTGTCCTCGGCATTTACTACGAACCACGGGGCCTGTTTGTGGTCGGTTGAGTTGAACATATCGTCCTTGGCGCGGGAGTAGTCGGCCCAGTGCTTGCGGGATTCGAGATCCATCGGGCTTATCTTCCAGCGCTTGGTCGGCCTGTTCATCCGATCCTGGAAGCGGCGCTCCTGTTCAACATCGCTCACCGAGAACCAGTACTTGATGAGAACAATGCCGGAACGAACCAGCATGCGCTCAAATTCCGGGCACGTGATCATGAACTCCTGATACTGCGCGTCCGTGCAGAACCCCATCACTCGCTCCACGCCGGCGCGGTTGTACCAGCTGCGGTCAAAAAGTACAATTTCGCCCGCTGCAGGCAAATGAGCAGCATAGCGTTGGAAGTACCACTGTGTTTTTTCCCGCTCGGTCGGAGTGCCAAGAGCAACAACCTTGCAGATGCGGGGATTGAGGGATTCCGTGATGCGCTTGATGGCGCCGCCCTTGCCTGCCGCATCCCGCCCTTCAAACAGCACAACCACCTTCAGGCGCTCGTTCTTGACCCACTCCTGAAGCTTCACAAGTTCCACCTGCAGACGGCTCAGTTCCTGCTCGTAGTCGCAGTCTTTGCCCAGACGCTTGGTCGACACTTCGCCCGGATGCACCGGCTTTGGCGCGGGGTCTTTGCCGTTAACAAGTTGCACTGCCGGTCGAATGACATTGGCATTGCCTTTGGGCTTGGCATTGCCGTTCTTCTCTTTCTTGCTTTTGTTTCCCATGTCTCCTCCTCAAATTTTGGCGAGAGGGTTCTCCGCAAACACCCGTCCCAGCATGTGACGTTCAGTGCGGAGAACCACAGTCCGGCATTCAACCGTTTGCAGGAATCTTGTTTTCATGTTGCCGATTGCGGAAGGCTTCGGCATCGCAGGGAGAAATGTGGAGCCTGGTGCGACGCGGTATCGCTACTCCGTCCAAATCAGCAGAAAAAACCGTCCTCTTCGCTGGAACCGTGGGTACCTGTCGCAACAGCATACATCATCTCTTGCAACATTCTCGTAAGGTTTCGCTTGTTTTCCCAAATGCGGAAAGATGGTTCTACTTTAGTGCCGCTGTCTCCACCTTCACTGGCTCCACGCGAATTCTAGCGATGCGCCGACCGTCCATTTCCAGGACAGTGAGCCGGCGGCCCCCAAAGTCGATGCTCTCCCCGGGTTGAGGAAGGTGGCCAAGCCGCACAAGCAGAAACCCTGCGAGGGTCTCTACTCCACCCTCGCGGGGCAAGCGCCATTGCATCTGCGTCTCCAGGTCCCGAAGGTTGACTCCGCCGTCCATCACCAGCGCTCCGGAAGCGGTTGTCAGGACCGGCAGCGCCGGGGAGTCGAATTCATCTTCCCACTCGCCTGTCAGTTGCTCGATGGCGTCTTCGGCTGTGACCAGACCAACAGTGGAACCGTATTCGTCCACCACGATGGCCATGTGTCTGCGCCGCTGCTGGAAGTCCCGGATTAGATCGAGAACGGACTTGGTTTCTGGGACTACAAAAACTTCGCGCATCACCTGGACCAGCTTGAGTTCGACAAATGGTGTAACTGCTGGGCGCGGATTTGGCGTCTTGCTCTCCGAGTTCTCGGCTGGCTGGCGCAGCGTCATCATCTGACCGGATCCAGCGCTCTCTGCAGGCTCAGAAATACCCGGAGCCTTCGGTCTGAAGTACACCAGGCGGGCAAGGTCTTTGGAGTAAACAACTCCGATAATGTGCTCGGGGCCGCTGGTCTCATCGTAAACAGGAACGCGGGAGTGCTTCCGGTCAATCACCTTGGCGCTGGCCTCTTCAACCAGCATGTTGGAAGGTAAAGAGAATATTCTCTGCCGCGGAGTCATGATCTCGCGGATGGAGA
>OBLT010003203.1_pt1 | contig 10051 bp, 7 predicted proteins | sample 1518721 | NCBI WGS metagenome assembly OBLT01 (sample SAMEA3539307, study PRJEB22396) | soil metagenome | biome: tundra; feature: field; material: soil | place: USA | collected 2010-05 | depth 0.15 m | reverse complement strand
TATTACGCGCGCAAACGGAAGCTTTACGAAGATACGTATCCGGATTTCTACGACGCCGATCTGCGGCAGCTCTTCGCCGCGCCGGCCGGATTGAAAGCCAGCCGGTATCTGCAATTACGGCGGCGGCGGATCATGAATTCGGTCTGCCAGTGGACCAACGAAAAAAAATTCCGAGTAAACAAATTGCTTACCCGATTGATTGATCGTTGCGACAAGCTCGATCTCCACATGCTGAGCGACGATCCACAGCAGGATTTTCGTGTCGCTTCGTTCATCACCACGCTGGTGATGAGTTATCTCTTCACCGGAAAGTTCAAACGCACGAAATAGCGTGAAGAAGAAACTCAAAGTCCTCGTGCTTTTTGACGGCAGTGGTCCGACCACGATCGATCAGGACTTCAGCAAGGAGATGAAGACGGAGGATTGGAAGACGGAAGCGAACGTCATGGCCGCGCTCGGCACGCTCGGCCATACCGCGGAGCATCTCGGCATCTATGACGATCTCGATTTGCTCCGGCAAAAACTGGAAACCTTCGCGCCCGATATTCTTTTCAACCTGGCCGATCATTTCAAAAACAATCCCGGGTTCGATCAGAACATCGTTTCCCTTTTGGAAATGCAAGGCGTGGCTTTTACCGGTTGCGGCGCGACCGGGCTCACGCTTTGCAAGCACAAGGGCATTTCGAAAAATATTCTCGGCTATCATCACATCCACGTGCCGCACTTCGTGGTCGTCCCGCGGGGCCAACGCACCGCCCGGCTCAAACGGCCGAAATTTCCCATGGTGGTGAAGCCGGTGAAAGAAGAAGCGTCCTACGGAATTTCGCGGGCCTCCTTCGTCGAGACCGACGAGCAATTTCGTGAACGCGTGACTTTTATTCATGAGAAACACGACTGCGACGTGATCGCGGAGGAATACATCGACGGTCGCGAACTCTATGTGAGCTTGATGGGTAACACGCGGCTAACCGTCTTTCCGATCCGCGAGCTGGTCTTCCGCGAAGTGCCGCCGGACGAACCGAAGATGGCGACCTACACCGCGAAGTGGGATGAAGAATATCGCAAACGCTGGGGCTTGGCGTATCAGTTCGCCGAGAATCTCGACCCGGCGCTCGTCGCCTCCATCGAGCAGACGTGTAAACGCATTTATCGTTTGCTCACGATCGACGGCTACGCGCGCCTCGATCTGCGGCTTACGGCGGACAACAAACTCTATTTCATCGAGGCGAACCCGAATCCTCATCTGGCGGAGGACGAAGACTTCGCGCTCTCGGCGGGCAAGGCCGGCTTGCCGTATCCGCAATTGATTGACCGGATCATCCGGCACGGGATTCAGACGGTTCGGGGTTAAGAAAAGTAAGATGTAAGATTTCTTAGGATTGACGTGATGCGTCCAAGAAAGCGCCCACGTGCGAACAATTTATACTATGAAAACGAAATTGACGATTCTTACGATGAGTCTTCTGTCTGTTTGTCTGCTCATCCAACCAAGCGCAATGGCTATTGGTTTGAATATCGAGGTGGGCGACCGGGGGTTTTATACGGATGGACCACGCTATTGGGATAGTGGCTACGAGTGGGTATGGGTACCCGGCAGTTGGGGCGATCATCATAAATGGTTGCATGGGCGTTATGAACGCCGTGGCGAGTTCCGTCGCGAACATGCCGGCGAGCATCATCATCCTCACTAATAAAACGAGGCCATAGCCTCTGTTAAGCTTGCTTTTGGAGCGATAGCCGATTCCGGGGGTTTGTTTGATCAGGCACGCTGGTTGAGTCGACTGCAAGCGACTCTCAGCGTGCCCTCCCCGGAATTATTCTGGAAAATTCCATTCCGGTCGTCGGAACGAAGCCGAGATCTCCGTCCTTCGCCGGAGGCGTGAAGAACGAGGCGCGTTCTGCCAGTTTCAAATTGCCAGCCGTAAATCGAACAGGCATTAAAGAAGCATGAATTGGCGAAACTTATTCACAGCGGCAATCGCAGCAGCGTTAGTTCTCGGTTGGAATCAGCAAGCGTGGACGGCGGAGGGCGATTTTCCTGAGATCAAGGCGGAGATCGCGAAGCGGCACGATGAATCGATCAAGCGGCTGCAGGATTGGATTCATCAGGTATCGATCGCGGCGGAGGACCGCGGCTATCCCGAAGGTGCGGATTATATGATGCAATTGCTGCGCGACGCCGGGTTCGGACAGGTGACGCAAGTGCCGACTGATGGGAAACCGGGAGTTTTTGCCACGCTCGATGCGGGCGCGAAGAAGACGATCGGACTTTATTTCATGTACGACGTGAAGCAGTTCGATCCGGCGGAATGGTCGTCGCCGCCGACGGAAGCTGCGATCGTCGATAAGCCTGGACTCGGAAAATCGGTGGTCGGTCGCGGCGCGGTAAATCAGAAAGGTCCGGAAGCGGCGTTCCTGGCGGCGTTGCACGCCATTCGCGGCGCGGGCCAAAAATTACCGGTGAACCTCGTCTTCGTGGCGGAAGGCGAAGAGGAGATCGGGTCGCCGCATTTTCCGCAGATCGTGCATAAGCCGGAGGTGCAAGCGGCGTTGTCGAAGTGCGCGGGAATTTTCATGCCCTCGGCTACGCAAGGACTCGACGGCGCGGTGACGCTGACGTTGGGCGCGAAAGGCGTGATCGAATGTGAGCTGACTTCAAGCGGCGAGAAATGGGGGCGCGGTCCGCAAAAGGACATTCATTCTTCGAACAAAGCGCGAGTGGACAGTCCGGCGTGGCATTTGGTGCAGGCGTTGAACACGCTGGTCTCGGCGGACGGCAACGATCCGGCGATCGACGGTTTCGCGAACAAGGCACGTCCGATTAGTGCGGAAGAAAAAGCGATGGTGGCGGAAGCGGCCAAACGTCTCGACGAAGCGCAAGCGAAGAAACTTCTCGGGGTCCAGCACTGGGTCAAAGACGCGAATTGGAACAAGGCGCTGGAGCTTTTGGTTTCGCGGCCAACGGTAAACATCGAAGGATTGGTCGGCGGTTACACCGGCCCGGGCGGCAAAACAATTTTGCCGCACAAAGCAATAGCGAAGCTCGATCTTCGTCTTGTCCCCGACATGAAAGCGGCGGACGCGCTCGCCGCGTTGAAAGCACATCTGGCGAAGCGCGGTTACGGCGATATCGAAGTGAACATGACCGGCGGCTACGATCCGAACAGTACGTCAGCGGATGCGGCTTTGATCAAAGCGCAAAAGGCCGTTTACAAAAACTCCGGGATCGACCCGATCATGTTGCCGCGCAACGCCGGTTCATGGCCGGGTTATGTATTCACCGGTGAACCGCTCAAGCTCGCGGCCGGACATTTCGGTCTCGGCCACGGCAGCGGCGCGCACGCGCCGGACGAATATTACGTGATCGAATCGATGAACCCGAAAATTCAGGGAATGGACGGTGCCGTGCTTTCGTTCGTCCAGTATTTGTACGAGTTGGCGAAGGAATGAGAGTTGATGGTTGAGAATTGAGAGGAAACGAAATCTGGAAGGTGAACGGCTAAAGGCCTTTCAATAATTTACGGATGGCGTTGTGATCGCCGGCGGCGAAGAACTTAAGGCATCCTTTTTCTGCACGAAAGACAAGCCGAAGGTCTATGCCGGCACGGCACTCGAAATAATTTTCACGGAGGCGACGAATACCCAGGCCTGAGTGAAAATGCGGTTTCCCAAATCCGTCGCGGACTGCATCGATTGCGCGCGCCACTTCGCGCCTGCGCGATTTCGGAAGTTTCCGAACCCCGCGCCGAAAAGATTCTAAAAGATCAATCTGCAAGATCGGCCTCGAGATTGCCGCTGTACTTCTTGATCTTGCCCGCTTTCCGTTCGCGATTGATTTGTTGATCCGCGCGTTTTACGAAACGTTCCAGCTCCTCTTCGGTCACACCGTACTCGCGAAGGGCGTAATCATCGGCATGAATGCTAACCGGACGAAGAGCAATGACTTTATCCCCGTGCAGGATTCCGATGTCTTCCCCATTGGCCGCCCGTTTCAAAAGCGAGGAAAGGTTGACTCGGGCCTGCGTAGGAGAAAGCGTGGTCATGCGTCGATATTACGACGATATGGCGAGCAACTCAAGTGCCGGGAGGAGGTTGAAAAATTGATGAGTTGAGAGCGGAAAACGCCCAACATCCAATGTCGAATAAGAAGATCCGTTTCCTGATTCAATAGACGGAATTACGCTTCCCCTGCTTCGAAGCGATAGCCGATTCCAGGTTCCGTTTTGATGAGGCGCGGTTTGGTTGAGTCGGCTTCGATTTTTTGGCGGAGATGGGTGACGTAAACCCGAAGGTATTGGCGGTGCTTCTCGGCATTGATCCGGCAACGCTCTACCGCAAATGCAAGAAACTTTAGGCCGGGGGGCTCGCGTTTTCGCGTCGGGCAAAATACGATTCGCAGGCCGCTCCAATCGTGCACGACGCACGACGCGAATTGGGCCAAGGAAGTGGCAGAAAATTGCAAGTAGCTCTCTTGCAGGTTGTAATGGGTTAAGAAAAAACATGGCACGCCGTCCGCTAAGGGAGACGAGCATGAAGATAATTCGCCAGCCGCGACGGGCTCCCTCTCCTACGCGAGTAGAATGCGACGTCGAACCATATTGAAGAAGTCAGCATATTTAAGACTGGGCATCGGTTTAATGTGCACGGCGCTATTTGTCTTGAGCTTAGTGCGTTTTCAGCAAAATGGTTGGCGCGAAAATATTGTCGCTTTCTTGATTGGATTGCTTTCGGGTTACTACTACACGTCGGCTTGGTACGTGGGGCGGACCCGGGAAAGTGGGGGTGCTGAGAGGTGTCATCACCCCAATAACTACGAATCAGCTGGTATCCAGAAGTTTTTGGGCCGCCCACACATTTAATAGGTGATGTAGCGATGGGTGAGCAGGAGATCGCAGCGTAGCCGCTGCTAGTCTTGACGATTTCGTTTTGAAGAGACCATACTCGCGGCCTACCGGAGGACGATCATGCTACATCTCGATACTGGAAATACGGCCTTCATGCTCCTGTGCGCGAGCCTGGTGATGTTGATGACGCCAGGGTTGGCATTTTTTTACGGCGGCCTCGTTGGACGAAAGAACGTGCTCGCCATCATGATGCAGAGTTTCGTCTCGATGGGCTGGACCACGGTGTTGTGGTGGGCCTTCGGATTCTCGCTTTGTTTTTCCGGCGATCAGAAAACCGGCACGGATTTCTTTGGCATTGTAGGCAACCTGAACTGGGCAGGTCTCCGCGGCATCACGCTCGCTACGCCATCGCCTAACGACACGATCCCGATGGTCGTCTTCTGCGCTTACCAGATGATGTTCGCCATCATCACTCCAGCGCTAATCACTGGCGCATTCACGAACCGGATAACCTTCAAGGCTTACATGCTGTTTCTGACAGCGTGGCTGATTCTCGTTTACTTCCCGTTCGTCCACATGGTGTGGGGCGGCGGCATCCTGGCGCAGTGGGGAGTAAAGGATTTTGCCGGCGGAATTGTCGTGCACAACATCGCGGGAATCGCCGCCCTCGCCTCCATTCTTTACGTCGGCAAACGCAAAGTCGTCGACCGCGGTCCACACAGCATTCCGCTTGTTGCGCTCGGCACTGGCTTGCTCTGGTTCGGTTGGTACGGTTTCAATGCTGGCTCCGAGTTCCGCGTCGATTCGACCACGGCGGTGGCGTTCATCAACACCGACATCGCCGCTTCGTTCGCGGCCATCGCGTGGTTGCTGGTGGATTGGCGAGTTTCAAAGAAGCCGAAGTTCCTCGGCTTGTTGACTGGCGCCGTGGCCGGTCTTGCCACAATCACTCCCGCGGCCGGCTACGTGTCGCCGGCAACCGCTGTCATTATCGGCTCCGTGGCGGGTGTGGTCTGCTATTACGCTTGCGCGCTGAAGAACCGGCTGGGATGGGACGACGCTCTCGATGTGTGGGGCGTGCACGGCGTGGGAGGCTTCCTCGGCATCGTTCTGCTCGGCGTCTTCGCCTCGACGGCTTGGAATCCAGCGGCCAACGGCGGCGTGAACGGATTACTCGCCGGTGACTCGAGCTTCTTTTTAAAGCAGCTTGGCGCAGTACTGTTTTCGTCCGTTTGGGCCTTCGCTTTCACATTGGGGATGCTCTGGATCATCGACCGCATCACGATTGTGCGGGTAGATGACACGCACGAAGAACTCGGCCTGGACGAGGCGATCCACGGCGAGACCGCCTACAGCGAAGGACTGTAGCCAGCTGCCGCAATCTGAATTTCCGGGCGAGTCGCATCTCAGACCAGTTCGAGTAATCTGAGAACGATGCGAGCGCTGGTTGTTGATGACGAACAGAATATTCGGCGCACTTTGACTGTGGCGCTCGAGTCAATGGGCTATGAAGTAGCAAGTTCGGCGAACGGATCCGGCGCGTTGAACGAGATTAAGGCACGCCGGTTCGATGTGATGTTACTCGATCTCAAATTGAGCCAGGAGAGCGGGCTTGATGTGCTGGAAGAAGCGATTCGAATTTCGCCAGCTCTGGCGGTGGTGATCATGACGGCGTTCGCATCGATCGAGACCGCAGTGGAAGCGATGCGTCGTGGGGCTTTCGATTATCTCCCGAAGCCGTGCACACCGGAGCAGCTTCGACAGGTTCTCACCCGCATCCAAAAAACGAGAAAACTGGAACGGCGGGTGGTAGAGCTGGAGTCGCGATTGAGCGTGAACTCGCCTCAGGTCGATCTCACCACGCATTCGCCCGTGATGGAAAAGGCATTCGACGTCGCATTGAAAGCAGCTGGCACGGATGCGACGGTTTTGCTCTTAGGTGAAAGCGGCACCGGCAAAAGCGTACTTGCGCGCGCGATACATCAGCGCAGCTCGCGCAACAGCGGAGCGTTTGTCACGGTGAGCTGTCCGAGCCTGACGCGCGAACTGTTGCAAAGCGAACTATTCGGTCACGTAAAAGGAGCGTTCACGGGCGCACTGGCGGAGACGTGGGGTAAAGTAACGGCTGCGGACGGCGGCACACTTTTTCTGGACGAGATCGGTGATCTGCCAGCAGAGATTCAGGCCAAGCTGCTGCGTTTACTCCAGGAGCGCGAATACGAACGAGTCGGCGAAACCAAACCGCGTTACGCGGACGTGCGAATCATCGCGGCCAGCAATCACGACCTGGCGAAGACCGTGAAAGCGGGAACTTTTCGGGAAGATCTTTATTACAGACTCAATGTTATTTCGATTACGCTGCCGCCACTTCGAGATCGTCTGGACGACCTTGAGCGCCTGTCGATGGCTCATCTCCGTTCGGTGGCCAATCAATGTGATAAGAAAATCGAAAGCATTTCAGCCGGGGCGCTCGATTTGATGAAACGCTACAACTGGCCAGGCAATATTCGCGAATTGCGCAACGTGATCGAACGCGCAGTCATTCTTAGTAGCGGCGATAAAATCGAGGCTAGCGATCTCACCGAGATGATTGAGCCGGATTCAGAAGTTCGGGTTGGAGGCAGGGTAAGTTTGGAAGAACTCGAAACCGCACACATCAAAAAGGTGATCGCGAATTCCAAAACACTGGAGGAAGCGGCCGAGGTGCTGGGCATCGATGCGGCGACACTTTATCGGAAACGAAAGAAGATCTCCTAGATTGCAGATCGCGGTCTTGCGGCCGCGCAATTCGTGCAAAATGCGACGCGCGGGAGCTGCCAATCTAATGGGCGATTTGCGTAAGATCCTTTCCGTGACGACGTAACACGGCATCACGCGTCTATGGCACAGCCTGAGCTAAAACGGGGATTAATGCTGCGGAACCGAATCATTCTCGGCCTCGCTCCCATCTTCATTCTACTCATCGCCATGGGCATTTATGCTGTTTCTTTGTTCGCCAAGTTGGGCGGCGCCGTTGACGTGATCCTGCGTGAGAACTTTCGCAGCGTTCTCGCAGCGCAGAATATGAAGGAAGCCGCCGAGCGCATGGACTCAGCGCTGTTTTTTTCACTTGTGGGTGAAGAGCAGAGAGGCCGTCGGATGTACGAACAAAACCTGCCGGCCTTTCGCGAGAATCTGAAGATCGAACTCAACAACATCACCCTGCCGGACGAAAAGGAATTGGCGGAGAAGATTGCCGCCCTGCATGACCGTTATGTGAAACAGGCCGAGACGTTCTGGAGCTCTAACGATCTGGCGCAACGCCGGCAGATGTACTTCGGCGAAATGTTGCCGACGTTCACCGAAATCAAGGAGACGGCCAATACAGTCCTGCGCATTAATCAAGACGCGATGGTGAAAGCCGATCGAGATGCGCGTCTCCTGAGCGCGACCTCGATCCGTTACATGATCATCGCGATCGGCGGCGGGCTCGTCATTGCCGTGTTTTTCGCGGTGCGATTACAACGATCCATTTTGCGCCCAATCCGAGCACTGACTGCGTCATCCAGGGAATTGGGTGCAGGCAATCTCGACCAGGTTGTGCCGGTCCTTTCGCACGACGAGCTGGGCCAGCTCGCCGACGCCTTCAACAAAATGGCGGGAAAACTTCGCGCCTATCGTCAGGTCACGAGCGATCAGATTTTGCAAGCGCGCCAGATGACCGAGATCACGTTCTCTGCTTTTCCGGACGCGATCATAGTCCTTTCACAGGATGGGAAAATCGATTTTAAAAATCCCGCAGCCGACCGGCTATTTTCGAAGCTCGAAACCAATCATTTGCCAAGCCCTGTCCTCGCCGAAGCAGAGCGTGTTTTAAAGGGCGCCGGCGATTTTCTGCCAACGAACTTCGCGAAAGCTCTTTGCCTGCGCATCAATGACAAGGAGACGTTTATCCTGCCGCGAGTGATCGGCATGCGCGATGAACACGGCAATGTCTTTGGCGCCGCGGTCGTTCTCCAAGATGTGACTCGCTTCCGTTTGCTCGACGAGGTGAAGACAAACTTGGTCTCCACCGTGAGCCACGAGTTGAAAACGCCGCTCACGAGTGTGCGTATGGGGCTCCATTTGCTGCTCGAGGAAAAGATTGGCGCGCTCAATCCCAAACAGACAGAGCTGCTGATCGCCGCCCGGGAGGATTCCGAGCGGCTCCTGCGCATGATCAATGATCTGCTCGATCTCGCGCGAATTGAGTCCGGCTCGCGAAGAATGAGCCTCGAGCGAAACTCGCCGAACGAACTGGTGCAAAAGGCCCTAAGCGGGCTGAGCGACGTCGCCGAAGCACGCGACGTGCGGCTGAGATCTGAAGTTGAAGCGGGTCTGCCCAATGTGGCAGTTGAGCCGCAGCAAATTTTCCACGTTTTTTCTAATCTCATTTCCAACGGAGTAAAATACTCGCGCGCCGGCCAAGAAGTTGTCATTAGCGCGCGACGCGATGGCGGCGGCGGTGTTCGGTTCTCCGTCACGGACCACGGCCCTGGCATTCCACTCCAGTATCAACCGCGGATGTTCGAGAAGTTCTTCCGCGTGCCGGGCATGGACTCGCACGGCGTGGGCCTTGGACTTGCCATCGCGCGCGAGATCGTCGCGGCGCATGAGGGACGCGTCGGCGTCAACAGCCAGCCCGGCAAAGGAAGCGAATTCTATTTCATCCTGCCAGCCGCCGAAGTGATAACGCAACCCGTTAAACCGGAGCCCAAGAGAAAATGAACAAGCGAATCATAATTGTAGAAGACGAACGTAACGTCCGCATGATGTATCGAGCGGCTCTCGAAACCGAGGGTTTCGATGTTACTGAAGCCGAGTCCGGCGCGACAGCGGTAGAAAAGTTTGCGCAAGCGACATTCGATGTTGCCGTGCTCGATCTGCGCATGCCGGAAATGGACGGCCTGGAGCTTTTGGAAGTGATGCGGGACAAAAACATCAAAACGCCCGCCGTGATCATCACCGCCTATGGCGACGTGCCGAATGCAGTGAAAGCAATGAAGCTGGGGGCGATCGATTTCCTGGCCAAACCAGTCACGCCGGAGCAGCTGCGCACGCTTCTGAACGAGGTAATCGAGCGACATGCGTTTCCGCTGGCGCAGGATCGAAAATTGAGCGCGCCGAAATATAAGGCCGAGCCGAACATCCATTTGCTCGCCGCCAAGCGTGCAATAAACAACCGGGAG